>JACCDP011124636.1_pt1 | contig 22373 bp, 20 predicted proteins | sample 7445841 | NCBI WGS metagenome assembly JACCDP01 (sample SAMN15323441, study PRJNA562643) | freshwater metagenome | isolation source: river surface water | place: USA:Blue River Watershed | collected 2017-08-17
GGGGATCAATCGGCGAAATTGACTGTTCTTGAAGCGCTCCTTGCTGCTCCCGAGAATAAGAAGGCTCGATTTATAGATATCGCCACGCCTTTAACACCTACTGTTCGCTCTGCTCGTTAAACGGAATTTTTTTCTCGCGACACAACGAAGAAAAGTTGTGTTGGTGTTTGTACAGTGAGGGGAATACCTCTACCTTCTCGCCAAGTTTTGAGATAGCACTCACTCTCAAGTAGAGCATGAGGGTTATCTCCTGTCGAAAGGCGTGACTGTGGTTACCCCGCAAAATTATCTTGCAGTAATAAAAGTAGTTGGCATCGGTGGCGGTGGGGTTAATGCAGTTAATCGAATGATTGATGTCGGATTAAAAGGTGTTGAGTTCATTGCCATCAACACTGATGCACAAGCTTTGCTCATGAGTGATGCAGATGTGAAATTAGATATTGGTAGAGCAGTAACTCGCGGTTTAGGTGCAGGCGCTTCTCCCGATGTTGGACGTCAAGCAGCTGCCGATCATGAAGAAGAGATCAAAGAAGTTCTTCGTGGTGCAGATATGGTTTTTGTTACTGCTGGTGAAGGTGGCGGCACAGGCACTGGAGGCGCACCAATCGTGGCGCGAATCGCTAGGGAAGCAGGGGCGCTTACCGTTGGTGTTGTAACGCGTCCATTCACCTTCGAAGGAAAACGTCGAGCTGCGCAAGCAGAAGAAGGCATCTCTGCGCTTCGCAAAGAAGTTGATACGTTAATTGTGATTCCAAACGATCGCTTGCTCTCAATCTCTGATCGAACTATCACCGCATTGGAAGCATTTAAGAGCGCTGATCAAGTTCTATTAGCGGGCGTTCAAGGGATAACTGACCTCATCACTACTCCAGGTTTGATTAACCTTGACTTCGCAGATGTTCGCTCCGTTATGCACGGTGCAGGTTCGGCGTTGATGGGAATTGGTTCTGCGCGCGGAGAGAATCGAGCGACGCGGGCGGCAGAATCTGCCATCGCTAGCCCTCTTCTGGAAGCATCAATCGATGGCGCCCATGGAGTTCTCCTCTCTATTGCCGGTGGTTCTGACCTTGGCCTCTTTGAAATTAGTGAAGCTGCTGAATTGGTCGCTGCCTCAGCGCACCCTGACGCCAACATCATTTATGGCACCGTGATCGACGATGCCCTAGGTGATGAAGTTCGAGTCACAGTGATTGCCGCTGGTTTTGAAAGTGGTGAGCCCACAAAAATCGAAGTGCCCGTTATCGAAACACCAGTTGCGCCTATTCGTGAGAAAAATGACCCGGTAGAGGTCGCGGCATCGATCCCTTCTGGTGGAGCGCTCGGCGGTGGCGCTACAAGAAAGCGAATTATTTTTGAAGAAGATGGCACGGTGGACGAGTTGGATGTGCCGGATTTTCTGAAGTAATTGGGCTACCTCAAACTGGGCGGGATAGGCGTGACAGGGGGGACAGGCGGAAGAGTTAGCGAGAGCAGGTACGCCTTCACATCTCGATTAATGGGCGCGAGCTTGCACCCATATGACCAAAACAATCTTGCAACACATGTTGGAGATGAGCTCGAACGCGTTGCTGCCAATCGGATTGCGCTGGCGCAGTCGCTAGGAATTTCTTATCAGCAACTCTTCTTCATGAATCAAGTACACGGCACCACAATTGTTGAAATCGATAAATCGGTGGCGCCAGGATCTATTTTCGAATGCGATGGGCTGATTACCCAATTACCTGACGTTGGTCTTGCGGTACTCGTTGCTGATTGCGCTCCCTTACTGCTGATGGGTTCGCGAACAGTTGCTGCAATTCATGTGGGGTGGCGGGGATTATTTGGTGGCATTGTGGAGAAGGCGGTCGCCCTCATGGATGGAGAGAGTTTTACAGCTTTGATCGGGCCAACCATCTGTGGCAACTGTTACGAGATTAGCGATGATCTTGCAGAGCGCGCACAGTCCCAAGGATTTGTGGTCGGGCATTCAACTCGGTCCACATCCAATAATGAAGATCGGAGTACTTTAGATATCCCGCGCTCGATTCTTTCGATTATCAATGGCTTGGTGCCCGATCAAGTCAAAGAAGCGACATGGAATGGAGTCTGCACTTTCGAGAGCCATGAGCACTTCTCGTATCGACGCGAGCAGGTCACTGGAAGACAGGCTGGGGTTGTATTCAATGAATCGTGAGAGCGAGATAGCTCAGAACTTAGCGAGCGTTGAGGCGCAGATTGGCGATGCGGTCGTTGCTGCCGGGAGAAAGCGATCGGAAATCACCCTTGTCGTTGTGACAAAGAACTTTCCCGTCAGTGACATGAAAATTCTCTATGAACTGGGTATTCGTGATTTTGGCGAAAATCGAGAGCAAGAAGCGAGCGCGAAGGTTGAACATTTTGCGAGTGCGACTGATCGCGACTACAGCGATATTCGATGGCACTTTCAGGGACAGTTGCAGAGAAATAAGCTTCCATCGATTGGTTCATGGGCGCACCTAGTCCATTCGGTTGACGATCAGAAATATCTCAAGGGGCTCTCAGATTCTGCAAATAAGAATGGGCGCTCGCTCCAATGTTTGATTCAAATTTCATTAGATCGAGAGTTCCGAGTGGGCAGAGGAGGCATTGATCTAATTGGTGCGCAGGAACTCCTGAGCTACGTGGAGGCAGAGCAAGGCGCAGGGTTGCTATCTGGGATTTCCATCACGGGCTTGATGGGGGTAGCTCCATTAGGGGAGGAGCCTGATGTCGCCTTCAGAGAGCTGCAGAGGGTTTTCGCTCAGGTAAAGGAGCAATTCCCGGCGTTAGAGAAGATTTCTGCAGGCATGAGCGGAGATTTTCTTCCGGCTATCTCTTGCGGTGCGACACATCTGCGGATTGGCTCGTCAATACTGGGTTCCCGCTGACTTGGGGTCTACATTAAGTAATTATGTCTAGCCCTCTTCGTAAAGTCGCGCTCTATCTCGGCCTCGTGGACGATGGAAGTGACGAGGCTATCGTGCCGGTTGCACCAGTTCCACCAACTTCACGTCGCTCGCCGGTAACCCCTGTTGCCCCTGAGGTACAGAGTGAACCAAAGAGTGGCGGCAGTAGATTCTTTGCTTCCCGCTCAGAGCGTGTCGAAGCGCCACTTGAGCCAACGCCACGATTTCGTGCAGTCGAGACGGTGACCCCTGTCTACAAAGAAGAGCCCGTTGTTGATCGCATCATCACGCTCCATCCGCATAGCTATAACGATGCGCGCACGATTGGTGAGCACTACCGCGATCACACTCCAGTTATTATGAATCTCACCGACATGGATGATGCAGACGCTAAGCGCCTGGTGGATTTTGCAGCAGGTTTAGTTTTTGGCCATCGCGGTTCCATTGAACGCGTCACGGCGAAGGTCTTCCTACTCTCACCTCCAAATGTGAAGGTAAGTGCCGAAGATAAGTTTGCTGCAGCAGAAGCAAGTTTCTTCAATCAGAGCTGATTTCACTTCATGAGCGCCTTCGGTGCATTACTCGCCACCATTCTGCAGCTATTCATCTATCTGCTCATCGGCAGATTGATTATCGATTATGCGCGAATGTTTGCTCGAAACTGGCGTCCCAAGGGGATTGTTCTAGCGCTGGTTGAGCTGATTTATGCGATTACCGATCCACCGCTTAATTTTGCGCGAAGGTTTATTCCGCCAATCCGAATGGGCGCAGTGAGTTTCGACCTTGCATATATTGCAGTCTTCTTGCTCGCCTCGTTGCTCAGACAATTTGCCCTAGCGCTCTAGTAGGTAGTTAAAGTTCTAGGCTTTCGTTATTTTTATCGAGATAGCTAGTTGCTCATCATCTCCAACTGAATTGGGTAAAGCGAGCTTTTCATCGCGTGAAATAGCGAGCGCTAAAACTTCTTGCGCAATTTGTTCGCCACCAGAATCGAAGGCGCGAACTATCTCTTCATCGCCATTCCAAGCGATGTGAATTCGATCCGAGACGTGTAAGCCGCTCTGCTTACGCTCCTCCTGAATCACCCGGATAATTTCTCTGATAAATCCCTCAGTAATCAACCCAGGATTTAGCTCTAAATCCAGCGCTACAGATTCACCATCATGGGTCGCAACAGCCCAACCAGATTTTGGCGTCTCAGTAATGACAAGATCCTCAGCAGAAATTTCGAATTGAGCAATTGTCACGGTGCCAGCGCTACGCACTGCGCGAACGAGTTCGCCAGGCTCTGAGGCAGCGATAGCTTTTGCCGCCTCCTGTACCGCTGCACCGTAGCGGATTCCCAGAGTGCGGAAGTTTGCTTTAACGGAATAGGTCACCAGCTCACTGCCCACTTGCGAGATATCTTCAATGCGATGGACGTTTAATTCATCGGCAATTTGCTCTTGCAACTCTTTATCCAGGAGCGAGTAACCAGCAACGAGAGCTCTACCCAAAGGCTGCCTGATTTTTACCTGTGAAGTTGCACGTGCAGCTCTTCCCAATTCAACGATTCTTCTTGTGGTCGCGACCTTGTTCATTAAAGCTTGGTCAATTAACTTCTCATTCGAAAGAGGGAAATCTGCTAGATGAACTGATTCAGGAAGGGCACCATCCACGGGACGAAGCGCCTTCTGCCATACCTGCTCGGATATGAACGGAACCATTGGCGCCATAAGCAGGGTGAGTTTCTCAACACAATGATGGAGCGTCTCTAGCGCATCTACCTCTCCATCCCAGAATCTCCGACGAGAGCGCCGGACATACCAATTAGAGAGATCATCAATGAAATGCGCGAGCGCACGTCCTGCCTCTTGTGAATCGAAGTTGTTAAGTGCGTCATCGACAGTGGCAATCGTTTGGTTGAGTTCAGCGACAATCCAACGGTCAAGAGAGTGGGTGAGGTTGAGCGTTCCGGTGGGAGCAAAATTGGCCACGCTTCCATAGAGGGTGAGGAAGGAGACGGTATTCCAATAGGTGAGCAGAGATTTGCGGATTACTTCGCTAATTGCGTCATGACCCACTCGACGTGCTGACCAAGGTGAACCGGCTGCCAACATGAACCATCGGACGGCATCTGCCCCATGGCGATCCATGAGCGGGATTGGCTCCAAAACATTTCCTAGATGCTTACTCATCTTTCGACCATCTTTATCGAGAATATGTCCAAGACAGAGCACGGTCTTGTAGGAAGATTGATCGAAGACAAGTGTGCCGATAGTCATCAGGGTGTAAAACCAACCTCGAGTTTGATCGATTGCTTCGCAGATGAAATCAGCTGGATAGGTGGCAGCGAGCTCTTCGTGTGAACCTTGCTTATGTGGATAGCCAAGTTGTGCAAAGGGCATAGCGCCAGAGTCGTACCAGCAATCAATGACCTCGGGCACTCGTGTCATCTGCACCCCACGGTCACCGCACTCAGAACATTCGATAAGTACCTCATCTACGTACGGGCGATGCGGATCAAGTTGGGAATAGTCCTTACCAGTGCGTGCGGAGAGATCGGCCAATGATTCAACGCAGATCATGTGCCCGTTTTCGCAGCGCCAAATAGGAAGCGGAGTTCCCCAGTACCTATTGCGCGAAAGCGCCCAGTCGATGTTGTTCTCGAGCCAATCTCCATATCGCCCAGTCTTAATCGTGCTTGGGTGCCAATCAGTTTTTTTATTTTCGCGAAGCAGCGCCTCTTTGATGGCAGTAGTGCGGATGTACCAGGACGGTTGGGCGTAGTACATCAGTGGTGTGTGGCATCGCCAGCAGTGTGGGTAGGAATGGTCGTAGTTCTGTTGTTTGAAGAGAAGTCCATGTGCTTTTAATTCTTTAACTAAGGGCTTGTCGGCTTCTTTGAAGAACATTCCAGCAACTAGGGGGAGAGTTTTTTCGAAAGTACCATCGCCCAAAATCGGATTAGCAACGGGAAGGTTATATTTTCGACAGACCTGAAGATCGTCTGCACCAAAGGCGGGGGATTGATGAACTAATCCCGTGCCATCAGTTGTTGTTACATATTCGGCGAGAACTACGAAATGTGCATCTGGAATCTCAACCCAATCAAAAGGTCTACGATATTTCGTGTGCTCTAAATCTTTGCCAGACATCTTTTTTGTAACAGAAAAACCCTCGCCAAGTGAATTAAGAAGATCTTCTGCAACGATGAGCTTCTCGTTCTCACTTTCGGCCAACACATAGGTAACTTCAGGATGAACGGCAATTGCTGTATTGGAGACGAGTGTCCACGGGGTTGTCGTCCAGACCAAGAACGATGCGCCAACCTCTTTTAGTGGACCTGATGTGATGGGAAACTTGACGTAAACCGATGGGTCGGTGATGTTTTCATACCCCTGTGCCAGTTCATGATCTGAAAGACCAGTGCCACATCGAGGGCAGTATGGTGCAACGCGATGATCTTGAACGAGTAGGCCTTTCTTCCAAATTTGGGCCAAGGACCACCAGACGCTCTCGACATATTCACTCGACATGGTCCAATAGGCTTTGTCGAAGTCAACCCAAAATCCCATTCGCTCAGTCATCTCAGTAAATGCATCCACATGGCGCAACACCGAATCGCGACATCTCTTGTTGAACTCTGCGACGCCATACTTTTCAATATCTTGCTTTCCGGTAAAGCCAAGCTCCTTCTCCACGGCAAGTTCGACCGGAAGACCGTGGCAATCCCACCCAGCACGTCTTGGTACGTACTTGCCTTTCATTGTGTGAAATCGTGGAAAGAGATCCTTAAATACTCGCGCCTCAATGTGATGGGTACCAGGCAGACCATTAGCTGTTGGAGGGCCTTCATAAAAACTCCATTGCTGCGCACCTACGACATTACGTGCCGCGATACTTTTATCGAAAATTTGCGCGCTCTTCCAGAATTGAAGAATCTCGCGTTCCATCGCCGGAAGATCTACATGGGTAGGTAAGGCGTCGTAGGTGCGAGAGTTATTCGGTGGATTCATCTGCGGTGCGCTCCTGGCTCATCTCGTGAATTCAATAATTTGCTATTGACTTCACAGAGCAGGACGACTTGTTGTAAGCCGCGGTACCACCTGCTTTATCTCAGTGCGACTTTCGCATTGAGATCGCTTTGACACCTTTCGGTTCTACTCTGCTCATGCGAGCGATAGCCAAACGTGCTCGCTCGAGCATTTCTTCCGACCTGCTCTCGAGGTGATGGCCTCGATACCGGCGCAGCTCCCCAAAGCTGTGTCGTTCCTTGAGGATGAGGTGAAGTTTAGCGCTCTCAGAGTGCGAAATTTCGATAAAAAGGGGCTACCCTTCTCGGCCATGGCACCTGCGAAAAAGGCTCAATCGAAGAAAGCTCCATCAAAAAAGGCACCTGCAAAAAAGGCACCTGCAAAGAAGGCTCCAGCTAAAAAGGCGCCCGCTAAATCTGCCAAAAAACCTGCGAAGCCAGCAGTCAAACCAGCCAAACCAGCAAAATCTCTCAAGAAGGCTCCTGCTAAACCTGTAAAGAAAACCACCAAGACCAGCAATACCACTAATACCAATGGAGCGCTCAAGGGTCGTCCCTTTCCAAAGAAAGCTGCTCCAGCAGCATCAACAACGGCAGCGACTCCCACAAAAGCAAGCGCCGCTCCAATCGCCGCAAAAGCCAGCTCCACTACCACCTCGACCAGCACCAGCGGCGCAAACACCCCAAATGATGGCTTTCAGCGACGACTACTACTACCACCACCACCCAAGATTGAGCGGAAGAGCAAACATGCTCTCAAGCCGCTGCGCGACATTCCTACACCTCTAATTGTTTCGGGAGCGGAAAATCCGTGGAGCAAAGATGAGCTCAAAGAGATGAAAGCTCGCCTAACAAAAGATCTCGCAACTTATAAACAGGAGTTGGCCTCGGCAGAGGCGCAGGCTGCAGAGTTGTTGCAAGACTCATCAGATGGCGCTGGCGATGATCAAGCTGATGCAGGAACTAAGACCTTCGAGAGAGAACACGAACTTTCACTTGTGTACAACGCGCAAGATCTAGTATTGCAAACCGAATTAGCGCTAGCGCGAATAGCAGCTGGTAGCTATACCAAGTGTGAACTCTGTGGCAATCCAATCGGAAAAGCGCGCCTTCAGGTATTTCCTCGGGCCACGCTTTGCATGCTCTGTAAACAGAAAGAGGAGCGACGCTAATTCGCACTTCACACTGGCGGATTATTTTCAGCATTGCGCTCGCTGTTTATCTGCTAGACCTCATCACGAAAATTTGGGCAGTTGCATCGCTTGAAGGTCGTCCGGCGCGCTACATCATCGGAGGAATCTTGAGGTGGGAGTTCGCCCGAAATCCAGGTGCAGCGTTTAGCTCATTTACGGGTGCAACTTTTGCGCTGACTTTGATAAGCATTGTTGTCCTCTTCTATTTATTTATTCGCACACCACAGGTATCAGTTCGGGCCTGGAGCTTTCCATGGGGCGGGCTGATTGGTGGCGTCCTGGGAAATGTGAGTGACCGAATTTTCCGAGATCCAGGACCGTTTCGAGGCCACGTAGTTGATTGGATTGGATTACCAAATTGGGCGCTCTTTAATATTGCCGACGCTGCGATCGTGCTGTCGGTTCTCATAATGGCAGCGCTCTCATGGCGCGGCAGTACTTTTCGTGGCGGTGCAGAATGAGTGAGTCAGGCCAGTCACCTCAGAGTTTTAAACAGAGTAGAACTTTGGAAATTCCAGAGGGGCTCGATGGTGAACGAGTTGATGCTGCGCTCGCTCGCGCACTTGGCCTTTCGCGCACGATGGTGGCTGCCGCTGCCGAACGTGGAGATATTTTTGTTAATGGAAAGCGCGTCGATAAATCTGCACGACTTGCAGCAGGTGATGTCATTGAAATTGACATACTTCAAGAAACTGGACGTGTCGCAGAGCTCGATACGTCAGATATTCTGGATCTGAAAGTCATTTACAGTGATGACGACATCCTGGTTATCGATAAACCTCTTGGAGTTGCAGCTCATCCATCGATCGGCTGGAGCGGACCAACCGTAGTTGGAGTATTAACTGCCCGAGGGATCTCGCTCTCACATCTGGCGCCCACTGAACGCGCTGGAATAGTTCATCGCCTCGACGTTGGCACTTCTGGATTAATGGTGGTTGCTAAATCTGATCGAGCATACCTATCGCTGAAAGAGCAGTTTCGCTCTCGACAAGTCAAGAAGATTTATCATGCAATGGTGCAAGGCCATCCAGATCCCACTCGTGGCACGATTGATGCGCCAATTGATCGCCATCCGCGCGATGAATTTAAGTTTGCGGTTGTTGCCGAGGGAAAACCGAGCATTACGCATTACCAAACGCTTGAGAGTTTTGCCGGTGCAACTTTGGTAGAGGTGGAGTTAGAGACGGGTCGAACCCATCAAATCCGAGTGCACTTTGCCGCACTTCGCCACCCCTTGGTCGGGGACCTGATGTATGGGGCTGATCCCACTTTTGCCAAGGCTCTCGGACTGACCAGACAGTGGCTCCATGCCCACCGGCTGACCATCATCCACCCCGGCACAGGTCAGGAGCAGAGCTTCACCAGCGCCTATCCGGCCGACCTGAGCAGCGCTCTAGCCAGCCTGCGTAACCCTTCCTAAGCAAAGCGCTACATTTCCCAACCGTGAGTACCAAAGATTTTGTCCATCTCCATGTCCATACCGAGTATTCGATGCTCGATGGAGCAGCGCGGGTCAAAGAGCTCGTGGGCGAGGTCGCAAAGGTGGAGAATCCCGATGCTCGCGCAATTGCGATAACTGATCATGGAAATCTTTTTGGCGCTTACGATTTTTATAAAAGCGCAAAAGCTGTCGGCGTAAAGCCAATGATTGGTATTGAGGCTTACATCGCACCTGGCTCTCGCCATGATCGTAAACGCGTCAAATGGGCTGAAGGTGGCGAAGACGATGTTTCAGGTGGAGGTGCGTACACCCACATGACGATCCTCGCTGAGAATAACAAGGGAATGAGTAACCTCTTCAAACTCTCCTCATTAGCCTCGTTAGAGGGGTATTACTACAAGCCCCGCATGGATCGCGAATTATTACAACAGTATGCGCCGGGCTTGATAGCTACAACTGGATGCCCAGGTGGTGAAATTCAAACCAGGCTTCGCATGGGAGATTACGCAGGTGCGAAGAAAGCCGCTGGTGATTACCAAGATATTTTCGGTAAGGAAAACTATTTTCTAGAGTTGATGGAACACGGCATTGATATTGAGCGACGTACTCGAACAGATCTTTTAAAGTTAGCGAAAGATCTCGCTATTCCATTGCTAGCGACAAATGACCTGCACTACACATTCAAAGAAGATGAGCAAGCGCATGCTGCATTGCTCTGTATTCAATCGGGTTCAATGCTGGCAGATCCCAAACGATTTAAGTTTGAAAATGATGAGTTCTATTTGAAATCTGCAGTTCAGATGCGTGAGCTATTTGCTGAGATTCCTGAGGCTTGCGATAACACCCTACTTATTGCGCAGCGGTGTGAGATTTCCTTCCGTGAAGGCGAGAATCTTTTACCGCAATTTCCGGTACCAAAAGGAGAGAGCGAAGAGTCTTGGTTGGAGAAAGAGGTGGCGCGCGGTTTAGCGATGCGTTTTCCTGAAGGCGTTCCGCAAGAACATCTCAAGCGAGCTGCTTACGAAGTTCAAGTCATCTGTCAGATGGGCTTTCCAGGCTACTTCCTTGTCGTAGCTGACTTGGTGAACTACGCGCGCAAAAAGGGAATCCGCGTAGGGCCAGGGCGAGGTTCAGCTGCAGGTGCAGTAGTGGCATACGCGCTGGGAATTACCGGTCTGGACCCAATCAAACATGGATTACTTTTCGAACGCTTTCTCAATCCTGAACGTATCTCGATGCCTGATATTGATCTCGATTTCGACGAGCGACATCGTGGCGAAATGATCCAGTATGCAACCACGCGCTATGGCGAAGAGCGCGTAGCGCAGATTATTACTTACGGAACTATCAAGGCAAAGCAGGCAGTAAAAGATGCTACGAGAGTCTTAGGGTTGCCTTACATCATTGGTGAGAAAATTAATAAATCACTTCCACCATCAGTGATGGGTAAAGATATTTCACTTGAAGGTATCTTCAATCCAGATGACGAGCGTTATGTAGAAGCTGGCGAAGTTCGTGCTCTCTACGATAGCGATGCCGATGCTAAGCGAGTGATTGATACGGCCAAGGGGTTAGAGGGACTTAAGCGTCAGTGGGGTGTACATGCTGCTGGCGTGATTTTAAGTAAGGAACCACTTCTTGATGTCATTCCAATTCAGCGGCGCGAAGCTGATGGTTCCATCATCACCCAATTCGATATGGGAGCTTGCGAATCACTTGGTCTGCTTAAGATGGATTTTCTTGGCCTACGAAATCTCACCGTTTTAGATGACTGTCTGATTAATATCAAAAGTAACCAGGGCGATGTTTTCGTCCTCGAAGAGTTACCTCTAGATGATAAGAAAACGTATGAATTGCTCGCACGTGGCGAGACGCTCGGTGTTTTCCAGCTTGATGGAGGCCCGATGCGCTCCTTGCTGCGCTCACTTGCACCCGATTCTTTTGAAGATATCTCGGCAGTTATTGCTCTTTATCGCCCAGGACCAATGGGTGCCAACGCGCACAACGATTACGCCGATCGTAAAAATGGTCGGAAGCCGGTAATCCCAATTCACAGAGAGTTAGCTGACCCGCTCTCTGAGATTCTTGGTGACACCTACGGTCTGATTGTTTATCAAGAGCAAGTCATGGCAATCGCGCAGAAGCTTGCTGGATTCTCACTTGGCGGCGCCGACCTTTTACGTCGCGCAATGGGAAAGAAGAAGAAAGAGATTCTCGATAAGGAGTACATCCCTTTCCAAGCAGGTATGCGCGAACGGGGATACTCGGATAATTCAATTTCCATGCTCTGGGAAATTTTGGTGCCATTCTCGGACTATGCCTTTAACCGTGCGCATAGCGCTGGCTATGGCATGGTTTCCTATTGGACTGCATATCTCAAAGCTAATTATCCAACTGAGTACATGGCTGCATTATTAACGAGCGTTCGTGATGATAAAGATAAGAGCGCGCTCTACTTAAGTGAATGTCGTCGAATGGGCATCAAGGTGCTCCCGCCAGATGTCAATGAATCTGAATCTGACTACACCCCACGCGGCAAAGATATTCGCTTTGGACTTGCAGCAATTAGAAACGTGGGTGAAGGTGCGGTTGAGCTTATTAAGAAAGCCCGCGAAAACAAGGGCGCATTTACATCTTTTGGTGATTTCCTTGCAAAAGTTGATGCGCAAGTTTGCAATAAGAAAACTTTGGAGTCATTAATCAAAGGTGGCGCCTTTGATTCACTGGGACATTCCCGTCGCGGTCTAATGGCTATTTATCTTGAAGCGCTCGATAGCATCTCGGAGACTAAACGCGCCGAAGCCATAGGTCAGTTTGATCTCTTTGGTGGTGGTAATGAGAATCAAGTCGCGACCATCGATTTAGATTATCCAGTTGATGAGTGGGATAAACGAACGCTCCTCGCGCATGAACGGGAGATGCTTGGTCTTTACGTCTCTGACCATCCGTTGCTGGGCGTTGAGTCGCTTCTTGCTTCGCTCTCTGATAAACCGATCAGTTCGATTTCGGGAGATGACGGACACAGTGGAAACAGTAATCATGGAGAAGAAATTCTCACCATTGCAGGTTTGATTACGGGCATTCAACGAAAAGTCACCAGACAAGGAGCTTCCTGGGCGATTATCACTCTAGAGGACCTCACGGGCGCAATTGATGTGATGGCCTTTTCGAATACGTACAACCAGTACGCAACGATGATGGGCGAAGATGTAATTGTTCTTGTGAAGGGGAGAGTAGATCGCCGTGAAGAGGTTCCCAAATTTATCCTCATGGAGATGTCGCTTCCGGATCTGCATCAAGAGCGCAAAGGTCCACTTGTGATTACGCTTCCATTGGCTCGATGCACGCCTCCAGTTGTCGAGCGCATGAAAGAGGTGCTCCGTTCACATCCTGGCACCACCGATGTGCATCTACGTTTAGAAAGCGCGACCGAAAACACCTTGTTGACCATTGACGAGGGATTGAAAGTAAGCGCAACGGCGAGTTTAAGCGCCGATTTGAAAGCCCTTTTGGGCCCTAACTGTCTTATTTAAGCGCCAGCAACCGAGCCTTGAGTAGAATAAGTGGGTGAGCGCTCAAGTCATTCGAGAATTAGATGTGAGAGATTTGCTCACACCTATGAGCTCGCGCGATGAAATTCGGGCGCTAGTACCTCGGGCAACTCTTGATGTAGCGGGAGCGTTGCGCGATGCCCAAGAAATTATTGAGCAGGTCCGTTCTGGCGGAGTTCCCACCCTTCTAGATTTGGGGGAGAAATTCGATGGCGTGCGACCAGATGCGCTACGGGTCAGCTCTAGTCAGATTAGCGAATCGCTCAATAGCCTCGACCCAAAAGTCAGGGATGCTCTCTTATTGTCGATAGCGCGAATCAAGAAAGTTCACCAGGAGCAACTGCGTTCGGATAAGACGGTAATGGTGATTCCTGGCGGCACAGTCACCGAGCGTTGGGTTCCCGTAGATCGAGTTGGTCTTTATGTGCCAGGTGGGCGTGCGGTGTACCCGAGCAGCGTGATGATGAATGTGATTCCCGCACAGATTGCTGGTGTGCAATCAATCGCAGTGGCATCTCCGCCACAGAAAGAATTTGGTGGATTACCGCATCCAACTATTTTGGCAACCTGCGCGCTACTAGGGATAGATGAAGTTTATGCGGTGGGTGGTGCGCAAGCGGTTGCGATGTTTGCTTATGGAGTTGGTTGTCAGGCAGTTGACATGGTCACCGGGCCTGGCAATGTTTATGTTGCTGCGGCAAAACGTGCGCTACGCGGCATCATCGGAATCGATTCAGAAGCTGGCCCAACTGAAATCATCATTCTGGCCGATGAAACTGCCAACCCCGATTTTGTAGCTGCAGATCTCATTAGTCAGGCAGAGCACGACACTATTGCGGCTGCAGTGCTCGTAACACCTAGCCGCACCCTTGCCGACCAAGTGAAAGAGCGTCTGCGCATCCGAGTTTCTCAAACAAAACATAGTGAACGGATTGCCACTGCTCTGAGCGGAATTCAATCGGCCATTGTCATTGTGAAAGATGTTGAGCAGGGTTTACAGGTGCTGAACGGCTACGCAGGAGAGCATGTTCAAATTCATACTCGTGATGCGCAAGAGGTTGCCACAAAAGTCCGAAATGGTGGAGCGATTTTTATTGGTTCCTTTGCACCCGTTTCACTTGGTGATTATTCGGCGGGCTCAAATCACGTTCTTCCCACCGGTGGTTGCGCCTGCCATTCAAGTGGATTATCTGTGCAAACATTTCTCAAAGGCTTGCATTTTGTAGATTACTCAAGTCAAGCGCTGGAATCGGTGGCTGATACGGTGATTACCCTCGCCAATTCTGAAGATCTCCCGGCGCATGGTGAAGCTATTGCTGCGCGGTTTCGTTCATGACTAATCAATGGCCTTCATGGCTCCCGCTGCGCGCAGACCTTGCTGAGCAAACTCCTTATGGCGCGCCTCAATTAGATGTTCCAGTTCGGCTAAACACGAACGAGAATCCATTTGGCCCTAGTCGTACCCTCGTTAAAGATCTCGAACGAGCGCTAAGTGAAATTGGGAGCCAACTTAATCGCTACCCAGATCGGGATGCGCTAGAACTGCGCCGCGCACTTTCGCGTTACATCAATCAAGGCTCTGACACAACATTTGATGAACGTTTTATTTGGGCTGCAAATGGCAGTAATGAAATTTTACAGAGCATTTTTCTTGCCTTTGGAGGTTTCGGGAGAACAGCTTTTGGATTTGAGCCTTCTTATTCCATGCATCGCAACATTGCGCGCGCAACGGGGACAAACTGGAGTACAGTCGATCGAAATCCTGATTACTCAATTGATCTCGATAAGGCTCTCCGGGAAATAAGCACTCAAGCTCCGACTCTTATCTTTCTCACAACGCCAAATAATCCAACCGGAACGATAACTCCACTCGAGGAGATTGAAAGAATTGCAAAATTCTGTCGTGAAAATAATTTGCTCTTAGTTGTAGATGAGGCATACCAAGAGTTCTCGTCAGAGAAGAGCGCTGTCACTCTTGTCGAGCAATATCCGAATATTCTTGTATCCAGAACTATGAGTAAGGCCTTTGCATTTGCCGGAGCCCGAGTGGGGTATTTAGTCGCAAACCCTCAAGTAATCGATGCTATCCAATTAGTCCGATTGCCATATCACTTGAGCGCAGCAACTCAAGCATTGGCTCTGGTAGCGCTCTCTTACTCCAAAGAACTTTTGGGCAATGTTGCGATGCTCTCCAAGGAGCGGGAACGAGTCCGTCAACAGTTGGAGAAATTAGGCTGCACAACTTTGCAGAGCGGGGCTAATTTCTTTCTTTTTCTGACTGCCGAACCAGGGCAGCTTTGGCAGCGACTGCTTTCCGAAGGGGTGCTCGTACGGGACGTTGGCCTCAACGGCGCGCTACGCGTGACTATCGGAACGCCAGAAGAGAATGACAGATTTATCGCCGCGTTGAGTGCGGCGCTTTGAGATAGACAAAAAGGGTAAAATTTCACTCCACTAGAGTCCAGTACGGAAACGAGGGGGCGCGATGAGTCGTCGAGCTGTAGTAGATCGCACTACGAAAGAGTCATCTGTCCACATCGATTTAGAACTGGATGGAACAGGTCAAATTTCGATTGAGACGCAAGTGCCGTTCTTTGATCATATGCTCAACCAATTGGGCAAGCATGCTGGCTTTGATCTCACAATCAAGACCACTGGTGATGTTGACGTTGATTCGCACCACACCGTTGAGGATACCTCGCTCGCTTTAGGTCAAGCTTTGCGCGAAGCGCTCGGTGATAAATCTGGAATTCGTCGTTTTGGCGATGCGACTGTGCCGCTAGATGAAGTACTTGTGCAAGCGGCTGTAGATCTCTCTGGTCGCCCTTATCTGATTCATCGACAACCTGAAATTGTCGAACTTATCGGCACTTACGACACAACACTTACCCGGCATATTTGGGAGTCACTAATTGCTGAGGCTCGCATCGCTTTACATGTGCGCGTTCTTGAAGGTCGAAATGCGCACCATGTGATGGAAGCGCAGTTCAAAGCAGTTGCTCGAGCCTTGAGAGATGCCGTGTCACGAGATGGAGTCGCGGGAATTCCTTCCACAAAAGGAACGCTTTGATCGCAATCCTTGATTACGGTTTTGGAAATGTGCGTTCAGCTGAACGAGCCTTTGCGCGCCACGGCCTTGCCGCTGAAATTACCTTTGATAAGCAGAGGTGTATCGAGGCTGATGGTTTAGTTATTCCAGGCGTCGGCGCCTTCGCCGCTTGTATGGATGGTTTAGAGCGAGTGGGCGCCGCTGCAATAGTAGATGCACGTTTGTTGGCTAATCGACCAACTCTCGGTATTTGCGTTGGGATGCAAGTGCTCTTTAGTACGGGCGTCGAACATGGCATTACTCGTCCCGGGCTGGCGCAATGGCCGGGCACTGTCAGCGAACTGAAAGCTGATGTATTGCCGCACATGGGGTGGAGCGAGGTGCAAGTGGCCGAAGGTTCCAATTTATTTCGTGGTATCGATCAGGAACGATTTTATTTTGTCCATTCTTATGCCGCTCAATCTTGGGATCTTCCTCACTCAGAAAATTTGGCACCTGCAAAAGTCACCTGGAGTGAGTATGGAAGTCAATTTATCTCCGCAGTTGAGAATGGTCCGCTGAGCGCAACGCAATTTCACCCAGAGAAATCCGGAGATGCCGGTGCAACCCTTATCGAGAATTGGATTAAAACGTGTCGCTAATTTTATTACCAGCTGTCGATGTAAAAGATGGCAAAGCAGTTCGGTTAGTGCAAGGTGAACTACAGCGAGAAACAAACTATGGCGAACCTTTAGCAGCTGCTTTGGATTTCCAGAGCGCAGGCGCGCAGTGGCTCCATCTTGTAGATCTCGATGCCGCATTTGGCCGTGGCAGTAATCATGAGTTGCTCGCAGAGGTGGTTGGCAAACTTGATATTAAGGTTGAGCTCTCTGGAGGAATTCGTGACGACGAATCTCTTGAAAGAGCGCTTGCAACCGGATGTGCACGGATAAATCTCGGCACTGCTGCCTTAGAGAATCCGGATTGGACCTCCACCGTAATAAAAAAGTATGGCGAGCGGATCGCTGTTGGACTTGATGTACGAGGGCACACATTGGCGGCCCGAGGGTGGACTCAAGAAGGAGGAGACCTTTTTGAGACTGTGGCGCGCCTGGATCGCGATGGCTGCACTCGTTATGTTGTCACAGATGTAGCGAAAGACGGCACGATGCAAGGCCCAAATTTGGCGCTATTAAAAGAGGTTGCAGCTGCAACACACGCGCCAATCATCGCAAGTGGAGGCGTTTCAACGCTCGATGATATTCGTGCGTTACGCGAATTAACGTCAATTGGAATTGAAGGTTCAATCGTTGGAAAAGCGCTTTACGCTGGAGCGTTCACTTTAGAAGAAGCGTTGATAGCAGCACGATGATTAAGCGGCCTTCAATTCGAATCATTCCCTGTCTTGATGTCACAGATGGCCGGGTAGTTAAAGGGGTTAATTTCACTAATCTCGTTGATGCTGGTGATCCAATAGAGATGGCGAAGATTTACAACGCTGAGGGCGCTGATGAGCTTACTTTCTTGGACATCACGGCAAGTAGTGGCGCACGCGAAACGATGTACGAGGTCGTCTCTCGATGCGCAGCAGAAGTTTTCATTCCTTTAACAGTTGGTGGTGGCGTTCGAAGCGTCGAAGATGTCAATAAGTTACTCCGTGCAGGAGCAGATAAAGTTTCAGTAAATACTGCCGCACTTGCCCGCCCAGATTTAATCAATGAAATCAGTGAACGCTTCGGTTCTCAAGTGCTAGTTCTCTCGGTAGATGCTCGACGGGCAAATACGCCAAGTGGTTTCGAAGTGACAACACATGGCGGCAGGGAAAGCTCGGGTGTTGATGCGATGGCATGGATAGAAGAGGGGTGTCGTCGCGGCATTGGCGAAGTGCTCCTTAATTCAATGGATGCCGATGGAACGCGCGCGGGTTATGACATTGAGATGATTTCTCTGGCAAAACGCCACTGCCGAACTCCTTTAATAGCTAGCGGCGGGGCAGGATCGCTCAAAGATTTCGAGAGCGCGATCGAAGCCGGTGCCGATGCGCTCCTTGCCGCCTCGATCTTCCACTTTGGTCTCTTCCGAATTGGGGCCGTGAAAGAGCACTTGCGCAATCGTGGATACAGCATCCGGTGAAATAGGTTGCTCTGATAGGGGAGAATAGGTAAATGGGAAGCGATGGATTTTTACCCGAAGAGATTGAGGGTCGGCTCGCGACCGCCGATGCGCTGCTCCCTGTAATTGTGCAAGAGGCATCGAGCCATGAAGTACTAATGCTTGCTTGGATGAATCGACAAGCGCTAATGCTCTCCATAACAACTGGAAGCGCTACCTACTGGAGTCGCAGTCGAAATGAACTGTGGATTAAAGGGGCAACATCTGGGAACACTCAAAGCGTGGTCTCTATTGAGAGTGATTGCGATGGCGATGCACTTTTGATGCGAGTTGAACAAACTGGAGTAGCGTGTCATACCGGTGCACGCACATGTTTTGGAAAACGGATCAATTAATGCGCATCGAAGAGTTCCGTGAGTTCGCTAAGAGCCATACCGTTATTCCTGTTACTCGAACTCTCCGTGCAGATTCCGAAACCCCTCTAAGTCTGTATAGCAAGCTCGCGAAGGAGCGACCAGGAACTTTTCTTCTTGAGTCAGCGGAAAATGGGAGAACTTGGTCGCGCTATTCGTTTATTGGCGTTCGCAGCGATGCAACCCTTACTGAAAGCGCGGGAGTTGCAACATGGAGTGGGGTTAAGCCCGCTGGCGCTCCCGAGGGGATCGACCCGCTCAAGGCGCTCGAAATAACCACCTCTCATTTAAGAAGCGTTGCGCTTGCCGACTTGCCACCTTTGACAAGCGGACTGGTGGGGTACATGGGTTACGACGCAGTACGCAGAATGGAGAAACTCCCTTCATTAGCCAAAGATGATTTACAGATACCGGAACTCTCTTTCATGTTGATCTCAGATTTAGCGATTTTTGATCACACTACTGGAGTTCTAACGTTAATTGCGAATGCAATTAATTGGGATGGAAGTAATGAGCGAGTTGATGAGGCATATCGTGATGCAGTTTCCCGACTTGACCGAATGCAAGGAGATCTCAGCAGTAATTCACCAAGTGAACTCACTTACGAAGGCAAGAAAGTTCCGCCGAAATTTGAGCGGAACACCAGTTCTGCGGAGTATTGCGCTGCAGTTTTAAAAATCAAAGAGGAAATCCTTGCAGGAGAGGCCTTCCAAGTTGTTCTCTCGCAACGTTTCACTACTGAAATTGAAGCGAGCGCTTTGGACGTTTATCGAGCGCTTCGAGTGCATAACCCAAGTCCCTATATGTATTTATTGCGCTTCACTGATGGAATAGATGTAGTCGGCTCAAGCCCTGAAGCTCTGGTTAAAATCGTCGATCGCGTCGCAATGGTCCATCCGATTGCAGGAACTCGTCCGAGAGGTAGCAGTATCGAAGAAGATAACCAATTAGCTGATGAGCTTTTGGCAGATACCAAGGAGCGCGCCGAACACCTGATGCTGGTTGATCTTGGACGTAATGACCTTGGTCGAGTCTGTAAAGCAGGGAGCGTAGAGGTCATCGAATTTATGAATATCGAGCGTTACTCACATGTCATGCATATCGTCTCCACGGTGACCGGTGAACTAAACGAGGATGTTTCAGTCGTGCAGGCGCTATCAGCCGTTTTCCCAGCCGGCACGCTTTCCGGGGCGCCCAAACCTCGCGCTATGGAAATTATCGAAGAGTTGGAGCCAACTCGGCGGGGACTCTATGGTGGCATCGTTGGGTATATCGATTTTCGCGGCAATCTTGATTCTGCGATTGCAATCCGCACGGCGCTCATTAAAGATGGAAAAGCATATGTTCAGGCAGGCGCTGGGGTAGTTGCAGACTCAGTTGCAGAGAGCGAAGACCAGGAGTGCGTCAATAAAGCCGCTGCGGTTCTCACTGCCATAGCGACCGCTAACTCCATGCGAAAGTAGCTTTCGTGCGCAAATCTCGCTCCGTTAGGTATATCGCAGCCTTGGCGCTCTCCTTATTAGTTCTGATGTACTCGACTCGAAGCTTGGCAGGTGCCTTGGAAATGTGGTCACTCTCTTTGATGTTTCTCTCATTAATGGCTTCACTTACGTTAATAATTCGCCCGCTTTATTCCCGTCGTGGCTCACGGCGTTCAGGGCTACCTTCGCGCTACGAGCGAGTAAAAGATCCATGGCGCGCACTCGACAAAGGTGAAGATCCCACAGTCGACCACACCTAGCGCCCTGCTCTCACAGCCTCGCAGCGCTTCGAGGGCGATATCACCATCACATTAAGGTAAAATCAGAAGTCGCAACGAGTTGTTATTACCATCGATTAAGTAAATACAAGGAGCGCGAATGTCCAGCATCAATAACCATGGCCACACTCCAGCTGCCTGGGCAACCACGATTATCGTAATTATCGGATCGACTATTGCTGGAGTTGCTATTTCCATCGCAAATGTTCCGGTTGCAATCGCTGGTTTTGCCATTGTGGGGCTCGGCGCCGTCGTAGGTCTTGTTATGAAGAGCGCTGGCTTGGGCCGAAAGAAATCTACACATTAATTTTTCTACTCAATCTCGAATAGATAGCTGAGGGCTCGATGACGGTTCTCGATGACATCATCGAAGGGGTTCGCGAAGATCTTCAAGCGCGAAAAGAGCAGACTTCAATCTCGGAGATAATTTCACGAGCAGATTCGACACGTCCTGCACTTGATGTCATGGAGCATTTTGCTAAAGGCGCCTTCGGCGTTATTGCCGAAGTGAAAAGATCTTCTCCCAGCAAAGGTGCTCTTGCTGCCATCAATGATCCTGCTGAACTGGCTCGTAATTATCAGGCAGGGGGCGCATGCGCGGTAAGTGTTTTAACTGAGCAACGTCGCTTTAAGGGTTCGCTCGCAGATCTTGCTCTGGTGCGCAGCGCTGTCTCTATTCCCGTACTCCGGAAAGAGTTCATCGTAGATGCCTATCAAATTTACGAAGCTCGCGCCTTTGGAGCTGACATCATCTTGTTAATCGTTGCTGCACTGAACGACCGTGAACTCATTGAGTTTTCAAACCTTGCGCACTCACTTGGCATGAAGGTTCTGATTGAGGTGCACGATGCGGAGGAAATTATCCGAGTGAGAGAACTGGCAGAGAAGGGAGATCTGGGTATCGACCTACTTGGGATTAATGCACGGAATTTGAAAACACTTGAAATCAATCCGAACTCCTTTGCCACGCTAGCCCCACTCATTCCGCCTTCGGTGCCATTGATTGCCGAGTCAGGAATCAGTACAAGCGAAGAGGTTGGAGCCTTGAGCGCTGCTGGCGCCTCGGGAATCTTGGTTGGTGAAGCGCTGGTGAAGGATGGCAACCCCACGGGGACTATTCAAGATTTTATAAATCGCGCCGAGAGCGAGAGAGTCCGTAGGCTATAGCCATGACGGTCACTCTCGATACTGGATTATTCGGCCCTTACGGCGGGCGCTATGTGCCTGAGGCGCTCATCGCTGCACTCGACGAATTGGCGCAGATGCATGCAGCGATTAAAGATGACCCAGTTTTTGCTGCAGAGCTTGATCATTTGCACCAGACGTACTCAGGACGGCCAAGCATTCTTACCGAGGCCCATCGTTTTGCAGAACATTGTGGTGGCGCGCGCATCTTGCTTAAGCGTGAAGATCTCAATCACACCGGCTCACATAAAATTAATAACGTCTTAGGGCAAGCGCTACTCACAAAACGGATGGGTAAGAAACGCGTGATCGCCGAGACTGGTGCGGGACAACATGGCGTTGCCTCTGCAACTGCAGCGGCGCTCCTTGGACTTGAATGCGTTGTGTACATGGGCGAAGAGGATACGAAGCGTCAAGCGCTCAACGTTGCACGAATGCGATTGCTCGGCGCCACCGTGGTTCCCGTAACTGCCGGTTCGCGAACTTTAAAAGATGCCATCAACGAGGCAATGCGTGATTGGGTAACAAATGTTGAAACTACTCATTACATATTGGGCACGGTTGCTGGACCACATCCATTCCCGGTAATGGTTCGAGATTTTCATCGCATCATTGGCGATGAAGCGCGCGCACAAGTTCTTGAATTAACCGGGGCGCTGCCAACAGCGGTCTTGGCATGCGTTGGTGGCGGTTCCAATGCCATCGGTATCTTCTATCCATTTATTGACGATGTTGGAGTTCGACTTCTTGGCCTGGAGGCCGGTGGTGATGGA
>JACCDP011156859.1_pt1 | contig 22372 bp, 8 predicted proteins | sample 7445841 | NCBI WGS metagenome assembly JACCDP01 (sample SAMN15323441, study PRJNA562643) | freshwater metagenome | isolation source: river surface water | place: USA:Blue River Watershed | collected 2017-08-17
AGTATGTGATAGTTTTATTCTTAGGATATTGGTTAGGTAGTTCAATACTAAATAACAGTGTTGGTTTGGTTGCGGCGCTTGCTAATGGGGCGTGGTTGATTGCCGCAGTGAATGCTGCTTGGATAATAATTTATACAGCCGCGCTAACATTTCTAGCTAAAACAGTTGCACCACTCATTACCAAATTTAATTTCAAAGACTTCCAACTACCGATGATTTCTTATCCCGATTGTGAAGCCTGTGACTGTAGTTCATCTGATATACTATTACCCGAAATTTCAGGAAACCCGTTCCTTGGTGCAAATGAAAGTTCATCCAAAATTGGTAAGTATGTTGTGTATGACAATACAGGTGCGTCCGCTTTGTTTCCTTCTTACAGTCAGGGTACTTGGGGTGAACTAGTTGGAGATCCAAACGATGTAGAACCTGTTGGAATGGATCCGGATTTTTACTCAGGTACTCTCAATAAGAAAAATCAAAAGTACCAAGCTGACATTATTGGGTTTCGTTATGGATTAAGTGGTGTGAATTATACTTTACCCCCACAAACTAACCAAGATTTTAATTTTGCAAAAATTGCGCAGACTCCGACAACTTATAGTTACACCACGGACAAGTTTTTAGTGGGTCCAGATATTACACTATCTCAATCTATGAATCTTGCAAATATACGTGAGAGGTATTTTGAGAACAAAAATGTTATTCTAACAACGGTAAATAATCCATCTCTTTCCTCGCAACCATTTACAGATAATGTAATGGTTTTGTTGGTACCACAAAACAATTGGCAGGCGGGTGATATACTCACCTTTAACGATCCTGAAAATATAAACGATCAGAACATTAGTGGTCAAACCTTAAATCAGTTTGGATCAACAACTCTAACGGGTAGTTCGATAAGTGGTACTGTAACCAAAACTGTAAATTATATTGATATAAATGGTATCACACAAAACGCAACAATTTACTTGGAGTCAACTACTGATGCTAGTGAATATTTGTACCAAACAGGTGTAGAATACCTTCAAGTAATTACTCAAATCAATGCTCAAACAGCTGACGGTCTCATTAACGTTGGTGCTAATGGGTTAATTGAAAAGTACTTTTTGAACAAAAAACAAAAACTTACGTATGTTGATAGTACAGGTACTTTAAAATCTTTGACTTTGAACTCACTCAAGTCAATTGGTGATACATGGAAAGATTATAATTTTTTATTTTTAGTAAGGGGTGTTGATATGTATACCGAACCTCAAATCATAAAATATGATTTGAATTTACTTTTTGGTAAAAGTTTCGGGGTTGACTCTAATTTGATCTTCGAGAGTCAGTATAGATTGAATATCCCAATTCAACCAAACTCGGGTAGTGGAAGTTGGTATACAAATTATAAAACCCCTGAAAGTCACATAACAAACTATTTGAATTCATCTGTATTCCATCAACCATACAACTTTGTGGTCTCACAAACACAGTTCCAACCTGTTTTGACTGACAAATTATCGTTGTATTCTGCATTGGATAAATCAACATTGAATAATTATCCATTCGCAGGTGATCAACCAATATCGAATTTTGTAAACAATTCATATCAAACTGGTGGATCTGTAAGTGATAATGGAAAAAATAATCAAATTATTAGATTTTTTGGAAATGAATATCAAGGAGTTATCGAAGGTGGTACTTTTATCGCGGGATCTGATAACACGACAACCTATCCTACAATACCTAATGTGAGGTTATATTCTCCGGCATATTACCTACCAGGAAACCCCGCACAAAAAACCGCAATTCATACAATTTCTTTTGACAATACTGTAAATAATGCCAAACTTATTTTGAGATCTGATCGATTACCATCCTCGGATTTTAGTCAGACAACAACCTCTGACGTTAGAAGTTTATTTATGTTATATCAAAATCCTAAATTTAGTTTATATCAAATACAAAGTGCGGGTCAATCGAGTTTGGCGATTTCCACAGGAGGTAACATTGGATTTTTTGAATCAACAATTCCAACAGGGTTGGATAACAATTTGGATCGTGTAATATCTTCATTCGGATGTCAAGGTATGGTTCCATTAGACTGTTATACAACAAGTTCTACAGGACAACTTGAAGTTTTATCACCATGTGCGGCTAATGAAGATCCAGTATTAGTCAAGAGTGGGTGTTATGATTTAGTGAGTCCTGATGCTAACGGATCGTACATACGAAATATCCCAGTTCTAATTGGTAATTTTGTGGAATGGATTCAAAGATTCCGAGTAACTTTTGGCGCTTGTAGAGGAGTTTTTTCTCATGTTTTTGTTAATTCTTGGGTAAATGGAACACTATTTGCATATCCATTTAGAAATCGACCATCTTTTGATATAAATGGTAATTTAATTACAAGACAGGTTGTGGGTAATAAAGTTATTTATTCTTATTGTTCTGATTTATTATATTTTGATGATAATACCAATAATTTCTATTACAGATCGAGTCCATATAATTTAAACACACAAAGTTTTATTGGAAAAAGGGCACCAAATACAACTGGAAATGTGTTTGGAACTTCTGATGGATTGAGTCAAGCAATATTAAATTCTTACAATTTACAATATCCAACGACCATCATGGACTTAGGTCCAAAATATTTTTGGACAAAGGACGTTATCCTCAGCCCAAATTATCATGGATATACTTCGGACAAGTTGAATAGTACGACTTGGAACGAGGTTGGTAACGTATTTCAAATATTTGTCATCTCACGTCTAATAAATTCCAATTTTTGGAATAGAGTATTGAGTTCAGGTAATGCCTCAATTAGAGGATTCTTTAGTAGAACATCAGACAGAGTTGACGGTGATTATGCACAGATGATTCAAATCAATTCTCAATACGGTGTGAAACCATTCAATGAAGGTAATTACATAGATGATCCGACAATACCTGGTGACAACCCAATTTACATATCAAAGGACATCCAAGGCAATCCTGTGTTTGGAATTTTTTATGATTCCTATCAATCGGATCGTGATTTATTGACGCCAAGAAGAATAGATAGAAATTTGACAGGTAGTTCACTTATTGCTGATTATTTGGGAACAAAATCTCAGAAAGTACCATTCTATTTATGGAAAAATAATGCGTACAACAACTCATTCAGTCAGGTATTCGGAGGTTGTGTTTGTGAAACCTACACTGTTGACAACAGTGCAAACAATACTCGTGACAGTGTGGTATACCAAGATTGTAATACTGGAAACAATATAAGTATTGCTTTAGCGGCTCAGAGTTCAATAAACATATGTGCATGTCAAGGGTCTGTGGTGAGTCAACAATCGACAGTAACTGCTGGTGGTGTATGTGTACCTCCACCTGCCCCACCTGCGGAAAATTCAATTTTCGGAAACGATTTGAACAATTGGTACACTGTCCCAACTCAACCAGTATTCACGTCAAAATATCAAGATTTAGACAGATTATCAATTCCGTATTTCATCGGTGTAAATGGTCAGATAGAAAACAGAATGGGTTACATATATCAAAAAAATGCACAAGGTGAATACGAACCGGTAAACTTAGGTGGAAACAATCAGAGAACCTTGCAAGGTGCTCCATGGTATTTTTATTTTGGATTGAGAAGTGGTGGAAGTGCCATCGATAAATTTAGAGAAGTTTATTTAGGTGTCGATGAGTAATAATCAATATATAGTAATAAAACCTGACTTGACATATCAAGGGGCTCCACAGGGTGAAATTAATATCAATACTCAACTGAGTCAAACTCAGTCTGAAGTTATTGATTATGATAGAACCGTCACGGTAAATTTGGCGACCTTGTTTGATGCTGAACGTAATCAGTCTACAACTTATAGACCAATAATAAAATTCTCATACATTTATGAAAATAATCTTGTTGGTTCAACAAAATATGAAAATTATCTAAACGAACTATATTATACGAATCCCGAAAAGTCAGCACCAATCTTGGGTGGAAACGGGTTATGGAGTGGGTTACCAAGTTATCAAGAATTTGAATTTATCAGGACTGATGTTACCAATCCACAATTAAGTTTTGTTACTAAAAGTGCGTCGAGTTACAATTGGAGTTTTGTGATGTCATATCCTTTTGAAAATGATTTCAATGTTCCGATGGTATATTATTTTCAGAATGGGTCTTCTCTACCTCCATTTACTTCAGGGACAGGTATTCCATTTTACATAACTGCTGGATCTGATAATGGACTCCCAATAATTCAATTCAACTGTCCTGTTACACATGGACTAAGTGTAAACGAATATGTCCAGTTATCATTTGATTATGATGGTGGTGATGTTTTTCAAGTTTTTAGTCTTGGAAATGGAACTATAGGGTCAGATGAATATGTATTCAACTTGGTGAATGTAGGGTTTACCGGTAATACATTCAACAGTGGTGTTGAAGGTACTTTCAAAAGAATAATTGATATCAACAATTCTGGTGAAACAAGGTCAATTTATTATGTGAGAAAACATAAAATTATAACCAATCCTGAGGATTCGATTCTTACTCGTAATGGATTCGAAGAGAATAGTTTTCAAGACTTTTCAGCATATCAATTCAGTTCATTGACGCCAAATAATGTTGCAAGTATTGCCAAGTGGCAAAGTTCTTACAGTTATAATATGACACTTTCTCGAGATTTAGAAGTGACCACGCAACTTGACAATAACAAGAAACCTTTGACTCAGGTATTTGTGACCGCTCAAGCCGTCGGACATTTTGGATGGTGGAACAAACTTAGAAGAGGTTGGGAATTCAATATGGTATCCGATCAAACTACACCGTGGTGGGATCTGACAAATGGAAATGCTGTTGAAACAAATAATACCACGACCTATACAAGAAATATTGATGGTTCAAACGTTTGTGTCAATCCTGCTGACTGTTACACATTTACGGTAAATCTACCCAGACAAAGTGGAGATACTATGTACGGTGATTGGTGTGAATTCAACCCATTGACACAAGTCGAAAGAGTTGTATCTCGATACATGAACAAGATAACTTATTACTCGAAAGGTTTCGACGTTATGGGAACACCAACAAGTAATCCAAACGGATATTACTATCAAGTTCATTATCCAATTACTTTGAAGGTTTTTTCCGATTATGTGGAAACTGCACAACCTGGTTTTGTAGATCAGATACCAAATTACGCCTATTTCAGTGAAAAGATGCAACTTTGGTATTGGAGAGATTTATATCCTTTGGGATATACCGATTCTGATGGACTTGGGGTAGATTACCCATTTATCAATGACTCACACTATCCATTCACAAATATTATTTTTAGGTTGTATCCTGAGGGAGCGTCATTCGACATAAACGCGGTTTATTCGGTTGTACCAGACCCTATTATAGATGGCTGTGAATAATTATCAAATCAATTTCAGGAACCAAACGGACGTTGGTATTCCTATTCCAATCGAACAGATATGGGATTTTCAAGGTCAACAACAGGCTATTGAACAATACGAACTTTCAGTACTCGAAGAAATTATAAATAAAGATGAAGATTTCGAGGTTACAAGGTTCGATCACAAACCATATGCGAATACGGAAACATCCTTGAATTATGAATTTTACTTGTGGAATCCAAATATTACCCCGAACGGGGATTATGAAAATTCATATACACCGAAGTTTGATGTTAATGAAATATATTACTACCAATCTCAATTTACAAAATCCTTTTGGAAGTTGGATCTTTATAGTTCACCCAATACAAAAGATCAACAAGCTTATGTAACTATCATACTACCCGTTCAACAAGGTTTTTTACAAACAGCAAATTTGAATGGAACGACATCAGTAGAGATAAGAAAACCCAAATACCGTTTGGATTATATTGGTGACAAAGAAGGTTTCTTCATCTATTGGTTGAAAAAAAGAGATTTTATAAACATTGATGAATTTTACATGACCGCAAAATTCTTCGATGGAAGTGTTGGACAATTTGTCAAAATGATGAATCGTCCTCAAAATACTATTTCCAACCCAACGGATTTTCCACCTGAAGAATATTTCTATTATAGAGTAAAGTTGGATTATCCAAGTCAACAATTCGAAATATTCGAATATCCAACGTCAATTCTATCGGGAACAAAAACGAATCCCATAAAATGGTATGAATACGTGAATCCCTGATGGAAACACAAATAATGAAAGTAAGAATATCACCGGGTGATTTATCAACGATAATTCACCAAGTCACCTATTCGGGTGATACATTCGGTGTTTATTCTGGAATGAGTCAAACTTTAAGTGGTGGACCAAATGGTGAATCATTACTTACTGGATTAACCATTCCAATTCTGTTGGTTGAGAACACTGTTGACATTGGATATTATTCAGTTTTTGATGGTGCCATTTTACAAAAAAATGTGGTGAATAACTTTTTGTTTTCCTCCACAACAGTCAACCCTTATCAGTGGTTCGTTTATAATACATCGGATATTGAATTCAACGCCTTTTTACAACTATCCTCATATTCGATTGATTGGGGTGATGGTAGTCCGATTCAACAAATAACAAACTACGCACCAAACGGAATCAGTCATGTTTATCCGTCAACACAGAATGAATACACAATAACGATGTTTCAGAATAACCCATGGGGAAACACACAAGTTTCAAAAGTTATTCAAACACCTTTTGTTGATGTACCAAATTTCAACCCACAAGGAACTGCATATTTTACACCAAACGTGGGTGCTTGGACTGCAACTCCTATATCATATGACTACATTTTTACTGGTGATAGTAATAATGTGGTTTCAGCTCAAACAAGTGACAATTATACTGTAGTTCCATTTACGATTACAGGATTGACAACTTCGAGAATAACGGAATTAGCATCTTATGGTAATCCAAAATATCAGTTGTTGGTTCCCGTTCAAAGAGATGGTGTTGATTATGGTATAATTACAGACATAAATCTAGCCTTTACTGCTTATACTATACAAGACGTAAATTATATTGATTACCCAAATGGGGTTACAATTTACTCAGTTCAATCATCAGGTTTGATATCCGCATGGATGGTTGCGGAACCCTTAGTAAAAGATGAATTATTATTAGGGGTTGCGGGGCAAGCAGAAATACAATCAAATGTATTTATAGAGAGAGGGAAAAACTCAGCGTATGAACGAGTCCAAAGAATTGGAGAAGTGGATAATCTGGGTGACCTAATAAAATATGGATATAGATTCTTTAACGTAATATAAAATGGCAACAGGAACCTATGGAACGATAAGACCGGCAGATGTATCTCCCGAGGACGTTCAAATCATTATGAATTACACGCCGTCGAGAGATGTTACTGACAATTTTGTCTTAACACAACTTGATGCTTCTACAATATTACGCCCGTATTTCAACAACAATCAGACGGGTGGAAATACAAATGAAATTTTGGGGGGATTATATAACCTAAGATTACCAGCGAACGTATTTACCCAACTTGGTATATACACATTATATATTAGACCTGCTGAGATAAGAACCACAATAACGGATTGTGGGGTTTTAGCCGCTTTACCAAATGTAAAAGGTATTGTAATTGATTTGTCGAATGTACCAAGTCAGTTTGTAAATAAATTTATTGCTCAGGGATTAGTCGGTTTTCGTGTTGAGTACCTGAATGCGGACGGAAGTAAAATTCCAAATTTCTTTAGAATAATCACTTCTAATTTTTATTGTGAACCTGTTGTTCAAAACCTAACAAACACCCAGCAGAAAGCTGTAAGATATAGATACACTGAAGGTCAGACTAATTTAGTTTTCTGTACACTTTCTCCGAGCTCGGCACCAACAAACAAACCGAATGCAACACCATTTATTGGTCAGCCAGCACAAAATATCATTTTGTCAAATACATATTTCAATCCGCTAACTTTAGAAGTCACAGTAAGTAACTACGATTTGGATACCTTGAACATTGCCTTCTATGGTAATCAAACTAAGAGTATGGAAGATGGTGTATACACAATCTACGATGAAAACAACAACATCTACCAACAGTTCAATCTTTATGAAATCAAAGATGATTTCAATAATCTATTGTTTGAAGTCAAAGAGAATCGTGGTGATAATATCGACTTTAGTAAAAACTTCCAGAATATTACTGAACAATAAGAATGGCTAAGAAATTCATACCTAACACCGCGGCATCAGGATCGGGTACCCCTTTTGATAATATTGTTGGTTTACAAACAATAGAGGGTGGTGGTCTTACGCAAGGTAATTTTGAATTTTCAACTGCAGTATCAGAGAAGGTAAATCGTACATTCAATATTGGTGTATTCCAAGATCCTATCTCGTTAGAAAATCTAAACATTGATTCAGTCAATGAAGCAAGATTATTGTTGGCAAAGGAATTTAGAGTTTATCCAAACTATGATTTATCTCAGGTAACAAATTTTACAATTTACGGATCACTACAAAAAAGATTTGAAGTATCTATACAGAGAATTTTGAATTTTTTTCCAGCTGGTTTAGAGATAGATCAAATCTATTACGATTATACTACGGGACAAACAGCGTATAACATAAGTTATGATTCTGTTGCTGACGAGACTGAATTGACCATCAACGTAGATAGAATTAAAAATCCATTTTCATTAGACTATTCTATCAATTCTGTAATCAATCTACAAAATAGGGAGCAAGAATTTTCACCGATAAGAGATCTTACAAACAGATACAGGGATTATGCCTTGGTTGTAAGCGGAATCAGTTTCAATATAATTGATTTTACACCATCTCAAACTTTGTTTTCGGGAACAATTAGATTGATCGTAAATGGAAATCCATTTCCGAGTCTTACACAGACAACTACATCTATTGTTATAAGACCTCAAGACTATTGGGTTGAAAAATCTTTTACGGAAGATTTTGATGAAGTAGAAAAGTTTTTGTTGAACAGATTATCATTACCAATTTATACTGCAACCTTCAACGTTCCTAAGGAAAATGATAATGGAGTAATTTCTGTAAGTTCACAAAGTGTCACTTGGGATAAAGATGGTTTATGGAACTTGGATATCAGAACTCAAAGGTTTGAATTGTACCTTACAAGGTTGAATGAAATTGGCGTTGAGTTCGATGCTTTTAAAACAAACTTGGTAGCAAGATTTTTGGTTACAGAATCTTTGTTAGAATTTGACACTCCTGATCACAGAGTTGGTAAAGTTTTACAAATATATGGTAGAAGTTTTGATCAACTCAAACAATTTATAGATGCACTAGCATATATGAACTCGGTAAACTACAATCCGGGTAATGATATTCCATCTATGTTGTTGAAAAATTTGGCACAAACACTTGGTTGGAGTACAAATATATCGCCAATTACAAATGAGGATTTTCTAAGTTCAGTTTATTCATCAAGTGGTGTTACCCAATATGAGGGGTATTCGAGAGAACTTACTCCGACTGAATTGAATTATCAGTTTTACAGAAATTTGATTCTTAACTCAGCCTACTTGTTCAAATCTAAAGGTACAAGAAAGTCAATCGAATTTACTTTGAGATTAGTTGGGGCTCCCGACGCACTTATAGAGTTCAATGAACACGTGTATCTGGCGGACCAAAGAATCAACATGAGACAATTCAATTCTCAATTCGCACAAATAACTGGAGGAACGTATGAAGATGTCTCAACTCAGTTTGTACCGGGTGATGTTTTTACAATATTTGGAGTTCCCTACACAGGGTTTGCAAGTAGTTCTGAAATTCTAATTGTTGATCAGGTACGAGAAGATTACCCTGTAGATGAATTCGGTTACCCAATAGCTCCGACTGAAACTGAAAGTTACTTTTTCGAAAAAGGTGCGGGTTGGTTTGAATCAACACCACAACACAGAAGTCCCGATGTTGTGAACAGATCCCTATCAGTTTTCACTGGTAGTAGTCCCAACATTCAAACGGTATTACAACCATTTACCTACGGACAAGAATACTTTGATAGATTTAGGAATTTCCCTTATATGAATTTGGGTTACCGTCTCAAGTATACAATTGATAACAAAAAAAGTTGGCAACCACCAATCCTGAGAGTTGCAACCAATGCGGGATATGAGGCCTACTATGTTGCGCCTGATGAGAAGTTGGTTTTGAACGCCAAAAATATTGATTTATTTATCAACCCATCACAAGGTATTCTATACAATGTATGGGAAATGTCAAAAAATAACAACTTCCCAATTCCAAACACAGGTATGACAGCATACTTCCCAAGTTTTGGAAATAACAATTGGACTTTTGTCAACCCACAGCCGAACAAGAAAACATTTTTTGAATTTGCTCAGACCTTTATTTCTAACACAATCAACGTAAGAGACAGATGGTATTCCACAGATGGAAAAACTAGTGGTTATCCAAACTTGTTGAATATTTTTTACAATTATCTTTTGTCAGATCAAATTGTTGGAATATCAAATGACAATTTTACTTACCAAAAATTGATCGAATATGTACAAGGAATCGGTCCATATTGGATAAGATTGGTACAACAAATGATTCCTGCGAGTACAATATGGAATACAGGTGTCAAATTTGAAAACTCGGCACTTCAAAGACAGAAATATGTGTACAGAAGACAAATTGGTTGTCAACTAATACCTGTTGAATTAGATCCGTGTATTGCTACAGGAAGTCTATTTGAATTCGATTGTACTACTGAAAGTGCAAATTGTTCAATTTACCCATGGATAGGAGAAACTGGGGGTATCAATTCATTCTCTCAAATATTTTATTCAGTGTTGAACAATTATCTTGTGAGTCAGGGTTTGACACTAAGTAATTGTATTACATCCTCAATAGTTTCGAATTGGTTTGTTGATGTAAGAATTGATGGTAACATAATGTTCCAATCTCAATTCTTCACGGGTATAGGGTTGTCTCAAGTACCGACAAACAATCAATGGAAGTCCGCATTACTTTTATACCTTTCACAATTGATAAATGATGGGTATTATTTCTTTGTGAATGGTAACACAATAACTGTTTACAAGTTAGCCTGTGCTGAAGATGATATACCAAGTACCTTACAAATAAATGTCGGGATAAATATAGATATAACTTGTAATCAATAACATATGTGTACCGCCATCAGCCTAAGATTTAGTTTGTCGAGTAAAGCAATTGCTTGTTCGACGCCGTCACAAGATGATCTGTATGTCAGTCCATTGTCAAGTCCTGCTGTAGGACAATTCATTTATGGTGAGAATTCTTGTACAACCCCGATGGGTGATGGCTGGTATATTGATTGGACAGTAGACCCAAATACTATTTATGTAGTTACAGGTGGTAATGGTGAAATTACTTCGATAGATTATTGCACACCAGTAACACCAAGTGTCACTCCCACAAATACAGTTACCCCAACAGTTACCCCGACCAATACAAAAACACCAACACCCACACCGTCGGTGACTACAAGTGGTGTTGAAGCAATTTTACTATCTCCTTTGAGTTATACAATTTCAGTCACAGGAGCTTGTGGGGGTGGTTACGGGACAGCGTGTGTGAATGTATCTGGTGGTACTCCTGGTTATACAGTAAGTTGGATTTCACCTGATCTTGGTACTGGTACTTGTAAATCAAATCTAAGTCCTGGTACTTATGTTGTTAGAATCAACGATTCGCAAGGGCCTGTCAATAATTCCTTGTATGTAAACGTAAACGTTTCGAGCGGACTTTCTTTGTTTGTATCACAAGTTGTCAACACCACATGTGGTTTAGATAATGGATCGGTTACAATTGGTGCCGTTAGTGATGATAATAATATTACTTATTATTTGTATTCAGGTGCCACATTACTTTCTTCACAATTCACAAATAATGGATTTGCAAATTTTAGTTCACTAGGTCCAGGAACTTATTATGTTGAGGGTATTTCAGATTCCGATTGTAGTGGTACAAGTGCTTCATTTGTAATAAATCCATCAAATGAATTGGATTTTGGATTGTACATTATAAATGATACACAATGTGCTAGTCCAACCGGTAAAATTTATGTAACAGGTCAGACTGGAACTGCACCGTATACTTACTTGTGGAACACAAATCAAACTACATCCTCGATTACTGGTCTTACGGCAGGATCATATGACGTAACCGTAACTGATTCTAATGGTTGTTCTCTAAACAAATCGGGCCTTGTTGAATATGTACCTGGTCTTGGGTTGGGATCGTGGAGTGGTACCTCACCAACATGTTTTTCAAACGATGGATCTCTTACCCTTACTATCACTGGTGGTACAGGCCCATATTTTTATTCAGGAAGTAATGGTACCACATTGGTATCTTATGCTAAGACATATACGTTTACCTCCTTATCTGCGGGTCCATTCTTTGTTAGTGTCACAGATTCGGCACTTTGTAAAGTCACACTTAGTACAACACTCATAACCCCAAACACATTTTATGATGTTCAAGTTGGAGTAACGAACTCACAATGTTCGTCTAATAATGGAAGTCTCAATGTAAGCCTTCAGGGTGGATCACCACCTTATACATATTCGTTATCGTCGACAACCACTTCAGTGAGTGCAACCACCAATTCAACTCAATATATCTTCAATAACCTAAGTAATGGAACTTATGACTTGACGATAACTGATGGTGGAAGTTGTCCATATACCACAACTGTTGAACTTGATTCTGAGGATTTATTTACTGTAACTTATTCGGCAACTACCGCCTCTTGTGGTTCAGAGAATGGTACACTTACAATTATGTCAACAACAGGTGGTACATTCCCATACACATATAGTTTGGATAATGGAAGTTCTATAGTTACAAACAGTCTTACATATACTTTCAGTAATTTGACGGGGGGAACTTATGTTTATACGGTTACGGATGCTTCGGGATGTCAAATTTTAGGTTCGGCAAATGTACCCGACTTATCACCTTTGAATTTTTCTTTGTTCCCAACAAGTTGTGGACTCACAGGAAGTGGAGGAACAATCACTGCCTTGATAACTTCAGGACAACCTCCATTTACATTTGATTGGTCAACTAACATACCAACAAATCCTCAAGCAATATATGTAACAGGATTGACAGGAGGTACTTACAGTCTAACTCTAACAGATGATAATGGGTGTGTTCAAGAAAGAACTGTTGAAATAACTTGTAATCCTATTTTGACAACGTATCAGACTTATACAATGTGTGAGACTGATTTTACGTTCAGCTCAGGAAACAAAAGAGGATTACTTCAATTATTGAACCAAGGATTCCAAGATGTTGTGGGTTCAACAACTGATTGTATATTGGTTGAATCAATCTTTACGATATCGGTAGATGTTAGTGGTAATACTTACTCAGACTCATTCTACACAGGTAGTACTTTATTAGATATCCCAACTGACGCACAGTATTACACAGCGGTTGAAAATTTATTGGAGGGTATAAACGGTATTACAAATGTAACTATCAATAGTACCACAGGTGAAATCATGATTTATACTGATGGTGTTTTGGGTAATCAATCAATATCTATAGATTTGACTATTGATTACACGATAAACTGTCCAACACTTTGTGCGAGTCCCACACCAACTCCAACTAATACAACGACCCCAACTCAAACTCCGACAAACACTCCGACACCTACTAATACGGGTACACCAACACCGACCCCAACACCAACAGAAAGCTCTACACTAATTCATTATTATTATCTTATAAGTGGTACTTATTGTTGTCCACCAAACACACCTTTTACAAATTTATTGGTAAGAAGAACTACGTTACCTATGACATTAAATGGTCCATACAACGACAATACAGGTATTTGTTACAATGTATCGAGTATTACACCTACAACTCCAAGTGTTGGTTATGTACAAATGATGACAGGTCCGTGGGTGGATTGCACTTCTTGTATAAATAACAATTTACCTTGTTGATATGCCATCACAGATACAAATAACAAGTTTTACAGGGGCACTACCAGCTCAAGTATTTGTTGCTGATATATATGGTAACAACTCAACATCAGTCGGTACAATATCTGCTGCAATTCCACCTGCGGTTATTTTTACACTTCCATCTTTATTTGATTTTGCGCCAGCAGTAATGGTAACAATAATTGACTCAAACGGGTGTAACGAGTTTTCGATAGAGGATTGTATTAGTTTTTTTCCGAGTGCTACTCCAACGCCCACACCAACAATTACACCAACCAATACTCCGACAAATACGCCTACACCATCCCAAACATCCACGAACGCTCCTACACCAAGTCAAACACCAACGAATACTGTAACACCAACACAGTCTCCGACACAAACACCAACAAATACGGGTACTCCGACACCCACGCCGACTCAAACGCCTACAAATTCAAGTACACCAACTCCAACACCTACACCTACACAAAGTAGTGATCCATATCCATATTTCTTAGCGGGATATTGTTATGATGGTAGAATGTTGGCTGATAGTGGATCAGCAGGAACAAATTGTACTCAAGTACAAGGTGGATTAGGGTCGGCTACTAGATACAAGTCAAATTATCCCTACTCATATCTGTTTGATGGATCTTGGAGTGGTGTGACTATGTATGTTTACGATACGTTGACTTCGAGTTTATTGAATTCTAAGCCATTATCTGATGGATGTAGATATTGGGAGACAACTAGTTTAGGTGTTGTTGCATCGGTTGATCCTTGTGGAGGTGTGGGTCCATGTTGTCCAGGTACACCACCGACTTAGAGACTGAATAGAAATTTTATTTATCAATAAATTTTCAGACACACACAAAAAAACTAAAATCACCAATCTGTTTTTTGTAAAATAAAACTATTTATGAAATGAAATATTTCATAGATGGCTTGTACAGGAAAAAAACTTATTGTTAAAAATATCTCTAGTAGTATTGCCACGGTCAATTACACTAGATATAGTGATGGTTTAGTCGTTGAAGGACAACAAATTAATGTTGGTTCAACCGTCACTCTTTATTATATAAATGGTACTTATTCAACCGCAAACCCGAATCAATTACAAGTAATTAGTATTTCCGATTTGCCTGATGGATGTGGAACAACAACAACGACTACCTCATCGACTACCACAACAACTACCACAACTTCAAATATTCAATACATTGAGGTTGATCCCAATCCTGTAAATGGTTGTGATGGAAAGAAACAAGTTGTAAAAAATATATCGAATGCAATTGCGGTTGTAAGTTATAACAGATATGCGGACAACTTCTTGGTTGATGAACAACAAATCAATCCTGGAGCTACTGTAACCTTATACTACTACACTGGAACACTTCGTACAGCGTTTGTAAATCAATTACAAAAAATTAGTATTGAAAATCTTCCTGTTGGTTGTGATATAACACCTACACCAACACAAACTCCAACGCAAACTCAAACACCATCTAACACACCAGGTTTAGGAACACCAACTCCAACACCAACACAGACGAGTTCACCAACTCCAACTAACACGGTAACTCCAACTCAGACGGCAACTCCAACTCCTACATCTACCGTAACACCGACATTTACACCAACATCGTCGCCAACACCTACGGTAACACCTACGAGTGGAAGTACACCAACCCCAACACCAACGGTAACTGTGACACCAACTAATACTCTAACACCGACTCCGTCACCAACCTTTGCAGGTCCACCTGCACTTATATTCATGGAATCAAGTGACGATGCAGACAACCCAATGGCAAGTCCATCGACTGACATCTTAGCTTACATGATAGCAACAGGTGCAACACAATGGTTTGGCTTCCAAAACAGTGGTCTACCAAACTTTACAATACCAGCTCAAGTTGCTGACTTCTTGTTATGGATGGATTGGCCAGGTTTCGTAAACGGAACTTCAAACAATACCAACGGAACTATAACTGCCGGAATCCCTCAATCATCAGGGGGGGTTGACACATATGGTAACGTAATCGATGCATACACTTTCTACACAACTGAAATACCTGCAGGAACCGTTACCGGAAATATCTACTACGTAATCTTGGCACCTACGTCAATGACAAATGGTCAAGTTTACAGTCAGATAGGAATTGATTACTTCAATTCACCACAGAATTTACAATCTGTATTCACAGAACCAACTGTAAGAGGTACAAATATCAATTACACTGGTTCGAATTGGTACAATACAACTTATCGTGTTTACACTCAGTCACCAAACAATGGATTCAATTGGGGTGTACCAGGACAAACCGATTCAACAAATAATTATTTCCGCGGAAGCACCCTAATCTAAAAAAAACAAAAGAATGAGCGTTCCCTACAAAAACCCCATATCTGGAGTATTCGTATCCTCACCATCATCAGTAAACCCAACATCAACGTACGGTACAAATTTCAGCGTACTTCAAGTTGGTGGTTACATGGAAGTATATAATCTTTCTGATTTAGAATATTCTACCTTCGCAAGTACAGGTAATATCGAGAATTCAGGAAATACCATACCTGTAACTTTCTATAAAAGACCAATTGCTGCGATCTCTGATCGTCTAACACTGAATAGTGATGCTATTTCAACAGGACGTAGAAGACTTGGTATGTTGGTGTATGTTCACGAAACAAATCTAACCTATCAATTACAGATTGATAATTATACTACTCTTTGGAACAACGCGGTAGCTGCGGGTTGTGTATCAACCGCATCAACTTCATATTCTATCTTCAACCGTGTAGGGGGTGTTGAAGTACCTGCAGGACAGGCTCTTATTTCTGCTTGGACAGGATCGACAATCGAAGGTGTTTCAGGGACTACAAGGAATGATGCACGTTGGAGAGTTTTCTACGGAAGTGATACGAAAATTACAGGAGGAACCTTCAATGAGGCAACAGCTACTTTAGAATTATATGATAATTCAGGTACCACTATTTCTGTTACGGGAGTTACCGGTGTTGAAATTACAGGAGGTACGTTCAACGACATCACAGACACATTAGAATTATTTAATTCTACAGGTGGTACAGTATCTATTACAGGTTTCACTGGCGCTGCTGGTACTTCGGGTACAAGTGGTACTTCAGGCACCGATGGTACCTCAGGTACATCAGGAATTTCTGGCACTAGTGGTTCTTCGGGTACATCTGGTATTGATGGTACTTCGGGTACCTCAGGTGTTGATGGAACTTCAGGAACTTCTGGTGTAAGTGGAACCTCAGGTACGGATGGAACTTCAGGAACAAATGGTACATCAGGTACTGACGGAACTTCAGGAACTAGTGGTATATCAGGAACAAGTGGTTCATCAGGGACTTCGGGTGTTGATGGTACATCAGGAACTTCAGGTATTGATGGAACTTCAGGAACTAGTGGTGTTTCTGGTACAAGTGGTTCATCGGGAACCTCAGGTGTCGACGGAACTTCAGGAACTTCAGGTGTAAGTGGTACCTCAGGAACAGACGGAACTTCAGGAACAAATGGTACATCAGGTACAGACGGTACATCAGGAACAAATGGTACCTCAGGCACAGACGGAACTTCAGGAACAAATGGTACATCAGGTACTGACGGAACTTCAGGAACTAGTGGAATTTCAGGAACAAGTGGTTCATCTGGAACTTCAGGGACAGATGGTACATCAGGAACAAATGGTACATCAGGAACAAATGGTACATCAGGTACAGACGGAACTTCAGGAACTAATGGTACATCAGGAACAGACGGAACTTCAGGAACAAATGGTACGTCAGGTACTGATGGTACTTCAGGAACTAGTGGAATTTCTGGAACAAGTGGTTCATCAGGTACAGACGGAACTTCCGGCACTTCGGGTGTAAATGGCACATCAGGTACAGATGGAACTTCGGGAACTAGTGGTTCTTCAGGTACAGATGGAACTTCGGGAACAAGCGGTGTTTCGGGAACTAGTGGTTCTTCAGGTACAGATGGAACTTCAGGAACAAGTGGTGTTTCTGGAACTAGCGGTTCATCAGGAACGGATGGAACTTCAGGAACAAGTGGTGTTTCTGGAACTAGCGGTTCATCAGGAACAGATGGAACTTCAGGAACAAGTGGTGTTTCTGGAACTAGCGGTTCATCAGGAACGGATGGAACTTCAGGAACAAGTGGAACTTCGGGATCTAGCGGTTCATCAGGTACAGACGGTACCTCAGGAACAAGTGGAACATCAGGATCTAGCGGTTCGTCAGGAACGGATGGAACTTCGGGAACAAGTGGAACATCAGGATCTAGCGGTTCGTCAGGTACAGACGGTACATCAGGAACAAGTGGAACTTCGGGATCTAGCGGTTCGTCAGGAACGGATGGAACTTCGGGAACAAGTGGAACATCAGGTTCATCAGGGACATCAGGTTCAAGTGGTACATCAGGGACTTCTGGGTCTTCAGGTAGTTCAGGAACGTCAGGTTCAAGTGGTACATCAGGTACTGATGGCACTTCAGGAACAAGTGGAACTTCGGGTTCATCGGGAACGAGTGGTTCATCTGGTTCTTCAGGTACCTCTGGATCTTCAGGTACCTCTGGGTCTTCAGGTACCTCAGGATCGTCTGGATCTAGTGGATTGAGCGGTGTAAATGGAACCTCAGGTACCTCGGGTACAAGCGGATCTTCAGGTTCTTCAGGTACATCAGGTAGTTCAGGTACTAGTGGTTCCTCAGGTACAAGTGGTTCTTCTGGAACGTCAGGTACCGATGGGACTTCAGGAACATCAGGAACAAGTGGATCTTCAGGTACTTCAGGTTCTTCAGGAACTTCAGGTACGGATGGTACTTCAGGTACAAGTGGAACCTCTGGTTCATCTGGTACATCAGGATCGTCAGGTACATCCGGATCATCAGGTACGAGTGGAACATCAGGCACTGATGGAACATCAGGCACAAGTGGAACATCTGGTTCAAGTGGTACATCTGGATCATCTGGTACATCAGGAACTAGTGGTTCATCGGGAACCTCAGGTTCATCGGGAACCTCAGGAACTAGTGGTTCTTCGGGTACAAGTGGATCTTCAGGAACTTCAGGTACGGATGGTACCTCAGGTACAAGTGGAACCTCTGGTTCATCTGGTACATCAGGTTCCTCAGGAACTTCAGGCACCGACGGGACATCAGGAACAAGCGGGACTTCAGGTTCATCAGGTACTTCAGGCTCGTCAGGAACATCAGGTACTTCAGGATCGTCAGGTACTAGCGGATCATCAGGAACATCAGGTTCAAGTGGTACTTCAGGAACTTCAGGTTCTTCAGGTACTTCAGGTTCTTCAGGAACTTCAGGTACCGATGGTACTTCCGGTACAAGTGGAACCTCTGGTTCATCGGGTACATCAGGATCGTCAGGTACTAGTGGTTCGTCAGGAACTTCTGGAACAGACGGGACATCAGGTACAAGCGGAACTTCAGGTTCATCGGGTACTTCGGGATCCTCAGGTACTAGTGGTTCATCAGGAACATCAGGTACAGATGGAACATCTGGAACGAGTGGAACATCAGGGTCGTCAGGAACATCAGGTTCAAGTGGTACTTCAGGTTCATCGGGTACATCGGGTACATCAGGATCATCGGGAACGTCAGGTTCATCAGGTACTTCGGGTTCGTCAGGTACATCGGGTACCGATGGTACATCTGGAACTAGTGGAACATCAGGATCAAGTGGAACATCAGGTTCGAGTGGAACCTCAGGGATTGACGGCACTTCAGGAACAAGTGGCACTTCAGGTTCATCGGGAACAAGCGGTTCTTCAGGTTCGTCAGGAACATCCGGTTCGTCAGGTACAAGTGGTTCGTCAGGAACTTCTGCTACTGATGGAACATCAGGAACAAGTGGAACTTCAGGTTCATCAGGAACATCTGGATCATCGGGCACTTCAGGAACAAGTGGATCATCGGGGACTTCAGGTTCATCGGGTACCTCTGGTTCAAGCGGTAGTTCAGGAACTTCAGGATCATCTGGAACGAGTGGAACATCAGGGTCGTCTGGAACATCAGGATCAAGTGGTAGTTCGGGTACTTCAGGATCATCTGGTACATCAGGTTCATCAGGATCATCTGGTACATCGGGTTCAAGTGGAACTTCAGGTATTGATGGAACCTCAGGAACAAGTGGAACATCGGGTTCTTCAGGTACATCGGGTTCAAGTGGCACTTCGGGTATTGACGGAACATCAGGAACAAGTGGAACATCGGGTTCTTCAGGTACATCGGGTTCAAGTGGCACTTCAGGATCGAGTGGTACTTCAGGAACTTCGGGATCATCTGGTACATCAGGTTCAAGTGGAACTTCTGGTACAGATGGAACATCAGGAACAAGTGGAACTTCAGGTTCATCCGGCACGTCAGGATCATCTGGTACATCAGGAACAAGTGGTTCTTCGGGTACTTCAGGTTCATCAGGAACGAGCGGTAGTTCAGGGTCTTCTGGTATTGATGGTACTTCAGGGACAAGTGGTACTTCAGGCTCGTCAGGAACGTCAGGATCATCAGGCACGTCAGGTATTGATGGTACTTCAGGAACAAGTGGTACTTCAGGTTCTTCAGGAACATCTGGATCATCAGGAACTTCAGGTATTGATGGAACATCAGGAACAAGTGGAACATCAGGTTCATCAGGAACTAGCGGTTCTTCAGGATCCTCAGGAACATCAGGATCATCAGGAACTTCGGGATCTTCAGGAACTTCAGGATCTTCAGGAACTTCAGGTATAGATGGAACGTCAGGAACAAGTGGAACATCAGGTTCATCAGGAACTAGCGGTTCTTCAGGAACCTCAGGATCATCGGGAACTTCGGGTACTTCAGGTTCTTCGGGAACTTCGGGATCATCAGGAACTTCAGGTTCTAGTGGTACATCAGGAACAGATGGTACTTCAGGAACGAGTGGAACTTCTGGTTCGTCAGGTACTTCGGGTTCATCAGGAACTTCGGGTATTGATGGTACATCAGGAACAAGTGGAACTTCGGGTTCATCAGGAACCTCGGGATCATCAGGCACAAGTGGAACTTCGGGATCATCAGGCACAAGTGGTTCTTCAGGAACATCTGGTTCAAGTGGTACTTCAGGAACAGATGGTACTTCAGGAACAAGTGGTACTTCGGGATCCTCAGGTACAAGTGGTTCGTCAGGTACATCAGGATCGTCTGGAACGAGTGGAACATCAGGATCATCAGGCACTTCAGGATCTAGTGGTACATCAGGAACTGATGGAACCTCAGGTACAAGCGGTACTTCAGGATCATCAGGTACTTCAGGATCTAGTGGTAGTTCAGGAACTTCAGGATCAAGTGGAACTTCTGGTTCATCAGGAACGTCAGGTTCATCAGGTACCTCAGGTACGAGTGGAAGTTCAGGTTCATCAGGTACATCAGGTTCATCAGGTACATCAGGTTCAAGTGGTACATCAGGTACTGATGGTACTTCAGGAACGAGTGGGACTTCTGGTTCTTCAGGAACTTCAGGATCATCAGGTACATCAGGATCATCAGGTACAAGTGGTACTTCAGGTTCATCAGGAACGTCAGGTTCATCAGGTACATCAGGCACTGATGGTACTTCAGGTACTAGTGGAACTTCAGGTACTAGTGGAACTTCGGGATCTTCCGGAACAAGTGGAACATCGGGATCTAGTGGTACTTCGGGAACATCAGGATCTTCAGGAACATCAGGATCTTCAGGAACTTCGGGTTCTTCAGGAACAAGTGGAACATCAGGATCGAGTGGTACGTCAGGTTCGTCGGGTACATCAGGTACAGATGGTACTTCTGGTACAAGTGGAACATCAGGATCATCAGGGACTTCAGGTTCTTCAGGAACGAGTGGAACGTCAGGATCATCAGGAACTTCAGGTTCTTCTGGTACTTCAGGTTCTTCTGGTACTTCAGGTACAGATGGTACTTCAGGAACATCAGGTACGTCAGGGTCATCAGGGACTTCAGGTTCTTCTGGTACAAGTGGTACTTCAGGTTCAAGTGGTACTTCAGGTTCAAGTGGTTCATCAGGAACTTCAGGATCAAGTGGTACTTCAGGAACATCAGGTTCGTCAGGAACTTCAGGATCGTCAGGAACTTCAGGATCATCAGGAACAAGTGGAACATCAGGTTCAAGTGGTTCTTCAGGAACATCAGGTTCTTCAGGAACATCAGGTTCTTCAGGAACGAGTGGAACATCAGGTTCTTCAGGAACGAGTGGTTCAAGTGGTACTTCAGGTACTGATGGTACTTCAGGAACAAGTGGAACTTCGGGATCATCAGGAACTTCAGGTTCTTCTGGTACGTCGGGATCATCAGGAACAAGCGGTACATCAGGGTCATCAGGAACTTCAGGTTCTTCTGGTACTTCAGGTACAGATGGTACTTCAGGAAC
>JACCDP010244506.1_pt1 | contig 22361 bp, 17 predicted proteins | sample 7445841 | NCBI WGS metagenome assembly JACCDP01 (sample SAMN15323441, study PRJNA562643) | freshwater metagenome | isolation source: river surface water | place: USA:Blue River Watershed | collected 2017-08-17
AGCGGATGACGGGAATCGAACCCGCACCATCAGTTTGGAAGACTGAGGCTCTACCATTGAGCTACATCCGCGTATTAGTGCTAATACATTCTATGGTCTAAGATTAGTCAGGTTGTTATGTTCTGAGTAATCTCAGAGCCGCTGACTCCGGGGTGTAGCGTAGTGGCTAGCGCGCCTGCTTTGGGAGCAGGATATCGCAGGTTCGAGTCCTGTCACCCCGACCATTTGTATTAAAAACAAACCGGCTTATCGCTTGGTAGGCCCATGTTCAGGAGAAAACCGTTGAAGACCACTGTTGAGCGTTTAGCCCCTACCAGAGTCAAACTGACCATTGAAGTTACTCCTGAAGAGTTCAAGCCCAGCCTCGATCACGCCTACGAACACATCGCCGAGCAGGTAAACATCCCAGGTTTTCGCAAGGGGAAAATTCCAGCGGCGATTTTGGATCAGCGAGTTGGTAGACCAGCAATCCTGGCCCACGCCATCAACGACGGTTTGGATTCAATTTACCGAACAGCAATCGAGCAGGAGAAGCTTCGCCCGCTAGGCGCTCCTAAAGCTGACGTCAAGAAGAGTCCAGATGAGAAATCTTTCAGTGGAAATCTAGTTGTTGATATCGAAGTCGAAGTTAGACCAGAGCTAAAACTGCCAGTAATTAGAGGACTAAAGGTTCAAGTTGATGCAATCAAGGTTGAGGATTCTGAAATCGATGAGGAAATCAATCGCCTACGCAGTCGCTTCGGAACACTAAACACTGTTGAACGCCCTGCCGCTAAGGGTGATTTCACTTCAATTGATTTGGTGGCGACTCTCGATGGAGTTGAGATTGATCAGGCGCAGAACATTTCTTATGAAATCGGTAGCGACTCACTTCTTGATGGAATTGATGAAGCCCTAATAACTCTTACTGCCGGTGAAACCACTACATTCAAGAGCAAACTTGTCGGTGGAGAAAAAGCTGGAGAAGAGGCAGAAATTACTGTCACTCTAAATGCCGTTAAGGAACGCGAACTTCCAGAAATTGACGATGAGTGGGCCAAGTTGGCAAGTGAATTTGACACTGTTAGCGAACTTAGAGTGGGACTCGCTGATCAAATCAAGCGCAGTAAGTCATACACCCAGGGTCTCCAGGCAAGAGAGCTTCTAACTGAGCAACTGCTTGATCTTATTGATGTTCCTGTTTCTCAAGAGTTAGTCGAACAGGATGTGCTTCGTCACCTAGAAGGCGAAGGCAAGACACTAGATGACCCACATGCTGCTGAGGTTCGAGTTGAATCAACTAAGTCCTTCCAAGTGCAAATGCTCTTGGATGCCATCGCTGAAGCTGAGGAAGTCAGAGTCAACGAGAATGAACTGTTGCAGTATTTGATCCAGGCTTCACAGTCCTATGGCATGCAGCCTAACGAGTTCGTCAAGGTAGTTGATGAACAGGGTCAGATCCCGTCTTTTGTTTCTGAAGTTGCTAGACGTAAAGCGCTCTCGATAGTCCTAGAGGCAGCCCAAATCACCGACAGTGAGGGAAACAAGGTTGATTTGGCAGAGTTTGCCGCTGGCGCAGAAGAAGATTCGCTAACTGACGAGCAAAACGCCTAGTTTTCGCTTACTTTGCCTATGGCGAACATAGGAATGATTTGCTCTGATACTCGGTTATCTTGATTAGGCAAAGCAATTTGCAGATAGAGGAGCAATAGATGGTTGAAAACATCGCAATGAACAATGTCTTTGAGAGACTGTTGAAAGATCGCATTATTTGGCTAGGCGATGAAGTCAGAGACGATAACGCCAATGAAATTTGCGCCAAGATGCTACTTCTTGCTGCCGAAGACTCCACCAAGGACATCTTCCTCTACATAAACTCTCCCGGTGGGTCAATCACAGCCGGCATGGCCATCTACGACACCATGCAATATGTTCCAAATGATGTGGTAACCGTTGGTATCGGTATGTGTGCTTCGATGGGGCAGTTCCTTCTGACCGCTGGAACTAAGGGCAAGCGTTTTCTAACTCCAAACACCAGAGTGTTGTTGCACCAGCCTTTGGGCGGTTTCGGTGGAACAGCCGCAGATATTCAAACTCAGGCATTTTTAATTAACGACATGAAAAAGCAGCTTGCTGCAATTACAGCCAAGCAAACTGGAAAAACAGTTGAACAGGTTATGGCCGATGGTGATCGCGATCGTTGGTTTAATGCCCAAGAAGCTCTCGAGTACGGCTTTGTCGATCACATTCAAGAATTTGCAGCAGTGTCAACCGGTGTAGGTAAGAAGTAGGAGAGAAGAAAATGACTAAGAAAAACATGCCAGAATCTCGCTACATTCTTCCTTCATTTGAGGAAAGAACCCCTTACGGATACCGTCACCTTGATCCATACACCAAACTCTTTGAAGACCGAATTGTCTTTCTAGGTGCGCAGGTTGACGATGTAACAGCCGATGACATCATGGCTCAGCTTCTGGTTTTGGAAAGCCAAGATCCAGATCGTGACATCACCATGTATATCAACTCACCTGGTGGATCCTTTACAGCGCTTACCGCCATTTACGACACCATGCAATACATCAAGCCTCAGGTGCAAACCGTTTGTCTTGGTCAAGCAGCTTCAGCTGCAGCAGTTTTGCTTGCTGGTGGCGCACCGGGTAAGCGTCTAGCACTGCCAAACTCGACCATTTTGATTCACCAGCCAGCATCCGGTGGCGGCGGTCGTGGACAGGCATCAGATATTGAGATTCAGGCTGCTGAAATCATGCGCATGCGCATTTGGCTAGAACACACCTTGGCTAAGCACTCCAACAAATCGGCCGAAGAGGTAAGTAAAGATATCGAGCGAGACAAGATACTCACCGCTGATGCAGCCCTCGAATATGGGCTTATTGATCAGGTATTGACCTCAAGAAAGTCATAGCTTTAGATAACATTTGACTAAACCCTCCCAAAAACAGCAGTTTTTGGGCGGGTTTCTTGTTAGATTTGGCTAAAGCGTTTTGTGCGAAACGGTTTAGAAATTATTAGGCCGCTTTGCCAATGCTGGACTTCGGTTCCTTATCCATCGCGCCTAAAAATTTCACCCGAAGCAGGCGAAGTGTTTGCTCAAACACGATAAGGAACATTATGAGAAAAATTGTCGAACGTCTAGTTTTAGCTATTGGTGCTATTTCACTATCCTTTTCACTATTGTCAGGAACGCCAACTCAAGCAGCCGGGTATAACCCACCGGTAAACGGAACTAGCATTATGCGCTTGGTCTCTCCAGCTCCAAGCTCAGCTAACAGCGTCTCGATGAACGCTGATGCTAAGGGCAGCTGGGATCAGTACTACGGCAAAGGCTTAAGAGCCTTCATCATGTATGCCGATGTTAAGAGCACTGTCTCGCTGACTTATAAATACACCAATGCTGCTGGAACACCTCTTGCTAACGCCACTGTCTATTTGATCGTGAATAAAAAGTACTCATGTAGCAAGACCACATTCTCAACTCCGTTGAACACCAACTACCCAGGCGGCAACCGCAACGGTGATACCCACGCGATTGTTCGCGACTGGTGTGGTGACCAGCCGCAAATGGGTGCTGGTCAAACAGCTGTTATTGCCACAACCAATGCCGCAGGCTTGGCAACCTTCCCACTAAAAAATTACAACTTCTCTGGAGAAATGTTCCCTAGCGCTCTAAACAAGATGAATCTTTACTCAAAGGGCATTACTTGCGCAGATGACAACATGTGCATGGCAACAACAATTGCACCGTCTTTGATTGCTCACCCGACCGAAGCTCAGGAGCGTAACGAAGACAAGGACGTTTTGTTCTTGCACTATGTGAACCCTAAGGTTTCAGCCACTGTCCCATCCCAGCGCGTTAAATCTGGAGGAAGCAAGGTTATTTCGTTCAAGCTAACGAACCTAGACAAGGAAGTTGTTGCAGGCACCACCGTGACTTTCGAGTCGTTTGGTGAAGGTAACGCTTTACTTACCTGGTCTGAAGTTTCAGATGAAAACGGCGTCGTTCGGGTGAGTGTTTCTACTCCTTCTGGCACTGAAGGTCTACAGGTCGTCAGAGCCTATGTCTATGGAGCACCAAAGGGAACTGACGCCAAGATTTACTGGACTAAGTAGTTACAAGGGCAGCCTAAACACTTTTCTGATTTGGTTAAAGCGCTTTATCGGTATCAATAGGTAGGCTTAAGCCATGACTCGACTCAGTGATCCAGGGGATATGCTCAAGTGCAACTTCTGCTCGAAAACGCAGAAGCAAGTACTGAAGCTAATTGCTGGGCCTGGTGTTTACATCTGCAATGAGTGCATTGAGCTATGTAACGAAATCATTGAAGAGCAGCTCGGTAAAGATCCAAAGCCAATCGAGGATTTTGATCTACCGAAACCTAAGGAGATATTTGCCTTTTTGGATGAATACGTCATCGGGCAGAATCAAGCAAAGAAGGCTCTTTCCGTAGCTGTTTACAACCACTACAAGAGAATTCGTTCCAGGGGAACGCTAACTGCTAGCGGCAAACCGCACGATGCCATCGAGATTTCAAAATCAAACATCCTTCTGGTTGGCCCTACCGGTTGCGGTAAGACTTACCTAGCCCAGACGCTGGCTAAACGACTAAATGTTCCATTTGCTGTTGCCGATGCGACAAGCTTGACCGAAGCCGGATATGTGGGCGAAGATGTCGAAAACATTCTGCTAAAGCTTTATCAGGCAGCCGATGGCGATATTCGTCGGGCAGAGCAGGGAATTATCTATATCGACGAAATCGATAAAATCTCCCGCAAGGCAGAAAACCCCTCTATCACTAGAGATGTTTCCGGTGAGGGAGTGCAGCAGGCCCTGCTAAAAATCCTCGAAGGCACAGTTGCCTCAATTCCGCCGCAGGGAGGCAGAAAGCACCCGCAGCAGGAATTTATCCAGATGGACACAACGAACATCTTGTTCATCGTTGCAGGAGCATTTGCCGGTCTGGAGAACATCGTTCAGGCAAGAATCGGTAAAAAGGGTATTGGCTTTGGTGCCGAGATACGCGATAGAGCCGATGAAGCCGACATTTTCACCCAGGTCCAACCAGAAGATCTGCGCAAATTTGGATTGATCCCCGAATTCATCGGGCGTCTTCCAGTTATTGCTGCGGTAACACCGCTGGATCGAAATGCTCTAATTGAGATTTTGGTTGAACCAAAAAATGCTCTAGTCAAGCAGTATCAAAGAATGTTTGAACTTGACGGTTTCGAATTAGAGTTTGATCGCCCAGCCTTGGAGGCTATTGCTGATGAAGCTATCAAACGCGAAACCGGGGCTAGGGGATTACGCTCCATCCTTGAAGAGATACTTGGGCCAGTTATGTTTGAAATTCCAGGCAGCCCAGCAACTGGTTTAGTGAAGATTACCCAGCCAGTTGTCTTAGGCCTAGAACAACCGTCTATTGTTCCAATCAAGCGCCAAGAGAAATCTGCCTAGTAAAGGTAAAAGTGAAAGAAAAGATTGGGCTTCGCGCGCCAATTATCGCTGGCTTGGTGGCATCGATTACCGGAACAGCCGCCACACTCGGAATATTCTTAAGCGCCTATCTCAATCTTGGAGCAACTAGAGAACAGTCAATCGCAGCAGTTTCAATAATGCTGGTGGCATATGGTCTTTTATCAATCGTGTTGAGCTGGAAATACAAGATGCCACTATCGATTGTTTGGTGCACGCCTGGAGCGGCTCTAATTGCAGGATCTTCACTATCTGGGATTGGCTTTAGTAATGCCGTAGGCGGGGTGCTCCTGGCCGGCTTGCTGCTCGCACTCACCGGCTTATGGCCAGCGCTGGGTGCTCTAGTTGGCAGAATCCCTAAATCAGTTGCCAGCGCAATGTTGGCCGGAGTCATTTTTAGTTTTTGTGTTGCCCCGTTTGCGGCAAGTGCTAGTTATCCGCAATTGGTGCTTCCAGTGATTGCTGTTTGGCTTATCTTGTTTTGGATCTATCCAGTTTGGGCATCGCCGGCAGCTATAGTTTTAGCCTTCACTTTGATTGGACTCGATCGCGGCTTACAGCTAAGCGCGACAGACTGGTTGATTACCCCAGCGCTCATCATGCCAACATTTAATCTTTCAAGCGTATTGAGCATCGCCTTACCGCTCTATCTAGTTGCCATGGCATCGCAAAATATTCCCGGCATCGCCATCATGAAAACCTATGGTTACGAAGTTCCGTTTAGGGCAAGTTTGACTACCACCGGGCTTGGCACCGTAGCAGTCTCATTTCTAGGTGGCTTTGTCATGAACCTTGCTGCCATTACCGCGGCGTTGAATGCCAATGAACAGGCTCACAAGAACCCTGCGAAGAGGTGGCTAGCCTCGGTTTCCGGTGGCGTGGTTTATATTCTCTTCGCTTTAGTTGCAGGTATCGCGGTAGCTTTTGTTTACCAAACCCCACAGCAACTACTGCTAGCGGCCAGCGGCTTAGCCTTACTGCCAACCATCGCTAATGCATTTAGCACCATGGTGGAAACCCCAAGTGAACGTATCGCTGCCGTCAGCGCATTTTTGGTGGCTTCCAGTGGCGTTATCTTCTTCTCGATAGGTGCAGCATTCTGGGCAATCCTTACCGGATTGCTGGTAATGCAACTGCTAAAACTAAAAAGACCGTTTAGTTAGATCAAACCACGTCTAGTTAGTAGCGGTTGAATTGTTGCATCCTGTCCACGGAAGTTACGGAACATCTGCATTGAATTCAATGAGCCACCTCTAGCCAACAGGGTGTTTCTAAAGTGATCTCCGTTAGCTCTGGTTAAACCACCGTTTGCCTTAAACCAGTCAACCGTATCGGCATCTAAAACTTCCGACCAGATATAGCCGTAGTATCCGGCTGAGTAACCACCGGCGAAGATGTGTGAGAAATAAGTTGAACGGTATCTAGTCGGCACTGCCTGGTAGTCAAGACCGTAATCGGCGATTGCTTTAGCCTCAAACTCCTCAACATTGCTTATTTGAGCATCACTGGTTAGCGAGTGCCAAGCTAAGTCAAGAATGGCAGCGGCCATATAAGAAGTCGTCGCGTGACCTTCGTTGAAGGCAGCTGCTGCCTTTAGGTTCTGGATCCATTCCGTAGGAAGTTTCTCACCAGTCTCGTGGTGGATGGCGTAGTTGTCCATCACCTCGGGCCAAGTGATCCACATCTCATTTACCTGCGATGGGAATTCGACAAAGTCTCTCTCGACGCTGGTTCCAGAAAAACGTGGGTAGGTAACATCGGAGAGCATTCCGTGCAGGGCGTGACCAAACTCGTGGAATAGGGTAGTGGTCTCGTCATAGGTCAATAGTGCTGGCTGACCGGCTGGAGGCTTTGGGATGTTCAGGTTATTGACCACTACCGGTAGTTGCCCGAGTAGGAAGTTTTGATCAACCAGGTTATTCATCCAAGCACCACCGCGTTTTGAGTCACGGGTGAAGAAATCTCCGATGAATAGTGCTAGTGGCGAGCCATCTTCATTGAAAACTTCAAATGCTCTGGCTTCCGGGTGATAGGTCTTGATATCTTTTCGCTCCTTGAAACTCAATCCGAAGAGTTTGTTTGCTGCGAAGAAAACGCCATCGTGTAGCACTCGTTCTAATTCGAAGTATGGCTTCATGGCTGCGGTGTCTAGATTGTATTTAGCCAATCTAACCTTCTCGGTATAGAAGTCCCAGTCCCAGGACTCCAACTGGAAATTTTCACCGCTGGCATCAATCGCTTTTTGCAGTTCAGCACCTTCAGCGCGAGCGTTTTTAACTGCAGCTGGAGCAATCTGCTTCATCATGGCATGCACGTTTGCTGGGTTCTGCGCATTTCGATCTTGCAGGACATACTCGGCGTGAGTTTTCACACCAAAGAGCTCGGCACGTTTGGCGCGAAGCTTGATGATTTGAAGAAGCACCGGGCGGTTATCGTTCTCATTTGATTGCCCACCCTTTAGAAGGGAGTTCTTCATGATGCGCTCGCGAAGGCCACGGTGGGTCAGCCTTGCCAGTAGTGGATGTCCAGTGAAATTCACCATGCCAACTAGATACTTATCCGTTAGTCCTCTCGCTTGCGCTGCTGCCTTGCAAGCGGCAATTTCATTTTCGGTAAGGCCATCAAGTTCTGCGACGTCATCTACCTCAACGGCTAGGGCATTGGTGTCGTTTAACAGGTTCTTCCCAAACTGAGTTTCAAGCTTTGATAGCTCTTCGTTTAGCTTTTTAAGCTCTTCGCGTTGCTGATCGGTTAGGTGCGCTCCAGCATGGGTGAAATCGCGGTGGTAACGCTCAAGCAGCCAAGCGTCCTCGCTGGAAAGATTTAGTGAATCGCGGTTCTCGTAAAGATGCTTGATTCTGCCCCAGAGCTTTTGGTTTAGGCGAATCTCATCCATGTGGGCGGCAAGCTTCGGTGCGATCTCTTCTTCGATTTCATCTAAACGATCTGATGTGTCGCTTGAGGACTTGTTATAAAACACCATAAGCATGCGCATGAGTGTCTGGCCGGATTTCTCCATGGCGACAATGGTGTTTTCAAAACTCACTTCATCCGCTTTGATGATTTCGTGAACTTCACCTAGTTGTTGTTCACAACCGGCGTAGAAGGCTGGTAGGTAGCTCTCCTCGTTGATGCGATTGAAATCTGGCATCTCGTATTCGAGGGTTGAGCGCAGGGCAAATGGGTTTTCGGTTTCAAATGTCATGTTCAAAAGCCTAGCCCGAAGCCAAGACTTGAAAGGCTATCCGATAGCGAAAAGTTATTCAGCGCTAGTCTCTAGCAGGACATCCCTAATCTCGAGAGTCTCTCCCGAGTCAAAGCTGAGCTCGGCAATGCGCCCGGCAGCCCGGAGATCTGCTGAAAGTAGTTCCATCTGAGCAAGTGCTGCTGGCGGGATAACCAGAGTTGCGGAGAGGACATCTGCTTTCATCGAAGCCTTGGCATCGCTTTTCGCTTTGCGAATTCCAAACAGCGCCTGCTCGGCTAGCGGCAGTAGTTCCAAGAATGCTGAATCTAAGCCCTCAGTTAATTCGGAAGCTTTTGGCCAGGAGGATCGGTGAATAGAGCCCTCTTGCCACCATGACCAGACCTCATCGGTTGCAAAAGGTAGGAATGGTGCAAATAGTCTTAGCAAACTAAGCAGGGCCTTGCGAAGCGCGATGATTGCCGAAGCCTGCTCAGCGCTACTAAATCCGCCTTGACCGTAGGCTCGTTCCTTAACCAGTTCTAGGTAGTTATCGGTGAAGTTCCAGAAGAACTTCTCGGTTAGTTCTAGAGCCTTGGTGTGATCATAATTTTCAAATGCCTTAGTAGCTTCGGTGACCACTTCGGCCAGATTTAATAGCAAGCTTTGGTCTACTGGAATATTAACTTCGGCGCTATCGGCAGGAAGCTCAAAACTAAGCACAAATTTGGCGGCGTTTAAAATCTTGATGGCAAGCCTTCTACCGATTTTCATCTGCCCGGTATCGAAAGCTGCATCGGTGCCGAGCCTTGCTGAACAGGCCCAGTAGCGAACAGCATCGGATGAGTGTTCAACTAGAAGATCATTCGGGGTAACTACGTTGCCTTTGGACTTGGACATCTTTTTGCGGTCTGGATCTAGAATCCAGCCGGAGATAGCAGCATCTGACCAAGGTAGTTTGCCTTCCTCCTGCTGTGAGCGAAGCACGGTTGAGAAGAGCCAGGTACGGATGATATCTTGCCCCTGGGGCCTTAGATCGTAAGGGAAAACTTTCGCAAAAAGTTCAGGATCATCTAACCAGCCACCAGCTAGTTGTGGGGTTAGTGATGAAGTTGCCCAGGTGTCCATGATGTCAACCTCGCCGATAAAACCATTTGGCTTACCGCGTTGCTCTTGAGTAAACCCAGCAGGAACATCGCTTGATGGATCTATCGGCAATTGACTTGCCTCTGGAACGAGAATCTTTTCGAAATCCGCATTGCCGTCGGCATCAAGCTGATACCAGACCGGGATAGGAACACCGAAGAATCGTTGCCTAGAAATTAGCCAGTCTCCAGTAAGACCGTTCACCCAGTTTTCGTATCTAACTCGCATGAAATCGGGGTGGAATCTAAGTTCCTTGCCCAGTTCTAGTAAGCGCACGCGCAAAGCACCATCACGACCACCGTTTCGGATATACCACTGGCGAGTTGAAACAATTTCTAAGGGCTTATCGCCTTTTTCAAAGAACTTCACCGGGTGAGTAATTGGTTTTGCTTCACCGACCATATCTCCAGATTCTTGAAGTAGTTCCACGATTCTGGTTTTTGCAGAGAAGACAGTTTTACCGGCTAGTTCGGCAAAGAAGGCCAATCCCTGTTCCGATGTGATTCCTTCCGGAGCAGTATCTTGAATTCGACCATCAAAGCCAATGATTGCTCGGTTAGGCAGATCTAGTTCGCGCCACCAGATAACATCGGTGACATCACCAAAGGTGCATATCATGGCGATACCGCTACCTTTATCAATCTGAGCAAGACGATGGGAAACTACTGGTACCTCAACATCAAATAGCGGTGTCCGAACAGTTTTACCAAATAGCGGTTGATATCTTTCATCATCCGGATGCGCTACCAACGCAACACAGGCTGGAATTAATTCAGGTCTAGTAGTTTCGATAAACACTTTTCCGTTGGGACCGTTAAAACCGATCCGGTGGTATGCACCTGGTTGCTCACGGTCTTCCAATTCCGCTTGAGCAACGGCAGTTCTAAATGTTACATCCCAGAGTGTCGGTGCCATCGACTGGTAAGCCTCACCTCGGGCTAGGTTATTCAAAAACGCCTGCTGGGATACTTTCTGAGCAGATGTGCTAATGGTCTGATAGGTCTGAGCCCAGTCAACGGAAAGTCCTAGCTGTCGCCAAAGCGCTTCAAACTGCAGTTCATCTTCAGCGGTTAGCTTTTCACAGAGTTCAATAAAGTTTCTTCTCGAAATAGGAATTTGATCGGCAGCTTTAGAAGACTTGTTATCGCCACCTTCATAAGGCGGGGTGAAATTTGAAACATAGGGAAGGCTCGGATCGCAGCGAACTCCAAAATAGTTCTGCACTCGGCGCTCTGTTGGTAGGCCGTTATCATCCCAGCCCATCGGGTAGTAAACCTCTTTACCCTGCATTCTCTTATAGCGGGCAACGACATCGGTGTGGGTGTAGCTAAAGACGTGACCTACGTGCAGTGAGCCGGAAACTGTCGGTGGTGGGGTATCAATCGAGTAAATCTCGGCCTGGCTGTCTCGGCGGAAACGGTAGGTTCCCTCATCGCTCCAGCGAATAGACCACTTTTCCTCTAGGCCTTCGACGCCTACCTTCTCAGGGGTGGTCGCGGTTGCTTTGAAATTAGGGCTCGGCAAGGGTGGTCTCCAAAAACTTTAACGTTGTTTAAGATTAACATTGACTAAGTACCTTTATTACCTAATAGCTGGAGCCAATACATGTATCCAAAGAACGACGGAGCTTCGTTTGGCATTCCGGCTAGCCCATCTTTTCCAGCCATAGAGCAGGCAATCCTTGATTTCTGGGCTAAGGATCGGACCTTCCAGGCCTCAATCGATCAACGCCAAGACGAGGGTGCCGAAGAATTTGTCTTTTATGACGGCCCACCTTTTGCCAATGGTCTGCCTCATTACGGCCATCTGCTAACCGGTTATGCCAAGGACACAGTGCCAAGGTTCAAAACAATGCAGGGCTTTAGGGTTGAACGACGTTTCGGCTGGGATACCCATGGCTTACCAGCTGAGGTGGAAGCCGAGCGACAGCTAAAGATTTCCGGAAGACCTGAAATTGAAAAATACGGTATCGATAAGTTCAATGATTATTGCCGCAGTTCGGTTTTGAAATACACCAAAGAGTGGGAAGCCTACGTGACCCGTCAAGCTCGCTGGGTGGATTTTGAAAACGATTACAAAACTTTAGATGCCCCCTATACCGAGAGTGTGCTCTGGGCGTTCAAGCAACTGCATGACAAAGGTTTAATCTATGAAGGTTTTAAAGTTTTGGCATACTGCTACCGCTGTGAGACACCTTTATCGAACCATGAATTGCGCATGGACGAGGATGTTTATCAAAATCGGCAGGATCAAACTGTAACGGTGACCTTCCCAGTGCTGGAAGGAAAGTATGCCGGTGTAAAAATACTGGCCTGGACAACCACGCCTTGGACACTTCCGACAAACTTTGCTTTGGCTGTTGGGCCAGAGATCGAATACGCGATTATTGCAACTGAAACCGGTAGGTACTTACTGGCTAAATCTCTTATTGCAAATCATCTCAAGGATTTTGGCTTTGAAACAATTGAAGATGCTGAAGCTGCAATTGAGGAAACTGTTAGAGGTAGCCAGCTCGCTGGAGTCAAATACGAGCGACTATTTGATTACTACGCCGATGAAACTAAGTTTGATGTCAAAAATGCTTGGCAGGTAATCGTCGGCGACTATGTTGCTGATAACGAGGGAACCGGTATTGTTCATCAAGCGCCTGCGTATGGTGAGGATGACCAGAAACTCTGTGAAGCTGCCGGTATTCCGGTTTATGTCTCAGTCAATGAACGCGGCGAATATGTTTCGGTCATTTCTGATTTTGTTGGCATGCATGTCTTTGAGGCAAACAAGCCAATCACTCAAAATCTAAAAGACAACGGACGCCTACTAAAGCAAGCAAGTTACGATCACCCATATCCACACTGCTACCGTTGTAAGAACCCACTGATCTATAAGGCAGTTTCATCCTGGTTTGTTGAAACCACCAAGCTAAAAGATCGCATGCTGGAACTAAACCAAGAAATCAACTGGGTTCCAGAACACACCAAGGATGGTTCTTTCGGTAAGTGGCTTGAAAATGTTCGTGACTGGGCAATATCTAGAAATCGTTTCTGGGGAGCACCGATCCCGGTTTGGAAATCTAATGACCCGAACTACCCGAGAATGGATGTCTACGGTTCCCTAGATGAACTTGAGAATGACTTTGGGGTTAGGGTCGCTGATTTTCACCGACCAACCATTGACCAGCTAACCAGACCAAACCCGGATGATCCAACCGGTAAATCAATGATGGTTAGGGTTCCAGAGGTTCTGGACTGTTGGTTTGAATCAGGCTCAATGCCATTTGCCCAGGTGCACTACCCGTTTGAAAACAGAGACTGGTTTGACTCGCACAACCCAGGCGATTACATCGTCGAATACTCTGGTCAAACCAGGGGATGGTTCTACACACTGCATGTCTTAGCCACAGCACTTTTTGACCGCCCAGCATTTAAGACTGCGATTTCCCACGGCATCGTTTTAGGTAGCGACGGACAGAAGATGTCCAAGTCTTTGAGGAATTACCCAGATGTCAATGAGGTTTTCGATCGCGATGGCTCTGATGCGATGCGCTGGTTCCTACTTTCCTCCCCGATACTTCGTGGTGGCACCATGAGTGTTACCGAGCAGGGTATTCGTGAAGGAGTCAGGCAGCTCTTGCTTCCACTTTGGAACACCTACTACTTCTTTACCCTCTACGCCAATGCTTCAAACTACGAAGCCAAATTTGATCTTTCATCAGAAGATGTTCTAGATCGATACCTGGTAGCTAAGACCAGAGAAATGGTTGCCGGTGTTGGTGCTGATCTAAATAGCTTTGATACCTTTGGCGCAAGTGCCAGACTTCGCGATTTTGCCGATGTGCTAACCAACTGGTATGTCAGAAGATCAAGAGCTAGATTCTGGGATGCCGATAAAGCTGCATTTGATACTTTGTTCTCTGTTTTAGAAATAACTACCAGGGTAGCCGCACCACTACTACCGCTGATTACCGAGGAAATATTCCGCGGTCTAACTGGCATGCGTTCAGTTCATCTAACCCAGTGGCCAGATTATGAAGGTCTAACTAGAGACGATGAACTAGTACTAGCGATGGATAAGGTTCGAGCAATCTCATCTGTCGCGCTTTCACTTCGTAAGGCATCGGGTTTGCGAGTTCGTCTGCCGCTAGCCAAACTAACCGTAGTTACTGAATCATCAAGCGCTTTGAGTTCATTTACCAGCATCATTGCCGATGAACTAAATGTCAAAGATGTGAAGCTAGTCGAACTATCGCTCGATTCAACAACTGAATTTGGTGTGATTAAGAAACTAAATGTGAATTCCAGAGCTTTGGGTCCAAGAATCGGTAAGGAAGTTCAAAACGTTATTGCTGCTTCTAAGTCAGGCAACTGGAGTGAAGTCGGCCAAAGTGTAATTTGCGGTGGGGTAGAACTTATCGAAGGTGAATACGAGATTGAGTTAGTTGCCGATGTCTCTAACTCTTCAGAGAGTGTTGACCTAATTGGTATTTTGCCTGGTGGTGGCTTTGTCCTACTAGATTCCGCCGTAACAGCTGAGCTAGCGGCAGAAGGTATCGCTAGGGATGTTATCCGCGCAGTCCAACAAGCCCGTAAAGATGCCGATTTTGATGTTAGTGACCGGATAAAACTGGTGGTCACTTCAAGTCAGAGCGTGCTCGATGCAATCAAGGCCCATGAGGATCTAGTCAAATCAGAGACCCTAACTTTGGAATTAGAACTAGCAATTGGCGATGTCGCTGGTGAAGGGGTAACCGTTGGTGATGACTTACCAATTGGTGTGGTGGTGAAAAAACTTTGAGTGAACTAACCGAATTAGAGATGGTTCGTGAAATCGAAGCATCACTGATGGCTAGAGTTCCAGAGCACAAGCTTCGCCCAAGGCTAGAACCAACTAGGCGAGCCGTTGAATTACTTGGCGATCCACAAACTTCATACAAAATCGTGCACGTTACCGGAACTAACGGCAAGACAACCACCACTAGGATCATCGAACGCATTCTCAGGGAATTTGGATTACGCACCGGAAGATTCACTTCGCCTCACCTGATTGAACTAAATGAGCGGATTGCTATTGATGGTGAACCAATTCAGACTGAGCGAATGTATTCAGTATTCAAAGATATTGAGCCGCTACTTGAGATAGTCGATCAGGAACTGATCGGACAGGGTGAAGCACGCCTTACTTTCTTTGAAGCTCTAGCAGTTCTTGCTTTTGCCTGTTTTGCCGACGAGCAAGTTCACGTTCTTGTACTAGAAGTTGGTATGGGCGGGGAATGGGATTCCACCAATGTCGCCGATGGTGATGTTGCAGTCTTTACTCCGATTGATTTAGATCACATGGAAAGACTTGGGTCTACCATCGCAGAAATTGCTCAAACCAAATCTGGCATCATCAAGCCAATCTCGGCAATTGTGTCATCCTCACAAAAACCAGAAGCGCTAAAGGTTCTGCAAGAAAAAGCAGCAAGTGTGGGCCAACTAGTTGATAGCTACGGCGACAAATTCAGTTTGATCCAAGTCTCTGAGGATGCAACGGGAATCACTTTTACCTTGAAATCCCTTGCCGGTGAATACCAAGACTTATTTATGCCGTTGCATGGAAGATACCAGGCAGAAAATGCTGCGGTTGCTATTGCTGCTGTTGAACAGTTCATGGGTTCTGCTGAAAATGCACTACCTGAAGATATTCTTCGTGCCGCCTTAGCTGATGTCAGTTCACCTGGAAGGTTGCAGGTTATTTCCAAAAATCCTGTGATCTTGCTTGATGCAGCGCATAATCCACACGGTGCTAGATCTCTTGCCGATGCTTTGATAAATTCTTTCTCTTCAGCGGAGGCTATCGGAGCTATCAGCATCTTGGGCGATAAGGATGCTAGGGGCGTCTTAGCGGCTCTTGAACCGGTATTGAAGGAAATCATCTTGACTAAAAGCTCAAGTGTTAGAGCCACTGGACTAGATGATCTAGTTCCACTAGCTGAAGAGATTTTTGGAGCAGATCGGGTATTTCAAGCCGAGGATGCCAAAGCTGCCATCACTTTGGCTAAAAGCCGAATAAGCCAGAACGGTATCGTTGTAGTGAGTGGATCAATCACCCTAATCGGTGATGCACTAAAGCTAAAACAAATGGAGGAAATCTAATGACCCAAAAATCTGTCAAAAGACAGCTAGGTTCTATGATTTTAGCTTTTGAGGCATTCGTGGTTTTCTTTGGCACTCTGGTTGCCTTTGGGCTCAAAATTGCTGAACCACAGTTGGTTTGGGGTTTTGGTTTGGCATTCTCGGCGGTGCTGATTCTAACTCCTGGCTACTTGGGTCGTAAGGGAAGCTACATCTTTGCCTGGGCTTTGCAGGTCTTGTTGCTGGTAGTTTCCTTTTTTATCCCTTGGATGCTAATCATCGCAATTATCTTTGTCGGTCTTTTTGGTTGGGCGATGATTGCCGGAGCCACGATTGATTTGGCTCGTAAAGCCAAAGCAAATGTTGATACCTTTGAAATACCGATTGAAAAGGATAACTAATGACAGAACAGACCTTGGTGCTAATCAAACCAGATGGTGTGAAGCGCAACCTTATCGGTGAGATTATTTCTCGAATTGAAACCAAAGGCTATGTCATAAAAGACATCAAGAAGTTCACCGCATCAAAGGAGCTGCTCGCAGCTCACTATGCCGAGCATGAAGGCAAGCCTTTTTACGAGCCACTAGTTGAGTTCATGCTCTCCGGTGACGTTGTTGCCCTAAGAGTTGAAGGCAATCGAGTTATCGAAGGGTTTAGAGCCTTAGCAGGGGCAACCGATCCAACTGTTGCACTCCCTGGCACCATCAGAGGAGATCTTGGTCGTGACTGGGGTCTAAAAGTTCAACAGAACTTAGTGCACGGTTCAGACTCGGCTGAATCCGCAGAGCGCGAACTAGCGCTTTGGTTTTAGAAACCTAGTTGCTGAAGCGTTGCTGGCCAACGCGACCAAAAGCGAATAATTATCGCGGCGATGATAATCAAATACGTTGCCAAGATCCAAACCCAAGCAAAGCGATATGCCCCATCCCAAAACGGTGCAGTTCGAATAGGCATTGGCAAAATATCTTCTCTAAAGGCAAAAAGAGTCACTACCCAGAACACCGGGATCATTCCAGTCCAAGCCACCATGCAATAAGGGCAGAGCACATTAATAACCAGAAGGCTCTGTGAGAAAAGCCAGATTACAAAACCGAAACCGAATAGGTTGCCAAGCCAGAACAAACGCCAGAACCATTTAGCAAATCTAGCTCCAGCCAAAATAGCGAAACCGATAATTATCGGTGCCATAAATGCGGCGATACCGATAAGTGAGTTAGGAAAACCAAGCAGTTTTGCTTGCCAGGTGAGCATCACCGATTTACATGAAATAAAGACGTTGATATCGCAACTGAGTGCATCATCTGGATTTTCGGCTACGTGAAAGCGTTCCAGGGTTAGGGCAAAAGCTCCGATCCAGCCGATAATTCCACCGATAATCATGACAATTGCCAGTGATTTAGGGGCAGCTAGGCCTTTTTCCGCCATTTTTAGTTCACTCATACCTTTAAGTATGGCCTAAATGCTACTGACTTTTTAGGGATAAAGTGCCATACTTTAGGTAGTGCATCTCGCCACACCGAGATAAACAAAGGTTTTGTTGGAAGTTGTTAGCTTCTCAACCGTAAGGCCCATCGGGCAGGTTCGAGAAAATCTGGATCTTTACTTTCAACACTAGAAAAAAGTTTTTGTTACCAAAGTTGGTAACCAGATTTAAAGGTTTTTCCGATGGGGTGTGGACCAGGGTAAAAACCGGACATGGAGCACCAGAAATGGTGAAAAAGAAAGAAACCGAACAGCCAGAGGTTGTTCAAGAGCAGGTTGAAAAACCTAAGCCCAAAAAAGCAACTAAGCCTAAAGCCGAAGTTAAAGAGCCAGCCAAGAAAACAAAAAAGGCTGCCGAGCCTAAGGCTGAGGAAACCGCAAAGCCGAAAGCCGACGAAAAAGCTGCGGTTGGCATATCCCTGATCTTCAAAGCGCCGGATCTACCAACGCCAGCGGTTGAACCAAAGCGCGGCAAGCGAGCTCAGGCTCAGCCTGCTGAAACCGATGGCACCCACCGTCGTGTTCGTTCACGCCGTCGCCCAGGCGAAGTGGTTGAAGGCGAACTACCTCCTAATGTCGTGGTCAAGGTTAGAACTCCAAGAGAACCAAAGCCAGCAAGTAACGAGCCGGCAAGAGTCAAAGGTTCGACCAGGCTAGAGGCCAAGAAACAGCGCCGCCGCGAAGGTCGCGATTCCGGAAGAAGAGCCTCAAGGATAACCGAAAGCGAATTTTTGGCTCGTCGTGAAGCCGTCGATCGCATCATGGTGGTTAGAAGCAAAGACGACAAGATTCAAATTGGCGTATTGGAAGATAACATTCTGGTCGAGCACTACGTCGCTAAGGCACAGGATAGTTCTTTGATTGGAAATGTCTATTTAGGTAAAGTGCAAAACGTTTTGCCGTCAATGGAAGCGGCCTTCGTCGATATCGGTCGAGGCCGAAATGCAGTTTTATATTCCGGTGAAGTTGACTGGGAACTAGCCGAGGTGGGTAATCAACCTAGGAAGATCGAACTTGCTTTGAAATCTGGGGATAAGGTCTTGGTGCAGGTAACCAAGGATCCGGTTGGTCAAAAAGGTGCCCGACTTACTTCGCAGATTTCATTGCCGGGTAGATATCTGGTTTATGTTCCAAACGGTTCGGTAAACGGTATCTCTAGAAAACTTCCTGAGTCTGAGCGAGTAAGGCTAAAGAAGATTCTCAAAGAAATCTTGCCTGCTGAAGCTGGAGTAATCGTTAGAACTGCTGCCGAAGGAGCTACCGAAGAGCAGTTGGCTGAGGATGTGCAAAGACTTCAGATTCAATGGGAGGAGATTAGCCGTAAGGCAGAAATCTCTAATCCACCGTCACTTCTTTCTTCTGAGCCAGATCTACTTATCAAGATTGTTCGCGATGTCTTTAACGAAGACTTCCAGAAGATGATTATCGATGGAGATGTTCCATTTAAAACCATCGAAGGCTATCTAAAAGACGTTGCTCCAGATTTGTTGGAACGCGTTGAACGATTCGAAGGCTCAAATGATGCTTTCGATCATTTCCGTATCAACGAGCAGATTATTAAGGCCCTTGATCGAAAGGTTTATCTACCTTCCGGCGGTTCCCTTGTTATCGATCGCACCGAGGCGATGACCGTGGTCGATGTGAACACCGGAAAGTTCATTGGTTCCGGTGGAAACCTTGAAGAAACTGTTACCAAAAACAACTTGGAAGCAGCCGAAGAAATTGTCCGTCAGCTACGGCTTCGGGATATCGGTGGAATCATCGTGGTCGACTTTATCGATATGGTCTTAGAGTCAAACCGCGAACTGGTGCTCCGCCGCCTAATTGAGTGTCTTTCTAGAGATAGAACTAAGCACCAGGTTGCCGAAGTCACTTCACTGGGCTTAGTCCAGATGACCAGAAAGAAAATTGGCATCGGCTTACTTGAAGCCTTTAGCGAGCCATGTGAGGTTTGTGCTGGTAGAGGTGTGATTGTCCACCACCACCCGGTACTAAAGAACAAGCACATCGCCGATGACGATCGCCCTGCTAAGCAAAAATCGGGTAAAAATAAGGGTAAGTCTGGTAAAAACCAAGAGGAAAAAGCTGAGTCAAAGCCAGCCAAGACCAAGGTTGAGCCGACTCGAGTTGTCACCGCCGAAAAGGCTGCTGAGGCCAGGGATCTGATGTCCAAGATTGCCGCCAGCAGCATGGTGACTCCGGAGAAAACTCTGGACAATGTCCTAGAGGCACTTCCTAAGGCCGATAACGCGCCTAAGAAGCCGAAATCTAGACGAGTTAGTTCAGCCGGGCAAATCACACCTGGTGAAAACGAGGGTGAAAAGGTTTGATTTTGGCCCTAGCAAAGGGCTAAGATAGAACCTTGTTGCCCGAGATTATCGGGTCCAAATCCAAGAATTTACGAACAAAGGGTATAACTGTGGTTTACGCAGTAGTAAAGGCCGGAGGCCGCCAAGAGAAGGTGTCAGTTGGCACCATCGTCACGCTAGACCGTATCAAGGCTAACGCTGGCGAAAAGATCGAACTTCCAGCTCTGTTGCTAGTTGATGGTGACAAGGTCACCCACGAGGCAGCAGCGCTATCTGGTGTGAAGGTAACCGCAACTGTGTTGGGTAACCTACGTGGTCCAAAGATTGTTATTCAGAAGTACAAGAACAAGACCGGTTATAAGAAGCGTCAGGGTTTCCGCGCTGATCTAACCCGCGTTCAAGTAACTGAAATTAAGTAAGGGTTAAAGGAGTAAAGCAAAATGGCATCCAAAAAAGGTGTTTCCTCAACCAGAAACGGTCGCGATTCCAATGCTCAACGCCTTGGTGTCAAGCGTCACTCAGGTCAGGCCGTCAATGCAGGTGAAATCCTAGTTCGTCAGCGTGGCACACACTTTCACCCGGGCAACAATGTTGGTCGTGGCAAAGACGACACTCTGTTTGCGCTTGCCGCAGGAGCTGTTCAGTTTAGCGAAAAAGGTGGCCGCCGCGTAGTGAACGTGGTTGCAGCAGCCTAAGGCTTACAAAACTTATCGGCAGGCGAGCATTGATTGCTCGCCTGTTCGGCTTTTGAGGGAAGGAGAATAATGGTTAGCTTTGTTGACCAAGTAACTCTCCATCTGCGCGCCGGAAATGGTGGCGACGGCTGTGTTTCAGTTAAGCGAGAAAAATTCAAACCACTAGCTGGCCCGGATGGTGCCGATGGTGGCGATGGCGGTTCTATCACTCTTGTTGCAGATCCAAATGTGACGACGTTATTGGATTATCACTTTAATCCGCACCGTTCAGGTGGCGACGGTGGCGATGGTGCTGGAGATTTTCGTAACGGGGCTAAAGGTAAAGATGTTTTATTACCGGTTCCAGTTGGCACAGTAGTAAAAGATAAGCGCGGGAAATTCATCGCCGATCTTGACGAGGCCGGCATGGAATTGGCTGTCGCCGAAGGTGGCCAAGGCGGATTAGGTAATGCTGCGCTAGCTTCGAGTAAGCGCAAAGCACCTGGTTTTGCACTTCTCGGTGTCCCTGGTTGGAAGGGCGAGGTTATCCTCGAACTTAAATCAGTTGCCGATGTTGCGCTGGTTGGTTATCCATCAGCTGGTAAATCCTCACTGATTGCAGCTATTTCTTCGGCAAAGCCAAAAATTGCCGACTATCCGTTCACTACGCTGCATCCAAATTTGGGTGTGGTGCAGGCCGGTGAAACAAAGTTTACAGTTGCCGATGTTCCAGGTCTTATCGAGGGAGCTAGCGAAGGCAAGGGTCTAGGCCTGCAGTTTTTACGTCACGTTGAACGGTGTGCGGCACTGCTTCATGTTTTGGATTGTGCAACCCTTGAACCAAACCGTGACCCAATCAGCGATCTTGATTTGATTTTGAAAGAACTAGCTAAGTATGAAGTTCCAGCTGGTGAAAAGCCTTTGGTTGATAGACCACAACTGGTTGCGCTTAATAAGATTGATGTTCCAGAAGCCAGAGAATTAGCCGAATTTGTCAAAGGTGATCTAGAGGCTAGAGGCTACCGAGTATTTCTGATCTCAGCGGTTAGCCACGAGGGTTTGCGAGAGCTCAACTTCGCTCTTGCCGAGTTGGTGAATCAAGATCGTGCCACTAAGGCAGCTATTCCAATTAGGCCGAGAATTCAACTGATGAATGTTCGCAAGGAAGATTCGAAGTTTACTGTTACTAAAGAAGAGTTCGATGGGGAAGAAATATTCCGAGTGCTCGGCTCAAAGCCGGAGCGCTGGGTTGCCCAAACCATGTTCTCTAATGAAGAGGCGGTTGGTTATCTTGGCGATCGTCTAGCCAAGTTAGGTGTTGAAGAGGCACTTCTAAAAGCTGGGGCTATAGCAGGTTCCATGGTGGTTATCGGCGAAGGTGCTGGAGTGGTCTTTGACTGGGAGCCAACTATTGCCTCGGCTGGAGAGCTTATTGCAGGTCCTAGAGGATACGACGCCAGATTAGATACCAACGATCGCAGAACCAATATCGAACGTCGTCGTGAATACAAAGAAATGATGGATGCCAGAGCAGCGCTTCGTGCCGAAATGGAAAAAGAGGGTAATCCAACCGTGCTGGATGATGGGGAGGGCAAATGAGTCTTTCCGATCACAGGGATATACCTAAGGCCAAAAGAATAGTAGTTAAAGTCGGCTCTTCCTCAATTACCGGAGCGAACGAGAAAAACCTAGCGGAATTAGTTAGTGCCATCGCCAAGAACATCACTGCGGGTCAAGAAATTGTTTTGGTTACCTCTGGCGCAATTGCTACGGGATTACCGTTACTAAACCTAGATGCTAAGCCAGAAGATCTTGCCACCAGTCAGGCACTAGCCGCGGTTGGTCAAAGCCGGCTGATGCTTCGCTATCAAATAGAGCTAGATAAGTTCAACCTGCTTGCCGGTCAAGTATTGCTTTCAGCTAATGATCTTGAAAACGAGGAGAGTTCGGCTAACGCCAGGGAAGCACTAGCCAAACTATTTGAATTAG
>JACCDP010388890.1_pt1 | contig 22360 bp, 28 predicted proteins | sample 7445841 | NCBI WGS metagenome assembly JACCDP01 (sample SAMN15323441, study PRJNA562643) | freshwater metagenome | isolation source: river surface water | place: USA:Blue River Watershed | collected 2017-08-17
GGGCCTAAGTATTTTAGTTAGCAGTTACTACAATAATAATAATAATAATAATAATAATAATAATAGCCCCTCGCCAACTTATTTTAAATCGGCGAGGAGCTAGTTATTTATTAGGCCTGCTTAGACTCTTGATCAGAAACTGCTGCTTCGGCTTCTGGATCCTGGTCAGGATAAGCGGCTCCGCCAAAAGCGGTGTTAATCTCATCGATGTCCAGTTTTCCATCTAGCATGTAAGCACGAGACAGGTTTTCTGCCACGTCCATTACGCCGATGAATGCAGCAACAGCTGCAGACTGCCAGAGCTCTACTCCAGCAATAGATCCACCAGCAAAGGTTCCGCTAATGCGGAGAATGATCAATGCTGCGGTTCTACGGAATACTTCAGCGAATATCCCCATGGGTTCTCCTAGGTTTGAGGGTTACGTAACTCGCCTCTCTCCCTAGGCTCTTCTAGTTTACCTGATAGTGGGGCCTCGGTGTTTGACTGGATATTTCCTACTATTTCTTCTTCGCATCAAATATCTTTCGCGCTCTGTAGTTCCGCCCCACACCCCCAGTTCATGATTTTTTAGTGCATACTCTAAACAGTCTTTGATTAGTGGGCACTCCTGACAAACTTTTTTAGCAGCCTCTAGACTTTGATATTTGACAGTAAATTTGCCAAAACCCATTTCTATGTCAAGGGGAAAAAATATTTCTGGATCCGTTTGGGCACAGGCAGGATCATCTTTAAGAACAAAAAGAGGGACAGTAATGCTTCTGTTAAGTTGCCTGTTTCGTGTCATTCAATTATCCTCTGTTTGCGTTAAACCCCGTCCCTTTAAAAGTTATAGACGGAGCACCGAATTTACGTATCAGTCTAGTGCCACAGTCGGGCTTTGCGCAAGTTGTACGTGAAGGATTTTCAGACATTTTTCTAACTTCTTCGTAGGCATGGCCTTTTTCACATACATAAGAATATGTAGGCATCTTACCTCATTAATTAGAAGAGTCAATAAGTTCAAAATCATTTTCTCTATCGAAGTACTGCCACTTCATAGAGGTGATTCCAAAGCTTTCAGTTAGGTGCTCTAAAACTTGCTTGTAGTCTAGATCTCCACATGTATAGAGATCAAACTGAATAATCATAGGATCGCGCTTTTCCCAGATGTGAAATGCAATATGAGATGTTTCCACAGAAATTGCTGCGGTTACTCCTTCATTCCCCGTCATATCAACATACTTTGAAATAGGTCCGGCTGCTACTTTCATATCAATCATGTCAACCAAGTCAGTTAGCCACTGCTTGGCATAGTCTTCTGTCTTAATTGGCTTAGTTATTTCGGCACGTACCATTAGGTGCAAATGTTTGATTTCTTTCATAATCTCTCCTTGACCAATAAATACTACTAGAAGTCCCAGTCGTCGTCAGTTAGGGATTCGTGCTTGCCCATGACGTAGGAAGACCCAGAGCCAGAGAAGAAGTCGTGGTTCTCGTCCGAGTTAGGCGATAGGGCTGCCAAGATGGCTGGATTTACGTTTGTAATCTCTTTGGGGAACAGTGGGTCAAACCCAAGGTTCATCAGCGCCTTGTTGGCGTTATAGTGCAAGAACTTTTTGACATCCTCGGTAAGACCAATGTCATCATACAAATCAGCCGTGTAGCGAACTTCGTTTTCATACAGCTCCATAAGAAGGTCATAGGTATAGCTCTTTAGCTCTTCTTGGCGCTCTTTAGACTCTTCAGCTAGAGCTAGCTGAAACTTGTATCCGATGTAGTAGCCGTGGATGGCCTCATCGCGAATAATCAGACGAATTAGATCCGCTGTGTTGGTTAGCTTCGCTCTGGAAGACCAGTACATCGGCAGGTAGAAACCGGAGTAGAACAGGAAGGACTCCAACAGCGTGGAGGCAACCTTGCGCTTCAGTGGGTCATCGCCACGGTAGTAGCCAAGAACAATTTCGGCCTTTTTCTGCAGGTATGGGTTGTCCTCTGACCAGCGGAAAGCATCCTCAATGTCTGAGCTGCTGCAGAGGGTGGAAAATACAGACGAGTAGCTCTTGGCATGGACTGACTCCATGAAGGCAATGTTGGTGATTACTGCCTCTTCGTGCTGGGTTCTGGAGTCAGGCATTAGACTCATAGCGCCCACGGTGCCCTGGATGGTGTCCAGCATTGTCAGTCCAGTGAATACGCGCATAGTTAGAAGCTGCTCCTCCGGACGAAGAGTGCTCCAAGATTGTATGTCATTCGAAAGAGCAATCTTTTCTGGAAGCCAGAAGTTCTGAGTCAGTCGGTTCCAAACATCAAGATCAACTTGATCTTCTATTTTGTTCCAGTTAATTGGTCTAGTAATCATCATTTTCCTTAGAGCATGCAGCTTACGCAGTTTTCAATGTCCGTACCCTCAAGAGCAGCCTGGCGAATACGAATGTAATAAATGGTCTTGATGCCCTTGCGCCAAGCGTAGATCTGAGCGCGGTTGACATCACGGGTGGTGGCGGTGTCCTTGAAGAACAGCGTCAGAGACAATCCCTGGTCGACGTGCTGGGTGGCAGCGGCGTAGACATCGATGATCTTCTCGGGACCAATCTCGTAAGCATCCTTGAAATACTCAAGGTTGTCGTTAGTTAGTCCAGGAGCTGGGTAGTAGACGCGTCCTAGCTTTCCTTCCTTACGAACCTCAATAGGTGCCGCAATCGGGTGGATCGAGCTAGTGGAGTTGTTTACGTAGCTGATTGATCCAGTAGGTGGAACAGCTTGCAGGTTCTGGTTGTAGAGACCGTGCTCCATTACAAAGTCACGAAGCTCAACCCAATCCTTCTTTTTAGGAAGCTTGATCTTTGCATCCTTAAATAGCTGAGCAACCTTCTCAGTTGCAGGCTCCCACTTCTCATCAATGTACCTACTAAAGAAGCTACCATCAGCATACTTAGACTTCTCAAAGCCATCAAATGGGCTCTTAGTCTCCTGAGCCATTTCTGCCGATGCCTTTAGCGCGTTGTAAAGGATAGTCATGAAGTATATGTTGGTAAAGTCCAAAGACTCCTCGTCTCCGTAGTGCATGCGGGACTGACCAAAGTAGCCGTGCAGGTTCATCTGGCCAAGACCAATAGCACGTGACTTGCGGTTACCCTCAGCGATAGACATAACTGAGTCGATGTAGCTCAGGTCTGCAACTGCGGTAAGAGCCTTGATTGCGATTTTTACAGACTTAGCAAAGTCTGGGGATTCCATCATCTTAGCTACGTTTAGCGAACCTAGGTTGCAGGAAATGTCCTTACCAATCTCCTTGTAGCTGAGGTCGTTGTTGTAGGTGGTTGGGGTGTTGACCTGCAGAATCTCAGAGCAGAGGTTTGACATGTTGATGCGCCCCTCGATCTGGTTGGCAGCATTTACAGTATCCTCATACATGATGTATGGATAGCCAGATTCAAACTGAAGCTCGGCAATACGCTGTAGTAGTTCACGAGCTTTAATCTTGGTCTTCTTGATTTCAGGGTTGTCAACCATCTCTTGATACTTCTCAGTAACCGAGATATCACCGAACGGTACTCCGTAAATGCGCTCCACATCGTAAGGAGAGAACAGGTACATATCGTCACCATTCTTTGCAAGTTCCATAGTTACGTTTGGCACAACCACACCGATCGAGAGAGTCTTGATACGAATCTTCTCGTCAGCGTTTTCACGCTTGGTGTCAAGGAATCGCATGATGTCTGGGTGGTGAGCGTTTAGGTAAACAGCACCGGCACCCTGACGAGCTCCTAGCTGGTTGGCATAAGAAAATGCATCTTCCAGAAGCTTCATAACTGGAATTACACCAGACGATTGGTTTTCGATCTTCTTGATTGGTGCGCCAAGTTCACGCAAGTTGCTGAGGTTGAGAGCAACACCGCCACCACGCTTTGATAGCTGCAGAGCAGAGTTGATTCCGCGAGAAATAGACTCCATGTTGTCTTCGATGCGAAGTAGGAAGCAGGAGACGAACTCACCGCGCTGCTTCTTGCCAGCGTTTAGGAAGGTTGGGGTGGCTGGCTGGAAGCGACCAGAAATGATCTCATCGACTAGATCCTTAGCGAACTCTTCGTTGCCCTTGGCTAGCATAAGGGCGTTCATTACAACACGGTCCTCGAAGCGCTCCAGGTACCGAGAGCCATCAAAAGTTTTTAAAGCATATGAAGTGTAAAATTTGTAAGCACCTACGAAAGTAGGAAATCGGAACTTATAAGAGTACGCTTGCTTAAATAGATCTTTTACAAACTCTTCTGAATACTGATCTAGAACCTCTTTTTCGTAGTAATCATTCTCCACTAAGTAGTGAAGCTTTTCTTCGATACTGTGAAAGAAAACGGTATTTTGATTTACGTGATCTAAGAAGTAGCGTCTAGCAGCCTCTTTATCCTTGTCGAATTGAATAGTCTTATTCTCTCCCCAAAGGTTGAGCATTGCATTTAGTTCGTGGTAGTTGTAGTTTTCCACAGTAGGGCTAGCCTCTCTCTTACTTGTTCTACGTCATCTGGTGTTCCAGTAATCTCTACACGATACAGCAAAGGAACGCCAGTTTTTGCTGCAATCAGTTCGGCTGCTTTGCAATAGTGCTCACCAAAATTGGTGTTGCCCATGCCAACAATGCCTTTTAGCAAATCTCGATTGGTCTTGATGTTCAAGAACTTTCTAACTTGCGGCGGTATTGTGCCCGAGTCATTCCCACCACCGTAAGTAGGAACAACCAATATATACGGAGAGTGAACCGTAAATGGTTCATCTCCCTCCCAGCGGATCGGAATCCGCTGAGCAGGCAAACCTAACTTCTCGACAAACCTGTGGGTATTGTTCGAGACGTTGGAAAAATAAACAATGTCATACACTTCTAGGAAAGTGTAGCCAGCTTGTCTGGTCTAAATCCGCTCCAGTGATCTTCCCCAGCCATCACGACGGGGGCTGCTGTATATCCCAGCTCTCTAACCATAGCTAGTGCTTCTGGATCTTGGCTCAAATCAATTTCTTGATAAGGAATTTCATTTTTGGTCAACAATCTTTTAGTGCTGTCGCATTGAACGCAAGCCGGGAGAGTGTAGAGAGTGACCATTTTTAAATACCTTTCAAGGGTAAAGACGGAAAATCCTGACGAAAATTATCCGCCAGGAGAAGTTGGATAACTAGTATAGAATAAAATCTAGTGTTTGATTTTTATTCTTCTTCTAATAGTAGTGCTTCTACAATTTTTTTGCAAACTGGACACACAGGAAATTTTTTTGGATCTCTAGATGGAACAAAAAGTTTTCCGCACAGAGCTAAAACAGATTTACCAGTGATATACCCCTCTGTAACTGAAACCGAGTCTGCATAGTGAGCATACCTTGGCTCCCCAGATTCAGTCAAAAAATCTTCAGTTTTTTGGTCGATTTCAGTTTTCATAGCTTTATTATAGTGAATTTATCAGTATATTTCAAATAAGGTAAAATAAGACTAAGTCCACTCTCCCGCCGAAAGACTAGCAATGAGCGCACCAGCTGGTTTGTATAATATGGTAGCCGATCAAGGCTCCACGTTTTCGCGCATTATCTACTATAAAGATCCAGCAAAAAAGCCCATTAAGTTTAATGGCTACACCGCACGTATGCAGGTTAGGCCTTCACCCGAGAGCTCTAATCTAGTTCTAGAGCTAACCACTGAAAACGGGGGAATAGAGCTTGGAGCCACGGATGGAAGCATATCGCTATATATTGAAGACGCAACTATGATCACAATCCCCGAAGGCATATATGTCTATGATCTAGAGCTGATTGCTCCGTCTGCTCATTTGTTTGTTTACAAGATTCTTCAAGGAAATTTTGCAGTTAGGTCGGAGGTAACCAGATAATGGCAGGATACACAGTTAGTTCAGTTACCTCTGGTAAATATGCCAGACAAATTTCAGTAGCAGCCTCTGGACCACAGGGTGCAGCAGGACCAGCGGGGCCCACAGGACCTACCGGTTCAACAGGTGCAGCAGGTGGTCTATCTGCCCGCTACAAGTTTTTAAATAACTACAGTGCAGCAAACCCCGGCGGGGGATACTTTGCCTTCAACAACTCGACTTTTATGTCGGCAACAGAAATTTACATATCTTCTACAGACCTAGCAACAGATTCGCAAGCGGCCTTGCTTCAAACGCTGATTCAGTCCACAAATGGGTATAAGTCGGTCGTTACATTTCAAAAAGTAAGTGATCCCAGAAAAACTTCAAGATTTTATGTCACAGGCGGGACCGACAACTCTGGCTGGTGGGATTTTCAAATTGAATACATCGGAGGTACAGCACTTGGTTGGACCTATAACGAACAAGTAGACATACTTGTTGCCCCTATTGGAGACGCTGGTCTAGTTGGTCCAACCGGCGCAACGGGCCCGTCTGGCGAAGGAGTTCCAACTGGTGGGCTTGCAGGTCAGATACTAAGAAAAACTTCAGACTCAGACTATGCAACCGAGTGGGTTGATCCAGAAGCCGTTCAAGACGTAGCTTTAAATGAATTAACTGATGTCGATTTAACCTCGTTAACCGATGGTCAAGTTCTTGTTTACAATCAGCTAAATAACGAGTGGTTACCCGCAGATCCAGAAAACCTTCCTCAATCAACCAACAGTTTGTTTGGTACAATTGAGGGAGGATCCGCCTCTACATTCTAGGGAATATTATGGCTGTACAAATACAACTTAGAAATGACACTAAAGCTAACTGGGAATTAGTTAATCCAACTCTTGCCAGAGGCGAAATTGGTGTTGAGATAGACACCAATAAGATGAAAATTGGCACAGGCAACACGGCCTGGGACGATCTCCCATACATGGGGATTGACTCTAGTGAACTACTTCCATACATCTCTCACACCCACAACCAGCTTTCCGCAAGTAATACCTGGACTATTGCTCACAGTCTAGGTTTTTACCCATCGGTAACCATCTTCGACTCCTCAGCAAATGAGGTCGAGGGCGCAATCACACACAATGACGCTAACAACCTAACCATCTCGTTTTCGGCTGCAATATCCGGAACCGCTTACCTCTCCTAAGGAAATAATAAATGGCAAAGCAATTCCTAACAGGGCTCAATCTTAATAAGAATGAGCTTCTAAATGCCAGAATTCAAAACCTGGCGTCTGCGCCCGCTAATCCTGTTGCTGGCCAGATTTACTACAACACCGGAGACAACAGTCTCCGCTACTACAACGGCACCGCATGGCTAACTTTAGCTCAGGGTGGAGATGTAACCGGCGCAATTAATGCCGCTATTGAAGCTCTAGACCTAGCTAATACTTACGATGCCATTGGCTCAGCAGACACTGCATACAGCAATGCTGTTTCATATGCAGACGGTCTAGCCACCAACTATGACCCAGCTGGCTCAGCTGCAACTGCATACTCAAACGCTGTTTCATATGCTGATGGTTTAGCATCTAACTACGATGCTGCTGGATCTGCCGATACTGCTTATTCAAATGCTACTGCTTATACCAACACTGTAGCGAACGCTCTTAGCAATGACATTTCCAACGCTCTATCTGCAGCTGAAAGCTACACTGACAATGCAGTAGCCGCTCTGATCGACTCTGCCCCAGCAACGCTAGACACCCTAAACGAACTAGCAGCTGCTCTACAAGACAACCCAAATGTCATTAGCGACCTAACTGACATTGCAGCTGGAAAGCAAAACACCCTAACTGCTGGAACTTCTATTGACATCACCGGAAATACTATTTCGGTTGTTGCTGCTGATTTTGATGCAGCTGGAAGTGCAGCCAATGCTTACGCTAACGCAACTGCATACACCAACAACGTATCGAACGCACTAAGCAATGACATTTCCAACGCTCTGTCAGATGCTAACGACTACACCAACACAGTAGCCGAGGGCCTGCAAGGTGACATTGACAACGCTGTTGCCAACATCTTTGCTACCTCAGAGGGCGACGGTCTTACCGTAACTGGCGGAGTTCTAAGCGTTGACAATGCTACTTCTGGCGGTCTTAACTTCAATAACAGCGGACAGCTAAAGATTGATCGCAGCACAGTAGACACCTGGTATGACCCAGCTGGAGCTGCAGCTAACGCGCAGTCAAATGCTGCTAGCTACACAGACAATGCAATCGACGGACTAACCTCTGACGACATTGAAGAGGGCTCAACTAACCTCTACTACACCGATGCTCGCGCACGTACATCGCTCAGTGCTGGCGACAACACCATTAACTACAACTCATCTACTGGTGAAATCACTGCCAACACGACCAACATGGCAACTACTGCCTATGTTGACCAGGAGATTTCGGATGTAGGCAATGCTTATGCTCAGGCAGACAGCGACCTCAGCAACACGCTAACCACTGCTTACCAGAACGCCGACAACAACCTCAGCAACACGCTAACCACTGCTTACCAGAACGCTGATAACGCTGTTATCTCCAGCCTGACTCAGGACTTCAGTGACGCTGACAACGTCGTTCTAGAGACACTACGCTCCGAGATTGCAGCGGTCTCCGAGGGCTTAAACGTTCACGAGGCAGTTAAGGCAGCAACCACTGCAAACATTGCTTTGACGGGCATTGCAGACCCAACGTATGACGGAGTAACCCTAAATGTTGGTGACCGCTTGCTTGTCAAGAACCAGAACACAGCTGCCGAAAACGGTATCTATGTGCTGGGTGGAAGCGCCCCTGCTTACACTCTTACCCGTGCATCTGACTATAACTCAGTTCCAGAGATTAGCACTGGTGACTTCGTATTCGTAGACCAAGGTACTCTCTACTCAAACACCGGCTGGGTACAGCAGGATGTTGTAGCAACAGTAGGCACCGATCCAATTGCCTTTGCTCAGTTCTCTGGTACCGGTACATTCACAGCAGGCGATGGTTTAACCCTAAACGGCGGCGAATTCAATGTAGTTGGTACTGAAAATCGTATTGATGTAAGTGCAAACGCCGTTGACATCTCCATCAACTATCAAGGTCAAACTTCGATTGGAATAGTTGGAACCATTACCACTGGTACGTGGGATGCCGACATTATTGAGGTTAACCACGGTGGTACTGGTGCATCCACCTTCGCGGCTGGCGAGTACCTAGTAGGTGACGGAAGCAATGCAATTACCACTGTTTCCAGCATCCCTGGCTCTGACATCTCTGGAGACATCTCCGGAAACGCCGAGAACGTAAACGGAACCGTAGCAATCGCTAACGGTGGTACTGGAGCCACTACTGCAGAAGGTGCTCGCGCCAACCTAGGTGCAACCACCAAGTACGCTGCAAACAACACCCTACTCAACCCAGCCAGCAACGTGGTTACCTGGACCGTAACTCACAACCTAAACACCTCTGACGTAACCGTTCAGATGCGTGATCTAGGAGACAGCGCTTTGGTTGAGGCAGATGTAGTAATCACCAGCGCTAACGTAGTAACCATTCAATGGGTATCGGCAACTGCAGTATCTGCAGATGCTTACCGCGTAGTAATAACTGGATAATCGTAAAATATAAGAGGTAGAAAGAGGTCACCAGCAAATGGCAAAGAAGTTTTTAACGCCAATAAACGTTGCTCAGGGTAGCGCCTACCCGACTGTTGCCGAAGCTGGTGACATCTTCTACCGAACCGATTTGGGATCAATGTATACTTATGACGGCATCGAATGGATTTCGATGACCGTCAGTGACATAACAAACGTAGACGGTGGAAACGCCTCAAGCCAATATAACATCAACTACGACGGTGGCGGACCGTCTACTTTCTAAGATAGGGAATTAAGACAAAATGGCAGTCAGAATTCAGTTTAGACGCGGAACAGCCGCAGAGTGGGCAGCGGCAAATCCAATCTTGGCAGCAGGTGAACTTGGCTATGAGGTTGACACCGCTCAGATTAAAATTGGAAATGGTGCAACCGCCTGGAACACTCTATCCTATGCTGCAGTAAGCGAATCCTATCTAAATAATGCTATTGCCGATATAATTGATCTTGCGCCAGAAACTCTTGACACTTTAAATGAACTAGCAATAGCTATCAACAATGACCCAGAGTTTTTTAACAACATAAATAACACTATAGCTACTGCTGAAGAGAATGCTATTGTCTATGCCAACACTGTATTGTCAAGCGCTCAAAGCTATGCCGACAACGCGGTAGCTAACTTAGTTTCGTCTGCCCCGGCAACACTAGACACTCTAAATGAGCTAGCAAATGCTTTGGGAGACGACCCAAACTTTGCTACAACAATTTCCAACACAATAGGAACAAAACTTACTTATGTTGTAGACACGGACGCCAACTATGCTGCTGCAAATGCTATTATGCAGTCAAATACAATATACATTTTGTCTGATTTTTATGGATACGTAAAAATTGGTGACGGAGTAACTAGATACAACAATCTAGGTTTTGTGGCAGAAGCTTTAGTAAATGCAAAAATTCTTGAGCACAACCAAGATTCTACGGGAGTTCATGGTATTTCTGATACAGCCAGTCTAGTCTATTCAGATGATTTAGTTGACTATGCTACAACAGAAACAACTAATACTTTATCAACTAATCTAAACACCGCAATTGATGACATCACTGATTTACAGAACAACGTCACTGAACTACAGAATAATTTAGGAGATTTAACAAATACAGTTGACTCCATAAATGAGACAGTTTCCGACTTTTCGATTGACTTTACTACTACTAATTTATCGGCAACCGGAAACACTATTCTTGGAGTAAATACTTCAATTGGAGATGTTACTTCTACTGAAATAGGTTATCTAGAAGGTGCAACGAGCAATATTCAGACACAAATCGACAATGTTGGTACAGACATTGAAGCCCTAGAAAATCTTATTGGAGACATTACAAACACTGAAATTGGATATTTAGACAACGTAACTTCAAACATTCAAACTCAGTTAGACAGCAAACTAGCTACAGATGTTGCAGCTAACACTTATGCACCGTTGGCAAACGCTTCATTTACTGGTTCAATATCTCTTCCAAGCACAACCTCTATCGGAGACATTAGTTCTGAAGAAATTGGTTACCTAAATAACGTTAGCTCAAACATTCAGTCTCAGTTAGATGCAAAACTTGCAACTTCTTCAGCTGCCAGCATCTACGCACCACTAACTGACCCAACGTTTATCAACAGCGTAGTTCTTCCAGCAAATACTGCTATTGGATCCGTATCTTCAGCCGAAATCAGCTACCTAGACAATGTTTCATCTAACATTCAGTCTCAGCTAGATGCTAAGGCTCCACTTGCCAACCCAACGTTTACCGGAACAGTCTCTGGCATAACCGCATCAATGGTGGGCCTAGGCAACGTTGACAACACAACGGATCTAAACAAGCCAATTTCAAATGCCACCCAGAGTGCACTAGACGCCAAGCTCAACCTGAGCGGTGGCACAATGACTGGCAAGATTACTCTAGATGCAGACCCAACTCAGGCGCTACACGCTGCTACCAAGCAGTATGTTGACAATATCTCCGCTGGACTACACGTCCACGAGGCAGTTCACGTAGCTACAACCGACACACTAGCAAATCTAGTGTCATCAACCGTAACTTACGACAACGGAACCGACGGGGTCGGGGCAACACTAACTTTGGGTGCTAGCTTGACAGTTATTGACGGTCACACTCTAAACAACGGTGATCGAATTTTGGTTAAAGAGCAAGCCAACGCTGCTCACAATGGTATTTATGTAAGAACCTCCGCAACAGTTCTAACTAGGGCAGACGACTTTAACTCAGCAGCTGAAATTGCTGGTGGTGACTTCGTATTCGTAGAAAACGGAACAACTTACAATGCAACCGGCTGGGTAGTCGACAATGAAGTAAATACTGTTGGAACTGATGCCGTAATTTGGTTGCAGTTCTCTGGTGCTGGAACCATCACTGCTGGAAGCAACATCTCCGTTAACGGTACTCAGGTGTCGGTAGTTTCTAACCCAACCTTTGCTAACGTCGTAACAGCAAGCTCTGGAGTCAGATTCTCCGACAATACAGTTCAAACCTCAGCTGGAGTACCTTCTCGAACCATTATTGTTGAAAGAACAGCTAGCTCTACCATTGACGATTTAGGTTTAATCGATGAGTTACTCGAGGTAAACAGCTCGTCCGCAACCACGGTTACACTGCCAACCAATGCAACTTTAGCTTGGCCAATTGGAGCTTCAATGGACATCCTTCAAACGGGAACCGGTCAGGTGACAATTGCAGGAGCAGCAGGAGTAACTGTAAACGCAACTCCAGGACTCAAGCTCAGAACACGATGGTCATCTTGTACTATAATGAAGCGTGGAACTGACAGCTGGATTGTCTACGGCGATTTAACGGCATAATAGCAGGGAGAATATAAATGGCAAAGAAAGAAGCAGGCCGAAAGTCCGCCGCTCAGAACGATTTTCTACAACCTCTACCACCTGTTGATGTTTCAGCTACGGACGTAGGAACAAATCGACCTTTCAACAACGGTTCTGCTGTTGTAAGCTTTACCTTGCCAGCCCTTTCTCCAGCAGCTACTTCTTTTACCGTTAAAGCATATAAAAATGGCTCAACGCTGGACACAACTATCGAAGGTGCTACCGGAGCCAGCTCCCCAATAACTGTAACAGGACTAGATTCAAGTATCGGATATACATTTACTGTAACCGCTACTAATGCTACAGGGGACTCAAACGAGTCTGCCCCATCGTCATCGGTAAATATAACAACTGTCCCACAAGCCCCACAAAATGTGTCAGCCACATCTACTACCGCCAACGAAGACATTATTTCTTGGTCAAATGGAGCTAATGGTGGAAAAACTATAACTAGCACCTACTTTGTTTCTAGCGACCAGACCACCAACCCAGGTCAAGTAACAATGACCACTAACCCTTGGACTGAGCCAGAAAATGGCGGATCAACACAGAACTATACTTTATATCACGTAAACGACAATGGAACCTCTGCTGGTGCCAGCACAGCAGACGTGACCACAATTGCACCATTCTTCCCACCGTTCTTCCCACCGTTCTTCCCACCGTTCTTCCCACCGTTCTTCCCACCATTCTTCCCATTCTTCCCACCATTCTTCCCACCATTCTTCCCATTCTTCCCACCATTCTTCCCACCGTTCTTCCCACCGTTCTTCCCACCAATGTTCCCATTCTTCCCACCGTTCTTCCCATTCTTCCCACCTAGGTTCTCTGGCCCAGCGTGTATAGCAGAAAATACTCTGGTTTTGACTCCTAGGGGCTGGGTAGCAGCTAAGGATCTTCGAGCAGGCGACACGCTAATGTCAGTGTCCCTCAACGAAGTAGACTCCTCTGCTGACACGGAGATTGAATTTGAAATAGGTTCAACCCTTACGCCATCGTCTGACAGTTTGGTAGAAACTAAGATTGTCACGATCGTAGAACGAGTTAAAAACGGAATAATCTACTTCAACGGAAAATCAGAAGCTAAATATTCAACTGAACAGCCTATGTTCGTCAAGTCTGAGGGGGTATATCAAGTAAAGATTACCCAGAACCTAAAGATGGGCGACTTCTTGTTGTTAGTTGAGGCTGATGGAAGTATAGTTGAAGAGGAAATCACCGAAATTACTCTTCTAGACGAGCCAACCAATGTGTTCCAACTATCTTGCGAACCACACCACTGGTTTGTTGCTGGAGGATATCTAGTCCACAACAAGTCCATGCTACCGTACTTGGCCAACAAAGAAGAGCCAAAAGAAGAAGAGTAATCTACTTAAAGATAGCCGCCCCTCGGGGCGGTTATTTTTTTGTACTTTTGCGTGTAAACTGTGGTATAGAATAATTTACAACTTTTAAAGGAAAATTATGAACAACTGGTTTACAAAAGATCGATCCGAAACAGCATATAATCGTATGCCAAATCGAACAATAAATCAAGACACTGTCGAAGTCATTAATCCTGCTTTAGGGATAAATATATATAGAGGGGCAATATCTAAAACAAAAGGTAAGGAATACATAGACGTTTTAGAATCTAAATTAAATGGTCAAACTTCTTACAGTTGGGGCGGGGCGCAGGTCACAAACTCCGCTGAGGTAGATATACGAGCCAGGAATGCAAAAGATTTTAAGTTCAACTCTGTAGGACTAGGTCCAAGAAACGAAGAAAATTCCGAACTTTACGACATTCACGAACAAATTTTTAGGGCTGTAAAAATGTGCGTAGACGATTACGGTTCTTATTGGGGGGTTGGCATGAATTCTTATGAAGCTTTTAACTTTGTTAAATATGAGGGCCCCGGAACTCATTTTAAAATTCACGCCGATCACGGCCCCACCTACGTCACTACAGTGTCCATAGTTGTCTACTTAAATGATAATTATGAGGGCGGGGAGCTTTGGTTTCCACGATTTGACCTATCATTGAAGCCTTTAGCGGGGGATATAGCAGTATTCCCTTCCACGTATATCTATGAGCACGCGTCTCAAGATATGATTAACGGTACAAAATACTCTGTAGTAATTATGAGCGACTATAATGATAGAGATAATGTCAATCAAAGAGTATCACCAACTATACAAAACTACAAACTGAAATACTAAGAAAGAAAAATAATGACTCAAGAAAATGAAAAAACTCTAGAGCAATCACTACTCGAAGCAGAAGAAAAAAATAAGCAAGAACAAGCAAGAATGCAAGAACGTTTGGCTAGTTGGTACAAACTAGATGAAATTACTTGGAGTACAGCAGAAGAAGTTAAGCCCGGCACGGGAATCTGGGTATACCACGATGTTTTTCCAAAAGAGATGGACATTATTAACAGACTTGAAGAAGTAATTAACAGCCCAGAAAATCATTACGAGTACTCAGACGCCATGGTTGGATATTCTATGAAAATACCTGAATATCGAGACTGCGTAGATTTTAAGTATAAAGAAACCGATATCGACGATCCATCAATTTGGGGAGAAAAACTTAGACAACTTGCAAGAGAAACTATGCACAGGCAGCTTCAGGTCGTAAAAGATTACACAAGAAAATATCATATGGGCGAACTCCGATACTGGGAGGCAACAAACTACGTTAGGTACGGGGCCGGCCAACACTTTCAGGAGCATCACGATCATGGTTATTCATATAACTGTGTACTATCACTTGTTGGATATCCAAACGATGATTACGAGGGAGGAGAGCTAACTTTTAGGCTACAAAACATTACAGCTAAGCCTAGAGCAGGGGACTTATTCGTATTTCCTTCCAATTTTATGTATCCACACAGAGCCATGCCAGTAACGTCGGGAGTAAAATACTCGATGGTGACGATGTTGGATTATTCTGACAAATACCACGGAGCAAATTTCTATCAAGATACAAATAGCTAATGAAAAAAATAGAAGTACAAAAACTTTTTCCAGACAGTGACGTTGCAATATTAGAGCAACTTCAGGCCCGTCGAGACTGGATGGATGAGACTGACGGAAAGCACGCTTATATGTGCTTTCCGTTAAATTTAACCAATAGATTAGGCTGGTCTATATCCTTTCCAGAAGATTTAAGGTTTGTGTGGGATGGAGTTACTGGACCTTCCCCAGAACACGTAAAAATTCTTGAGGGAGAAAAGTTTTTGCACGCCGCTAGAGGAAATGCAACAATAAGCTTTTTGACCGGATTAAGATTTAAAACTGATCCCCAAACTTCCATTCTTGCGATGCCAGTGCCCAACTTATTTGTAAGAGGCGCTCAATGTTACACAACAATAATGAGCACATCTTTTTATATTCATATGTTGCCTTTGGCTTGGAGAATAACTGAACCAAACATAGAAATACACATACCAGCTGGCACTCCTGTTGCCACAGTTCTTCCAATTTCTTTGACAGATCTACAAGAAAACTATGAACTAATAATTTCTGATGATAAACCAGACCACGAATATTGGGAAGAAGTAAGAAAGTATGGAGACGCAAATATAATAAAAAACGGTGCAGGAGATTGGTCAAAAATGTATAGAGAAGGGCTTGACTATAACGGAGATGTGGTGGGACAACACGAAACAAAATCAATTAAATTAAAAACTGTAACCTGCCCCCAAACCGGAAAATCTTACGAAGTATTGGAAAAGCAAAATGACTAGTCAAAAAATAAAGTTTGTAAAAAATAGACCATGGTTAAATGAAAATAGCCCCTCAAAACCAGGACCAACAATAAGAACACTCCCCGACTGGTACAAAAAAGCTGATCGATTTGCCATAAACCCAATGACGCAAAAGCCCTGGGAAATGCCGGATGGAAGCGGAAAAATACCTACCTGGAAAGCATGTCCAGCCATATTTGACATCATGGGAACTGGGTATGTATACAAAACTCCCTGTGACATTGAATTTTTTGAGGATCAGTTTGGGCAAATTCAATGCAAAGTTTTAGATCCAAATAATAAAGATTTTGTTGGAGACAGGATGCCTATGCCTCAGTTTGTTCCGCCTAAGGGATATCACGAAAAGCATTTTGCTTGGTGGTCAGACTGGGCGGTTGAAGTGCCAGAAGGGTATAGCGTTTTATATACTCAACCATTTAACCGCTTTGAGTTACCATTCCTTACAACTAGCGGGATTATTGACAATGACAAAGTCCATTTACCAGGCACAATGCCATTTTTTGTTGTAAAGGGATTTACTGGAGTAATTCCAGCAGGGACTCCATACGCCCAAATGCTTCCATTCAAACGAGAAAATTGGGAAGCTGAAATTAATGTTTCTATTGGCTATCAAGAGATGGCCACAAAAAACCAAGAAAACAGCAATAAGTACAGAAAACCAGACGGAGGAATTTACCAAAAAGAAGTCTGGGAACGCCGAGTATACGAGTAAGGTAAAGTAGACATCATGCAAGCTGATCAACACACTAATAATGAACGAAAAGAATTCGTTTCTATAACTCCTTCAGGATATTTTGGCGCGTCTGCCGATAATATTGTTGAAATAGCAGATTTTATGACAAAAGAAGAGTTGGAAAAATTAAATAACTTTGCAAAAAACAACACCGAGTGGGACGTAACTGAGACACACTATAACGAAGACGGAACGGTAATTTATGACTCTGGCTACTGGGATCATCGAGTAGCCACCGAGCCAACACTAAAAAAGGTAGACGCCACTATTCCAGAAGTAATTGCTGGCATGCAAGCAAGGCTAAAAAAGAAAGTAGATGATTTTTTTAAGGTAGACGCACACCCAACAAGTCCAGCCATTGTTAGGTGGTTGCCAGGACAAAGACAGCAACCCCACGCAGATAAAGAACTGCACGAGGGGAAAAATAGAGGTAAACCTAATGATTTTCCTTATTATGATATTGCAGGTCTTTTTTATATAAACGATGATTATGAAGGCGGAGAACTATATTTTCCAAATCAGGGCATTCAATTTAAGCCTAAAAAAGGCGCCGCTTACTTTTTCCCAGGAGACATGAATTATATCCATGGTGTAACAGAAATCAAGTCCGGGATCAGATATGTGTGCCCATTTTTTTGGACCATACAAAAACACCTCTAACTCAATTAGTAGTAGGATAAAATAGACTTAACTCAAGGCTAGGAAAAAATGAAACCAGTACAAAAGCTGCATGATGAAGTTTTTCTTTATGAAGATGTAATAGAAGATCCGGCAAAACTAGTAGCTTTAATAGAGGAGCTAGACGCCGACGAGTCGGTCTATTCTGTTATTCCCGAGTGGGGTTTTTGGTTTTCTAATAGCGCGGACGGGCACAGCTTTGGCAGCAAAAAAGATTTTAATTTGGATGGCTTAGACTCGCTAGAATCTGAAAGAAAATCCGACGTAGAATACGTAGTAAAAGAAATTAAAGATTCAATTGGTAAAGTAGCAAAAGCCTACTACAAAGATAGGAACTTCGAGGGGGAGCCAAACATCTCTCCATTTGCTGGAGTAATGAAGTACCGCCCAGGCTGCGAAATGGGCGCCCATTTTGATGCCCAAGCTGGAGACCAGACCCTTAAGTATTCAATCGTTGTATATCTAAATGACAATTATGAGGGCGGAGAAATTTCTTTTATTATCAGAAAGCCAGACCTAAGAAACCCAAAAAATTCTCACCTAAGACCGGTAACTGATTTAACTGACCCATACAATGAGGGTCTTATTGACTTTACACTAAAACCAAAACCAGGATCGGCTTTGATATTTCCATCCACCCATCCATATAATCATCAAGTACACAAAATCTACTCTGGAGATAAATACATATTCCCCGGCTTTGTGTTTATTGAAGAGTTTGACCCAAATGATCCAGAGCACAGACAAAAATATAACGCAGGATCTAGTGTTGCTCAGGAGACTACAAAGTATCTAGACGAGGACTAAAATGTCTTTGCAATACGAGGTACTACACGAAAATGTCTACTATTTTCCTTCGATAGTTAAAAATATAGATTTTTTATTGGAGCAAATAGAAACATTTAACAGTGTATCAATATCTGACTGGGAAACTTGGTATGCAAAAAACACCCCAGACAGCTATCCTTATGGAGATGTAAAAACCTTTAGAACATCTTTGATAAAAAATGAAGTAGATCTAGAAAAAAAGAAAACCGCAGAAAAAATAATTTTTACTATATTAGATGCTTTAGAGCAGTCATGCCGAGAGTTTTTAATTAATCACGGGGCCGAACAAGACGAGCTAGACTATTTAAAATACACAATATACAATAACGAATTTGTTTATGGAATTAGAAAATATAACCCAAACGAGCAAATGGGACCACACCAAGACCAAGTTTCTGAAGATCGGGACACAATAACCATCTCTATGTATTTAAACGATGACTATGAGGGCGGAGAAATATCCGTGGTAGAGCCCGGAGTAGATGTAACAATAAAAACTCTTCCAGGGAGCATTGTAATTTTTCCTTCTAGCTATCTACACGAATCTAAGCAATTGGTTTCTGGAAGAAAAACTATTCTCACACATGTTCACATGGCTTTAGGCAAGATAGTTAAATAAAATGAAAGATCTAAATACTCTAAAACTGCACTTTCCGCTAAGCGTAACCTATTCAAGTCGGAGATAAAATGGAAAAAATTAATCTAGGAAATTACTCAGTTAAGGTTTTAGAACCAAAAATTTTAGTTTTTGAGAATGCTTTTAGTTTTGCTGAAAACATTATTGACTTTTATGAAGAAAAAAATAGTTGGGACGGATGGTATGGATTTGGAACACAATCATCCCCCGAGGCAGCCCCCACGGACTATGTCAGTCAAACACAAAAATTTCCTACAAAAGAAGAATGGGAGAAAGTGTCAGACCCCCATGCCAGTAATCCATATAGAAATAAAGTTCACAGCGAATTTTATGAAATTTCTAAATTTTATGTTGAATACACAAAAACAGAGCTCCCCAACTGGGTATATCAAAATAATTGGTGTCTAGCAAAATATACTCCAGACGTTGATCACTCGGGAAATCCAATAACATCAATGGGACACCACACCGATTATCAACAAGATAGGCACGGCCAACCGGGACGCAAATTTGGAATAACTGCAGTATTTTATCCAAATGACGACTACGAAGGCGGAGAGATACAGTTTAGAGTTTTAAATCCCGGCACATACAAGTTAGCCAAAGAAATAACTTATAAACCTAAAAAGGGAGAATTAATAGTTTTTCCTTCTGGGGATCCATACTACCATGGAGTAAAAAGAATTTGGATAAAGCCAAAATACATAATCAGGCTATACTGGGCCTGGGAAGATGAAGGACTGCCAGAGTGGCACGATCTTAGAAAAAAGTATGGTAATGAAAAATTTGAGGATATGGAAAAAGAAAGACTAAAAAGGCACGATCTTCTTCTTCATGATCCAGTACAGAAGCCGCTTTTAACTTTTGATAAGTATTATGACTTATTAGAAAAAAATCTTTTGCCAGAATATAAAAACGACGCCGAGATTAATAAATTAAGAGAACAAATAGTTGAGTCAAACTAGCATAAGTAAGAAGGCGATAAATGAAAAAAGAAGAATTACCGATAGATTCTCCCGTACTTTATTATATTATGACAATAGGAGAATATTATGATTTATTAGAATCTGGAAATCTTAAGGACGATTACAAAGAATGAGCGATTTAAATCCAACAAATGACACGTATGTTTTAGAGTTTAAGAAAAAAATTTCCGAGGGCAACGGTGACTCATACATGTTAACTATTGCTAGGGACGGAGAGTCTCCAGTTCGATCAATTTATTTTTATGACAATGCCGTAGATGCCGCTAAGGGATATGAGGCCTACCAAGATTGGGGATTTGCAAAAGAATTTTTAACTGTAGAACTTTACGAGCCAACCGGCAGGGTCCACAATAAAGTCCTAAGAAGACCTAGAGGCGGAGAGTGCGTATTTCATAGAGCTCAATACCACGAAATAACAGAGATTATGGCAAAAATAAAAGACGCCGTTGACCCAACTGCCTGGGACTACCTAGCCCACGAGCTTGCTAGAATATTTTCTAAGGATAACCAAAGATTTAATGAAGAGCGATTCCTTAGCGCTCTCGGAGTTAAAGGAGAATCAAATGACGGACCTATCAATTATTAGCACTACCCCCACCGAATTCGGGGACAAGGGCTTTATTAAGGAAGATGTTGTATTTTATAACAACTTCTTGACTCCCGAGGAATGCAAGACTTTGGTGGAAGTTTTTGAAGACGAGGAGCAGCCATGGAGCATGTCAGCATTCTTCGAGTCCTACGGAATGAGCATTATGCCCGAGGATCCAATTCTGGAGCGCTATGGACTACCAAAAGACTATTTTGGTAAACTGGCAGATCGACTCCATAAAGTAGTAGAAGACGCTCACGAACGTCCAGTTAAGTCAGTTTCCTCACATGCTCAGAAGTGGCAAATAGGTGCGTTTGCTCCGTTTCATTCAGACAACACTGACATGGACGGAAACCCTTCGGCATGGGAAAAAAGCAAGCTAGTCTGCCTTTTGTACATTAACGATGATTACGAGGGGGGCGAGCTGGATTTTAGGGACCACGACATCTGCATTAAGCCAGTGGCTGGCCAGCTAATCACCTTCCCCGGCGGGTTCAATAACATCCACCAAGTGCTGCCAGTCAAGGGGTCAACCAGACACACGATTGGGGCATTCTGGGACTATGCAGAATCTACCTACTCAGAGGAGCGCATGAAGGAGTGGGAAGAGGAGATTGCCAAGGTCCGGGAAGAGCAAAAAGTCATGCAAGACGAGTGGAAAGATATGGTCGCAAATGGCCAGCACCCCACCGATCCAGGGGCCCAATAAGTCAATTTGGATAAATTGCGGTAAAATTGTAGGGACTAGTCTAATCCCCTGTTAGGACTTTCCGCATGAGCTATTTGCGTGGCAATATCCATGATCTTATCACTGATCAGGGCTCTACTGTACACCAAGTATTTACGATAAAAAACTCGGCTCGAAGGATTATAAGTCTTACGGGGTACACGGCTCGTATGCAAGTTAGACGCTGGGACATGGAAACCAGGGACCCTGTTCTAGTAACTGTTGCCGAATATACAACTGAAAACGGATATTTAACTGTTAATGGAACCGCAGGAACTGTGACTCTTCTTATTCCTCCTGCAGATATGGCAGCGTACGAGCCTGGATCTTATGTCTATGACATCGAAGTCGAGACAGAAAATGCTGGAGATACTACTCGGATCATCCAGGGAAAATTTATTGTGAGAGCTGAGGTAACCAAGTAGTGGTACTCTCTGACAATTTTGCATATGTAGATGTTAAAGGCCCCGGGCCCCAGGGTCCTGCAGGTCCGACAGGACCAGCCGGACCAGCTGGCGGCCCAACAGGACCAACAGGACCAACAGGACCAACAGGTTCCACAGGGCCAACAGGACCAACTGGTGCTGATTCAAATATTCCAGGCCCAACAGGACCAACTGGTGCTACAGGACCTCAAGGTCAATCTGGTTTAAGTATCACTGGCCCAACTGGTCCGCAAGGCCTCACAGGCGCTACAGGACCAACTGGTGCTACCGGTTCGCAAGGTATTGCAGGTTTAAGTGTCACAGGACCAACAGGACCAACAGGACCAACAGGTTCCACAGGGCCAACAGGACCAACTGGTGCTGATTCAAATATTCCAGGCCCAACAGGACCAACAGGCCCAACTGGTGCTACAGGACCGCAGGGTGATCAAGGTATTCAAGGTGTTCAGGGTGTTCAGGGTGAAGTAGGACCAACTGGTGCAACCGGTCCACAGGGTATTCAGGGTATTCAAGGTGAAGTAGGACCAACTGGTGCTACAGGGCCTCAAGGTGATCAGGGTATTCAGGGTGATCAGGGTATTCAAGGTGAAGTAGGACCAATTGGTGCTACAGGACCGCAGGGTGAA
>JACCDP010870924.1_pt1 | contig 22360 bp, 14 predicted proteins | sample 7445841 | NCBI WGS metagenome assembly JACCDP01 (sample SAMN15323441, study PRJNA562643) | freshwater metagenome | isolation source: river surface water | place: USA:Blue River Watershed | collected 2017-08-17
AAATAGGACTTCCCCTTAATTCTTACCGCCAAAGTACAGCCCTTACCTGCCATCTTAAATTGACACTGACCGCAGGATGCTTCGACCAACAAAGTTTTCTTTGTAGGATCTAGCTTAAGCACTGTCGTATCTTGTGCCATTAAATTTGTTGACACCAAGATCATAATTACTGCTACAACATTTTTCATACTGCTAAAACATTTTAAATATCGATCCTCCACATTTGTGGAGGATCGATATGATTAAGTTAAATTACTTATTATAAAAACGCCAGTTGGTTTGAAAATCTCTTGTTACTGGCTGATTCATTAGTAAAGCGCGTAATAATTCAATAGGCATTTTATTTTCTCTTAGTGTTGCATCATGGAATTGTTTTAATGACATTTTTTTGGCATCCAATATTTCCTTTTTTAAAGCATTAAACTGCAAACCACCCACCATATAAGCCAATTGATATAATGGGCCATAACTTCCGGTAAATGAGCGGCGCACTTCCCCTTCTGCATTAGCGCGCTCATGCCCAACTCGATCCACTAGGTAATCAATACATTGTTGTGGTGTCCATTTGCCTAAATGATAGTTAAGTGAGAACATAATACGAGCGCAGCGATGCATACGCCAAAACAACATCCCAATTCTTTGTTCAGGTGTTTGCGGAAATTTCATATCCCACAATAACAACTCCCAATAAAGTGAATTACCCTCGGTCCAGAATGGCGTTGGAAAATTCCGATATGGTTTATAGCGATTGGACATATATCCTTGCAAATGATGCCCTGCTATAAGTTCATGATGTACGGTTGCGCGTGAAAAATCAGGATTATTACCGCGCATACTCATCATTTTATCCTCATAATCCATGGTATTGGTTGGATATGAAATCATTAAGGTTTCCCCACCTAAAAAGAAAGGGCTCACTAATTGACGCTCCGGAGACATCATATACATATTCCAAGTTTCCTCCGCAATAGGAGGAATAGATAGTAAATCATACTTTTTCAAAAAGTCAACCGATTGATTATACAATTCAAACATTGCTTCAGGTTGCTTTCCAGGAGGCACATAGGAATTTTTTACTTTTTCCTGTGCGGCCTTCCAATTATCCCCGAATCCCATTTCTCTACTCGCTTTTAGTAATTCAGCATCACACCAAGCGAATTCTTTATTGGCAATTTCTACTAATTCCTCTGGGGTATAGGGTATAAATTCAAGTTTTAATTGACGTACCAATTCAGCCTGTCCAATAGGTTTGCCAATAATTCCACTACCATCATCTTTTTGATAGGAAACCGTTTTACCTTTTCTTCTTATGGCAGATGCATATACGTTTAGCAAGCTATCTGTTACAGTATATGTTTTAGGTACCCACCAAGTAAACATCGGATCATATCCATTATAAAAACTATAATAATTTTTTAAAGTACTCTGTAACCCTCTTATGGATGCGCTTGCATAATCCGCTAAAACCATTTCAACACTATCCATTTTTTTAACTCCGCTAATTGATTTTAAAATTTCTTTATTTAAATCATTCAGCTCCTTCGCTACTTCCTGTCCTACCACCGACAAGCCACGACGACGCACTTTTTCTAAAGCATAAATACGATTTTCAAAAGGAAGGTACTTGGCTATTTTAACATACTTTTCCTGTTCTTCATTTAATTGATAGGCTTGGTCTTCTAAATTTCGTTTAAATAAAATATAATCCACTTTACCATTGATGTCAAATGAATTAAAATCTAATTTCAACATTTGTTTTTGATAATCCGCAATTAATGCAAGAAAGCGCTGACGGCGCTCTGGAGAATTATACCCACTCCCAGCATCAGGTCTACTAAATCTATTTTCCTGTGAACTATTGGATGCATAAAACCGCGTAACACTTCCTTTATCCGCATCATACTGAATCATCATATCAGCCATTTCGCTGGTTTGCTTATACAAACTATTTTTACTCGTTTGCGCTGATAAAAAACCCGTATTCATTTGCATGAAAACAAAAAAAACAAATACAACACCCTTAGCCCAATAACTTTTGTTCATAATTTTAAATTTATAAATAGTTTCGATTCAATTAATATTCAACAAATGAATTACTTTTCTTTTCTTGGCAACTTCGCATCTCTTTGCGCTGAGTTATAAACAAAGGCTGCAACAATTGTGGCCATTTGTTTTAAATCATCTTCAATTAAATGATCATATACATCCATATTGCTATGATGCGTACGTGTATCATATTCAATTGGATCCTGAATAAATTGAAACCCTGGCAATCCAACACCATCATAGGATTGGTGATCAGTTCCACCAGTATTACTAATGGTAATTGTTTTAGCACCTAAATCATGAAAGGGTGTGAACCAACTTGAAAAAATGTCAGCACAAGCCGCATTACCTTGTAAGTAAATGCCTCTGATTTTTCCTGTTCCATTGTCAATATTGTAATAGGCCGAAAATTGCTCATGTGCCTTATTTGGTTTGCCATTGGCATCCATAAATGTTTTTTTAACATACCCTCTTGAACCTAATAACCCTTGCTCCTCCCCACTCCATAATCCAATACGAATAGTACGCTTAGGTTGCACACCTATCGCTTTTAAAATACGCATTACTTCCATCATGACTGATGATCCAGCTGCATTATCAGTTGCACCCGTACCTGCCTGCCATGAATCTAAATGCGCTCCTATCATTACCACTTCATCTTTTAAAGTAGGATCGGTTCCTGGAATTTCAGCAATCACATTATAACCTTGCAAATCCTTGTCTTGAAACTTAACTTTCACATCGGCTTCAATAGATACATCGGTACCTGATTTTGCAATTCTCAATAAAGTATTATAATCCTCAATGCCTAAAGCCATATCCAAAAAATTTTCTGGATCAGTTCCCTTATATGGGCCACCTCCTTGTGAAAATATAGTACCATCATGATTTCTTGTACTTGAAGATATCATTCCAATAGCGCCTTCTTCCATCGCCATTGTTTTTAACATGCTTGTAACGCGCATCGAAGCCCCTGCACCACTGCGTGCAAACTGTTCTCTCATTTGACGCATTTGAGCTGTATCAGTAGGTTGACGACGACCACCTGCTTGTGGCGTGGCCGCAGCCATTTTTGCAAGCTCCTCATCTGTATATCTAACTGCATCCGCTTTAAAGCTTTGCTTATACACATTCAACTGATCAATGATAATTAGTTTTCCTTTTAATTTGCCTTTATATGCCATTAACGCAGCAGAATCCTTTAATGCAATCACCAATAAATTACCTTTCTTTAATCCTTTGGTTCCTGCAGTCCAAGTTTTTGGCCAAGCAAGCAAAGGTTTATAATAAGGTGCTGTCATCGCTAAATACATTTTTTGTAAATCCCAGCCTTTACCAAATTCCCCCCAAGGATCAATAACTGCATTAGCCATTCCCCAACCTCCTAAAGTTTCTTTGGCATAATTCGCAGCTCGCATATACCCTTCAGAATTAGTCAAACGACTACCATTTTTATCGGTTAAATTAAAAGCGATATCCATCACTTTTGATCGCGTTAATCCTTCTTCTCTAATTTTTTGCATGACAGATGCATCAACCAATTCTTGCGAAAAAATAGTCATGGGTGTTGAGATAACAAGCACCAATACACTAAAAAGTATTTTTTTCATTCGGCAAATTTTATAATGATATAATAGTACTAATTTAATAAAAACATCCCATTTTAGGCTAGTAATTACGTGAATGGCCAGCCGTATTTCAATTTTAATCAAATAATAGATAAGTGACTGACTAGCAGTCGAAAATACAAGCCATTCGCGCAACCAATCCAAGCAAAATATGTCATATTAACTAAATTTATATAGCAAATCGGGTGACAAAATTGTCATATAGGCGTATTTTTGTAATACCTCCGACTTCCTTGATCATGAAACCCGATCGACGTAAACTAGAATTAAAATTTTACCAATGAAAAAGCGACAGTTTATTAAAGATGTTTTATTAACGACACTTGCAGCACCAATTGGCCTAACAGGATTAGCAAATACATTTAAGAAAACCGCTTCTTTACCTGCAAAGGAATTGGCCATGGTGGAGGATTTTTGGCTTAGCATCAGAAATCAATATTTATTAAAGCCCGACTATATCAATTTAGAAAATGGCTATTATAATTTTTTACCCCAACCTATTTTAGATAAATATATTGAACATATTAGAATGGTGAATTACCAGGGTTCCTATTATATGAGAACAGTGCAATGGGATAATAAAGATAAAGTAGCCGCGCGTTTAGCAAAACTAGGGGGTTGTAGTGCTGAAGAAATGATCATTACTCGAAATACAACTGAATCCATTGACCTAGTCGTAAGCGGATTTGATTGGCAAAAAGGGGACGAAGCGATTATGGCCATACAAGATTATGGTTCCATGTTGGATATGTTTGAACAAGTAAAAAATAGATATGGGATTGTGAATGTCAAAGTATCAATTCCTAACCATCCCGCGAATGACGAAGAGATTGTAGCTATTTATGAAAAAGCCATCACTTCCAAAACAAAATTGATGATGGTAAGTCATATGATTAATATTACAGGTCATATTTTACCTATTAAAAAAATATGCGCCATGGCGCATGCAAAAGGGGTGCAAGTGATTGTGGATGGCGCGCATGCTTTTGCACATTTCCAATACAGTATTGATGATTTAGGATGTGATTATTACGCAGCATCCTTGCACAAGTGGTTGAGTAGTCCTTTAGGTGCAGGTATACTATACATTAATAAAAATAGAATTAAAAACCTATGGCCACTTTTAGCAGATGGAGAAAAGCAATTGGATAAAATTAAACGCTTAAACCATATTGGCACCCACCCCGTTGCTACCGACCTTACCATTAATGATTCCATAGATTATTATGAAATGATTGGCGCAGAAAAAAAAGAAGCCCGTTTGCGTTATTTACAAAACTACTGGACGAGTAAAGTACGCAATAACCCAAAAATTATAATTAATACACCAACAGATCAAACAAAATGTTGTGGTATTGCCAATGTTGGAATAGCTGGTATCAAACCAAGTGATGTAGCCGCTAGATTAATGAATGAGTTTAAAATATTTACAGTTGCCATTGATTATGCAAATGTAATTGGATGTAGAATATGCCCCAATGTTTATACCACCACCGGTGAACTTGACCAATTTGTAAACGCTTTAAATACTTTAGCAAAAAATGTCTAATAATTTTAATAGAACCACGGAAGCATCCTCTTTATATCATGATATCGAAAAATCAACTACAGCGGCAATAGTTTCTAATATCAACACAGAAGATAAAAAAGTTGCTTTTGAAGTTGAAAAACAAATCCCACAAATAAGTTTATTGATTGATGCAGCTGCGAATAAATTACAAAACGGTGGCCGTTTGTTTTACATTGGTGCAGGTACCAGTGGTCGTTTAGGGATGGTTGATGCAAGTGAATGCCCTCCTACTTTTGGCGTTTCAGAGGATGTAGTGGTGGGTATTATCGCAGGTGGACAAAAAGCCATGTTTCATGCTGTTGAAAATGCAGAAGATGACATGGATCAAGCTTGGCTTGATTTACAAGCACATAAAATAAGTAATTTAGATGTGGTAGTGGGTATAGCGGCAAGTGGAACTACGCCCTATGTGATTGGCGGTTTAAAAAAATGTCAATCGCAAGGTATTATCACAGGCAGTATTAGTTGCAATGCCAATAGTCCCATTTCCGCACATGCCAATTTCCCCATTGAAGTTGTGGTTGGCCCTGAATTTGTAACTGGAAGTACAAGAATGAAAAGTGGTACTGCACAAAAAATGGTTCTGAATATGATTTCCACCTCGGTGATGATAAAACTAGGTCGCATTAAAGGAAATAAAATGGTGAACATGCAATTGACGAATCAAAAATTATTTGATCGTGGTGTAAAGATGATCATGGAGGAATTAAAGATAAATGATACCGCAAAAGCGGAACAGTTACTAAAAACTTATGGCTCTGTAAAAAAATCAATCGAGGCCGCTACTTTAGAAAATGAGATTAATTAGATAGGAAACAAAAATTATTAAGTACGATTAATTAGGGAAACTAATTTTTCCCATGGTTGTCGCCACCTTAGTTGCATTTCCTCCTGCTAGTAATGGCGTTCCTGCAACCGCTTCGTTCCCAAGCAGCGCAAATAAAATAGCCTCCTTCGCATCAGGCGATATGCCTATTTCCATGGATGACTTTATTGTAATACTTGGAAGCAATTGTTGCAGATGTTCCATTAATAAACGATTATGCATTCCTCCACCACTGACATACATGGTGTAAATGAATTGATCCCCCACTACCTTTTTAATTGCTTCACTGATGGTTTGGGCTGTAAATATATTTAGTGTAGCAAGCACATCCTCATGGGATAACATAGCGCCTAAAGCCATTTGGGCTTGAATAATGTATTCAAGATTAAATAATTCTGGTCCAATTGTTTTAGGGAATGCAATATTAAAAAATGAATCGCTTTTTAATGATTGTAATAAAGGCTCATTAATTTTTCCTGACTTTGCAATAATGCCATCCTTATCATAAGCCAATCCTTCGAAATACTTTCGCGTATACGCATCCATTAAAGTATTACCTGGACCGGTATCAGATGAAAATACTTGCGATAAACTACCACCAGCATTTAATAATGTAAAATTGGCGATGCCTCCAATATTTAATAAAATTCTATTTTCTGTTGCATGCGCACACAATAAATAATCACCAAACAAGGACAAAGGCGCCCCCTCGCCTCCTGCAGCAATATGTTTTTGTCTAAAATCACTAATCGTTATAATTCCAGTGGCTACTGCTATATGATCGCCATCACCAATCTGCAATGTAGCGGGACCATATGCGTCATTCGGATGTAAACTTTTGGGTGCATGATAAATAGTTTGACCATGACTCGCAATTAAATCAACATCAGTTGAATGCACCCCCCATTGTTTAAGTGCATCATTCACCATGCTTGCATGTTGCAATGCCAACCATGGATTAAGTAAACATAATTGTTCTAAGGAAACTGTTTTTTTGGAAAATACGGTTAGCAACTTTTCTTTCAAATCGGGCGCATAAGGCACAGTAATAAATTGATCCAATAAAACTTTGGTTGTATTCCCAGCACCAGTAATTGTGCATAATGCAATATCCAATCCATCCAAGGAAGTGCCACTCATTAATCCAATCACCCTTCGGCTGGACTTATTGGCAATGTCATATAATCTTTGAATATTTGTATGCATATACTGCTTTTGTGCAATTCATTAAAGATAGTAAATGCACTTGTAAAATGGCTGTTTCCCAACGCAGCAATTAACAGCATTTTGCCAATTTTCCACAACCCACTAAATGCATTCAAATTCAATGGCTTATAGTGTAACTTTACCCTTAATAAATTAAAGCTATGCTTAAAGTGGGCGTGTTTGGTGTGGGGCATTTGGGTAAGTATCACCTAAATAATTGGAAGGAAATTCCCGAAGTAGAACTGATTGGCTTTTTCGACCCTAGTAATGAACATGCACATGAGGTTGAAAAAACCTATGGTCTTAAAAGATTCATGGACGAAGAAGCATTGATTGCAGCCTGCGATATCATTGATGTAGTCACTCCTACCCATTTGCATTTTCCGGTTTGTGAAATGGCAATTAAAATGGGCAAAAATGTGTTTGTTGAAAAGCCAATGGCCAATACGATTGAAGAAGGCAAAACAATCGTAAACATGGTAAAGGAAGCCAATGTAAAATTACAAGTGGGTCATGTAGAGAGATTTAATCCAGCATTTACTGCTTTAAAAGATTTGACCTTAAATCCACTTTTTATTGAAGTACACCGATTAGCACAATTTAATCCAAGAGGTACTGAAGTAAGTGTGATATTGGATTTAATGATTCACGATATTGATATTATTTTAAGCATTGTTAAAAGTGATGTAAAAAGTATTTCCGCAAGTGGTGTTGCTGTATTAACCGACACCCCTGATATTGCCAACGTACGTATTGAATTTAACAATGGCTGTGTAGCTAATTTAACCAGCAGTAGAATTAGCATGAAAAAAATGCGCAAAATTAGATTGTTCCAAAAAGATGCTTATATCGGTATTGACTTTTTAGAAAAAAATACAGAAATCATTAAGTTGCAACAACCAGATGAAGCGGCAGCATTCTCCTTTGATATTGAAACACACCAAGGCACTAAAACTATATCCATCAACAACCCGGTAATTGAACAAGGCAATGCAATTAAAGCGGAGCTGAGCAGTTTTGTTCGTGCGATTTTAAATGACGAAACGCCAGTGGTGAATGAAATGGATGGCTATTTGGCCATGGAAGTGGCGCATCAAATTTTAGAAAAAATTGGCAAAAGCACTTCCAATATCAGTGAAAATTGGTCAACCGATTTAGCACCGAGAGAGGATTTAGAATCAGAATAATCCTTATAAAATTTCGAAAAAGAAGTACTACAAAAACAAGCTGTAGTTAATAAAAATTAATATGTATTAAGTAAGTATAAAATAGCAACTACCCTAGTCGCTTGGTTAGTACATAGGTCGCAATGGCTAAGTCCAAGGGTCTTGTAATTTTGATATTTTCAAACTCCCCATCTACTAGAAACACGGGTTGCCCACTGGCCTCAACCACATTGGCTTCGTCTGTAAAATTGGGTTGATATGCTTGATCAAAAGCAGTTAATAAAATTTCAGATTGAAAAGTTTGTGGCGTTTGTATCAACATTACTTTTTCACGGTCAAACAAATGATGTTTTTCGTTTTCCATGATTCGAACGGTATCTGTTGAACTTACAGCGGGAATGGCAGAACCATTTTCAACTGCTTGCTGATAACATCTTTGCACTAAAGCAGGGGTTAACAAGCACCTAACTGCATCATGCACAAATACAATTGACTTTTCCTTCACTGCAGCTAATCCATTTTTCACCGATTGAAAACGGGTTTCACCACCAGCGATAAATTGAATGGGATTTTTGGTTCTATTCTTTAATAGCTTTTTTCCTTCTTCAATATATCCTTCTGGTAACACCACCACTAAGCTAATATCATCAAATGCATTTACAAATTGATCAATGGTATGCAGTAATATGGACTTCCCTTCAATTTCTAAAAATTGCTTAGGCACCACCGAACCCATACGCTGGCCTGTGCCACCAGCAACGATTATGGCAATTTTATTAGAATACATGATTGATACTTGTTTCAAGTTTAATTCCTATTTGGTTAACAATTTCACAACCTCCGCTGCTAAATCATTTTTATTAATAGGCGCAGTTCCTACTAACTCGCAAACCATTCCTCCAGCAATATTGGAAATTTCAGCCGCCAATAACATATTTTTTGAGCTCGCATAAACCAATGATGCCACCGCAATAACCGTATCCCCCGCACCACTCACATCCGATATATTACGAATATGCGTTGGAATTAATTTTTGATCCTTACCATCAGAAAAATACACCCCATGCTCTGATAAAGTAATAAATGAAATTGCATTATGCAAATTTTCATTTAATGCAGTATGCACTTTATCCATATTTTGAACCGTGATATCACCAATCGTTATTTTTAACCCCTCTTTTACTTCCTTTAAATTTGGTTTAAATAAAGTACAATTTTTATACGCTAAAAAGTTTTTTTGTTTGGGATCAACGGCTGTTGGAATCCCTTTTGCATTACAATAATCAATCACCGAGGTAATGATATTTGGTGTCAATACCCCTTTATTGTAATCTTCTAAAATGATTAAGGAAGGCTTTTCCGTGTCCACATATTTATAAAAACCTTTTAATAATGTGGCTTCTTGTTCTGCGGTGATATCATTGGTATGCTCATGATCCAATCGCATCATTTGTTGATTGCGGCCCATGATGCGTACTTTATTGGTCGTAACTCTTGTATCACTCTCGTGTATATAGGTAGTATCGATCCCTTCCTTATTTAATAAGCTGGCTAATTCAACACCTTCCGTATCCTTGCCAATCACTGAAAATATGGTAGTGGGTGCGCCCAAGGCCCTCAGGTTTAAAGCGACATTTGCAGCGCCTCCTACGCGGGTTTCCTTGCGTTGCAATGATACAATAGGCACGGGCGCTTCAGGTGAAATACGATCCACTAAACCCCACCAATAGGTATCCAACATAATATCGCCGACTACCCCAATTTTTGTTGTGGTAAAGGAGGTAAACAAACTATGAATGTCATTCACATTAATCATGCAATTATGCCTTTTTTTTATTACTTAAGGCGATATAATACAAAGGTAACCCCAAAAGCGTAATACCCAAACCCCATAATGAGTACTTAGGTTGCGCATATACCAATCCCACACAAAATACACTTGCCATCACTATATAAATAATTGGCAAAACTGGATAGCCAATGGCTTTATAAGGCCTTGGTAAATTGGGCTCCTTTTTTCTTAAAATAAATATCCCTACAATAGTAAGTATATAAAATAGGACGCCTACAAATGAAACCATGGTTAACAAGTCACCATACTTTCCACTTAAACATAATACAGAAGCCACCAATGCCTGTATCCATAATCCATAAGCAGGCACTTCATTTTTATTCAACTCCCCTGTTTTCTTAAAAAATAAGCCATCCTTGGCCATTGTATAATATACCCTTGACCCCGTTAATATTAATCCATTATTACAACCAAAAGTAGATATCATGATCATCACCGCAATTACGATGGTACCAATATTGCCCATCACCTTGTTCGCAGCGGCAATAGCCACACGATCATTCTCTGCAAAAGCAATTTCATTTAATGGAAGTACATGTAAGTACATTAAATTAGTACTAATATAAATAAGCGTTACAATTGAAGTTCCTAAAAACAAGCTTAATCCAATATTACGTTGTGGGTTTTTAATTTCACCGGCAATGAATGTTACTGTGTTCCAAGAATCACTGCTAAAAATAGATCCCACCATTGCAGCCGACATCAATCCAATTAAAGCAGTACCTCCTACTGGTAACCAGCTATTAGTAACTGCACCATCCACCGCAGTGGTCACCACATTGGTTTGTGCACTAAATGCATTCATCCAGTTTTCATTCCAATAACTATGCTTTGTAAATATAAACCCTACAAGTACTAAACCAAATAAAGAAATGAGTTTGGTGAAAGTAAATGTGTTTTGAATTAACTTTCCTTCCTTCACCCCTCTTGTGTTAGTGTAGGTTAAAAAAATAATCAAACAAATTGCTAATGCTTGCGCTGCCGATATTTTGATGAATCCAAAATCAGCTAATATATTCGACTCTCCTACGCTTGGTATTAAATAAGCAGTAAACTTACTAAAGGCCACTGCCACTGCAGCAATAGTGGCTGTTTGTATCACCGAGAAAAAACTCCAACCATATAAAAATCCAACAAGTGGATTATATGCTTTTTGTAAGTATACATATTGTCCGCCCGCTTTTGGATACATCGCACTTAACTCACCATAACTTAACGCTGCGGTGATGGTCATAAAACCAGTCAACAACCAAGCCACGATCAACCATCCGGCTGATCCTACATTTCGGGTAATATCGGCACTTACAATGAAAATACCAGACCCAATCATACTACCAGCCACGATCATGGTCGCATCTAAGGCGCCTAACCTTGGTTTAAATTCAGAAGTTTCTGTTGTTGACATATTTTTTGATTGTGTATGTAATTAAAAATCCTTCCCGGTGTTTCGGAAAGGATTTATTTAAATTATTTATTTGATTTATGTTCCGCATTTAGTCCCTTAATAATATCCGAGGTGATATCATACGCCGTATCCTTATAATACATCAAATCAGGATTACTTGAAAATATATACGCAAACTCCTTATTCTTATTATATTTTTCTAAAAATTGCTCGATTCTTTTTTTAACCTCTTGTAATCTTTTAAAACTTTCCTCTTGCAACTCTTGTGATAATTGTTGTTCCTTATTGGTATAATTTTTTTCAAGCTGCGCTAATTCTTGTTGGCTACTAGCCACTTCTGCTTGTGATAAATAACGGCCATTTTTTTGAAGCGTTTGATATTTTTCAGCAAAGGCGTTTTTCAAACCTGCTAATTGCTTTGCATTTTCCATATCCTTCACCTGCAACGCCGATTTTACTTCCTGAAAAAAGGCATAACTATTTTGAATAGAATCAATTTCAAAATAAGCCACTTTGGTTCCAGCACCATTTAATGCTGCTGACTTAATTGGAATATTAGCACTATTAAAATGCAATACATACAATACAATTACTGCAATTGCTAACACCCCATTGACTACCCAGTTGATTGACTTCATTATTCAATTTGTTTAATGTAATATACGGCAATTACTTATTGCCCTACCCTATAAAAATAAGAAAAAACGGAGGGATAAAAAATAAAAAAAGGTAGGAAATATCGCTACTTCCTACCTTTTAACAAAAATCTATACTAAATATTATTCCTCTTCGTCAAAGCTCATCGCTTCACGTGCAGTGGCTAATACTTCATACTCTTCCTTGCTTCCTACGATCAATTTTTCGAATTCTTTTTGACCAGTACCTGCAGGGATTAGATGACCTGTAATAACGTTTTCTTTTAAGCCTAACATCAAGTCCACTTTACCTTGTATTGCCGCTTGGCTTAATACCTTGGTTGTTTCTTGGAATGATGCAGCAGAAATCCAGCTTTGAACACCTAAAGATGCTTTTGTAATACCTAATAATACTGGACGCGCTGTTGCAGGTTTTGCATCACGCACTTCTACTACTTTTTTATCGGCACGACGTAAAATTGAATTTTCTTCTCTCAATTCACGTAAAGTAACTATTTGACCCGCTTTTAATGTTGCGCTTTCACCTGCATCAGTTACTACTTTCTTATCGTAGATACGATCGTTCTCTTGAATAAAGTCATAACGATCTTCTAAGTCCTCCTCTAAGAATTTAGTATCGCCAGCATCAACGATTTCTACTTTCTTCATCATTTGACGAACAATAACTTCAATGTGCTTATCATTAATTTTCACCCCTTGTAAACGATACACTTCTTGAATTTCATTCACCACATATTCTTGTACAGCAAATGGACCTCTGATGGCTAAAATATCAGCAGGTGCAATTTGACCATCAGATAATGGAGAACCCGCTTTTACGAAATCGCTGTCTTGTACTAAAATTTGACGTGTTAATGGTACTAAGTATTTCTTAACCATGCCATCTTTTGATTCAACAATGATCTCTCTATTACCACGCTTGATATTACCAAATGCAACGATACCATCAATTTCACACACAATCGCAGGGTTACCTGGATTACGCGCTTCAAATAATTCAGTAACACGTGGTAAACCTCCAGTGATATCTTTTAATTTTCCTAATACTCTTGGAATCTTAACCAATACATGTCCAGCTTTAACTTCAATTCCTTCTTCGATAATGATGTGTGAACCTACTGGTAAGTTGTACATTTTATTATCCTTCGCACCTTCTAATATGATGGTTGGAATTCTTGTTTTATCCTTAGATTCAATAACCACTTTTTCACGGTGACCTGTTTGCTCATCCGCTTCATCGCGATAGGTAAATCCTTCCGTGATATTCTCAAATTTAATTGTACCATTTTGCTCAGCAACAACCACATTGTTAAATGGATCCCATGTACAAATCACATCTCCTTTTTTAACTTGTGCGCCATCTTTAACAGCTAACAAAGCACCATAAGGAACGTTATTTGTAATCATCAAACGATCGTTCTTAACATCCATGATTCTTACCTCACCCGTACGACCAATAACCACTTTAACTTTATTACCCTCGTTATTGATAGTGTCTACTGTTCTTAAACCATCAAATTGAATAGTTCCATCAAACTTAGCGTTCAATGCAGATTCAACTGAAGATGATCCCGCAACCCCACCCACGTGGAAAGTACGTAATGTTAACTGTGTACCTGGCTCACCAATTGATTGTGCAGCAATAATACCCACTGCATCTCCTCTTTGTGTAACATAACCAGTTGCTAAGTTTCTACCATAACAGCTTACACAAACACCACGCTTGCTTTCACAAGTTAATACCGAACGGATTTCAACTGATTCAATTCCAGCATCCTCGATTGCACGTGCAACATCAATCATAATTTCTTCACCAGCACCCACCATTAATTCATTTGTGAATGGGTTGAATACATCATGTAATGATGTACGACCTTCAATTCTGTCTGCCAATGGTTCAATTACATCCTCGTTATCTTTTAATGCACTTGTTGCAATTCCACGCAATGTGCCACAATCTTCTTCAGAAATAACAACATCTTGAGATACATCCACCAAACGACGAGTTAAGTAACCAGCATCCGCTGTTTTCAATGCAGTATCGGCCAAACCTTTACGTGCTCCGTGCGTTGAGATGAAATAATCCAATACGTTCAATCCACCTTTAAAGTTAGATAAGATTGGGTTTTCAATAACCTCAGATCCTGTGCTACCACTCTTACGAGGTTTAGCCATCAATCCACGAATACCTACTAACTGCTTCACCTGTGTTTTACTACCTCTAGCACCTGAATCCAACATCATGTAAACAGAGTTGAATCCTTGTTTGTCGATCGCCATTTCACGAATTAATGTTTCAGTGATACGCGTATCCACACGGCTCCAGATATCAATAACTTGGTTATAACGCTCGTTGTTGGTAATTAAACCCATGTTATAGTTTTCCCAAACTTCTTCTACTTCAATTTTAGCACCATCCAATAATGATTGTCTTGTTTCAGGAACAACTAAGTCGTTCACGTTAAAGGACAAACCACCACGGAAGGCCATTTTAAATCCTAATGTTTTAATATCATCCAAGAATTTAGCTGTAGTAGGAACATCCGTGATTTTAATAATATCACCGATAATTTCTCTTAAACTTTTCTTAGTTAATAATTGATTTACAAATCCTACTGCTTTTGGTGTATGTTGATTAAACATAACACGACCTACTGTAGTTTCAATTAATTTATTCACCAATACCCCGTTTTCACGGATGTTGGTTTTTACTTTAATATTTGCATGTAAATCAACTTTGTTTTCATTGTATGCAATAATCACCTCGTCCAAGTTATAGAACGCTTTACCTTGACCTTTAATAGTTTCAGTTTCGTTGGTAATTTTTCCTTTAGTGATATAATACAATCCCAATACCATGTCCTGAGAAGGAAGCGTGATTGGTGTACCATTTTGCGGGTTCAAGATATTGTGCGAAGACAACATCAATAATTGCGCTTCTAAGATAGATGCATGGCTTAAAGGTACATGCACCGCCATTTGGTCACCATCGAAATCGGCGTTGAACGCTGAGGTTACTAATGGGTGTAATTGAATGGCTTTACCTTCCACCAATTTAGGTTGGAAAGCTTGGATTGATAAACGGTGCAATGTTGGGGCACGGTTTAACATTACCGGATGTCCTTTCAATATATTTTCTAAGATATCCCAAATGATGGCTTCTTTTTTATCAACTAATTTCTTAGCCGACTTCACCGTTTTAACGATACCTCTTTCAATTAATTTACGAATAATAAATGGCTTAAATAATTCTGCAGCCATATCCTTCGGTAATCCACACTCATGCATTTTTAAATCTGGTCCTACAACGATTACAGAACGACCAGAATAATCCACACGCTTACCTAATAAGTTTTGACGGAAACGACCTTGCTTACCTTTTAATACATCAGATAAAGATTTCAAAGCACGTCCACCCTCAGCTTTAACCGCATTAGATTTACGAGAGTTATCAAATAATGAATCGATCGCCTCTTGTAACATACGTTTTTCATTACGTAAGATTACTTCAGGTGCTTTAATTTCCAACAAACGTTTTAAACGGTTGTTACGAATAATAACACGACGATATAAGTCATTCAAATCAGAGCTTGCAAAACGGCCGCCATCCAATGGCACTAACGGACGCAATTCTGGTGGAATAACTGGAATATATTTCATCACCATCCACTCTGGTTGGTTAGTGATATGTGTTTTTGCTTCACGGAAAGATTCAACCACACTCAAACGCTTTAAAGCATCTGCTTTTCTTTGTTGAGATGTTTCGTTCGCCGCTGCATTACGCAAAGAGAAACTTAATTCATCTAAGTCTAATAAACCTAATAAATCATGGACTGCATCCGCACCCATTTTCGCAACGAACTTTTGAGGATCGTCATCAGGCAAGTATTGATTTTCCTTTGGTAAAGTATCTAATAAATCAAGGTACTCTTCCTCCGTTAATAAATCAGCTACTTTTAAATTATCCTTAATACCTGGTTGAATAACTACATAACGCTCATAATAAATGATGGTTTCTAATTTCTTAGAACTCATTCCTAATAAGTAGCCAATTTTATTTGGCAAGCTTTTAAAATACCAGATGTGCACGACAGGTACTACTAATTTAATGTGACCCATACGCTCACGACGCACTTTTTTCTCGGTTACTTCAACACCACAACGATCACAAACAATACCCTTATAACGGATACGCTTATATTTTCCACAAGCACACTCATAATCCTTTACTGGACCAAAGATACGCTCACAGAAAAGACCATCTCTTTCTGGTTTGTAAGTACGATAATTAATGGTTTCAGGTTTTAAAACTTCACCAAAGCTTCTTTCTAAGATACTGTCTGGAGATGCCAAACTAATGGTGATCTGTGAAAAAGCAGGACGTTGTCTATTCTCTTTTTTGAATGCCATATTTTTTATTCATTTAGTCCCGGTTTTTATCCCGGTACATTTTTAAGAATGTGGTGTTAATCGATTGAATTTTTATTTTACTAAATATTCAATTTGGTATTAATCAAATTTTAAATCTAATCCTAATCCTCTCAACTCATGAACTAATACATTGAATGATTCAGGAATACCCGCTTTAGGGATATTTTCTCCTTTAACAATCGCTTCATATGTTTTAGCACGGCCAATGATATCATCAGATTTAAGTGTCAACAATTCTTGTAAGATGTTAGCAGCACCATATGCTTCTAATGCCCAAACCTCCATCTCTCCGAAACGTTGTCCACCAAACTGCGCTTTACCACCTAACGGCTGTTGTGTGATTAAACTGTATGGTCCGATACTACGCGCATGCATTTTATCATCCACCATATGGTGTAACTTAATCATATAGATAATACCCACTGATGTTTTTTGGTGGAAACGATCTCCCGTTTCTCCATCATATAAATAAGTATGTCCGTTATGAGGAATATTTGCTTTAACACATAGGTCTTCAATTTCAGTAGTGCTCGCACCATCGAAAATTGGAGTTGCAAATTTTACGCCTAATTTTTTACCAGTCCAGCCTAAAATGGTTTCATAGATTTGACCTAAGTTCATACGAGAAGGTACCCCTAATGGATTCAATACAATATCCACTGGTGTTCCATCTTCCATGAATGGCATATCCTCATGACGCACAATCTTAGCAACAATACCTTTGTTACCGTGACGACCCGCCATTTTATCACCCACTTTTAATTTACGCTTAACAGCTAAATAAACTTTAGCTAATTTCAACACACCTGCTGGTAATTCATCACCAATGGATATATTGAATTTCTCACGCTTGTAACGACCTAATTCTTCATTATACTTAATGCTATAATTATGCAATAAAGTGTTTACTAAGTCATCTACTTTTTTATCACCCGTCCATCCTAATGGATTTACGTTTTGATAATCAATAGGTGCTAAATTTTTAGGATTGAACTTGCTTCCTTTTGGAATTAATGTTTCACCAAAGTTGTTAACCACACCTGGCGTTACTTGATCCTTTAATAAGGTTTGTAATTTTTCAACTAACAATTCTTTTAAAGTAATGTCATTTTGCTCGTGTACTTTTTCAACTTTATCTAACAATGCTTTTTCACGCACTTTACCACTCTTATCTTTTTTAGCGCGTTGGAATAATTTTTTATCAATCACCACACCCTCTGTTCCATTAGGTGCTTTTAGAGAAGCATCTTTTGCATCACCCGCTTTGTCACCAAAGATGGCACGCAATAATTTTTCTTCTGGTGTTGGATCAGATTCTCCTTTTGGAGTAATCTTTCCGATTAATATATCACCTTCCTTCACGGTAGCACCGATACGAATAATACCATGCTCATCTAAATCTTTAGTCGCTTCTTCAGATACGTTCGGGATATCAGAAGTTAATTCTTCCTCTCCTAATTTTGTATCACGTACTTCTAATTCATATTCATCAATATGTATTGATGTAAATAAATCTTCACGTACTACTCTTTCGCTGATTACAATCGCATCCTCAAAGTTGTAACCTTTCCATGGCATGAATGCCACTTGTAAGTTACGACCCAATGCAACTTCACCATCTTTAGTCGCATAACCTTCCGTTAAGAAATCACCTTTTTTCACCTTTTGTCCTTTTTTAACAGCAGGACGCAAGTTGATACAAGTAGATTGGTTGGTTTTGATGAACTTAGTTAATTTATAAATAATTAAGTCCTCATTAAAGCTAACTAAACGATCCATTTCATTTCTGCTGTAACGAACATGAATTTCATTCGCATCCACAAATTCAATGACGCCATCGCCATCAGAATGTAATTGAATACGCGCATCACGTGCCGCCTTTCCTTCCAAACCTGTTCCAACAATAGGAACTTCTGGACGAATTAACGGTACCGCTTGACGTTGCATGTTTGATCCCATCAACGCACGGTTCGCATCATCATGCTCTAAGAAAGGAATTAAAGATGCACTCAAACCAACAATTTGATTTGGCGCCACATCCATAAATTCAACTTCTTCCTTATCTAATATTGGAAAATCACCAGTATCACGAGATACTACTTTGTCTGCAGCAAACTCACCCTTCTCAGTTAGGTTTGTATTAGACTGTGCGATTTTTTTATTTTCTTCTTCCTCTGCACTTAAGTAACTCAAGTTCTTCATGTTCACTTTACCATTTTCAACTTTACGGTAAGGTGTTTGAATGAAGCCCATGTCATTGATTTTTGCGTGTACACACAAAGTAGAAATCAAACCAATGTTTGGTCCTTCAGGAGTTTCAATAGTACATAAACGACCGTAGTGAGAATAGTGAACGTCACGAACCTCGAAACCTGCACGCTCACGACTTAAACCGCCGGGTCCTAATGCGGAGATACGACGCTTATGCGTGATCTCACTTAATGGATTTGTTTGGTCTAAGAATTGTGATAACTGTGAAGTACCGAAGAACGAATTAATAACAGAAGATAAAGTACGTGCATTGATCAAATCAACTGGCGTAAATACCTCATTGTCACGAACGTTCATACGCTCACGAATCGTACGCGCCATACGCGCTAAACCTACTCCGAACTGTGCATATAATTGCTCACCAACTGTACGAACACGACGATTGCTTAAATGATCAATATCATCCACCTCTGCTTTACCATTGGTTAAACGAACTAAATATTTAACAATCTCGATAATATCGTTTTTAGTTAATACCTTTTTTTGGAAACCTAAATCGTGTCCTAATTTCTTATTGATTTTGTATCTCCCCACTTCTCCTAAATCATAACGCTTATCAGAGAAGAATAATTTATCAATAATACCACGTGCTGTTTCATTATCTGGGGCATCAGCTCCTCTTAATTGACGGTAAATATGTTGTACCGCTTCCAACTCAGAGTTTGAAGTATCCTTATTCAATGTGTTGTAGATGATTGCATAATCACCACCCACATCTTCTTTTTGAATGAAAACGCTTTTCGCGCCCATTTCAACAATTAGATTTACTGAATCTTGGTCAAGTACAGTATCACGCTCTAAAACAATTTCATTACGTTCGATACTTACTACCTCACCTGTATCTTCATCTACAAAATCTTCTACCCATGTTCTTAAAACACGCGCAGCTAATTTGCGACCAATTTGATTTGCTAAAGTTTTTTTATCTGCTTTAACTTCATCTGCCATTCCGAATAATTCCAAAATGTCCTTATCAGTTTCAAAACCAATAGAACGTAACAAAGTTGTTACAGGGAATTTTTTCTTACGGTCGATGTAAGCATACATGACGTTGTTGATATCAGTAGCAAATTCCATCCATGCTCCTTTGAAAGGAATAACACGAGCAGAATATATTTTAGTTCCATTCGGATGTGTTGATTGTCCAAAGAACACACCTGGTGAACGATGCAATTGAGAAACCACTACACGCTCAGCACCATTAATTACAAAGGTTCCGCGCGGTGTCATGTAAGGAATGTTTCCTAAGAATACATCCTGTACGATGGTTTGGAAATCAACGTGCTCCTCGTCATTACAACTTAAACGCAATTTTGCTTTTAAGGGCACAGCGTAAGTTAAACCACGTTCCATACACTCATCAATAGTGTAGCGTGGTGGATCGATAAAATAATCCAAAAATTCTAAAACGAAAATGTTACGCGTGTCAGTGATAGGAAAATTTTCCTTAAACACACGGAACAATCCTTCCACATTTCTGCGATCAGGTGTTGTTTCTAATTGAAAGAATTCTTTGAAAGATTCTAACTGAATGTCAAGTAAGTCTGGTGCTTCGGCAACGTGTTTGATTTTACCAAAGTTGACTCTGTTGTTCAAGTTTGTTGTAGACATACGGTATAAACCAGGTTTTATTGAAATATAATTTTTGGGGAGAATTATTCTCAAGTATAAAATAGAAAATACTACAACTCGTTGCCGAACTGCAATAACACTATACTACACGCCCAAAATAAAGGATTGCAAAGTTAAGGAATGGTGGGGACTTTTAAAAACAAATTTTGTACCAAAAGCATTGATTTTGAGGATTTTTTGAGAAAAAATGCCAAAATAAGCAATTATGACATATTTTATTTTTTACTATTTGTATTTAACTGTTATATAATTTAAAAAAGTATAAATAAAATATATAATATATTACTTCCTACCTACCCCCTTTGGCGAAACTTAAGGTTTATTTAACAATCGGGAAATTCCGCAAACAAAAACCCCGTCCCAATAAATTGGGACGGGGTTATATTTTTAGGACCTAAGTCGGGTAAATTACTTTACTTCAACCTCAGCACCTGCTTCTTTCAATTTACCAGCGATATCATCAGCTTCTGCTCTTGAAACGCCTTCTTTAATCGCTTTTGGAGCGCCATCAACTAAATCTTTTGCTTCTTTCAAGCCAAGACCTGTTAAATCTTTAACGATTTTAACTACGTTTAATTTGCTAGCACCTGCTGATGTTAAGATAACATCAAAAGCTGTTTTTTCTGCTGCTGCTTCAGCACCACCACCTGCTGCTACAACGACTGCTGCTGCTGCTGGTTCGATACCGTAGTCCGCTTTTAAAACGTCTGCTAACTCTTGTACTTCTTTCACTGTTAAGCCAACTAATTGTTCGGCTATTTTTTTTACGTCTGCCATGTTGTTTCAATTTTTTCCGCTTTCAAAGCATATGCTCCAGCGGAAGGTTTAAAAAAATTATGTTAACAATATAAAAACAGAAACTCATTCGAGCCCTCTGTATTTAAAATTCTTATTGGGAAGCTTGCTTATTCAGCTGCTGCTTCCGGTGCCGCTTCTGCTGCAGGCGCTTCAGCTACTGGAGCTTCTGCTGGTGCTGCTTCTGCAACTGGTGCTGCTACTTCTTCCACTGCAACTTCTACTGCTGCCGCAACAACTTCTGTTTCGGTTTTAGTTGAACCATTTTCAGCGTGGTTTAATAAAGCAGCAATTACGCGCTTAGCTGGAGATTGTAATAAACCAATCACCTCGCCAATTAATTCATTCTTCGTCTTAATGTTAGTTAATGCTACTAATGAATTATCGCCTACAAAAATGTCACCATTAATGAAAGCTGCTTTTAAAGTAGGTCTGTCGCCATTATTTACTTTTCTGAAAGCGCTAATGATCACAGCTGGATCCTTTGGATTTTCAGAAAACATTAATGCAGTTACATTGTTTAATGAATCAAACAAACCTGCATACTTCTCGCTGTCCAAACTTTCTAATGCCTTACGAATTAAAGTGTTTTTAGCCACTTTCATTTCCACTTGCTTATTAAAACAAGTACGACGTAAATTAGAAATTTGTTCTACGCTCAAAGATTCTGTATCTGTGATATAGAAGTTATTATATTGATTAAACTTTTCTTTTAAAAGTACAATCACTTCATTTTTTTGATCTTTGGTCATAACTAATTTTATTTTGTTACCCGGGTCAATTCCTTGCGGATCACCAGGATTAGTTCATTAATGATTTTGTTTCCAACGAAATGCCTGGGCTCATTGTTGAAGCCATGCTCACCCCTTTCAAATA
>JACCDP011575127.1_pt1 | contig 22358 bp, 14 predicted proteins | sample 7445841 | NCBI WGS metagenome assembly JACCDP01 (sample SAMN15323441, study PRJNA562643) | freshwater metagenome | isolation source: river surface water | place: USA:Blue River Watershed | collected 2017-08-17
AACACTTTAACAGCGTCAGCCCATCCTTCGATTGAGTCAGCAACCAACCATCTTCTTCCTCTTTCTTTATTTGGTTTTCTAATTTCAGGTAGAACATCAACGTGATGTTTCTGAACTGAATAACCTACACCTGTTCCACCCAAAAGTAAGAACATGATTTCAGAGAATACTCTCCAATCATCAATCGGTGCAAAGGCACAATTGTAAATTCTGTTAGGTGAAATTTCAATTGGTTTACCCGCGAACTGCATTGACCTCATTGAAGGTAATACTTGCTTTCTGTAAACATACATGTAATTCTCTCTAATCTCTTTTTCGATTTCTGGATACTGCTTAATGTGCATCTCCATGTTTCTTGTGACAAGTTCTTGCCATGTCTCTCTTCTCTTTAGTTCTGGAATATACTTAGCGTATTTCATATACACTGTAATTTCCGATAAAATCCTGTTTGAAATGTCCATTGTTAAAATTTTAAATGTGTTTTTTTATCAAAAAATCGTTGATTTTAAAGATAAATATATGGTCGGCACATAACCGACCATTAGTTTCAATAAAAAAAAAATAAGTTTTTTTCAAAAAAAGTAGATATTTAATTAAGTTGTTTTTTGCTGTGCTTCTCTTTCTTTTCTTTTCTCGAGAAGCTCCTTAACTCTATCTCTTTTTCTTTCTTCTTGTTGTTCTTCGAAACCTAAGAAAGTTACTGATGATTCAGTATCAATCTCCAATAATTCATTATTGAATTTACAGTTTTCGAAAACAACACCATCTTTACCCAAACGGGATTTGGTGATTGCAATTGTTGCCAAATTCATCTCCTTTTGTTGAAGTGTCTTTGCAACAGTGATGATTACGTGACCAACCTGAGCCTTTTTAATTGAGCCACCCATTTGGTCAGTCGTAACAACTTCGGACGAAATTGAAGACCTATTACCTTGTGTAGCGGTCCATCCAACAAGATTCAATTCGTGACACATGGCCTCGAACCCTCTCATTACAGAACCTTCGGCTTTCCACTCATCTTTTGCACTTGATTCAGGAAGAACACAATCAATATAATCCAACAAAATCAAATCAATTTTGTTACCGTCAGCAATCATTTTTCTGACTTGGTTCTTAATTTGATTCATAGTCATAGTATCTGAAGCAAGTTTCTTGAGAACCAATTTGTTTTTCATTGTCTCTTGAATCTCAGTAATCTTAGACATAACCTCTTCTTTGTGGTTAGCCAGATTATCAGGTTCAATACCAGTCCATATTGTGAAGTGTTTTCTTTGAACAATCTTTGGGTTGTCTTCGAAGAATATTTGAAGAACATTATAACCCAAATTAAATGCTGTGTTTGCAATCTTTGTAAGTATTGTTGTCTTACCCACACCTGTCGGTGCCAAGATAACTCCAATCTCACCTTTCGCCAAACCACCTTTGAGAAGTTTGTCAATTCCAACAATACCCATAGGTATTGGATGACGATAGTCTTCTTCTAATACAGTATCAAGACCTGTAAAAATATCTGAAGTCCCCTTGTCTGTCTGACCAACTTGAAGAGCGTCTCTCACCAAACCTTCAACCTTATCATAAGATTCAAAGTCACCTTCGGTGATAATCTTCTGTGCTCTGTCCATAGCTTTCTGAAGTTCTTGTTGTTTACAAAACTTCAAAGCCTTTTCCTGAACAAACACAGTCCCTTCAAACGGAGCTTCTTTTACTTGTTTGATTGTGTCCAACACAATCTTTGCTACAAGTTCTTGTGATACCTCAGATTTTACAATCTGTTCTAATGTATCGAAGTTGGGGGTAGACTCATATTTTGAGAAGTATTCCTTAATCATTTGGATGATGATTTTGAAATACTTGTTATCGAAATACGAAGATTCAATTACATCCATGATAGACGATGAAAAGTCCTTATCTTCTATAATTTGGTTTAATAACTGTAACTGAAACTGATTGCCTAAATAATCGAAATTTTTATTCATAAATTGAAACTTACCCCTCTATATTATTAAATACTTACTTACTCAAATCAAATTCCAAATATTGGTAACTTAATTCAGGATTTGAAAAAATGTCAGTCAATTCACGAAGGACATCTTTCAAAAATGGTCTTACGTCAACCGTATAACGAACTTTTGGTGGAAACTTTTTTCCGTCAAAAATTCTCTGACAAATTGTCTGTTCCCCAACCTTAACATAAATGTTAAAAATCTCAGGACCTTCAGTAAATGAAGTCTCCATAATCTTTGGGTCGTGAATGATAGACTCTTTGTTATCCATCATGTAGACAACAGTCTTCATCTTAAGATAATACTCAAGGTCTTCTCTGAGTCCTCTAATGTATTCATAAAACTCTACAGAGTTTTTTGCTTTCGGGTTATACCCTCTTACATTAAAGAATCTTTGGACAACAATGTTGTCATTCAAGGTTAGCAAAAATTCCATTTTCGTGCTGTCTTGTTCTTTCATAGTTTTAATTTTTGTTTGTGTTTCGTTTTTCTTTTCTAGTTAATTTCATGAATGGTTTTAGGAAGTTTACCCAAGCCTCATCATTTTTGGGTAGGTAATTAAAAAGACCGTCTTCCATCATCAGTCTCATTAAATTCTTATATCCTCTATCGGTGGGGTCAATTGTATCGGTGTGGATTTGTTCTACAAGTTGTTTTCCTTCATCCGTAATTAACGGATTGGTGAGGTCAACTATTTTAGAGTTTGTAGTATAAAACTCTTCCCCAAGTATACCACTTTTTGTTCTGCCAGTCAAAATATTTGATAAACTTTTAATAGGTTTCTTTTGCGGGATATTTCGTGCAATATCCAATAATTCTTCGACAGTGCAGGATTTTTCCTGCATTTGTGGGAATAACTTTACAAGTGTTTTTTCACCCAGACCCTCGATACCTTCGATGTTATCTGACTTATCTCCCGTAAAGATTTTACACACGGTTACATTCTGATGAGGAATGTCTACCTTGTTAATAGAAATCTTGTCACCGTTTTTAAAATATTGTTTGTGAACTGGAGAATAAATTGTTACACGTTCAGAAATGAGTTGGGTAAGGTCTTTGTCCGCAGAAAATATAATAATGTTTTCTTGTGTTGCAATTTTACAATAGTAAGCAATAAGGTCGTCAGCTTCGTTATTCATCATCTCGACCTGTCGCACGAAAACCTCCTCCAAATACGTCTTTACTCTTGCCTTTTGTTGCAAGTAAGACTCGTATTTGTAATCATTCATATCCTGTCTTCGGTTTCCCTTATATTGAGGATATATACTTTTTCTAATTGAGGAATTGGAATCTCCGTCCCAAAATACAACTACTTTATCGTGGTTGTGTTCATCCAAGAATCTGCGAAGAGTATTAATAAAATGATAAACACCACCAACGTGAGCCCCATCATTATAAAGTTCTTTAACGCCGTGAAAACCAATCTTAAAAAGGTTATCACCATCTACTAATAAAGTTTTAGACACATAGTTTATTTAAAGGGTTACTAATCTTCTCTCTCTTCTTTTAAATCGAAATCACCATCCGCTCCGATAATGTCTTTCCAATATTCGGCGTATTCCTTTTTGTATTTTTCAATCGAAGCCTTTTCTTCGGAGGCTTCTTTTCCAGCTAAAAACCCGTGTGGGGTAACGATAATTCTACCGTCATCAAAGCCTAAACCGTTGATATGATTTTTCAATACAGATACCTTACTTCTAACTGCAAACTTTACAGAACGTTTGTCTTTGGTTGCAGTAATTTTAGTTGTTCCCGCACCTTTTTGATTACCAAATAAGAACACTAATGATGAATTTAACCAAACTGCGTTTCCACCTTTAGCCATAATCTTTGGTTGACCGAATGGATTGTCAGGTAATTCAACCCAAGGTTGATTGATAATAATCAAAGTGTTTTCCCATTTAGAATCTGCCTTTCTTGAGCCTGAAATTCTTTGGTTGATACCCATACCAATTTTGTCTGACAATACAGAGGCGTTATGTTGTTTACCACCTTTACCATCAAAGGTCATCTTACAAGGCACAGAACCCACAGAATCCCATATAAAACATAAGCTTGGTGATTGTGGTCCATCTTCATCTTCATAGTCTAATTCACCCTTTTCCTGAGCATCTAACAATGAGTTGATGTAGTCAGTAATTTGTTCAATATAACTGAAGTTATTGTTGAAGATGAAAAATCCACCCCAATCCATTTCACCTGTTTCTTCATCTACCACTTCCTCACATTCAAAACCCATAAGTTTTGCGTGGTCAAACGACCACTTTTGTTCTGTGATGATGAACACAGGTAATATCTTTTTCTTTTGACAATCGACTGCCGCCTTGATTGCCGCAGTTGTTTTACCTGTATCTGAGTGACCCAAGAACATATTCAAGTGTCCGATTGCAGGTCCAGGAAGACCCACAGCATCTAGGAAATCTCCACCTAAGTCAAGAAATCTTTGAGGCTTATATTTTGCTGAAGTTGAAAACTTCTCTTTAACTTTATTAAAGTTGTTCTTCTTGATTGCCATTTTCTATTCTTTTAATGTTTGGTAATTTGTTTTCTTTCGGTCTTTTGTAGAAGATACTATCTTCTTCATATAACGTGCCAATTTCCTCTTCGTGGAAAGTCACTAATCTAATGTGTAATTCCCCATCTTCATCCTCTTCTTTCAACATACCAAAGAGAACGGTATCACCAACTTGTTTACTTCTACCTGAAAAGTAATTTTTATCTTTTAATTGACTTAATATCTCGTAAGACAATACTTTATTATCTCTTGATTGTATTTCAATTTCTTCTTTGAATGTCATATGAAAAAAAATAAGGGTGGCTTTCACCACCCTTGGTTATAAAATTAGAATGGTAAATCAGTATCTACCTCTGCATCTGCTTGTGGGTCAGCAACCTTTTCTTTAGGTTTACTTCCACCAACTGTTGTTGTTTCAACTGATGAGTCACCATAAACATATCCACCTTTTTCACTATCCCATTTTGGAGTCTCTCCACGAGCGATAGCTTCAAGATATTCTACAGGTTTTTTAGAATAAACATCTGTCCAGCTTAACTCGTCGTTAACCCAAGCATTTGCTTGTTCTTTTTCTTCATGAACAGGAGTTGGGTCATCATACATAATTGTAGATACACTTGTATACTCCTTACCTGCTGGTGTTTTAGATTTGGTCAACTCGATGATAAGGTCACGACCTTTTTCAGGGTCAGTGATGTCACCTTTGTTTCTCCAAATTGGAATGATTTTATCCAAGATACCATCATTCTTATAGTTGTGTTTAAATCTCCAAAACTTTGGACCATCTTCTTCGTGGTCTCTATCAATTACTTTTACGATATAGAATTTACGAGACTTATATTGTTTCGCCAATTCTTTGTCAGATTCTTTACCTGTTGACATCAACTCTTCGTAAACCTCATTCAAAGGTGAACGTTCGTTGTCATTTTTTCCTGGGTCATAGAACTTTTGCCATTGACCACCAACTTGGATTTCATGATACCAAGCTTCTTTAAATGGTGATGAACCATCTTGAGTAGGTAGAATTCTTACTCTTCTTTGTCCTGATTTCTCTTTATCACCAAGGATTAAAGCGAAATACTTTTTCATTCTTTCGTCTTGCGACATTTTACTTTGGGCCCCGCCCCCTGATTGTTGTGATTTCTCATACTGTGCCAATACGGCGTCTAATACATTACTCATTTTTTAAATAATTAAAGTGTTTAAATTGAATTATAAATATAGTTGAAAGTAGTGCTGATGTCAAATAAAAAAGGTCATCTTTCGATGACCTTCTTAAAATTTAAACCAAGTCTTCACCTGGTTGGAACGAATTCCTAATATCACTTGGATTGATGTCCTCGACTTCGTCTGAAGTTAAAACATAATCTTTTTTTCCTGTTTTTTCCATCTCGATTTTTTTGTCATCAAAGAAATCTGATAACTTTTGGTTGAAAGGATATGAGTCGTAAGTTCTTAATTCTAACTTTTCTTGTGGAGTCTTCTCTCTATACTTTTCGATTTTGTTTTCAATAGTGTTGAGTTTGTTCATCAGAGCATCCATTTCAGATAGTTTCGCTTCTAACTTTGAAATTTGACCAAAAAGGTTGTTGAAATAATCATCTTGTTTTTGTTCGATGTTTTTTTGAGAATCAACTAAGTCAGTTATTTCTAACTCCTCTGTGCCACCTTCTTCATCACCTTCGGTAGAATTACCTTCATCGTCGATTACCTCAACGTCTGGGTCATTTTCCACATCGATTTTTTCAGGTGTTGCCGGTGCCGTTGGAGCTGCCGGAGCATCAGGTGCCGCTGGAGCTCCTTCACCCGCACCTGTTGGTGGGATTGCCGCAGTCACTTCATCAGCCACAGCATCTGTTGGTGGTAATGGTGCTTCTTGCTCATTAATGTATTTGTTGATACTCTTGTATCTTTGAATTTCACTTAGAATTTTTTTGTCTAAACTCATTTTATTATCCGTTTAATAATTGTTTTATTCCGTGTGCGGTTTCTACTTTAACTTTTCTGTTGGTGTAAACTTGATGTCCCGCTCTTTCAATCAAACCATCTTTTTCTCTGACAACATAACATTCGCCTGTGTCTAAATCACAAACTTCTTTTGTTCCGTTACCGTTGTCTTGCTCAGAAAATCTCACTGATTTTCCAAGGTAGTTGTCTAAGGCTGTTTTAATGTTCATAAAAATTATGTTTATTATAAATATAATGAAATAGTTAAATTACATTTTATGCGTATGTAAGCGGTGGTGTCAATGTTATAACACTTGAATTATTACTACTTACCATTGTTATGTTATATTGAATACCAGGTATACCATTAACTAAAGTCGGAACTGAAAATTTAATTTTGGTAGTTCCGATTAGTTGAATTGACCTTATATCTACTGGTTGATTGTCAACAAATATTTCTCTTACAAATTCCATATTTGTTCCGTTTACGGTTATGATAGTTCCAGCAGAAGCTGTTGTTGGTGAATATGAGGACACCGTTGTTGGTGGACATGTTGGTGTTGGAGCCGGTGTGTTTCCTTGACTTTGACTTGTTGCAGGTGTTTCTTCAACAACTACAGCAGCCTTCAATCCATTTTTAGAGGCACTCAAACCTGCAGCTCTGAACAATGCACCAAAGTTTTCTTCATACCTCTTTTTGTCTTTTTCATATTCAGCCGATGACATACTATCAACAGGAAACGATGTAACATAGTATTTCAAAATACCTCCTTGGTCTTGAATTTCATTAACTCTACTTCCAATAACGTTTTTCATGTATGTAAGATAGGAGTCAAGATTTTTGAATCTTGCCGCAGGAAGTTGTTTGATTCCACCAAGCGTTTTTGTATTAACACAGAAAAAAGAGTTTTGTATAAAGTTTTCCGTCTGTGCATAATTGTCCTTATCCAAAGTAATCAGACCATAGTTATAATCCCAACTTGAGAACTGACCTGTATCTGAAAGGCTCTTACCGTAAGCCCTAACATAACTAATCATATAGATTATAGTTTGTAATGCAACATTATTAGGTGCTGATGCCTTGATAGCATCTGCAAAGTCTTTCTGACTTATGGTTGTTTGTGAAACACCAGTTGTTACCCATGAAATATAAGAAGAATCCAAATTAGCGCTACATGAGTTTTGAGCAGCTAAAGAATTTTCATCAGCATCTTGAACAACGTTGTTCGCCGTCGCTTGAGTTGTTGTTCCTTGTGTTGTTGGTTGGTCTGTTTTATTAACAACTAACGCCTCAATTTTAGTAAGAAGATTTTGATTTATAGATTGAATGAAGTTATCTATTGGTGGTAAATCATATACCCCTTGTCTAACGCCTTCAAACTCAGTGATGAAGTTTCCCGCACTAATTGTATGGGAAACACTTGTAATCATATATGGACCGTTAAACATTGGAACGTGTCTCAAATTGAAATACATTGTAGGTTGAATTAGAGCATTTCCTAATGCAGTGACAGAACAGGTATAACTTCTACCCTTATAGTAGTTGTATAAACTGGCGTTTTGGTTTCCTACGGTTCTTGTGTTTGTTTGATTAGCCATTTCAAGAACTGATTGAATTGACTCTGAAGTTGCTTTTCCGTTGTCTTGACCAACACTAAACGATGAGAATATGTTTTGATTTCTTATTCCAATATCAACGTTAAATCCAACACACTTGTTTGAAATCGCGTAGTCAGTTTTTCCTAGTTGGTCCTCCAATAAAGGAACCTCACTACTTCTTCTAAACTCAAAAGAGTCATCTCCATATCCTGAAACAATATTCGGTAATTTTAGATGACCTGAAGGCTTACCAACATAGAAACAAACCATCTTAGGTCCAGACTTTCTATAATCTACATTTCTAAAAGTTCCCCACAAATTATCAGCAAACTCCAATGAACCCTCAGGACTTGGGACCGTCAATCCATCTACATCTTGGACATTATAAAAGTTGACGTATGCAGGAAGTGGCATAACCGTGAAATTATTTTTCATCAGAATTCCACTTATCAAGGTGTAGACAGACATCCCCTCGTTGAGATAGTTCTTGTTCAACATATTTTTTATGTCAAATATGTCCAATATAATAGTATCACCAATATTTCTTGAAGCTCTATCCAAAAATAAAATGTCTTCGAAAAGCGTTTTAGTTTTGTAGTCAGAACCTGCTATCCACTTGTCGTTCAATGTTTTGAAAACCTCATATGTTTCGACCTTACCCTGCATACTTTGAATCTGTGAATTAATTGTTGCTTCGGTTGGTTCTGAAACGTTGGGTAATCCAGCTTTGAAACCAGCAATAACTTGGTTTAACAATAAATCTTGATAAGTGTTGAGACCATTCAAGTAGGTATTCAATTGACCTTTGAAGGTCGAAGCGTTTAAACTTGGGTTAAGAAGTTTTTGTGTTGCATACATCTTGATTAGTTTCGAACACAAAACGATGTTTTCAGTCGTAAATCCAATATTATTATCCGGAAAAAAATCTGTAACATAAGAACCACTATCTTTGTATTCTAATTGTCGTATCGTTGAAAAACCAACCTCTTTCTCCAACGCTCTCCATTCATTTGGATATCTCTGTCTAGATTGGGCTAAGGTAACGTTTCCGCCTATTGTGGGAACACTGTTTAAAACATATGGTGTGAATCTGATTGGACTAACAACTCTTTGAACTGAATTCTGATAACTCACATAAGAATCAAATATTCTTCTACTATAATTTGAAGGATTACCATTTCTCAAGACTATATCATATTGCATGAACCCTTTAATTTGTGAATTAAAATTGTCGAATTGTTTTGTAATTGTGTCTTGAAAAAGTATTTCAACTTTGTTGGGTGGGTTGCCACTCGGGATAGTCGGAAATACTGTCATTGTGCTTCTCATAAAACTTTGGAAATTTCTGAAATTTGAATCCATCTGAATGACAGTCGAATCTATTGAAGATTGATTTATTCTATAAGATACATTTGTAATCGGTTTACAATAATTCAAAAACTCCTGTTCCATTATGTTTAATGTCTTAACATCGAAAACGGCAAATATTTCTTCGATTTTACTATATCCTTCAATAGGATTTAGATACATCGGAGATACTGAATCTTTAGTTGGAATATAAGTAATATACTCGTTATAAAGTGGTTTTTTTATTTCATCTGAGTTGAAGTATCCATAGTTTGGTGCGGACCATAAAGTTCTTACTGACCCATTATACATGGATGGATTCGATGTCAAGTTAACTACGGTGGTTGCTTGAGTTTCTTTGTTCAAACATTCAAATTTAGTTTGATTCAAATTTACTCCGAAAGATGGAATAATATAATAATCATCGTCTAACTTTGAAGTAGTTGCTGGTACACAAACGTTAGGTGTTGTAAAAGCGTCATTTATGTTCTTTGGAATTAATACAGACCATGTTGATAAAGATAAACTAACACCATTTTGTGATGTGTTAATTTTTGAGTTAGGGAATGGATACAACAACATCCCATCGTTAATGGACGATTGTATTTCCGATGATGTGTAATTTTTATAAAGATTCGAACCGTTGTAAAAATAATTGAAGTCATTCACCAACTTCGGATAGAACCCTGGTTGAATTTTAATTTGTTGGCTGTTTTGTGTTTGTAATTGTATTGTAATATTGTCCAAAGTGTCCTTCAACTTTACATCATATTGTTTACCCACATTATTTGTAATCGGGTCATAGTTATTGATGTAATCAAAATTCTTCCACACACTATCCAAGATATCCACATTATCATCAACGTATTTTTTATATCTATGCCAAACCGAACCCAATTTCAAAACCCAAGCATATGGCATTTTGTGTATCGCCCCGAACTTATTGAACACTGATGCAATATAATCCAATTCGGTTGCTTGACCCTGAGTTTTATATTTCTCTCTCAAAGTCCCCAATGGAAGTGAATTCAAAAATAAATAAGCAGCCGTAACGTAGGGATATGTGCTTCCTGTTCTGTCATTTTCAACACCCTGCTGAATTGCGTTTGTAAAATACGGCGTGTTCAATATAGATGTTGACTTTTTAGCCGGCATTGCACCCGATGGAGAACTATATAAAGAAAAACCTTCTGTTGGTATAAATTCACTTGGTTTTCTTTGTGTGTAGAATTCATTCAACGTTAATTGTGCAGTTTCTATTGGTTGAACTAAAAATTGCGGTTTAGTAACATTTAAATATGAAAAATTCGTAACAGGTCTATTGGTAGTGTAGTCATATATGTTTTCAAAATTTGAAAGTTGATTTCTATCAGTAAAAACTTTTAAACTTCTGTTTGTGTTATAAACTTGTTGTTGTTGACTCACATCACTATTTGCCAAATTTTTAGAATTCCACTCGTAATTTCTGAAAGGATATGTATCGATAATCAAAGGGTCATTGGGTGCTTCTTTTGCCAATTGTAACAACTCTCCTTTATTAACATTTACCTGTGGTTCTAACCCTAATTCGTCTGTTCCTAAAATAGTAAATGGACTTTCAATTTCAGCTTTGATATACGGTGTTATAAAAAAGTCTCTTATAAAATCTTGCCAAGATTTTCCTGTCCCTTCGTTTGAATATTCTCTAAGATAACTTATAAAATTAGTAGACGTGTATGGTGTGTTTTTCAAATCAAACGCCAACAACGGTGCGTTTGTTGAAACAGAGACAACGATGTTGTTTGTGTCCGCAGCCTTATTTAAATTAACAATTTGGTTTTGTTGATTTGATGTCCCCCTTATGAAATTTGAATAATGAGATGTCACAAATTGTCTTTCCCAAATCTCATATAAAAACTTTAGTATTTCTTTATTTGAAAATGGAATGTTTGTTTGTGGAAACTCAATAGCATTTATACTAATTAAAGGTGTTGTCTTTTGGCTTTCAATCGGAGTTTGTGATGTAGGAACTGAAAACTTTTGATTCAAACCTTTCATATATTCCTCAACAAATTCTACCTCGGGCCAACTTTCAAACAAATATCCTTGAGTCAGGTCCACAACTGATGGGTCTCCAAGATATGTCAATTGAAATCTACCTTTTTTGTCATCAGGGGATTCAACAAAAAATGAAGGCCAAGGATAAACAGGTTCTTCTGCTGTCGACAGTCCTTGATTCAAGGTCGCCGCGTTTCTAGCAATGTTAACATTATTTCTTACCTCTATGTTTGGCGCTGAAGATACGTTGTTTTGTATTACTTGTTTCCTTACAGGGTCAGTTTTTACGTTCCAAGCATTTATATGAACATCATCTAAAAGTCTTAAGAATCCTTCAGTGTTTGCCATAATTACCGCTATAATGTTCCTTGCGGTAGGATTGAATCCGATACCTAACGATTGACTTTGAATTCGGTTCTTCAAATCTTGGCTTATAGCCGCCTCAAACTCTTGAAGCTTTTTGTTTGCCTCTGTCGTAATTTGATTTATTGTCTGAATAAATCGATTCTTTCCTTCAAATACGAATAATGGTGGGTCCGTTTTTTTTTGATTTCCATCTATTTTTTCTTCTCTTGGGGTGACTTTAAGTTCTATCTGCTGTTTGACTTGTTGTTCTTGTTGAGTAGTTGGTTTAACCACACCTAAAAACTGTTGAGTTGTCTTAGTTAAATTAACATTATTAATGTTAAAGGTGTCCTTCAACATATCATAACCCAAATTATTTAATTTAATCTCTGAAGGTTGTCCCACACCAAACGTGGGATTTTCAGTTAAAATTGAAAGATACTTTGTAAAAATCCCTTTTAGTTCGGTAATTGCCACCTCTTCTTGTGTTAGGTTATTGAACAAATTAGACTTAAAAAAATAAATTCTTGTGTTATTATCTAAAACTATAGCCTTAGGGTCTAAGTATTTAAAGAACCAACTACTATTGTTACCATAAACCTCTTTTTGAAATTCTGTAACTGATTTCAAATAATTTCTAGCGTTGGTTAATGGTTCTACGTTTACCTTTGGGTATGAGTTGACAATCTCCTGTTGGAATGTATCAAACTTATTAATCAATTGCATTAAGGTAAGTTCAGGAAAATCAGGAGGTATTAACCCTTTTGATTTATATTCACTGTAAACTTCAACAATTTTTTGATAACCTTTTTCACTCACAAAACTGGCGGAGGTAGACGTTGACGCCTTTGATGGGTCGGTGTTAACATTATTAGTTTGAATGTTACTCTGTTGGGCTTGTAAGTTTTGGTTCGTTGTTGAGCTATTCGATGAGACGTCACTATTGTTAATATTATATCTCTTACCATACATGTGTGGTGTCGCAATCAAGTGTGATATCGAAATCTCATTTAAAACATTAAACTTAAACCCTTTGAACTCTAAACTAACCGTGTAGTTACCAGTTGAACTGTTGAATCTCGCGTTGAACTTTTCTAAGTTAAGTTGATATCTGATTGCCTGACCATAATAGCCTTTGAGGGTCAAATAGAATTGAGGGTAAGGTAAATTGAAGAAGGCAGCATAAGGTGAGTTGTTACCTAACTGAAACAAGGCTTTCCCTTGAACATCTTCAAGTTCTATTGATACGGTTGGAATAAAAGATGATGAAACTTTTACATTGATACTTGTGATACCTAATAATCCATTATCTACAACATTTTCTTGGTCGACTACTGTGGCTTGTGTAAACGCTTTTGAACCATTTTGACTTAGATTAACCCTACTTAATGGTTGATTAGTGGCTTGGGATTGTAATGCATTTTTACCTGTTAACTCATCATAGTATCCTGTTCCAAAATAATTGTTTTGACCAGGTCTTAAAAAATTAATTTTGGCAATAGATACAGTTTGTCTGTTACTGGTGCCAGGTGCTGCGCCAACAAGTAACTTTGTCCTTGGCAACACATCCGCCTCAAGATTCGCATACATGATGAGATTTTCATGGTCAACCAATCTTTCATAAACTTTACCGTCATTATTTATTGTTCGGTTCGGGTCAACAAGTATGATGTTATTATAGTCAAATTCAACATATATGTTGCCGTTGTTATCCGCTTGAATGTTACCTGCCATAATAATAAAAATAATTTTCCAAAGCTCCTTTATAATCCTGTAATGATGGAATCAACGGGAATGGAACTACAAGTATTGCACCATCGTAGATATTGTTTTCTAAACCACCAAATTGTGGATTGGCTTGTAATATTAACCAACCGAAATATGGAGAGTTGTAGAATTGTTGTGATACCTTATCCAATCTACTTTGTGCAATCTTATAAATGTATGTTTTGTCCGTAGTCTTTTGTGGAATATTCACATATGGAACTACAGTCTGCTCTCCATTTATAAGAAACTCACTATATCTATTATAATAAGGAAATCCCATTAGTTAAGTTTTACTTTCGAAATAAATATTGTTCCTTGGGGGTCGTTCCAAGTTGCTTTATCTGTTGATTGGTTTGTTGATGCTCCAAGAGCTTTGATTAATTTCTTTTCATTATCACTCGGATTAGTATTTAATTCATAATCAAATAGTCTAGTTTTACTTTGGAATGGTGTATATTTTATGAAATTCTTTAGTTTATTTGTTTCCATTTCATTCAAAAATGCTTGAGTCAACGCGTTTTCCTTTTCAAACAATGGTTTTGCAATACCAGTCCAATAATTATCAAACTCTTGGGATATGTTTGGATTACCATTACCCAACAACCTGGTGTTACCAATAATATTACCAATTAACGCATTTTTAAATGTTTGATAATTTTCACTTTTCAAATCATTTGATAATAACATATACTCTCTTTTGAATGGTAGTTTTGTAAACACATCATCTTTAGAATATTGATTGAATACAACACTCTCTAAGGATTTTGCTGTGGTATTTTCTTTCGTTTCACCATAAACCAAATTACCTTTATAAGAGTTTCCTTGATAATTGAATTCTGTTGATGATGTTGACAGAGTATAAAACTCATTCAAATTTGTTTTTATTTTTTTAATGTCATCGGTCATTTCTATTTGGGTATTAGCAGCAGTGCTTCCAGCACTTACTTGAGTTGTCCCACTTACTTTATATAATTTTAAAAATCCATTTTTTTCTTGTAATCCATCAAGTTGAGGTGTTCCCGGTCCAGTATTATATGGTGCGGTATTTGCTCGACTTACAAATTGTGAATAAGTTTGTTGAGCATTTACCATGTCTTGATTTATTTTAGTGAGTGCATTTTGGAATGTTCCTTTTTTATTTTTGACATAATTAACAAAATTTTTTCTCAATTCTCTGATTGCCTTTTCGTTGAATTGTCTTTCTGTTCTTGTCATAAAAAACATAAAAGGGTCTTGTGTGGTTTCGTTATTTGACGTTGATTCAATGTTAACCACAAAATCATTTGTCACTTTATCAATAATTTGTTGTATAGAATCTGGTTTTCCAAACAAATAAACATCTTCACTTGGTTCAACTAAAAAATGTCCTTTAGTATAAATTCTTGCACTGCTCCAATTTTGAAGTATAGCATTATTATATTGATTTAGAGCATCTTTACTCTTATTCACAACAGTTTGGAAATATGTTTGTGTTGTTGAAACAAAATTATCCATGAATTGTTGATAAGATATTGTTCCGGTTTCTCCGCTTGCAGTCACTACCGTTGTTATTCTATCACCAATCGTATTTTCGTTTGATTGCCCATTAAGATTTGGAACCTGATTTACCGTTGGTGCCGCAGCTTGATTAACCAATTGTAAGAACTCTTTATCTAAAACCTTCAAACTATCATCAGTCACATCCGCTCTATCATCCCACATTTCAGTATTAGCATAATAGTTGAATGTTAACGCGTTTTGTAATTTATCAATCGACTCCTTCAATCCACTTCCCCCAACAAACTTGAATGACATCGTAATGTTTGCAATCATAGGTTGAACACCAATACCTTCAGGATTAATATCCAAACTTTCATAAGAAATCTGAAGTCCATCAGGAATGATTTTGGTGTTATAAAAGTCTCCGATTCTCAACACTAATACTGGTGGTGCACCAAACGCAGTATTCACTGCATCGTTAAATTGTAATTCTTGTTTTCCCCCAACTTCCTTAACTGTTGGGATTGTATCACCAGGTCTCATACATTGTTGTAAGAAGGTAAGTCTTGAGTTCAATCCTTCAGGGGTTGTTGAGTGAAACGCTGGTTGGAAGAACTTTAATTTCTCTTTCAGTGAATCAAAAACCATAGGGGTTTCTTCTTTGATAGTTTCAAAGTAATCACACTCAGATAGTAAAGTCCTTAAAACTCTTTTGGTTATGTTGTCAGGTTTTTTTATTTTAGTTTCAATATTTTGTCCTGATATTGGTCTTACGGGTTCGTTACCGGGTCCTCCCGCGGGTTGTGATGGTTGTGCGGGTTGTTGATTTGGAACACCTGATGTTGCAACTATTGATGAAATACTCACTCTTCTACATCCCATAGCACTCAATGAATATATTTGTGAATTGTTGTTAGCAGTTTCACTGTCATCACTATCGCTACAAGTAAAAGTAGTTTCAACAAATTTGCCTTCTTTTGGCTCCCATCTTTTAGCGTTCGCATTTTCACCCTTTGGGATTTGTTTAAACTTGATTCGTCCTAAATTAATAAACTTACTCAAAGATGGTTCTGATTGAAAGAATTTGATAACAGAGTCAATTCTTCTTTCGGATAATGTCAAATTATAAGGGGTAGTACCAGCACCAGACGCACTTCCTTCAAGTGTGATTGTAACAATTCTATTTGGATTATTCTCCAAAGTACTAGCTAATTGAACAAAAAAATTATTTTGAACTTCATCATAGTTTTTGATAACAACATTTGAAAAGAAGTTTTGTAGGTCAGGTTTATTATAATTCGTGTTTCCCGTTTGACCTAAATAAATTGTATAATATGATGGGTAGCTAGATACCGTCCCTTTAACAGGGTCGTTGTTTGGAAAATATAAAGAAAAGTTTTGGAATTGTTTTAAATCGTCACTTGGTGTGTTTTGACTTGGCTCAGCAACCAATGTCGCTTGATTACCTAAGTTGTCTTTTCCAGTTGCAACACTATCCCTGACAAATCCTAACTGTTCTCTACTTAAATCACCTGAATTGATAATTTGTTGTAGTTCGTTTAACTCGCCTGGTGAAACTGTGTAATATTTCTTAGCTAGTTCATATAAATCATATTTTCTACAACCAGCGAAGAAAGATTCTAAAATACTATTAACTCTATTCTTATTTGTCTCATTACTTAAAACCTTATTTACTATAACGTTCAAAACAGACGGATGGTCAACAACAATCTTCCATGTCAAAGAACCTGTTCTTTGTGTGTTAGTATAGGTATATACAGGTTCGGGTCTTCCTAAAAAATCCGTTGATTTCCAATTTGCACTCACAGATTCATTGAATGTCAACCCATATGGTGGAAACCACATGATTCTTCCACTATTAGGTCCTCTTTCACAAATTGGTAATTCAGCCACACTGAAACCTGGTGTTGCCGATGTTCTCCATGCCAAATTCTCAAGAGAGAACATATATTTTTTGGCGTAAGATACTCCAGCTGCAGTGTCTAAAACTAAGTTTGTAGAATCTTGACCCCCTTCTCTTTTGTTGGGGGCAATGTTTAAGTTATATGTTGAGTCCATTACAGAGTATGCAAATTTTCTACCCTGTGTTGTCATACCATCGGTTTTTTGTAAATCATTGTATTGAAGATATGGAATATCTTTTGCAAATACTCTACAATATTCTGTTCCAACTTCTTGTCCAATTGCACCAGTATAAGTCAACACCCTCGAACCTTTTGTCATTTCATTGTATCCATCATGGAACACCTTACTAACTTGGTCAATCGCATTACCAACGTGTTGTAATCTTCTACCACCTTGAGGTTGGCTATCAATGAGTCTTTGTGTATCATCGAGGATTGAACCTTGTCTAAATTCAATATTTGTAGACTCAGTGCTATTATATGATGATGGTTTGAAATCTTGGTCTTGGTCAGTTATTTCACCACCAATTCCAACTTTCTTACCTGCGTTGTCTTTATACTTCGGAGATACCCAAGTAAATCCTCCTTCGATACCGCCACCATTAGAGTATGTTGGTCCGTTAGGTCCTAATTTAATTTCTCTACTAACACCTTCATAAAGTTGAGCTAACTCTGTTGGTCCATAAACAGGTGTTTCTTGTTCTTGTCCATAAGCATTTGTTGGAATGTCTCCACCAGGTGAAAAAACTCTCGAGGGGTCTGATGTTGTTGAACCCACATAGAAGTTACTGTTTGACTCAATAGTTCCTACTAAAGCACCCGCTAACCTATCGAACACTGTTCTCTGATAATTCGGCTTATATTTGTTATAATCAATGTTATCAAATAATCTAGATTTCTGACCTCCCCCTGTATTGTTCAGAAATAACTGTGAACCCGACTTGTCAGCACCAACTAATCTTGTGAAAAATTTACCAACAGCAGACCTTCTGAACGCGTTAGTTAATTGTTGTATTGTGGTTGGTTGTCTTTGATTGATTGAAGGGTCGAAGTATGAACCGGGTATTGTTGAGGTTGGTATTATGCTTCCCGCTAATCTTAGAGCAAAATCCGTCGCAGCTAATATAGGATTCGCCGGCACTGTAATCTGATAGTTTGGTTCTATAAGAGGAACCCTACCTGTAATTAAATTAAGAATATCTGTTCCACCTCTTACATTGAACGCATTGATTCTCCCAGTTGTATTTTGTCTAATTCCTGTTGCAATTCTTCTTTGAAATTCACCTCTCAAAGTTTCCGCACCTAACTTCGCAATGAATGAATCTTGAGATAAAAGACCATTTGTTCCTTGTGGGTCTGGTGATAATAGAATTGAAACGGGGCTGTAATCCGAAGGAACAAAAGTTGAGGGGTAGGGTTGGTTGTTATATAAGGAAGTTGCTTGTGGTCTGTTAATTGAATCGAAGAATTCAGCACTATCCAATGGCAACTCTCCTCCATTGGAAAACACATTTAGTGGTTTCCATTTTTGTGATTCAGGGAGAGATTGTCCTAAAATGTTGGCATCTTGATATCCGTATTCACCTTCATTGGATTTTGTATTTAACAGTCCTCCTGGGTCAGGAACTTGTTCATAACCACCCTCATTACCATATCTATTAAGTGGATATAATTTATTAGCAAAACTCGGCTCGTCAATCAAAGAATCGGGAGTATCAACAACTGATGTATCAGATTGAATATACTCATAATTTGTTGGTGGCACAGTTTTTCTCGGAGACTTAGAATATGGTGCTAAGTTCTTTGTTATAAGTTTTTTTCTGAACCCTTCTGAGCTAACTAAATCTAACGGACTACCCATTAATTGTTTTTATTATAAATAGGTTATTCCTATTTTTTATTTTACCCTACCAGGTGTAACTTTAGATTGTTCTGCAACAATTTCGAATATTCTTTCCTTAAGTGTTACTGAACCTTTGTTCAGGATTTCTTCAATAATTTTAGAATCTGCACCTGTTGCCGTTACGTTTATATCAATTTTTCCAGTTATCGGTTTGACTTCAATAGTTTCGTTTACAGTAACACCACCTCCTGTCGCACCAGTTTTTCCTGTTGAAACACTTTCAGCTGCTTTGTTTCTACCAAATATAAAATCTTCATTTATTTTAGTTCCGGCTGTCCCTTTCTCTGGTTTGGTTTCCTCCCTTTCAGGACTTGTCTTACCTGTTTTTACATCCTTGAATAAACTTTCTATTGATTTCATATTGATTGGTAAAGCACCTTTCCCTAACTCATCAAAAATTGTCTTTGCTTGACCTATCAGACCGGCTCCTGTTTTTTTAGCAAAAATTTCTATGTTATTAAAAACTTTTTCTCTCGCTGCGGGGTCGTCTTTTGCTGCATACAATTCTTTGGAAAAGTCTTCAAATCTTTTGGTCAGGTCTCCTTTTGCATCTGTTCTATTTGCCACACCTCTAATCCCCTCTCTCAATGATTTTGTTGTTTCTGAAAGATTTTTGATTGCTGTTGGATTGCCGGTCATGGCTCTAAGAATTTTTTCATTGATTTCTCTCAAACTAGCAGCCATGCTCTCTTGAGTGGTCAATTGGTTTCTTTGAACTTCTTCTATAGTTTCAGGTTTTGTTTTTTCAGCATCGAGTGTTGCTTTAAGTTGTTGTTCATTCACGTCTGCCAACCTTTTGTATACATCTTTACCATCTTCTTTCACTTTTATCTCATACCCCTCTTTACCCATCCTGGATAAATTTGTAATCAACTTTTGGTCATCTTCACTGAATCCAGCTATCTTACCTGTTTTCTTAATATCACCTAATCTTTTATCAAAATCTGCAGCTGAAAGTGCCGCTTCTCTCATCGCCTTGGCACTTACTCCTGTTTGTTGTTCCATTTCTCTTAGGGTCAGAATACCTTGTGGATTGATTTTGAAGGTTTTTGTTTGTTCATCAAAATATGTGAATTGTTTTGCAACGTTGATTAATGAGTCTTGTAATCCTGATGGGTCATTAATGGATTGATTCATTAACATGAAAGGGTCTGTTAAATTTCCTGCGGAAACACCTAATCGTTGGAAGGCGGATGCCACCTCAATCGCTTTATCGGGGTCCAAAACTTTGTCAGCCAATTCGAAAGTTTGTTTCATGTCAAATCTTAACATTGATGCTTGTGCCGCCATTTTCGTCAAACCTTGAACTCCTCCCGCAAAATTGAAACGTGATAATTGGTCTGTATTTGCCAAAACGTCCGCCATAACATTTTTAGCGTTGACACCAATACTGTTAGCATAATTTATTGATTCAAGAACTTTTTCAGATATGTCTGAATACATGACACCAACTTTGGCAAAAGAATCAACTATGGTCGTAACATCTTTATTTAATATTTGGCTGGTTGAAAAAAGTTCTTTAACATCTTCTTTTGACGCAATAACATTCCTTCTCGATGCTTTAGCAACAGACTCTAATGTTTTACCCGCATCCTCAAACTTACCTCCGAGTCCTTGTATCTCTGGTCCAACGTTGGTAAGCTCCGTCATGAATTCTTGAACCCTGGCTCGGTTGCCTATAAAAGATTTATTTAAACCGTCTGCAGCTGCCGTTGCTTTGTTAATAGCATTAGGAATCTCAAAGAGGGGGTCTTTGAGTCTTGTAAGTTCCTCCTTCAATTCTTTTAGAACTGTTGAAATATCCTTAATATTATTGAGTTCTTTTTCACTTGATGAACTAACACCTTCAGCTTGCATAATAAATTATCTTTTCTTATAAATAGATAAAGGACTAAAATTTAGTCCTTTCTATTAGTTTCTATCCATTTATCCAAGAGATATTTTCTCATAAAAATCGGCATTGAGATAAAATCTTGGTATGTAATCTTTAGTAATGTATTCAAATAAAAGAATTCATCGAGTTGTCCTTTCCTATAATCAGAAGAAAGGGCGAAAAAATTCAACCCCAAAACCAACATTAACCGCTAGTCTTTCTCCTGATGGGGCTGTTACTTCTTTGAACATGTTAAGTCTTGGTTCATTCTCATTCATGAACGTTCTTATGTATTTTGAGTCTGATATAGGCATTTGTTCAATAAACTTAATAATTTCTACCTTATCTGTAGTTCCATTAATTTCAACAATCTGTCTCTGTAATCTCCAAGTAATTCTTGGAGCAACTCTACCAACAGGGTAGCTGTCAATCATTTTGGAAATTTCATTAATTTCACCATAAGTTAATGGTTTCAACTTAACCGTAGCACCTGACTTTGGTAGTGTTGTTACAAAGGTTCCATCCTCTGATGGTTCTTGTCCTTTTATAATTGGAAGAGAATCGAGAACAATTTTAGCCGAGAATTGTTTTTTTGTTGTAGGGTCTGTCAAAGACATGTCTATTTCAGGACCGAAAGATGTATTTCTCAGAAACACCAAAATAGCTTCAATGTCTCCTTCCAACAAATCATCTATTCTAACATCTGGTTCATAGATTTTAGACCTCAATAAAGTTGCTGTGATGTCATCAGCACCTCCCATGAGAATGTTCTCATCAGATGCTGTCAGATATCCAACTTTGAGTGCTTTCTTTTTATTTTTATAGAATGCTCCTTGTGATGGTAGGGGCACCATGTAGTGTGGTAATGTGAAATTTTCTTGACCGTAGTCTCTTGTTTGATTTTCCATATAAAAAAAATAACCGTAAAGTTTATGTCTTTACGGTTAAATATAATTAGTATTGATTTTTTGTATATAGTATTAGTATACTAACACGCAACGGTCAGGACGAAGACTGGCTGAAATGTCTGCCAAAGCGTCTGTGTTGTAAGCTAACGTTCCGAAGTTTACACTCGTTAAGAATGTTCCGTATAAAATCCACTTTTCCACAACAACTCCTGTTGGGTCCAAAAGTTCAAGGTCGATATCTCTCTTGTATCCCGCAGCATAACCCATACGACCTGTCACAGATTCAGCGTGTAAACGAACCCACTCCATAAGTGCTTGAGCTGCAGAAGGACCAATTGGGTCTCTGAATTTAACAGGGATTTCGTCCCAAGTGAATCTACCAGCTACATATGTAGAAGTATTTAAGAATTGAATTTCTGTAGATGCGATTTTGATTGAGGGTCTTGATGTTGATTCAACAAACCACTCATTTATACCCAAGCTCGAAGGAAATCTTAGAATGAATCGATTCTGGCGTTTCGGTTCGTAGGGTATCGGCATTTTCATTAATAAATCAGCCATGTTATATTAGTTTTGTTTTTTCTTGTTTATATGTTATAAATATAGTCTTGTGGAAAAATATATTACTTTACTTTTTTTTCTAAAAGAATATTCTTTATTTAACTTCCTTTTTAATTCCTCCAGCAGTAGAATAAGTCTTAACTAGATTA
>JACCDP010037338.1_pt1 | contig 22357 bp, 24 predicted proteins | sample 7445841 | NCBI WGS metagenome assembly JACCDP01 (sample SAMN15323441, study PRJNA562643) | freshwater metagenome | isolation source: river surface water | place: USA:Blue River Watershed | collected 2017-08-17
CAGCAGCAGGCCGCTGGCGGCCGGCCCGACGGCCCGTGACAGGTTGATGCCCAGCGAGTTCAGCGCCACCGCCGAGCGCAGCTGCGGCCGCGGCACCAGCGCCGGCACGATGGCCTGCCAGGTCGGCGCCATCAGCGCGGCGCCGATGCCGCCGACGAAGGTCAGCGCCAGCAGCCCGGGCAGGTCCAGCGTGCCGGCCTGGCTGAGCAGCATCAGCACGGTGCTGACGGCCGCCAGCAGCAGCTGCACGGCGATGAGCAGGCGGCGGCGGTCCAGGATGTCGGCCAGCACGCCGGCCGGGATGCCGAACAGGAAGACGGGCAGCGCGGCGGCGGCCTGCACGGCGGCAACGGCCGTCGGGCTGCTGCTCAGCTCGGTGGCCATCCAGGCGCTCGCCACGTCGCGCATGAAGCTGCCGACGTTGCCCAGCACCGTGGCGACCCACAGCACCGCGAACACCCGCTCGCGCAGCGGCGCGAAGGCGCCGTCGTTCGTTGACCTCATGCGCGGGCTTTCGGGTCCAGCAGGTCATGCCAGGCCACCAGCGCAAAGCCGCCGGCCAGCCCCAGGTGCTCGACGAAGGCATGCAGCGCGTCGATGCGCGGCGCGCCCGCCATGGCCCAGAACGGGTTGGCGATGACGGTTGCCACCAGCGTGAAAACGACCAGCACGAGCGCGCCGGCCCAGCGCCCGCGACCGGCGATGACCAGGGCCGAGGCGCCCAGTTCCAGCGCGATGACGGCTGCCGCCAGCGGCGCGGCGGGCTGCAGGCCGAAGTGCTGCATCTCGGCGACGGCGCCGCCGAAGTCCAGCAGCTTGGCCAGCCCGCCCTGCAGGTAGGCCGCGCACAGCGCCAGCAGGGCCAGCGTGCGCCAGGTGCTGGCGGTCGTCATACGGCCCAGCAGGCGCAGCCCAACGCGCCCCAGAAGCCGGCGTTGTCGTCCACCGGCGTGGCGGCGGACCAGGCCTGCGCATGCGCGTGGCCATGCACCTGGCAGGCCGTGGCGCAGGCACAGGCGGCGGCCAGTGCGGCGGCGTTCAGCGGCGCGGCACCGTCGGCGCTCTCGCGGTACGCGCCCCAGGCGCCATAGCCGCCCCAGCGGCGCACGGGCGACCAATCGGGCATGGCCGGCGGCGGCGGTGCGTCGTCCAGCGGCGCGAACGGGCCCGCACCCCAGACGACGCGGCCGCCCACCATCGTCAGCAGCGCCGTCGTGTCGGCGATGTCGGACTCGGGGCAGGCGAAGAAGTCGCGGTCGGGCACGACGAGGTCGGCGTGCTGACCCACCTCGATGCGGCCCTTCTTGCCTTCCTCGTTGCTGAACCAGGTGACGTTCTCGGTCCACATGCGCAGCGCGGCCTCGCGGCTGAGGCAGTTGCGCTGCGGCGTGAGCTGCAGGCCGCCCACGGTCTTGCCGGTGATGAGCCAGGCCAGCGACACCCAGGGGTTGTAGGAGGCCACGCGGGTGGCGTCGGTGCCGGCCGAGGTGCGCACGCCCTTCTCCAGCATCTTGGCAACCGGCGGCGTGGCCTCGGCCGCGCGGGCGCCGTAGCGCTCGACGAAGTACTCGCCCTGGTAGGCCATGCGGTGCTGCACGGCCACGCCGCCGCCGAGAGCGGCGATGCGGTCCATCGAGCGCTCGGAGATGGTCTCGGCGTGGTCGAAGAACCAGTGCAGGCCGTCGATGGGCGTGTCGCGGTGCACCTTCTCGAACACGTCCAGCGCGCGGCTGATGGTCTCGTCGTAGGTGGCGTGCATGCGCCAGGGCCACTTGTTCTGCGCCAGGATGCGCACGACTTCTTCCAGCTCGGGCTCCATGGCCGCGGCCATCTCGGGGCGCGGCTCGCGGAAGTCCTCGAAGTCGGCGGCTGAGAACACCAGCATCTCGCCGGCGCCGTTGTGGCGGAAGTAGTCGTCGCCCTGCTTGTAGGTGACGCTGCTCGTCCAGCGCAGGAAGTCTTCCTTCTCCTGCTTGGCCTTCTGCGTGAAGAGGTTGTAGGCCAGGCGCACCGTGAGCTGGCCGGCGTCGGCGAGCTGCTGGACGATGGCGTAGTCCTCGGGGTAGTTCTGGAAGCCGCCGCCGGCATCCAGCGCGCCGGTGACGCCCAGCCGGTTGAGCTCGCGCATGAAGTGGCGCGTGCTGTTGAGCTGGTAGTCGGGCGGCAGCTTCGGCCCGCGCGCCAGCGTGGCGTAGAGGATGGCGGCGTTGGGCTTGGCCAGCAGCAGCCCCGTCGGGTTGCCGGCGGCGTCGCGCACGATCTCGCTGCCGGGCGGCGCGGGCGTGTCGCGGGTGTAACCCACGGCGCGCAGCGCGGCGCCGTTGAGCAGCGCGCGGTCGTACAGGTGCAGGATGAAGACCGGCGTGTCGGGCGCCACGGCGTTCAGCTCGGCCAGCGTGGGCAGGCGCTTCTCGGCGAACTGGTGCTCGGTGAAGCCGCCCACCACGCGCACCCATTGCGGCGCGGGTGTGATGTCGACCTGGGCCTTCAGCATGGCCATCGCGTCGGCCAGGCTCCTCACGCCGTCCCAGCGCAGTTCGAGGTTGTAGTTCAGCCCACCGCGGATCAGGTGCAGGTGGTTGTCGATGAGGCCGGGCAGCGCGCGGCGCCCGAGCAGGTCGACGCGGCGCGTCGCGGGGCCGGCCAGTGCCAGCACCTCTTCGTTCGTGCCGACGGCAGCGAAGCGGCCGTCGCGGATGGCGACAGCGGTGGCTTCGGGCTGGGCGCGGTTCAGCGTCGTGAAGCGGCCGTTGAACAGGATGAGTTCGGGGTCAGCCATGGCGGCTCTCCGTGTCGGGGCGGTCGGCGCAGCGCGGCAGTTCGCCGAACATGTGGGGCTTGACCTGGTGGTGCAGCCAGGACGTGCTCGCGGCCGGCGGCGCCAGCCAGCGCTTCACGAGCGGCGGGATCTGCTCGCCGGCCAGGATGCCCAACAGCCCGACGAGCGCGATCACCGGCGGGGCCGGCGAGCGCACGTTGAACAAGGCGTAGATGACGCCGACGAGCAGGCCGATCGCGGCGGAGAGGAGATAGGGCTTCATCGTCGGCGTCCTTCAGTGCGATCAGCCTTCGTGGGCGCCGAACATGGTCTTGGCGTAAGTCACGCCGATGCCGTAGGCGCCGCCGACCTTCTTGGCGATGCCGGTGGTCAGCTCATAGGTCTCGCCACGGGCCCAGTCGCGTTGCAGCTCCAGCAGGTATTGCAGCGACGTGATCGGCTGGGCGCCGGCCTGCACCATGCGCTCGACGGCGCGCTCGTGCGCCTCGGTGGAGACGTCGCCGCAGGCGTCGGTGATGACGTAGACCTCGAAGCCCTGGTCCAGCGCCGACAGCGCCGGGCCGACGATGCAGACGCTGGTCCACAGGCCGGCCAGCACGATGCGCTTCTTGGCGATGCGGTTGACCTCCTGGATGACGGCCGCGTCTTCCCAGGTGTTCATCGACGTGCGGTCCAGCATCTTCTGGCCGCCGAAGGGCGCCGTGACCTCGTCAAACATGGGGCCGGAGAAGCTCTTCTCGGCCACGGTCGTCAGGATGGTCGACACCTTGAAGCCGGCGGCGGCCTGGGCCACCAGCGAGGCGTTGTTGCGCAGTTCGATGGCGGCAATGGAATGCGTGGCGAAGGCCATCTGCGACTGGAAGTCGATCATGACCAGCAGGTGGTCGGTGGGGTTCAGCAGCTTGGCGCCCGGGGCGGCCTTGGCGGTGGGGATGCTCATGGTGGATTCCTCGTGGGGTTGTGGGGGAGCGGGGAGGTCAGATCAGGCCCAGCGCGACGGCCACGCCGGCGCCGTAGGCGGGGTCGGCCTTGCAGCAGTTGTCGACGTGGCGCTCGCGCACCTCGCGGCTGACGCCGTGCATGGCGCGGGCGGTGTTGTCGAACAGGCGCTGGCGCTCGTCGGCGCGCAGCAGGCGGAACAGGGCTGCGGTCTGGCTGAAGCAGTCGTCGTCCAGGCGGTGGTCCCAGTGCGTGGCCGTGCCGTGCAGCGCCAGCGGCGGCTCGGCCGGCTGCTGGCGATCGGGCCACAGGCCCAGGCTGTTGGGCACATAGCCGGGCGTGGCGCCGTGGTTGCCGTCCACGCGCATCGCGCCATCACGGTGAAAGCTGTGCACCGGGCAGCGCGGCGCGTTCACCGGGATTTGCTGGAAGTTGACGCCCAGCCGGTAGCGCAGCGCGTCGCCGTAGCTGAACAGCCGCGCCTGCAGCATCTTGTCAGGCGAGAAGGCTATGCCCGGCACGACGTGGGCCGGCGAGAACCCGGCCTGCTCCACCTCGGCGAAGTAGTTCTGCGGGTTGCGGTTGAGTTCCAGCACGCCCACCTCGTGCAGCGGGTACTCCGCATGCGGCCAGACCTTGGTCAGGTCGAAGGGGTTGAAGGGGCAGGCGTTGGCCTGGTCCTCGGTCATCAACTGCACGCACAGCGTCCAGCGCGGGAAGTCGCCGCGGGCAATGGCGTCGAACAGGTCGCGCTGGGCGCTTTCGCGGTCGCGGCCGATCAGGGCCTCCGCCTGCGCGTCGCTGAGCCAGCGCACGCCCTGCTGGCTGCGGAAGTGGAACTTCACCCAGTGCCGCTCGCCCTCGACGTTGATGAAGCTGAAGGTGTGGCTGCCGAAGCCGTGCATGTAGCGGTAGCCATCGGGCAGGCCGCGGTCGCTCATCAGGATGGTGACCTGGTGCAGCGCCTCGGGCATCAGCGTCCAGAAGTCCCAGTTGCTCTGCGCGTTGCGCAGGTTGGTGCAGGGGTCGCGCTTGACGGCGTGGTTCAGGTCGGGAAAGCGCAGCGGGTCGCGCATGAAGAACACCGGCGTGTTGTTGCCCACCAGGTCCCAGTTGCCTTCCTGCGTGTAGAACTTCACCGCGAAGCCGCGGATGTCGCGCTCGGCATCGGCCGCGCCGCGCTCGCCGGCCACGGTGGAGAACCGCAGGAACACCTCGGTCTGCTTGCCCACTGCCGAGAAGACGTCGGCCTGCGTGTAGCGGCTGATGTCCTGTGTGACGGTGAACGTGCCGTAAGCCCCCGAGCCCTTGGCGTGCATGCGGCGCTCGGGGATGACCTCGCGGTCGAAGTGGGCCAGCTTCTCCAGCAGCCAGATGTCTTGCAGCAGCGCCGGCCCGCGCGGCCCGGCGGTCTGGATGTTGAGGTTGTCTGCCACCGGCGCGCCGTTGGCGTGGGTCAGGCGCTGCTTGGTCATGACGCTCAGCCCTTGATGAAGGCCAGCAGGTCGGCGTTGAGCACGTCGGCGTTGACGGTCAGCATGCCGTGCGACAGGCCCGGGTAGACCTTGAGCGTGCCGTTCTTGAGCAGCTTCACGGCCTTGAGCGCCGAGTTGGCGATGGGCACGATCTGGTCGTCGTCGCCGTGCATCACGAGGGTGGGCACGGTGATGGCCTTCAGGTCCTCGGTCTGGTCGGTCTCGGAGAAGGCCTTGATGCCTTCGTAGTGCGCCTTGGCGCTGCCCATCATGCCCTGGCGCCACCAGTTGTTGATGACGCCCGGCAGCGGCTTCACGCCGGGGCGGTTGAAGCCGTAGAACGGGCCGGCGGGCACGTCCATGAACATCTGCGCGCGGTTGTCGGCCACGCCCTTGCGGAAGCCGTCGAAGACTTCGATGGGCAGGTGGTCGGGGTAGGCCGCGGTCTTGGCCATGATGGGCGGCACCGCAGCCACCAGCACGGCCTTGGCCACGCGGCCGGCCGGCTGGCCATGCTTGGCCACATAACGCGCGACTTCACCGCCGCCGGTGGAGTGGCCGATGTGCACGGCGTTGCGCAGGTTCAGGTGCTCGACGACGGCGAAGGCGTCGGCGGCGTAGTGGTCCATGTCATGGCCCTCGCTGACCTGGGCCGAGCGGCCGTGGCCGCGGCGGTCGTGTGCGACGACGCGAAAGCCGCGCTGCACGAAGAACAGCAACTGGGCATCCCAGTCGTCGCTGGACAGCGGCCAGCCGTGGTGGAAGACGATGGGCTGGGCCGTCTTGGGGCCCCAGTCCTTGTAGAAGATGGTCGTGCCGTCTTTGGTGGTGATGGTGCTCATCTGCATTCCTTGTTGCGGTTGGGAGGGGCTGGCGGCGGCCTGAGCGTCACCGGCCGCGGCCAGCGAGGCGGTGGCCAGGGGCCATGCGAGGGCGGTGCCGAGACCGGCGCCCATCGAGATGACCTGCCGGCGGTTGGGGTCCGAGGTGAGGTTGGGGTCAGAGGTCATGGCGCATGTCCTGCGGGGTGGAATTACCGGAGGTCATGCTAGGAAGCGGGCATGCAACGGCCCAGCCCCTAACGGGCAATCCGAGCTATCCCTTTGGAGATAGGCTGCTGCAGCGGGCGTGCCGCTGTCGCGGCACGGTGCAGGGCGTCAGAGCTGGAGCAGGCCGCGTTGCAGCGCGATCGTCACGGCGTGGGTGCGGTCGCGTGCGTTGAGCTTGAGCAGGATGGATTTCATCCGTGCCTTGATGGTGTCTTCGGTGACCGACAGCAGCGCGCCAACCTCCCGGTTGGAGTGCCCCTGCGCGATGTAGCGCACCACCTCGATCTCCCGGTCGGTCAGCAGCTCGTCGCCGGCATGCCGGGCGATCTCGACGGCGATGTCCGAGGGCACCCAGCGGCCGCCGCCATGCACCATGCGGATCGCGTCGACCAGCGACGAGCGCACCGTCGTCTTGACCAGGTAGCCGGTGGCCCCTTCCTTCAGGGCGCGCCAGGCCTGGATGTCGCCCTTGTAGGTCGTGAGCACGAGCATGCGCGCGTGCGGGCTCCGCTGGCGGATGCGCTGCATGGCCTGCAGCCCGTCCATGCGGGGCATCTGCAGGTCCATCAGGGTCACGTCGGGTTGCAATTCTGCGTGGCGTTCCACCGCCTCGGCGCCGTTGGCGGCCTCGCCCACGACGCACATGTCGGGTTGGTGCTGCACCACGGCCGCGATGCCTTCACGCATCAGCGGGTGGTCGTCGACGATGAGCAGGCGAACCTGTGAAGCGGGCGTAGTCATGTGCCAGTGCAGTCAAGTTTAGGCGGCGCGGGCGACTCTTTCGGGTAAGCCGGAATCACCCGTCGGGGGCTGCCGGTGCGCGGCTGGGCCGTGCAGGATGCCGCCATGGGCGCATTCATTTCTGGCGATCACACGGGGCCTGCTGACCTGGGGGCACCGACCGGCACTGCGCCGGTGCGCGTCACGCACGCCAGCGCGCTGCTGGCCGCGGGCATTCTTGCCACGCTCGACCAGCGGGCCGCGTGGCGCCCCGTGCCGCCGCCGGGCCGCGCCGTGCTGATCACAGACCTGCAGCAGGCGATGCGGCCGCAGCACGATGTGGCCGTTCTCGTGGTGGCCAGCGGGCTGACCGCCCAGGCCGTTCGCGGCTTGCTGCGCGCAGGCGTGCAGGGCTGCATCAGCGCCGAGGGCAGTGCCGAAGAGCTGTTGCGTGCCGTCGATGCCTTGCGCTCGGGCGCGAGCTATGTCTGCCCGCAGTCCAGCAGCCTGCTGGCCGGGGCGCTGAAACCCTTCGACCTGACGGGCCGGGAGCGGGAGGTGCTGGCGTTGCTGTGCGATGGGCTGGGCAACCGGTCGATCGCCGAGCGTTTGTGCATCGCCCCCGGCACGGTGAAATGCCACGTGAAGGCCTTGTTGGCCAAGACGGGCACGTCCCAGCGCACGGCGCTGGCGGCGCAGGCGATCCGGCAGGGTTGGGTGGAGCGGGCGGCCGTGGCCGAGCCCGCACCTATCATCCCGCCGAGACGATGCAGCGCCCCCACCCCACACCCTTCACGCTGACCGCGGGCGTTGCTGCGGTGGTGGGCCTGTCGTGGTGTCGGCTGGTGCTGCTGTGTCTGGCCGTTTGGGGGGGGGAGGCCCTGTCCGCGCCGCTGCCGGCCGGCCTGCAGGGGTTCAAGCACGAGGCCTGGTCAATCGAGCGCGGTGCGCCCAGTCGCATCAATTCCATCAGCCAGACGCAGGACGGGTTTCTCTGGATCGGCAGCGTCGAAGGGTTGTTCCGCTTCGACGGCGTGGTCTTCGAGCCCGTGCCGCTTAGCACCCCGGCGGGCCCGCGCCTGGTGGTGTCCAGCCTGTGGGCGGCGCGCTCGGGCGATCTCTGGGTGGGCCTGGCGCGCGGGCGCGGTGTGGCGCGGTTTCACGACGGCCAATTGGTCGATGCCCGGATGCCTCATCCCTCGCGCGAGGTCAACGACATCCGTGAGGACGCCGATGGCGGCATCTGGGTGGCACGCGGCGGGCGCAGCGAGGGCATGCTGGCCCGCTTCCATGAGGGCGCCTGGCAGGAGTTCGGGACCGAGAGCGGCCTGCCGGCGCAACAGGTGTGGCAGCTGCATTTCGCCCGTGACGGCACGATGTGGGTGGTGCTGTCGAGCACGCTGGCGCGGCGACGGCCGGGCGATGCGGCGTTCAAGGTCGTCGCGCAGGGCCTCTCGCCGCGGGCCAGCCTGTCGGAGGATGCGCAGGGGCAGGTCTGGATCTCGGATGCGCAGGGCACCCGCTCCCTGGACCGGCCGGCCGGCGCCGACACGTTCTTCGCGCACCCCAACCCCGTCGGCGGTGCTCGGTTGCTGTTCGACGCCCAGGGCGATCTCTGGACCACCACCTGGAACAGCGGCGTGCTGCGCATCCTCGCGCCGGGGCGGGCCCTGCCGGCCGAAGCCCGCTCGGCGGGCCGTGTCGCCGCGCTCGGTGTCGGCGACGGCCTGACCTCCGACCAGGCCCGGGCGCTGTTCCAGGATCGGGAGGGCAACCTGTGGATAGGCACGGAGCTGGGGCTGGATCTGTTGCGCCCCGCCGCCGTGAGGGTGGAGCCGGGCGTGCCCGGCAATTCGCCCACCAGCTACCGGATGGCGGCCAGCCGCGACGGCGCCGTCTACGTGGCCGATGCCCAGGCGCTGTATGCCATCGCGCCCGGCGGCGACCCGTCGCGCGTGCTCGGGCTGGGCTCGCCGGCCGAGGCGCTGTGCGCGAGCGGCGACCGCGGCGTGTGGCTGTTCCTCGCCGACCGTGTGCTGCAGGTGGACGGCAGCGCGGTGACCACGCATGCCAAGCCCCCCGGCAGTACCGCCTACGGCTGCGTGGAGGATGCCGCCGGCCGCCTGTGGATGCCTGGGCTGGAGCAGGGGCTGTACTGGCTGGCGCAGGGCCGCTGGCAGCGCTGGCCGGAGGCGGCGCCGTCGCCCTCGCTGCCGGCCAATGCCGCGCGGGACCGCGACGGCCGTGCGGCCGTGCTGTTCCGCGCCGGCGTTCCCGAGGGGGCGCTGCCGTTCCGGGCGATCGCCGCCGCCGAGTCGGCCGTGGGCGGCGTCGAGGGCCTGCTGCCCTCCGAAGCCGGGCTGCTGGTGAGTGGCTCGCGCGGCATGGCGGCGGTCGATGCGCCGGCCGGCGCGTTGATGTCCGACCAGGCGCATCCGTGGGCGGCGTCGGTCAACGGGCTGGCGCAGACCCCCGACGGCGACACCTGGGCCATCGGCGATGCCGGCATCGTGCGCCTGCGCTCGTCCGACATGGCCCGGGCCTTGCGTGGCGGGCAGGGCGCCGTGCCGGCCAGGATCATCGACTTCCACGACGGGCTCAACAGCTTCGTCCAGAAGGCGCCGGGCGCCCAGGTGGCCGTGGGCGGCGATGGCCGTGTCTGGTTCCTGACGCGGCGCAACCTGTTGCGCGTCCATGCCCCGGGGCTGGTCCCGAATCGCCTGCCGCCGCCCGTCGTGGTGCGGGCCATCCAGGCCGGTGATCAGCGTTTCGCGCCGGCGCCGGACCTCGAACTGCCGGCCGGCACGACGACGGTGCGCGTGGCCTTCACGGCGCTGAGCCTGAGCGTGCCCGGGCGCGTGAAGTTCCGCCACCGCCTGGTGGGCTTGCGCGATGCCTGGAGCGAACCGGGCGGCGAGCGCGAGGTGCTGCTGCCTGACCTGCGGCCCGGCCGCTACCGGCTGGAGCTGATCGCCTGCAACAACGACGGCGTCTGGTCCGAGCGGCCGACGCAGCTCACCTTGACGATCCCGGAGACGTTCACCCAGTCGACGGGCTTCAAGGTCGCCGCGGCCGCGCTGAGCCTGCTGCTGCTGTATGGCCTCTACCTCATGCGGCTGCGGCACATCCTGTCGGGCTTGCGGGAGCGGGGCGAGGAGCGCAGCCGCGAGCGCGAGCGCATCGCCCGGGAGATGCATGACACGCTGCTGCAGAGCGTGCAGGGCCTGATCCTGCGCTTCCAGTCGGTGGCCGATCGCCTGCACGGCGACCCGCAGACCCGCGAGGCCATGACCCAGGCGCTGGACCGGGCCGAGGCCGTCGTGGTGGAAGGCCGTGACCGCCTGCAGGGCCTGCGCCGGGTGGAAACCGGCGACCTGGAGGTGGAGCTGCGGCGGCTGTCGGCGGAACTGCCCTTCGGCGAGGGCACACGGGTCAGCGTGTCGAGCACCGGCCAGGCACGGCGGCTGCAGCCTTGCGCCTTCGACGAGATCCTGTGCATCGTCAGCGAAGCCTTGTTCAACGCCGCCCGGCACGCCCAGGCCTCCGAGGTCGACGTGCAGGCCGACTACGGGGTCCAGTCCCTGCAGATCGTCGTGCGCGACAACGGGGTGGGGCTGCCGGCCGGCGGCGCCGGGGCGGTCAGCCCCGAAGGCCACTTCGGCCTGCAGGGCATGCGGGAACGCGCCCAGCGCATCGGCGCGCAGTTCCGCGTCGAGGGGCAGGCGGGGCAGGGCACCCGCGTGGCGCTGCGCATCCCTGCCAGCGTGGCCTACGCGCGCGAGCCGGTTTGACGGGGCGGGCGACTGCCCGTGCCGGCGGGGCGCCGATGGGCCTGCTGCAGGGCCTCTAAAATTCCCGGTTTCCACCGAGGACCCGTGATGGCCGACCCGACCCCGCAACAAGTGCGCGATTTCATTGCCGCAGGCCTGCCCTGTGCGCATCTGGAAGTCGAGGGCGACGGCCGACATTTCTTCGCCACCATCGTCTCCAGCGAGTTCGCGGGCCTGACCCGCATCAAGCGGCACCAGCGGGTCTATGCGGCGCTGGGCGAGCGCATGCGCGAGGAGATCCACGCGCTGTCGATGAAGACGCTGACGCCCGAGGAGTGGCAGCAATGAGCGCCGCCAACACCGGCCTGACGCTGGCCCTCTCCAAGGGCCGCATCTTCGAAGAGACGTTGCCGCTGCTGCGCGCCGCCGGCATCGAGGTGCTGGAAGACCCCGAGACCTCGCGCAAGCTCATCCTGCCGACCAACCGCGAAGGCGTGCGCATCGTCATGGTCCGCGCCAGCGACGTGCCGACCTATGTGCAGTACGGCGGCGCCGACCTCGGCGTGGCCGGCCGCGACGTGCTGCATGAGCAAGCCCTCGCCCAGGGCGGCTCGCACGGCCTCTACCAGCCGCTGGATCTGAACATCGCCCGCTGCCGCATGAGCGTGGCCACGCGGGCCGATTTCGACTACGCCACCGCCGTGAAGCAGGGCTCGCGGCTGCGCGTGGCCACCAAGTACACCGAGATCGCCCGCCAGCACTTCGCCGAGAAGGGCGTGCACGTGGACCTCATCAAGCTCTACGGCTCCATGGAACTGGCGCCGCTGACGGGCCTGGCCGACGCCATCGTCGACCTCGTCTCCACCGGCGGCACGCTGCGCGCGAACAAGCTGGTGGAGGTGGAGCAGATCATGGACATCTCGTCGCGCCTGGTCGTCAACCAGGCCGCGTTGAAGCTCAAGCGCGACACACTGCGGCCGCTGATCGACGCGTTCTCGAAGGCGGTGACCGCATGAGCCTCGTGCGCCAACTCTCGACCGCGTCGGCCGACTTCGCCGTCGAGTTCGAACGCCTGCGCCATTGGTCGGCCGAGACGGATGCGGCCATCGAAGGCCGTGTCGCGGAGATCCTGGCCGATGTGCAGGCACGCGGTGACGCCGCCGTGCTCGAGTACACGGCGCGCTTCGACCGCCTGAACGCCGACAGCGTCGCCGCACTGGAGATCACTCAAGGCCAGCTGCAGGCTGCGCTGGCCGCCATCACGCCCGACCAGCGCGATGCGCTGCAGGCGGCCGCGCGGCGTGTGCGGGCCTACCACGAGCGTCAGCTGGAGGCCTCGGGCCGCAGCTGGAGCTACCGCGACGAGGACGGCAGCCTGCTGGGCCAGAAGGTCACGCCGCTGGACCGGGTGGGCCTGTATGTGCCGGGCGGCAAGGCGGCCTACCCGAGCAGCGTGCTGATGAACGCCATTCCCGCGCATGTGGCGGGCGTGCAGGAAATCGTCATGGTCGTGCCGACGCCCGACGGCGCGCGCAACCCGCTGGTGCTGGCCGCCGCCGCCGTGGCCGGCGTGCACCGCGTGTTCACCATCGGCGGCGCGCAGGCCGTGGCCGCGCTGGCCTACGGCACGGCCACCATCCCGCGGGTCGACAAGATCACCGGCCCGGGCAATGCCTACGTCGCCTCGGCCAAGAAGCATGTGTTCGGCCAGGTCGGCATCGACATGATCGCCGGCCCCAGCGAGATCCTCGTCATCGCCGACGGCACCACGCCGCCCGACTGGGTGGCCATGGACCTGTTCAGCCAGGCCGAGCACGACGAGCTGGCGCAGAGCATCCTGCTGAGCCCCGACGCGGCCTTCCTCGACGCCGTGCGCGCCAGCATGGAGCGGCTGCTGCCTGAGCTGCCGCGCGCCGACATCGTGCGCGCGTCGCTGCAGGGCCGTGGCGCGCTGATCCACACGCGCTCGATGGAAGAGGCCTGCGAGATCAGCAACAGCATCGCGCCCGAGCACCTGGAGATCAGCGCCGCCGAGCCGGCCCGCTGGGAGCCGCTGCTGCGCCATGCCGGCGCCATCTTCATGGGCGCCTACACCAGCGAGAGCCTGGGCGACTACTGCGCCGGCCCCAACCACGTGCTGCCCACGGCCAGCACGGCGCGCTTCTCGTCGCCGCTGGGTGTGTACGACTTCCAGAAGCGCAGCAGCCTCATCGAGGTCAGCGCCGAGGGCGCGCAGTCGCTGGGCCGCATCGCCAGCGTGCTGGCGCACGGCGAGGGCCTGCAGGCCCATGCGCGTGCGGCCGAACTCAGGCTGAAGTGAGCGGCGCGCGCGTGGCCGCGCGCTTGTGGGCGGTCCGCGCGGCGGGGCGACCAGGGCGCCCGCGTCCCGCACGGTGCCCCGGGTCTTGGCCTCTCAGGCCACGGCCTTGAACGGGCTGCGCTCCGGCGGCTCGTCGTGTTCGGCCGTCTTGGTCAGCGCGGTGACGATCCAGTTCAGCGCCGACACGCGGTGCCGTACCGCGCAACTCAGCGGTTCGGGCTTGCAACCCATCTTGGCCTTGGGCTCCAGTGCCGTGCGGCCCAGGCTCAGCCGCGTGGAGCCGAAGGCGATCGCGTCCTGCACGGTGGACTGCAGCAGCGTCAGGTAGATGGGCGCGTCGGCATTGGCGGCGCGGTCGTAGCCGATGTAGTAGCCCAGCGTCGTGTCGCCGTCGTGCACGCTGGTGACGAAGCCCAGCCAGCGGCCGTCGGCATGTTCGGCCACGCGGCAGCGGAAGCGCTCGCCTAAGGCGGCGGCCATCGCGGGCAGATAGCCGGGTGTCAGCGTCGCCAGCCGCAGGCCCTGGGCCTGGTGCACCTGGCCGTAGAGGCCGTGCAGTTCGTCGGCGCGTGCGGCCATCTCCTCGGCCGTGGCGAGGCGCAGCGTGATCGAGGCGTTGGTGCAGTCCTTCAGCAGCTTCTTGGCCGCGCTGCGGTAGCCGGAGGTCATGCTGGCGAGGTAGTCGTCCCAGCTCTTCCACTCGGGGCGCAGCGTCAGCACCATGTCGGGCTCGGTCTCCACGCTGCGGTAGCCCAGCAGGCGCAGTGCCGGCGGCACCTGCTCGCCGGCCACGCCGAGGTCCTTGATCATGGCCAGGTCGGACTGGCCGCTGAGCTTGTCCGCGCGGCGCACGCGGTAGATGGCTTCGCAGACGGCATGCCACAGCTGGCCTTCGTCGGCATGCGGCGCCAGCGCCATCGAGCGCGCGCCCCACACCAGCAGGTTGCCGCACACCAGCAGGTGTTCGCGCAGCCCGGCGATGGGGTCCAGCAGCTTTTTCTCGCCCGGCTTGCGCAGCTGCATGCCGCCGATGCTCACGCGCTGCAGCAGCAGCGCGGCGACCGGCTCGCCGTCGGCATAGGCCATCGCGTAGCGCGGCTCCAGGTTGTCGGGCGCGTGTTGCTCCAGCACGCGCAGGTAGTCGCGCGACAGGAAGACGGTCTGCGCCGCCAGCGCGTCCCAGTGCGCCGGATTGACGAAGGCTATGCGGTCCGCCAGCACCAGCTGCAGCCCCGACGCCGAGCGCCGTGCGATGCGCCGCGCCTTGATGTCCTGCAGCGCCTGCACGGGGTTGACCGGCTGTGGCTTGAGCTTGCCGAGCGCGCGCCCGGTGCGCTTGAGCTTGGCGACGGTGGCTTGCAGGGGCTGCTTGACGAGGCGTGATGCGGACATCGATGCGATGAAAGACAAGGGGCCTCAAGGATAGGTGCTGCGGCGACGCAGCCCGTCGGTGTCGCGCAAGGTGGTTAATCACACGAAGTTCGTGTTGCACGAAGTTCGTGATACCCTGCGGGCCATGAAGAATGTCACCGTCTCCATGGACGACGGCGTGGCCGAATGGGCCCGGCTGGAAGCCGCGCGGTGCAACACCAGCGTTTCGCGGCTGCTCGGTGAGTTGCTGGCCGAGAAGATGCGGCACGACGACGCCTACGAGCGCGCGCTGCAGGATTGGTTGCACCGCGAGCGCAGCTGGTCGTCGGACGGCAACCCTTACCCAGGCAGAACATGACGCCCCTCGTCCAACGAGTACGTTGGCCGGCCTTGCAGGCCGCGCTGCGGCTCGCGCCGCCGCGCTTCGGCAGGCACATTGAGCCCACTGGGCTCCCTGTGTCCAGCCTCAGCCCCCGCGGGGACGGCGATGCATGCGGCATTGAGCCGCACGCACATCGGCATGACGGGCCGGCTTGGGAGCGGCCCGGCGCTGGGCCTGCGAGTGCATTGACATGAATTCCATGGATCCCGTCTTCGTCGACACCTCCGTGCTGCTGTTCAGCGAGGACGGTGCCCGGCCGCCTGAGCGGGAGCAGGTGCTGGCCTGGCTGCGGGTGCTGTGGGCCGGGCGCACCGGCCGCGTGTCGGTGCAGGTGCTGAACGACTTCTACCTGCTGGCCACGCAGCGCGTGCAGCCGCCCATGCCGCAGGGCGATGTGCGCGCCGAGGTGCGCCGTTATCAGCACTGGCGGCCGTGGGCGGCCGATCAGGCCACCGTCGAGTCCGCTTGGTCGCTGGAAAGCCGCTTCGGCCTGCCGTTCGCCGATGCGCTGGTCGTGGCCAGCGCCAAGGCCCAGGGCTGCACACGGCTGCTGAGCCTGGCGCTGCCGCATGACGCCGTGTACGACAGCGTGCAGGTGCTCAACCCCCTTGTTGTCCCCGTCCCGACTGCACCATGACTGCTGCCTTCGACCGAGCCCTCGCCCAAGCGATCGATCAAATACGCCCCGACGTGCGCGCGGCGCATGCCTATGTCGTGCAGTCCAGCCATGGGCTGTTGAAGATGGACGCGATGGAGAACCCCTACCGCCTGCCGCCCGAGCTGCAGCGGGCGCTGGGTGAGCGGCTCGCCAGCGTCGCGCTGAACCGCTACCCGGCCGAGCGCACCGCCGAGCTGGCCCGCGCGCTGGCCCGGCATGCCGGCGCGGCAGACGACGTGGGCGTCACGCTGGGCAATGGCTCCGACGAGCTGATCGGCCTGCTGAGCATCGCCATCGCGCGGCCCGGCGCTTGCGTGCTCGCGCCGGTGCCGGGCTTCGTCATGTACGAGGCCTTCGCGCGCCAGCAGCGGCTGGACTTCATCGGCGTGCCGCTGCGCGCCGACGATTTCCAGCTCGACGAGGCCGCCATGCTGGCCGCCATCGAGAAGCACCAGCCCGCGCTCATCTACCTGGCCTACCCGAACAACCCCACGGCGACGCTGTGGGATGCCGCCGTCATCGAGCGCATCGCGCAGGCCGCGCCGGGGCTGGTCGTCATGGACGAGGCCTACCAGCCCTTCGTCGACCAGGTCAGCGGCCAGAGCAGCCTCGCGCTGATGGCCCGCCAGCCCAACGTGCTGGTCATGCGCACGATGAGCAAGTTCGGCCTGGCCGGCGTGCGCATCGGCTACCTGCTGGGCGCGGCGGCGCTGGTGGAGCAGATCGAGAAGCTGCGCCCGCCCTACAACATCAGTGTGCTGAACGCCGAGGCGGCGCTCTTTGCGCTGGCGCATGCCGACGTCTACGCCGCCCAGGCAGCCGAGCTGCGCCAGCAGCGCGACCGGCTGTTCCAGGCCCTGCAGGCCCTACCGGGCGTGAGCCCTTGGCCCAGCCAGGGCAATATGATCCTGGCCAGAGTGCAGGACGCCGCCGCCACCTTTGCGGCCCTGAAAGCGCGCGGCGTGCTGATCAAGAACGTCTCCGCCCTGCACCCGTTGCTCGCGAACTGCCTGCGCTTCACCGTCGGGACGCCCGAAGAAAACACCCGCCTGCTGGCCGAACTCCAAGACTGCCTGTCATGAGCTCCCCCACCGTCACGGCACGCACAGCCGAAGTCACCCGCAACACCAAAGAGACGCGCATCACGGTGCGCATCAACCTCGACGGCACGGGCCAGTCCAAGCTGCACACCGGCATCGGCTTCTTCGACCACATGCTGGACCAGATCGCCCGCCACGGCCTGATCGACCTGGACATCCACTGCGAAGGCGACCTGCACATCGACGGCCACCACACGGTGGAAGACGTGGGCATCACGCTGGGGATGGCCATCGCCAAGGCCGTGGGCGACAAGGCCGGCCTGACCCGCTATGGCCACAGCTACGTGCCGCTGGACGAGGCGCTGTCGCGTGTCGTCATCGACCTGTCCGGCCGCCCGGGCCTGCACATGGACTGCAAGTTCACGGCCGGCAGCATCGGCGCCTTCGACACGCAGCTCACCTTCGAGTTCTTCCAGGGCTTCGCCAACGCCGCGCTGGCCACGCTGCACATCGACAACCTGAAGGGCCACAACGCCCACCACCAGGCCGAAACGATGTTCAAGGCCTTCGGCCGCGCGCTGCGCATGGCGACGACGCCTGACCCGCGCTCGGCCGGCGTGATTCCGTCGACGAAAGGGTCGCTGTGAGCCGCACCGTCGCCGTTGTCGACTACGGCATGGGCAATCTGCGCTCCGTGTCGCAGGCCGTCATCCATGCCGCCGAGGGGCAGGGTTATGACGTCGCCATAACCTGTGACCCCGACGCCATCCGCGCCGCCGAGCGCGTCGTGCTGCCGGGCCAGGGCGCCATGCGCGACTGCATGGCCGAGCTGGCCGCGTCGGGCGCCAAGGAAGCCGTGCTCGAAGCCGCGGCCACCAAGCCGCTGCTGGGCGTGTGCGTGGGCATGCAGATGCTGCTGGACCACAGCGAGGAACAGGACACGCCGGGCCTGGGCCTGATCCCGGGGCGCGTGCAGCGCTTCCGGCTGGAGGGCCGGCTGCAGGACGACGGCAGCCGCTTCAAGGTGCCGCAGATGGGCTGGAACCGCGTGCACCAGCCGCGCCCGCACCCGGTGTGGCACGGCATTCCCGACGCCAGCTGGTTCTACTTCGTGCACAGCTTCTACGCGACGACCGCGCAGCCCGAGCACAGCGCCGGCGAGACCGACTACGGCCTGCGCTTTACCTGTGCGGTGGCCCGGGATAATATTTTTGCGACCCAATTCCACCCCGAGAAAAGTGCCGCGCTGGGCCTCGCCCTGTACCGCAACTTCCTGCACTGGAAGCCTTGATCGACGCTCGCCGATCCGCACCTTCTCGCCCCCCTTCCTTTCCCTCCAGCCCTTCAGCCACCGGCCATGCTGCTGATCCCTGCCATCGACCTGAAAGACGGTCGCTGCGTCCGCCTCAAGCAAGGCGACATGAACGACTCCACCACCTTCGGCGAAGACCCCGCCGCGATGGCCCGCCGCTGGGTCGACGCGGGCGCGCGGCGGCTGCATCTGGTGGATTTGAACGGCGCCTTCGCGGGCAAGCCGGTCAACGAGGCGGCCATCAAGGCCATCATCAAGGAGGTGGGCGACGAGATCCCTATCCAGCTGGGCGGCGGCATCCGTGACCTCGACACCATCGAGCGCTACCTCGACGACGGCCTGAGCTACGTCATCATCGGCACGGCTGCGGTGAAGAACCCCGGCTTCCTGAAAGATGCCTGCAGCGCCTTCGGCGGCCACATCATCGTCGGGCTGGACGCCAAGGACGGCAAGGTCGCGACTGACGGCTGGAGCAAGCTGACTGGTCACGAGGTTATCGACATGGGCCAGAAGTTCCAGGACTACGGCGTCGAAGGCATCATCTACACCGACATCGGCCGCGACGGCATGCTGACGGGGATCAACATCGACGCCACCGTCAAGCTGGCCCAGGCGTTGACCATCCCCGTCATCGCGTCGGGCGGCCTGTCCAACATCGCCGACATCGAGCGGCTGTGCGCCGTGTACGAGGACGGCGTCGAAGGCGTCATCTGCGGCCGCTCCATCTACACGGGCGACCTCGATTTCGCGGCCGGTCAGGCGCGTGCCGACGAACTGATGGCCGCTGCGGAATAACGCCGGTGCTGGCCAAACGAATCATCCCCTGCCTGGACGTCACGGCCGGCCGTGTCGTCAAAGGTGTCAATTTCGTCGGCCTGCGTGACGCGGGTGACCCGGTGGACATCGCCGCCCGCTACAACGAGCAGGGCGCCGATGAACTGACCTTCCTCGACATCACCGCCACCAGCGACGGCCGCGACCTCATCCTGCACATCATCGAGGCGGTGGCCAGCCAGGTCTTCATCCCGCTGACCGTGGGTGGCGGCGTGCGCGCCGTGGCCGACGTGCGCCGGTTGCTGAATGCGGGCGCCGACAAGGTGAGCTTCAACTCCGCCGCCGTGGCCGACCCCGAATTGATCCGCGCCGCCAGCGACAAATACGGTGCCCAGTGCATCGTCGTCGCCATCGACGCCAAACGCCGCCAGGGCGACGATCTCGCCGCGCGCGGCCCCGGCTGGGATGTCTACACGCATGGCGGCCGCAAGAACGTGGGCCTGGATGCGGTGGCCTGGGCCAGGCAGATGGCCGAGTTCGGTGCCGGCGAGATTCTGCTGACCAGCATGGACCGCGACGGCACCAAGAGCGGCTTCGACCTGGCGCTCACCCGTGCCGTCAGCGACGCGGTGCCGGTGCCCGTCATCGCCTCCGGTGGTGTGGGTTCGCTGGACGACCTGGCCGACGGCATCACCCAGGGCGGCGCCGACGCCGTGCTGGCCGCCAGCATCTTCCACTTCGGCCAGCACACGGTGGGCGAGGCCAAGGCGCTGATGGCCGCGCGCGGGATTCCGGTGCGGCAGTGATTCCCTGATGCTGGCGCTGATGGCGGGACAATCCCGGCATGGGTGAGATCCGAATCATTGGCGGCCAGTGGAAGCGCTCCAAGCTCCCGGTGCCTGACGCGCCGGGGCTGCGCCCCACGTCCGACCGCGTCCGCGAGACGCTGTTCAACTGGCTGGGCCAGACGCTGACGGGCTGGCGTGTGCTGGATGCGTTTGCCGGCAGCGGCGCCTTGGGCTTCGAGGCGGCGTCGCGCGAGGCGGCGGCGGTGGTGCTCATCGAGCGTGATGCCAAGCTCGTGGCCGGCCTGCGCGCCAGCGTGCAGCGGCTGAAGGCCACGACCATGACCGTCCATGCGGCCGATGCGCTGGTCTGGATGAAGTCGGCGCCGCGTGCCGGGTTCGATCTGGTCATGCTGGACCCGCCGTTCGCCGCCGATCTGTTCGATGCCGCGCTGGCGGCGGCGATGCCGCTGGTGGGCGAGGGCGGGCTGATCTATGTCGAGGCGCCGCGCGAGATCGCTGCGCCAGCGGGCTTCTCCGTGCTGCGCCAGGGGCGGGCCGGCGCCGTGCACTACCACCTGCTGCGCCGCGAGGACAATCCAGCCCCATGACTTCGCGCAAGACCATCTCGGCCGTCTACCCCGGCACCTTCGACCCCATCACCCTCGGCCACGAGGATTTGATGCGCCGCGCTGCCGGCATGTTCGAGCGCCTGGTGCTGGCGGTGGCCGTGGGCCATCACAAGAAGACGCTGTTCTCGCTGGACGAGCGGCTGGCGATGGCGCGCGAGGTGGCCGCGCAGTGCTGTCCACAAGGCAACGTCGAGGTGTTCGCCTTCGACGGGCTGCTGCGCGACTTCGTGCGCTCGCACGAGGGGCGGGTCGTCGTGCGCGGCCTGCGCACCGGCGGCGACTTCGAGTACGAGTTCCAGATGGCCGGCATGAACCGCAAGCTGATGCCGGAGGTCGAGACCATCTTCCTCACGCCCGGCGAGCAACACCAGTACACGTCCAGCACCTTCGTGCGAGAGATCGCGACGCTGGGCGGCGAGGTCGCCGAGTTCGTGTCGCCCGGCGTGCTGGCGCGGCTGAACGCGAAGTTCAACGGGGGCTGACATGGCATTGATGATCACCGACGAGTGCATCAACTGCGACGTCTGCGAACCCGCCTGCCCGAACAACGCGATCAGCATGGGCGAGGAGTACTACCAGATCGACCCGGGCAAGTGCACCGAGTGCGTGGGCCATTTCGATGAGCCGCAATGCGTGATGCTGTGCCCGGTGGCGTGCATCCCGGTCAACCCGGCTCACATCGAGACCCGCGAGACGCTGCTGCAGAAGTACCAGCGCCTCACGGCGGCCTGAGGGCGGCTGGCAGTTCCTGTACGGCACGACGAAGGCCCTGGGGCCCGTCGGTGTCGGCGTCAGTCGATCAGGCTGGCCAGCCAGCCCGGCTGGAAATGCAGGTCGACGTAATCGGCCAGGCCGTCGAACACGGCTTCCAGCGACCGGCCCGATTGCCCGAACAGGGCCTGCAGCACGGCCGGCTGTTCGAACAGGCCGTGGGCATAGACGCCCAGCACGCGGCCGGCCTGCCAGCCGATGGCTTCGCCATCCGCGTTGCGCAGCGCCACCTGCGGCGCCGGCAGGCCGGGGTGGGGCTGGGTGCGGCCGTGGCGGATTTCATAACCTTCGGTCTGCACGTTGGACAGCGTGGCCCAGGGGCCGTCGGTGGCGCCGAACTGCAGCGCGGTGCGGCTCAGCAGCTTCTCGGCCTCGAACACGGTGACCAGCGGCAGCAGCCCCAGGCCGGGCGCGTTGCCGTCCACGCCGTGGGTGTCGATCAGCGCTTCGCCCAGCATCTGCAGCCCGCCGCAGATGCCCAAGATCCTGCCGCGGTGGGCGTTGATGGCCTGATCCAGCTTCTGCGCGCGCAGCCAGGCGAGGTCGGCGGCGGTGGCCTTGGAGCCGGGCAGGATGATCCAGTCGGCCGCCGCCAGCTCGGCGGCCGAGCGCGCCCACGACAGCCGCACGCCCGGCAGCTGGCGCAGTGGCTGGAATTCGTCGAGGTTGGACAGCCGCGGGTAGGCGACGATGGCGATGTGCAGCCCGCCGCCGGTGGTGGCGTCGTCGAACACGCCGTCTTCCTCGGGCAGGCCGTGGCCGCGCCACATGGGCAGTGTGGCGATGGTGGGCACGCCGGTCAGGCGCTCCAGCACCTCGGGGCCGGGCGTGAGCAGGCCGGCGTCGCCGCGGAAGCGGTTCAGCACGAAGCCGCGCACTTGTGCGCGCACGTCCTCGGGCATGAGCTGGTGCGTGCCGTAGAGGTGGGCAAAGGCGCCGCCGCGGTCGATGTCGGTCACCAGCAGGCAGGCAGCCCGCGAGTCGCGCGCGGTGCCGAGGTTGACGTAGTCACTGCCGGCCAGGTTGATCTCGGCCGGCGAGCCGGCACCTTCGATGACGACGACGTCGTTCTCGCTGATCAACTCGTGCAGCGCTGCGCGGGCGCGCGGCCTGAGCAGCCCGCTGCGTTCGCGCCAGGGCATGCGCGACAGCGCCGCGTCCACCTCGCCCATGATGACGACCTGGCTCTGCGTGTCGGCCTCGGGCTTGAGCAGCACCGGGTTCATGCGCACCTCGGGCACGCGCCGCGCGGCCAGGGCCTGGAAGTACTGCGCGCTGCCGATCTCGCCGAGCCGACCGTCCAGGCCCGGCACCACGCGCGCGTTGTTGCTCATGTTCTGCGCCTTGAAGGGCGCCACCTTCAGGCCCTGGCGTGCATACCAGCGGCACAGCGCGGTGGCGAGCCAGCTCTTGCCCGCGCCGCTGGTGGTGCCGAGCACCATGACGGCCTTGCGGCGTGGTTTCATGTTTTTTCTTCCTGAATGTCGAGCAGCGCCTGCCGCAGCGCCTGCTGCGCGGCCGGCGGCTGGGCCGACACGCGCACCCAACCCGGCAGTCCGAAGCTGCTGGCGTCGCGCACG
>JACCDP010863486.1_pt1 | contig 22357 bp, 31 predicted proteins | sample 7445841 | NCBI WGS metagenome assembly JACCDP01 (sample SAMN15323441, study PRJNA562643) | freshwater metagenome | isolation source: river surface water | place: USA:Blue River Watershed | collected 2017-08-17
AACCTTTAAATCAGAATAAGATGACACCAAAAGAAAAAGCAGAAGAATTAAAAAATCAATTTGATATGGTTATTTACACTGACCAAAATCACGATGACCAAGTAAAAAGATGTGCCTTTAAATCAGCAAATGAAACTTGGAAGGTTTTATGGAACTTATATGATAATCCAAACACTTCTGATAGTGCTGAGATTATAATTAAAGAACAAATTGATTTTTGGGCAGATGTTAAGGCGGAGTTGTCTTAGCCTTGTTGCTAACGCTGACACTATACGAAGGCAGGGGTTAAGATGCACTCCATTTCAGCCTTGCACAAATGATAAATAGATGCACGAACGCTCACTTTAGCAGTACGCCCCTGCTTTTGTATAGCGTATGTTATAGGGCGTTTTTAATTTAAATCAAAATGAAAATAAGTAACGAAAAATTAAAACCTAAAACATTTGAAGATGCAGTTGAGCCATTGATGAAGTGGTTGTGTGAAAATCAACATCCACACACAACTGTAATAGTTACAAATAATCGTGCAGAATTAGTTGAAGGATTGCAATGTCATATTACTGATGAATTTATTGTGGACTAAATGCCCTATAACACAAAAGCAGGTGCAGTTTCAATTGCACTTGCTAACTGTTAACCGCCGTTTTAATGACGTAAATTATTAAAATTAAATCAGAATAATATGAAAGCAACACTTGAATTCAACCTACCTGAAGACAAACACGAATGGGATAATGCAGTAAACGCGAATAATATGTATTGCGCTCTTTGGGAAATTCACGAAGAAATTCGACGGGTATGGAAATACGGAGAACTAACCGAAGGTCAATTCGAAATAGTGGAACAAATTTACGATAAAGTAAACGAGATAATAAACGAAAACAATATAAACTTAAAGTAAAATGGAAACAAAAGTAAACACGGGAGCAATTTTTAAGAATGACAAAAAACAAGGTAATCAACCCGACTACCGAGGAAAAGTAAACGTAAACGGCAAAGAAATGGAAATAGCGTTATGGTTAAAAGAATCTTCGAAAGGAATGAAATACTTTTCGTGTTCGTTTAGCGAGCCACGAACCAACGAAACCCCTAAACAAGTAAACACGCAAATAATTGAAAATGACGATTTACCCTTTTAGTTATGTTTATAGACGATAATTCATTACGTAAGGAGTTGAAAAATATACTCCTTACCAAAACACGAAACCAAGTAGTAAAGGAAATAAAATCCAAAGGGTTAAAAATGCATCAGTACACAATAGACCGCTTTTTAAGTGGCGCATTGGTAAGCATTAAAACCCTTCGAACTTTAGACGAATACGTTTACCGACACCAAAAAGGATTTAAGTAAGTGTAATTAAAATATAAACATTATATTTGATGACAAATTAAACAAAATGGAATGGGTAAGCGTAGTAGCTAAAGACCATAAGGAATGGGTTAAACTTGTAAAAACTTTCGGCGAAGATTTTTACGCGGAAGACATTGTACAGGAAGCCTACTTACGTTTGTACCGATATTGCAAACCTGAAAACGTTATTCAAAATGGGCAAGTTAATAAAGGTTTTATGTATTTTGTTTTACGCAATCTTTACTTATTACACGTTAAGAGCGAAAAAAAGGGAGAAATGGTAAACTTAGATAACTTACCCCTGCTAAAAGACGAACCAACCAACTTGCCAAAGGAAGAAGCCTACGCAAGAATGCTAGCTAAGATTTACGAGGAAGTTGATTCGTGGCATTGGTACGACAAACAACTATTCACAATCTACAAAGACACGGACTTAAGCATAAGAGATATAGCTAAAGAAACTACGATTAGTTCGAGTTCCATTTTCAATACGTTAAAGAACTGCAAAAGCAAAGTAAGGAATAAGTTTAAGGAGGAATACGAAGATTACAAAAACACGGATTACGAATTAATTAAATAAAACAACTATGGCACGACCAAGAAAAAAACAAGCCGAAGGACTAGGAGACACGGTAGAAAACATTTTAGAAGTTACAGGAATAGCAAAGGTAGCTAAGTGGGTACTAGGCGAGGACTGCGGATGCGAGGAACGTAAGGCAAAGTTAAACGAACTTTGGAGGTATACTAAACCCGAATGCCTAACGGAAGACGAATACAAATACCTAGACGATTTTTATACTAACCTAAAGAGTAGCGTTAGCCCTAACCAACAAAGGGAGTTATTAAAGATTTACAATAGAGTTTTTAAACAAAGAATGCAACCTACTTCCTGCGGTAGTTGCGTTAGGGAAATCGTAAATAAGTTAAACAAGCTATATTCAATTTACAAAGAAGAAAATGCCAATACCGAAACCGAATCCTAACGAAGAAAAAAAAGAGTTCGTAATGCGTTGTATGGGGGACGATACGATGAATAAAGAATTTCCCGAAACCGACCAACGTTTAGCAGTTTGTTCGTCTACTTACGAGGAATCTAAACTATCAAAACACGAAAACAATGGGACAAGGAAGACCAAATAAAATACATAGCCCCGAACACCTTTGGGAACTATTCACCGAATACAAAAGACACGTAAAGAACAATCCAATCTTAAAACATACTTTCGTAGGTAAGGAAGGACGAAGCGAATATAGCGAACTTGAACGTCCGTTAACCATAGAAGGGTTTGAATGTTACGTTGCTGATTTGGGAATTATAGGCGATTTAAGCCACTATTTCGCAAACACGAACGGAAGATATAAGAGATTTTTAACTATCACTACGCGCATACGCAAGGAAGTTAGAAACGACCAAATAGGCGGTGGTATGGCGGGAATCTATAACCCAAGCATTACGGCACGTCTAAACAACTTAGTAGAAAAGAAAGAAATTACCAACGTAGAACAACCATTATTCCCCGATGTTTCGGAAGACAACAGCGATACGGAAGATACTGAATCTTAAAAAACGAATTAAGATTATTCAGGGCGGAACTTCGGCAGGTAAGACGTTTGGAATTTTACCTGTGTTAATTGACCGAGCCGCACGAACGGAAGGAATCGAAATAAGCGTAGTTGCCGAAACAATACCTCATTTAAGACGGGGTGCGTTAAAGGACTTCCTGAAAATAATGAAATGGACGGGCAGATTCTTTGAGGATAGGTTTAACAAATCTTTACTACGTTATGAGTTCGCAAATGGAAGCGTTATCGAATTCTTTTCCGCAGACGATTCGAGCAAACTACGGGGTGCAAGGCGCGACATTCTTTATATCAACGAATGTAATAACGTTACCTTCGATTCCTATAACGAACTTGCTATACGAACACGAAAAGAAGTATATTTAGATTTTAACCCTGCTAACGAATTTTGGGTGCATACTGAATTAAAGAACGAACCCGATTCGGACTTTTTAATTCTCACGTACAAGGATAACGAAGCCTTAGACCAATCAATTATAGACCAAATCGAAAAGAACAAAGAGAAAGCGAAAACTTCTACTTATTGGGCGAATTGGTGGAAGGTGTACGGCGAAGGTCAATTAGGAATGCTTGAAGGTGTTGTTTTCAGTAATTGGAAACAAATTGACACGATACCCAAAGAAGCAAAGTTACTCGGTATAGGTTTGGACTTTGGATATACCAACGACCCGACCGCAATAATAGAAATATACAATTACAACGGGCAACGGATAGTTAACGAGGTAGCCTACCAAACGGGGTTACTAAATAGCGAAATAGCGAAACTACTACCAAAACACGTACCCGTTTACGCGGATTCATCCGAACCGAAATCAATAGATGAAATAAAACGCTATGGAATAACCATTAAAGGAGTAACAAAAGGCAAGGATTCGATAAACTACGGAATAGATGTTATTCAGCGTAACGAATACTTAGTTACTGCGAACAGCGGTAATTTAATCAAAGAATTACGTTCGTATATTTGGGACACGGACAAACAAGGGAAACGATTAAACAAGCCTATCGACTTTAATAACCACGCTATCGACGCATTTAGATACCACGAAATGGAAACGTTAGGCATAGGGGCAAATTACGGAAGCTATGCAATACGGTAAGACGGACGATTTACAGGTAATGATTACTCGTGTTGAACAATACATACACGAGCGTACAGGCAAACGAGTAAGAATAGTATTTAATAATATGGCGCGGTTTCCCGTTCACTTCGAAATGCTTTTGAAGGCTTACGAGTTTGTTATGAGTTACAAAAACGAAAATAAATAGTTTAATAAATATGCGAATAGAAATAGACGTACCGAGTTCGATTAGTGAAATACCTTTAATGAATTATCAAAAATTCCTAAAGGTTCAGCAAAACTCAAACGATGAGGAATTTATAGCGCAAAAAATGATAGAAATTTTCTGCGGGATAGAATTAAAGGACGTTGTTAAAATGAAGCTAACTAGCATTAACGATTTAGTGTTACATTTCAACGAAATCTTTTCCGTTAAACCAAAGTTTCAACCTAGGTTCAAAATAGGCGGAATGGAATACGGGTTTATACCCGACCTTGAAAATATAAGTTTCGGCGAATACGTGGACTTGGATAACTATTTAGCAAATTGGGACGATTACCACAAAGCTATGGCAGTAATGTACCGACCAATTACGGAAACACGAAAAGACAAATACAACATTTTCGAATATAACGGAGCATCCGAGTTTAGCGATGCTATGAAGTACGCGCCTATGGACGTTGCAATAGGGGCGAGCGTTTTTTTTTGGACTTTAGGAAACGAGTTATTAAGCGCTACCCTAAGTTATTTGGAAACCGAGACGAACAGGATGATAAAAGAGAATCCGACTTTAGCGCACGAACACAATTTGGGAAAAAATGGGGATGGTATTCAAGTATCTACGGACTTGCTAAGGGCGACCTTACAAAATATGACGAAGTTACAAAATACGGATTATTTAAATGTCTCACCTATCTTACATTCGAGCAGGAAAAAAACGAAGTTGAACTAATGGAAATAAAAAAGAATAAAATATGAACGGCTATTACTCATTACTAGACCAACTAAGAACGCATTTTAACGCAGACCCGTTAGTTAACACCGTTTCGCAAGGTTCGATTTTTAACGTTGACTTAGGAAAGCAAACTATATTCCCGTTAGTTCACGTTATGGTTAATCAAGTTACGTTTAATGATAACGTAATGACTGCGAACGTTACTTTACTTGCAATGGATAACGTAAGCCAACGAAAAGAGGAAGCACCAAACACCTTCGAAACTGCGGACAACGAAATAGACGTTTTAAACACTCAGTTAGCGATTCTTAACCGAGCCTTTGAGATGCTAAAACACGGAAACCTATGGGACAACCTTTACCAACTTAACGGAGCGCCTACCTGCGAACCTTTTACCGAGCGATTCGAAAACTATCTAGCAGGGTGGGCAATGACTTTTGACGTAGATTTCCCTAACGATATGACACGTTGTTAAAATGGATAAGGAGCTACAATTACAAGCCTTAGAAAAGTTTCGCGACATAGTTATAAAAAACGCGAAAAATAACCTACGTCAAAAATCCGCTTCGGGCAAATTAAGGGATTCATTAAACGCCCAAGTAAAGGTTATGCCTAATTCTATTCGTTTATATTTTGAAATGGAGGAATATGGGTTTTACCAAGACCAAGGGGTAAAGGGTGTAAGTAGTGGACGAAGCCTAAGTAACTTTAGGTTTGGTTCGGGTTCGGGTAAAAAAGGAGGACTAACCGAAGGAATAAAAAAATGGGTTAAATATCGTAGCATTCAATTTAGAGACAAGAAAGGAAGGTTTTTAAGTAGCGACGCTACGGCAATGCTTATAACACGTTCTATTTGGCAAAAAGGAATAAAGCCTAGTATGTTTTTTACAAAGCCATTTGAACAAGCATTTAAAACATTACCAAACGAAATGATAGATGCTTACGGTTTGGAATCCGAGGAACTATTTGATACAATAATGAAAGAAAATATGAAAAACTATGGCTATAAATAGAATATACGCACGAAGCCCGTACATTATCGAAGTGGACGAAGTAGGGCAAAGCGGAAGTAAGGTAGAGTTATACATTTACACGAACGGAAGCACCCCGCCAACCTTACCGACTTACACGCTTGAGAAGTTAATTCCCGCGAGTAATAACACGCAAACGTTGTACAACATTTCCCCGTATTTAATGGAGTATATTACGCACGATACATTTAGCAGTAATTACCAAACGGATAACTCTCCTTTGTCCACGGCTCAATATATTTGCGTTGACGTGAAACGATACAAATTAGTTTTGAACACTTACACGTTATTAAACACCTTTACCTATTTTGCTTTTGACGGGTTTGGGTATTATTCGCAAGGTTACAACCCACCGCATACTGCGCAAGGTTTAGCGCAATTAGACGAAAAAAATTACTATTATTGGGCTGATTCCAATAACAACCCTTTGTCAAATAACCTTCAAAGGGCGGGAACGATAACGGCTTATTTACCTACGAACTACTACATTAAATATACGCAACTCCAAACGGGTTTAACGTACACTACCCCCGTAGTTCCTGCGGACAACATTTACAACGTTTACAGGGTTTACCCAAGTTACTACCTTACAGGAAACAAAGTCGAAATATACACAAACCTAAACGTACTAATTTGGGAAGCTACATTTTACCCAATAGAGGAATGTTATTACGATGTAATGACTTTGGACTTTGTAAATATGTACGGATGTTGGCAACGTGAATTTTTCTTTAAGGCTTCTTACGAAAGTTTAACAACGTCAACTACGGAATTCAATTTAATGCAAGAAATGGATATATTCGGAAGTTGGGACACGAAATTAAACCAACGGCAAACATTTAACACGAACGGAATAATAACCCATAGGTTAAACACGGGTTGGGTGGATGAATCCTTTAACTCAAACCTTCAACAATTACTTTTAAGCGAACGAATTTTACTTAACGGAAAACCCGTTAAAATGAAAACCAAAGATTTCAACAAAGAAAAAAACCTAAACAACAAAAAGATAAATTATACTTTGGAGTTCGAGGAAAGCAACGATTTAATTAACAACGTAATTTAATGAAAAGGCAAGTAAGGGTTTTCGTAGAAGGGCAAAAGTTAGATTTATTCAACGATGAAAATATCGAGGTAACTTCTACTATTCAAAATATACAGGATATTTCGAAAACGTTTACCGACTTTTCGCAATCATTTACGATTCCAACAAGCCCCGTTAATAACGCTATTTGGGAATACTTTTACGAGAACGCAGTAACGGGTACGATTAACTACCAAGAACGATTAAACGGATATATCGAAATAGATATGACATTTTTTAGACGTGGTAAAATCCAAATGGAAAAGAGCCAACTAAAAAACGGACAACCCAACAATTACACTATAACGTTTTATGGCGAAGTAACTACGCTCAAAGATTTAGTAGGGGAAGACTTGTTAAGCGTTTTAGACCATTCAACACTTGACCACGATTACTCGTTTACGGAAATATACAACCGCATAACAAACCCAACTATTGATTGGGACGTATGCTACCCTTTAATAACTTCAAATCGAGTTTGGCAATACCAAGGGGTAGACCCAAGCGGGAATTTTCCTAATTGGTACACAAACACGGGGGCAAACAATATAAGCAACAACGCAGGCGCAATAGATTACCGTGAGTTATTTCCCGCAGTTCGGGTTAAAAGTATTTTCGATTTAATAGCAGCACAATACGGAGTAACGTTTACAGGAAGTTTCTTAACGGATGCTAGATTTACGCAGGCTTACCTATGGTACAAAAATAAAAACGATTTCGACTTTATCGGGCAAGCGCAAAACGTTACCTTTAATTCAGTAATAGCGCAGGGAGGAAGTACGTACAACCTTAACCCAAGTTCGCCACCTTATGTTTTTGATTTTACGCAAAACTTGTTAAACGTTTACTACCAATTTGGAGCGTCTTTTATGGGAATCAATATAGCGGTAGCGAGTAACTCAAACCCTACCGTAATTTATTACTTAGACACGTACATAAATGGAGCGTTATACCAAACAACCGAAGGGCAAGGATTTACCTTAAACGCAAACATTACGCAAATTCCAAACGTTCAAGGGTTGTATGATGTTTACGAATTTAAGTTAAGGGCTACGGCGGCGGTATCTATTACCTTGGATATTACCTACTCGGTTACTTACTTTAACCCTTTGCTTAATACGGATTTCGTTACCGTAAACACGAACGTAATTAACCTAACTACCTTTACCGATTTACAAACCTTAGCGCCTACAATAAAGGTACAGGATTTTATTTCGGGCATTCTTAAACAATTTAACCTAACTTGTTACGGAACTAACCCGAATACTTTTCAAATAGTACCTTTAGCGGATTGGTACGGAGCAGGAGCAGTAATAGACATTACCGAATTTACGGATAAAGACGAAATAGGAATAGACCGAGTAAAACTTTACAAAAAAATAGGCTTCAAGTTCCAAGATTCGGAAGGTTTTATGAATAAAAAGTATTTCGAACTCGGCTTAAAGCAATGGGGAAACACGGAATACCAATACCCGTACGACGGAGGCGAATTTAGTTTAGAAGTTCCGTTCGAAAATATGCTATTTAACAAATTTACGGGTACTAACTTACAAGTAGGGTACTCGTTAGATAGTTCGTTTAGTCCGTACATTCCAAAGCCTTTACTTATGTATAAATACGGAGGGGTAACACTAGCAACCCACGTACATTATACGGATGGAACTAACCACTTTACGAATTTAGATTATACAATGTTCGGGCAGGATTTAACAAATAACGGAATTCAATACTCGATAAACTTTGCGCCCGAAACTTCGTCTTATTGGCTTACACCTATTCAACAAAGTATTTTCGCAACGTATTATTTTCCGTACCTAGCTAACTTATTTAACCCTAAAAACAGGCTAACAACGGTAAAGGCAAATTTACCCGTAAGCCTATTAACGGGAATCCAATTAAACGACCGCCTAATTATCCGCGACAAAAGGTATATTATCAACCAAATGAAAACGAATATGGTTTCGGGGGTAACGGAGTTCGAATTACTTAACGATTTTATGCCTGTTGAACCCGATAAAATAATAGTACCCGAACCCGAAACCCCTTCGGTAGTTGTGCCTATTACTTTTCCTAACGTAACTTCTAAAACGGGTTCGGTTGCGGCAGTTAGGTTTGCTTCTACTAATTCGGACGTAGTAATAACCCCCAACGAAATAACGGAAGAACGTACCATAGAAATAACCTTGCCGACTTTAGATACCGCAACACGGATAACCGAGGAAAGCGACACTAGGATAACCGAAGACGGATACACCTTAGAAACGGAAGGGCGCAACGATACAATAATAGTAAACATAGAATACGAGTTCGCAAACGGAGAAATTAGAAACGGACAAATAATAGTAATAAGATGAGTTACATAAAACAAATAATTGGATTATTACAAGTAGATGACTTTGTAGGAAAACACGAATTTATTGAAATCGCAAAAGGAAAATATAAACTACATACGGACATTAAAGGGCTTTGGAAACAAGGTATGCGCGAAATAAAACTAAAGAGAAATGGCAGAAAAAAGAACGATTGAACTTGAAATAAAGGATAATAGTAAAAGCCTTAAAGCACAATTAAAGGAAGCGCAAGCCGAAGTCCAAAGGTTAGCAGATACCTACGGGGCAACTTCGCAACAAGCTAAGGATGCAGCTAAGCGAGCCGCCGACCTTAAAGATAGAATCGGCGATGCAAAAGCGTTAACAGATGCCTACAACCCCGATGCTAAGTTTAAGGCATTCGGTGCTGCATTACAAGGGGTAGCGGGTGGATTTACTGCCGTTACGGGCGCTATGGGTTTAATGGGTACGGAATCCGAGGACGTACAAAAAGCAATGCTAAGGGTTCAAAGTGCTATGGCTATAACGCAAGGACTAAACCAATTAGGGGAGGCACGGGATAGCTTTAAGAATTTAGGCGGTCAAATAAAAGATGTAGCGGTAAAATTAGGAATTCTTACCGTAACTAAGGAGGCGGATGCAATAGCAACTACGGAACAAACCGTAGCAACTTCGGCTAATATAGCGGCAACGAATGCTCAAACTGCGTCAAATGCAGCGGCGGGAACTTCATTTAAAACTATGGGAACTTCGGCTAAAGTATCCCTAAACGGCATTAAAGGCGCGATTGCTGCAACGGGTATTGGCGTTTTACTTATTGCTTTGGGTGCTATGGTGGCGTATTGGGACGATATTAAAGCGGCGGTTAGTGGGGTAAGCAAAGAACAAAATGCTTTAATAGAAAAGGAAAAGCAAGGCGCAGAATTAGCGCAAAAGAAATTAGACGGATTCGCCTTGGAAGAAAAGGCAATGAAGTTAGCGGGAAAATCCGAACAAGAAATAAATAAAATTCGTCAACAACGGCTTAAAACGGCGGTACTTGAGCAGGAGCAGTACATAGCCGCGATGAAGCAAAAGAAAAAAATGGAAATCGAAGGGGAAAAACGAAACCTTGGAATTCTTAAAACGGTTGCGCGGGTTGGTATGGAATTAGCAACGGTAGGTCTAAGGTTATTAGCCGCTCCAATAGATGCTGCAATACTAGCCGTTAACTCAATGAGCGAAGCGTTGGGCTTTGGTAAAATAACTGCGTTTAGCATCAACAAGGAAATTTCTAAGTTTAACGAGTTTGCTGCGGGGGGTTTAAGTAAAATGGTTTTTAACCCTGAAAGCGTTAAAGCGGAAGGGGATAAAGCAATAGAAGAAGCAGAAGCGAAACTAAACACGTTAAAAGGTCAAGTACTAGATAACGAGTTGGCGATGAAGCAAGACAAAGAAAATGCCGCCAAAGGAAACGCAAAAACGCAAAAAGAAGTAAGCCAAGACCTTACAAACTTTTTAGATGCGCAGGAAAAAGACCGCCAAGCTAGAATAACGGACGCGCAGGAAAAAGAGTTACAGGAACTCGCCAATAAGTTTGACGAAATGTCCGCGCTTGCGGATAAAGCAGGGCAAGACACTACTGCGATTACCGAACAATACCAAAAGGACGTTATTGCGGTAAAGCAAAAATATAAAGACCTAGAATTAAAAAAACAAGAAGAAGCCAACCAAAAAGCAAAGGATTTAGAAAAGAAACAAAACGAGGAATTCTTAGCGCAAATAGAAGCCTTAGACGAAGCAAACTACCAAGCCAAACTAACGGAGCAGGAACGCGAGTTAGGTTTAATCCGTGAGAAGTATATGGCTATGGAAGAAATGGCTAAGGGCAACGCGGATGCCGAAAAGACAATAGCAATAGCCAAAGGAAGGGAATTAGCGGAGGTTCAAAAGAAATACGATGACGAAGAAAAGAATCGAAGAAATGAGCAAATAAATAAATACTTAGACCTAGCTAAAGGACAATTTGAAGCGTTAGGAAACTTGGCGGTTTTGTTTGGCGAATCTAGTAAGAAAAACCAAAAAAAAGCATTTAACGTTAAGAAGGCTGCGGATATAGCAGGGGCAACGATAGACACGTACAAAGCGGCTACGGCGGCTTATAGTTCAATGGCAAGTATTCCCGTTGTTGGTCCTGTTTTAGGTGGTATCGCTGCTAGTATTGCAGTAGCTACGGGAATAATGAACGTTCGTAAAATTGCTATGCAAAAGTTTGAAGGCGGGGGTTCGGTTTCAGGCGGTTCGGGTGGCGGTGGTTCAATTCCTACAATGGGCGGAGGCGGTGGAACTCCGCAAGCGCCTAACTTTAACGTGGTAGGAAATAACGGACTAAACCAACTTGCCCAACTTCAACAACAACCAACGCAAGCATTCGTAGTTAGTGGCGAAGTAACAAGCGCTCAGAGTTTGGATAGAAACAGAATACAAAACGCAACACTTTAAGCAAATTAAAATTATTAAGTTATGAGAATTATTGAACTCATTATTGACGATGAAGACCCGCAAAGCGGAATAGATGCGGTAAGCGTTGTTCATTCTCCCGCTATCGAGGAAAACTTTGTAGCCTTAAACAAACACGAAATCGAACTAAAGGAGGTAGATTCCGAAAAGCGTATTTTAATGGGTGCGGCTTTAGTACCTAATAAACAAATTTACCGCAGAAATTCAAAGAACGAAGAATACTATATTTATTTCAGTTCCGACACAATTAGAAAAGCAAGTGAATTGTTTTTAATTAACTCAAATCAAAATAACGCAACCTACGAACACGAAAAAAAGGTTACAGGATTAAGCGTTGTAGAAAGTTGGATAATCGAAGATAGTAAAACGGATAAAAGCCGATTGTATGGTTTCGATTTACCAAAAGGTACTTGGATGATTTCGATGAAAGTAAATAACGAGGAAATTTGGAACGATGTTAAAGAGGGTAAGGTAAAAGGCTTTTCTATCGAAGGTTACTTTGCGGACAAGTTCGAAATGAGCGCAGAAGAAGCCGAAGCTACCGAAGTAATAAACGAACTCAAAAGATTGTTAGGAATCGAATTAGAATCTTACACGGACTACCCAAAAGGCGCAACTGAAAACGCTAAAATAGCCTTGAGATGGGCAGAGGAAAACGGGTGGGGGGATTGCGGAACGGACGTAGGTAAACAACGAGCAAACCAATAAGCGAAGACACTATTTCGAGAATGGCAAGTTTTGAGCGCCACCGCCAAAACTCACAAAAGGAACTTGGGGACGGGTGCGGGCGTTTAATGTGGTTGGCTTGGGGTGGGGATGAAGGTATAGAATGGGCGCAAAGAAAATTAGAACAAATAAAAAGTGGCAAAACAAACTAACGTAACTACTCACGTTCGAAAACCAAAGGTAAAACGTCCTAACGTTCACGCTAAAAGTAAAACGAGCAAATTAAAGAGTTCAAAGAATTACGTTAAACTAAATAAAGGTCAAGGATGAACGAAAACGGAAACAAACCAAGGGCAAGCCGTACAAGCGGAAAACGTGCGTGCCTATGTAAAGACGGAACGTACAAAAGGAAATGCTGTACAGGCGAACTACAAAACCAAGGAATAGGGAGCGATGTTACACCACCACAACCACCCGCGCCAAATTGGAATCCACTACCATAAAAATGCAACAATTAAAAATCAAATAAGTTATTAAGTTATGAAAAACATTTTAGACAAAATTAACCGAGCGGATGAAATCCAAGCCAACAAAGTTGAGTTAGGTTCTATGCAGTCTTTGGAGCAGGACATTGTAGAAATGCAATACGGATTAAAAAAGATTAAAGAACTTAAAAAGGAAATCAAAGCAACCTACGAAAAAACTGCGGGCAAAATTGATACCGATTTAAGCGAATACGAAAGTAAATCTAAAGAGGTTGGAATTGAACCCGAAAAAGTAGAAGCCTTTAATAAATTAAAGGAGTTAAAACAGGAAATGGAAAACTTAATAAAATAAAAATGAAAAATAGCACACTTTTACAACACATTAAAAGCCTTCTAAGCAAAGAAATTAAGTTAGAACAAATGCTTATGGGCGATGGGGTTACTAAAATCGAAGCGGAAACGTTCGAAGCAGGAAAAGAGGTTTTTGTAGTAACGGAAGACGAGCAAAAAATAGCCGTTCCTGTAGGAGAATACGAATTAGAAGACGGACGTATTTTGGTAGTAGTCGAGGAGGGTATTATTTCCGAGGTTAAAGAAAAAGAGGAAGAAGTAGAAGAGGTAGAAGAAGAAACCAAAGAGGAAGTAACCGAGCCTATGCCTGAAGAAGAAATGAGCGCCCCTGTATCTACTCCTAAAAAAACTATCGAATCAATCGTTAAAGAAACGTTCTTTAGCGAAATGGAAAAACTTAAAGAAGAAAACGAATTGTTAAAAGCTGAATTGGCTAAACTTTCCAAAGTTAACGAGACCGCAACCGAAGCGACCGAACTAAGCGAAACACCCGAGCCAATCGCATTTAACCCCGAAAACGAAGCTAAAGCGGATTTTGTTAAAATCGGCGCTAAAGCACCACGCGGGATTATGGATTCCGTGTTAAACAAAATGTATAAATAAATCTAAAAATTAGAAAAAATGCCAAATCCAAACATTACAACAACGTACGCAGGCCAATGGGCAGGTAAGTACGTTTCTGCTGCTCTTTTGAGCGCACCAACTATCGAAGGCGGAGGGGTTACCGTTATGCCTAACGTAAAATTTAAAAGCGTTATTCAACGCCTTGAAACAACTAACTTTCTACAAGATGCAACTTGCGACTATAACAACGCAGGAACGGTAAACTTAACCGAGCGAGTTTTAGAGGTTAAAGACCTTCAAGTAAACATGACACTTTGTAAAAAAGAGTTTCATTCAACTTGGCAATCTATCGAAATGGGTTATTCTTCTTTCGATACTTTACCTAAATCTTTTGCAGATTACCTAATCGCTTACGCTGCTGAAAAAGTTGCGGCCGCTAACGAAATTTCTATTTGGCAAGGTGCTGCATCAACTTCAGGTCAATTTGACGGGTTGTATGTAACTGCATTGGCAGACCCTTTATTGCCTGCGGGTCAATTAGTACCGTCTTCCCCAATCACTCCTTTGAACGTAATCGGCGAGTTACAAGCTATCGTTGACGCTATCCCTGCTAGCCTTTACGGAAAGCCCGACTTAAAAATTTACCTATCTCAAAACTTCGTAAAAGCGTATATTTCTGCTTTGGGTGGTTTTGGTAGTTCGGGTTCGGGTTCACTTGCTAACGCGGGTATCAATGCTCAAGGTACGCAATGGTACACTAACGGAAACTTGAGTTTCAATGGTATTCCGATTTTTATGGCTAACGGACTTGCGAATAACACCGCTATGGCTACAACTACTTCTAACCTTTACTTCGGATGCTCACTTTTGAGCGACACACAAGAGGTTCGAGTAATTGACACTTCAGCTACTTTGGGCGATGATAACGTTCGTGTTATTATGCGATATGCAGCGGGTGCGCAGTACGGAGTTATCGAAGATATCGTAGTTTACGGATAATCCACATAACTAAAATATAACGGGGTGGTGGATAAAACTGCCACCCTTTTTTTTAAACTTTTAAAACTAAAATAAAATGAGTTGCGATATTTCACATGGTAGAATTGAGCCTTGTAAAGATGCTGTAGGGGGGTTAAAAAACCTTTACATTCTTAACTACGGGCTTTACGACGAAACCGATATTACCTACGATACTACGGCAGGTTACGAAGATGTTATTACAGGTATTACTTTAACACCTATTGCACCTGCAACAACCGCTTATATTTACAAATTTGAACTTAAAGGTACTAACTCCTTCGAGCAAACTATTACAAGTTCACGCGAAAACGGAACTACTTTCTTCGAGCAAGTATTAACCGTTATGCTTAAAAAGCAAGACGCGATTACGCACAAACAAATTAAATTGCTTTCTTACGGACGCCCTAACATTATCGTTGAAAACAACAACGGGCAATACTTTATTGCAGGACTTTTGAGAGGAATGGACGTAACCGCGGGTACTATTTCCAACGGAACTGCGTTAGGTGACATGAACGGGTACTCTTTGACTTTCACAGGTCAAGAGGCAACCCCTGCGAATTTCCTAGATGCGGCAACCGAAGCGCAATTAGTAACTTTGCTTAACAACCCTACGGTAGTTAATTCTTAAGATGTTCTAAAAAGGTAAAGAGGGGGTTAATAGCCCCCTTTTTTATTGCACAAAAAACACGTTAACGAGTTATTATAATATGATAGTAGTTCAACAAACTAACGTAACTCAAACGTTTAACTTTATTCCTAGGTTCGGAAGCGGTGTAACCTTAGAACTAACGGACGAAAACACAAACGATACCGTACCCGTTGCAGGGTTATTTACTACGGGCGATTACGTGCATTCGTTTAGTGGGGTTTTACCAACTTTGGAGAATCATTTTTATTGGGCGGTAATTAAAGACGGAGGAGGAAACCTACTATTAAAAGAACGAATGTTTTGTACTAACCAACCGATAGACACGTTTTCGGTTAACGACGGGGAATACATTTCAAACCAAACAACTAACGACTTTATAATGTATGAATAACGTTCACGTTTTACAATTAGCAGAATACCAACAACCGACTATCCAAGAATCAAAACGCGATGCGTGGGTAGAGTTTGGGGAAGATAACAATTACTTTAATTACCTTATAGATAGGTACACGAAATCCACTACAAATAGCGCGATAATAAACAACGTAAGCCGTTTAATTTACGGCAAAGGTTTAAGCGCCTTAGATGCTTCGCGTAAGCCTAACGAATACGCTCAAATGATGACGTTGTTTAGCGCGGAATGCTTGCGTAAAATGGTATTCGATAGAAAGTTATTCGGGCAGTTCGCAATGCAAGTTCATTACAACGAAAAGCACGATAAAGTATTAAAGGTTTATCATATTCCCGTGAACTTATTACGTGCGGAAAAGTGCAACGAAAAAGGCGAGATAACGGGCTATTACTATTCGGATAATTGGGAGGATGTACGTAAGTTTCCGCCAACTCGTTTTAGTGCTTTTGGGTACTCAAAAGACAAAGTAGAAATAATGTTCGTTAAGCCTTACGGGGTTGGTATGAAATACTACGCTTACCCCGACTACCAAGGCGCGATACCTTACGCAGTTCTAGAAGAAGAAGTAAGCGACTATCTAATAAATGAAGTTCAAAACGGCTTTAGCGGAACGAAGGTTGTAAACTTTAACAACGGAGTTCCTTCGGAAGAACAACAAGACCTAATTAGCCAAAAGGTACTAAGCAAACTTACGGGTTCAAAAGGTCAAAAAGTTATCGTAGCGTTTAACTTAAACTCGGAATCAAAAACCACGGTTGACGACATACCTTTGAACGATGCGCCCGACCATTACACGTACTTAAGCGAGGAATGTTTACGCAAAATAATGTTAGGGCATAACGTAACTTCGCCTTTGTTGTTTGGTATTGCTTCTTCTAACGGGTTTAGTTCAAACGCAGACGAACTGCAAAACTCGTTTATCCTTTTTAATAATATGGTTATTAAGCCTTTCCAAGACGAAATAATAGAGGCTTTCGATAGAATCTTAGCGTTTAACGGAATAGCCTTAAAATTATTCTTTAGAACGTTAAAACCTTTAGAATTTACCGACTTAGAAAACGCAACTACCGAAGAACAAGTAACCGAGGAAACGGGAGCGGATGCAACCGAACTTAAAGCACAAACAACCGAGGAGCAAATAGCTTTAGCCTTACAAGAATTCGGCGAAGAACCGCAGGAAGATTGGTTACTAATAGATGAAGCGCCTGTTAATTACGAAACGGACGAAGAAGAAAACAAAGCCTTAAAGGGCGAAAAGAGTTTATTTTCTAGGTTGGTAGAGTTAGTAAATACAGGAATGGCATTCCCCAACGCAAAGAGCGAACAAGACGAAGTTATAGAAGGAGTTAAGTTTATTACTAGATATGTTTACGAAGGCGAAGACGGAGGGAAAAGCGGGAAGACACGTCCTTTTTGTAAGTTAATGAAATCTGCTAAAAAGATTTACCGAAAGGAAGACATTTTACGAATGAGCAAAGCCGTAGTAAATGGATTCTACGTAAATGCGGATGGCAAAGAAATCGGGTTTGGTCCACGCGGTAATTTAACGTACGATATTTGGTTATATAAAGGCGGTCCAAATTGCCACCACCGTTGGAATAAGCAAGTTTACGCGCAGTTCGATTCACGTTTTGGAATAGACGTAAATTCGCCAAACGCTAAACAAATAGCTGTTAGAAAAGCGGAAAACTTAGGATATACAATTAAAAATAACGCATTGGTTTCGACACGTCCTATCGATATGCCGAACCGAGGATTTTTACCTAAATAGAAATGGCAGAAGCATTACTAATAACGAGAGATGATTTAGTGCGTTTTACGGCACTAAACGGCAACATAGATACCGACACCTTTATTCAATGGATTAAAGTTGCGCAGGACATCCACATACAACAATACACGGGTACGGATTTACTTAATAAGATTAAAGCGGATATAGTAGCGGGAACTTTGGCTAACCCTTATTTAGATTTAGTCGAAACGTACTTAAAGCCTATGCTTATACATTGGGCAATGGTTGAGTATTTGCCTTTTATGGCTTATACAATGGCAAACAAGGGAATTTTCAAACATAGTTCCGAGAACGCGCAAAACGTAGAAAAAAACGAGGTGGATTTTCTTATAGACAAGCAAAGATATTTAGCGCAAAATTACACTGAGCGGTTTGTTCAATTTATGATTTTTTCGGGTAACACTTTCCCCGAATATTACACTAACACGAACTCGGATATTTACCCGAACACGGATTCAAACTATACAGGGTGGGTTATATGAAAAAGCAATACGAGCCAAAGAAAAGCAACATAATTAAGTTACAAAAACTTGTTAAAAAACTAACGAATGGAGAAAAAAATAAGCCAATTAACGGCAAAGGGCGCTAACCTAGCTTCTACCGATTTACTCGAAATTTCGGAAGCTACCGCAGACGGATATACAAGTAAAAGCATAACAGGCGAAGAAATTATTAATGCCGCTCAAAGTGGATTACAAGCCGAATTAGTAAGCGGAACTAACATTAAGACAATCAACGGAAGTTCATTACTTGGTTCGGGTGATTTAGCTATAACTGCCTCGGCTTCGTGGGGTTCAATTACGGGAACTTTGTCAAGTCAAACCGACCTTCAAAGCGCGTTGAATGGTAAACAAGCTACGTTAGTAAGTGGAACGAATATCAAAACAATTAACGGAAGTTCGTTATTAGGTAGTGGGGATATTACAATAAGCGGTTCAAACATTTACACAACTGACGGAACACTAACGGGCGCGAGAACGTTAACTTTAGGCGGTGTTGCTTTGACTATTTCAGGCACAACTTCAAGCCGTTTTCAAGCGAACGGTAATGTAGGAATCGGAACAACAACGGACGCAGGATTTAAGTTAGATGTTAGTGGTACTGCTAGGGTTAGTGGACAAATTACAGGTCAAGCACAATTTACAAATAGTACGCCAACAAGTACCAATGCAATTCTATTAAATGGTATATCCACAACCGATACAGGAACAAGAACTTTAATTAACTTAGGGGCATTAAGTAGCACAGGTGTTTTATATGGTGCTATTGGAATACAAGGCTCATTACAAAATAATAGTGTTGGTACTTTGATAACTACAACTACTGCGGATGCTATTGGATATATGGCTAATGCCACTTCGGGAACTAATACTGTGAACGGATTTACAGTTAGAACAAATGGTCAAGGAATAGGTGGTTCTATTGGTTTTACGTGGAGAGTTGGTAATTCAACTTTTTTTTGGCACTCTATCCATAATGATGGGACTTATTACAATTTAAGATTATTTAATGGAACGGGTGCTATTTATTATGTGCGTGATAAAGATACAACAAACATAACTTTTGGTGCAAGTACATATTATGCATCCGCACAATTATCTATTGACTCTACCACAAAAGGCTTCTTACCCCCACGAATGACTACCACACAAAAGAATGCAATAGCTTCGCCTACGGCAGGATTGGTAGTTTTTGACACGACATTAAATAAACTTTGCGTTTACACGACAACTTGGGAAACAATAACTTCAGTATAAAATAAATAACAATGGTACAAATACAACCGCTTAACATCGCGATAAAAGGAATCGCAACACAAATGAACGTTTTAGTTCTTAACTTCGCAACGAATGCAACAACTGCCACGACTTATTGGCAATTATTCAACGAGAACAACGAATCTTTATTAGACGGAAATTACACAATGACCGAAGAACAATTTAATTCGTGGGGAACGGATAATAGCGTAGTAAATGAATATGTTGCGGAAGCAATCGGAGTAACTATAATTGAATAACGATGAATTTAACCGAAGAACAATTAAAAGAAATCTTGGCCTACTTACAAGAATTGCCAACTAAATACGCTTTGCCTTTGATTCAGTATTTAGATAAAATCGCAAACGAACAAAAGACGGAAAATGATTAACCACTTACGCGGACTTTCTTTACTTTATTACATACTATCTTACACGGGTGTTTTGGTAGCCTTATTCGAAGCGCCTTATATTTTTTTCAAACTATTTGCATTAGGCTACGGAACGTATATAACGTTTCAACTATTGAACTATTACCACAATGAAAACTAAACTACTTTTACTTTTAATTTCGCTACTTTCAATTCTTGCACCTGTTAAAGGAATGGTATTAATTACAATTCTTTTTATTTGGGTTGATTTAATCGCGGGGATATGGCGAAGTAAAAAGTTAAAGTTGCCGTTGCGTTCACGTGGGTTCGCACGTACGATTTCAAAGACCTTACTTTATGCGGGCGCGATTGTTTTCGTTTTCTTCCTTGAGAAATACGTTCTTGAAGATTTAATAGGATTGTTTGTTAGTGTTGATTTAGTATTAACAAAGGCTTTTACGTTTTACTGCGTTTTCACGGAGTTAAAATCAATTAATGAAAGTTACTTCGACGTAACCAAAAAAGACGTTCTAAAGTCATTTAAAGAGTTCATAACGGCTAAAAAACAAGAATGGGATGAGTTCAAATAAATTAGATATTCAAAAGATAGTACAACACCGATTAAAAAAAGGTCAATTCTTCGAAGAAGTAAGCGACAAGACACAAATATATTTACACCATACCGCAGGGAATGGAAACGCTGAAGGAGTTGCACGTTTTTGGAATAGCAACGAATCGCAAATAGCAACGGCTTTCGTAATAGGAGAAAACGGAACGATAGTACAATGTTTTAGTTCGAAGCATTGGGCTTGGCACTTGGGTATTGATAGCGAAGATTTTGCGCGTATGGGTTCGAAATATAAAAACCTGAATAAATTAAGCGTAGGGATAGAAGTTTGTAATTGGGGAATGCTCAAGGAAAAAAACGGAAAATTTTATAACTATGTAGGCGGTGTTGTTAATCCGTCTTACGTTACTACGTTGGAAGAACCTTACAAAGGTTATAAGCATTGGTATAGATACACGGACGCTCAAATCGAATCAACGCGCCAACTTGTAGAATACCTTTGCGAAACTTACGACATACCTAAAGAATATCGTAAAGAAATTTGGAGTTTAGATAAGGCAGCCTTTGACGGAGAAAAAGGAATCTTTACTCATAATTCAGTAAGAAAAGATAAAGCGGATATTTACCCGTGTCCGAGAATGATTAAAATGCTTCAAAGTTTATGATTAGATTATTTGCATTTATATGCGTTTTAACGCTACTTTCGTGTTCAAGTGAACGCAAAGCACAATACCACTATAAAAAAGCGATTAAACACGGCCTAAAGGTGGTTAACGATAGCGACACGATACGAATAACTACTTTGGATTCGTTCCCCGTAATAAAAAACGACACGATAATTTGGGAAAAGTTTATAACGACTAAAGACACTGTAGTAAATTTTAAGAACGTTTACGTACCTAAAACACGTTGGCAAACACGAATAGAATACAAAGAACGAGTTAAGACACTTAGAATAGAAGGTAAAACAAAATGGAAGACCGCTAAGGCCGTTCAGGTTGTTAAATACCGAACAAATTGGTGGGTAGTTTTAGTTGCTTTTTTACTCGGATTCATTCTTAGATTTATCTTAAATTCTACTTTTATTTCGCGAGTTCGATTATTCTTCCGATATTTCGGGCAAATTTAACGTTATGAATTTAATTAAACACGGACGAAACGTCCACGAATTGCAACTTGACGGCAAACAAGTTCACGTTGCTATGCTTAGCGACTTACATTGGGATAACCCTAAATGCGAACGCGATTTACTTAAAAGACATTTAGATTTTTGTAAGTCGAATAACATTCCCGTTATAATTAACGGGGACTTTTTCTGCTTAATGCAGGGGCGCGGAGATAATCGCCGCAATAAATCGGACATTCTACCCGAACACAATAACGCAAGGTACTTAGATTCGATTGTAGAAACTGCGGTAGAATGGTTTTCCCCTTACGCGGAAATCATTAAAGTTATCGGTTACGGAAACCACGAAACGGGTGTAATTAAATACCAAGAAACGGACTTACTACAAAGGTTTGTTGATTTACTTAACTATAAAAACGGAACTCAAGTTTATACGGGTGGCTACGGAGGTTGGATAATTGTTAGGCAAACCTTCCACTCAAACGTTTCTTTAAGTACGAAAATAAAGTATTTCCACGGTAGCGGAGGCGGCGGCGTAGTTACTAGAGGAGCGTTAAACCTTACCCGCGCTTTGGAAATGTACGAAGATTTCGACGTTTTTTCAATGGGACATATACACGAAAACAGCGCACGTAACGATGTAAGGGAATGCCTAAACCATAACTCCAAATTAGGTTATTCGGTTAAACAAAAGTACATTC
>JACCDP010037436.1_pt1 | contig 22349 bp, 19 predicted proteins | sample 7445841 | NCBI WGS metagenome assembly JACCDP01 (sample SAMN15323441, study PRJNA562643) | freshwater metagenome | isolation source: river surface water | place: USA:Blue River Watershed | collected 2017-08-17
ACCAGATCTTCGTGGTATCGTTCAACAATTCCGAATACACATAGCGCCTGCGATCAAGTAGAAGTATTTGCAGCAGGCAAGCGTCTTCGTAAAGACCCTATTGCGGTCTATGACGAAAAACTAGGAGCCAGCAGCCCAAGTGCTGATACACAATTAGAAGCTGAATTTTCAGTAGATGGCGTTGCAAATTACATAAGATTAACCACAGCGATCCCAGCAGGAACTAGGATATCTGTAATAAGAAGAACCGGTAAAGTGTGGTACGAAAGAGGTGAAACCACAGCTAGTAATGGTGTATCATTGGCAGAAACCAACACGCCAATAGCTACTTTCATAGCTAAACGTACTACTAAATTGCCCGAATAAATACAACTATGGAATCACAAGAGACTAACATGCCAGAAAATATAGACCAAAAAAATCAACAGGTGCAAAAACGCCCAGACGAAACAGGTGGTGTTCATTTTGAAGGACACATAAAGATTTTTGATCCAGAAAGTGGAGAAGTTTTTATTGATAAGCGTAATGCTATACATTACGAAAATATGTCTGTAGCTATGGTAAACAGTTTGGGTAACCAAGGACAAGGCACTATTTACGAAATGGCGTTTGGAACCGGTGGTACAGTGGTAGATCCAACTGGGTTAATTTCATACCTTACTCCAAATACAGTTGGAGTAAACTCTAGCCTTTATAACCAAACATATTCCAAAATTGTTGATCAAAATCAACCAAACAACACAGATCCAGTAAGAAATAAAATGGAAGTCCGCCACATCAGCGGTGCTACTTATAGTGATATTTTAATTAGTTGTTTATTAGATTATGGTGAGCCAACCGATCAAGAAGCCTTTGACAATTCAGTAGATCTAAGTGGTAATTTTGTATTCGACGAATTGGGTCTCAAAAGCTATAATCCCAACGGTGATGGTAAATTGCTAACACATGTGGTATTTCATCCAGTACAAAAAAGTTTGAACAGACTGTTACAAATCGATTATACGATTCGTGTACAGAGCTTAACCGGTTTTACAGAGGTATAATAGATGCCATATATTGTTAATTTTACAGATAGTGACAACAAGACACCCATAACGGTGTATGATAATACCTCCAGCACAGACACTAGTCTAACATTTCCAGGTAGAAATGTCACAGGCTATGGGCAAATTATCGCAGAAAACTTTTTACACCTGTTAGAGAATTTTGCTAGTGCTACAGCTCCAGTAAATCCGACCGAAGGACAACTTTGGTACGACAGTGAAAATGGTATCCTGATGATATGGGATAACACCAACTGGAAATCAGCATCAAACATACAAAAAAGTGCATCGGCACCTAGCGTAGAAACATCAAAGGTCGGCGAACTTTGGGTCGATACCACAAATCAACAGTTACGTATCTATTCGGGTACTCGATGGATTCTAGTAGGACCATCTGAAAGTTCCATCGACGGTCTTCGATATGGTCCAGCTATCGAACAGGTAGCAGACTCTGATAACGTAACTAGATCTATATTAACATTTTATATCGCAGATATTCCAGTAGTGATTTTCAGCAAAGATAGTTTTACACCTAAAAATACTATTTCTGGTTACGCAGTGATACGGGCAGGGATGAATATTAACACCCCGGTCTCTGCACCCGAAATTGCTGAATTTGTGGGAGGTCTTTTACCTAAGTATTATGGTACTGCACAGAGTGCTGATGCATTGAATATCGGTACCACACAAGTAGCTTCATCAAAATTTTTAAGAACTGATACAGTTAATACTACTGAGTACGGAATCAACATTAGAAATAATTCTGGAGTTACTGTAGGTATTGATGGCACGTTCACAATGTCTGCTTCATCTACCGCTGCAAAGATTTATAATAGCGCAGCTGGTAGTTCATTAGATCTTCAGGTTAATAGAAACGGCATTGCTAGTACTATTTTAAGAATATTAGATAATAAAGTAGGTATTAATAAAGCTAGTCCTGCAGAGGCACTAGATGTAGATGGCAATATCTTAGTTGACGGTACATTGATAGTTTCCAACACCACAGAAAGTACCAACCTCAGCAACGGTTCGATAAGAACAGCTGGAGGTATGAGTATTACTAAAAACTTAATTATTGGTACAGGATTAGATGTTACAGGCATCACTCAAACAAATAATGTACAACCTAAATCTACAGATACTTACGATAGTGGAACTAGTTTAAGAAGATGGAAAACAATAAGAGCTAAAACTATTATTGCAGATGAAATTTCAGGAATTCTTAACGGTAATATTAACGGTAATGCAAACACGGCCACAAACTTAAAAAATGTGACAACTTTCCAATTATCCGGAGATGTCGCTTCACCATCGATAGCATTTGATGGTCAGGTAGGTAGTTATACCAAAGTATTCACAACCAGCTTAACGGCAAATATTATTTCTGCTAAAAGCGAACCGTTTCCAAATGTTTCAAACAAAGAAGATTATGTTTTAGTATATAGGCCTAGTTTAGCAGCAGCATCGGCAGTAAGTGCTACAGTCACAGCAGGAAGTTTTGTTGTAGGAACCACCTATACCATTGCATCTATTGGAACTACTGATTTTACCACAATTGGTGCAGTGTCTAATACAATAGGGCTTGGTTTTGTTGCTACTGGTCCGGGTACTGGTACAGGTACAGCAACAGCGACCACGGTATCCCAAGGTCTTATAAAAGAAACTAGAAATGTGTTCGTTGGTGACCTTGGCGTACCTATGGGGGGAATTATGCCTTATGCTGGAGCTAGTGCTCCGTATGGATATCTATTCTGCGATGGTTCTGAAGTCGAAAAATCAAAATACCCAGACCTATATGATGTAATAGGTACATTATACAACGGTGCTAGTGCTCTCCTTGGTGTTAATACATTTAGATTGCCAGACCTAAGAGGTAGATTTGCATTAGGTAAAGACAACATGGACAATGGTGGTACTGTTCCTAATGCGCTTGGCGGATATGTTGACGGTGGCGGCGGTAACATAGATAGAGTACCAGATACCAAAGCCGACATTCTAGGAGAAGGTGCAGGCACAAGTTCAGTGGCATTAACATTAGGAAATCTTCCAGACCATGAACACAGTTTAGAAAACGCCGGAGTTCCTTACTCTGCAGTTCGAGTTGATACAGCTATTAATCCTCCAGCAACAACAGGATTAGGACCTACTGCACCGGGGCAGGCACAATATCTTAACACATCTGGATTTGTTAAAAAACCAGATCCATCATTTACATTTGGAACAGCGATTGGTATTATGAATCCGTATCTAACAATTAACTATATTATTAGATCTGGACCACCAGTATTTTAATTAGAGAAAAATAAATGGCATATCAAATAAACAAAACAGACGGAACAGTTGTAGCAACAGTCGCAGATGGACAGGTTGATACGCTATCTACAGATCTAACCCTTATTGGAAAAAATTACAGTGGATTTGGCGAAGCATTAAACGAAAACTTTATCAAATTACTAGAACATTTTGCCAGCACAACACGACCTACTCATCCTGTACGTGGACAGATCTGGTTTGATACTTCAGAATCAAAATTAAAAGTTTATAGCGGGACTCAATTCATTCCGGTAAGTTCTGCAACAATCGCTAATACTCAACCATCATCGTTGGGCGTGGGAGATTTGTGGTTTAATGATGTGAACAGACAGTTGTATTTCTTTGATGGTACAACAGCGATACTTTTAGGACCAGCATATTCTGCTAGCCAAGGACTAAGCGGTTTAAAAGTTGAAAGCATATTAGATACATTAAACCAAACTCGAGTTATAACTTATCTATACAACAATGGAATATTGCTTGGAATATTTGCCAAAGATTCGTTCACTCCTAAAGTAGCGATCTCTGGGTTCACAGGAAATATCATTCCTGGTTTTAATGCCGGTAATCTTTCTGGATTAAAATTTGCTGTAACCTGCACAAATTCGGAATCGCTAGGGGGTATTGTAGCATCTACCTATGTAAGAAAAGATACTTCAAATTCAATTAACGGACAATTACAACTCACAGCAGATCTGGGTCTAGTGATAGGATCAGCAGGCCAGGGGGGATTTAATGTTACTGCTGGTAATGTGTTCTTACAAAATACAGCGACTGATAGAAATCTAATTCTAAATGTGCGTAAAGGTATTACTCAAGAAGATGCTATATCAATTCAATCTGCAAGTAGAACCATTGATTTATATGCAGGTCAGATAACCAGTCAAGTAAACATTGGCGGTAATCTAACCATTACAGGAAACTTAACAGTTGAAGGTACAACCACAACAGTTAATACCTCGACTCTAACTATTGAAGATAAAAATATTGAACTTGCAAAAGTTTCATCACCATCGGACATTTTAGCGGATGGGGGCGGTATTACTCTAAAAGGCACAACAGATCATACCTTAATATGGACTGATGCATCCGATGCTTGGAACAGTTCGGAACACATAAATCTAGCAGCAGGAAGAAAGTTTAAAATCGATGGTATTGATATTGTAGATGCTACAAGTTTTTATGGAACATCGATTCCAAACGTAACATCATTTGGTTCTCAAAACACAGTGAATATTGGCCCGGGAGTCCCGCCAGTTGCACAAATGAGATTAGAAACTAACGGAGTATCTGGAAATCCAAGAATCAGCACAATACTCGGTAATAAAGATTTAGAATTAGCCCCAGATGGTACAGGAAATGTTGCACTTGTTGGTTCACCTAAGATCACAGGTATGGCCGATCCTACAAATCCACAAGATGCTGCAACCAAAGAGTATGTCGATGATGTTCTTGAAACAAGAACCATATTGTTAAGCATGGATTTATCAGACGGTCAAACTAACATCTATATCATTAATAATATATTAAATGTTATGGCTCCCCCAGGCGCCGATTATAGAGATGACACATTCTGTAAAATTTTATGCAGTATTGTAAGCAATGCAACAACTCTATTAGACATTAATCCATTGGTAGCAGCTGGTACTTCTACAGCAATATTTAATACACCAACAGGTACTGCTCCGGCTGTTACAAATATCAGTGTAGCACCAGCAACCGTTCCAGCTGCACCGTTATCTGTGATTAGATTTATCAAAACATTCCAAATACAAGTAGGTGCATGGACACACATTTCAGATAGTGCAACATTCTAAGACCAGGGGCGAATAAATGGCATATACAATAAACAAATTTAATGGTACAGAACTAGTAGTTCTAGAAGACGGAACCATCGACACCTCCACTAGTCTTGGATTAGTTGGTAGAAATTATGTTGGATATGGTGAAACACAAAACGAAAATTTTGTATTTCTACTAGAAAACTTCAGCAACACAGCACCGCCAGCGAGACCATTAAAAGGACAAACCTGGTTCAATAGTCAAAGTAATTTATTACATGTATATGATGGTGCTAAGTGGGCTATCGTTGGTGCAGCAGTATTATCTACAACTCCACCAGACGGTCCTTCGGTTGGTGAGTTATGGTTAAGAACCACTGATAATACCTTACATACATGGACTCCAAGTGGGTGGGCATTTATAGGCCCAGAGGCTGTTGCGGGATTTGGTACTACTCGAGCAAGAAGTACTTCGTTATTAGATACCACCGGAACTGCACATCCTGTTATATTATTGACTGTAGATGGTACAGTGATTGGTATCTGTTCCTCAATAGCATTTACGATTGCCGCATCAAACGCAGTTGAAGGATTCTTAGATCTCGAATCAGGAATAACATTATCAAGTCTAAGAAAATTCAAAGGAAGTCTAGTCGGCAATGCAACATCCGCTACGTTCTTAGAAAATCCAAGAACTATTAATGGCGTATCATTCAATGGCGGATCAAATATCACGGTCAAAGCCAGTACTACAAATAGACTTATACGTGGTGATTATCTCACAGGATCGAATTTTGATGGTTCTTCGGAACAGACTTGGAGTGTAGATGCTAGTTCATCAAATATCATCGGCAAAGTAGTTGCGAGAAACAGTTCAGGCGGATTTGCTGCCGGCACAATTACAGCAGATCTAGTAGGATCAGTCACAGGTAATGTCACAGCGGCTGCAGGAACAAGCACATTCAACAGAGTGGTTGCTAATGAATTTATTGGACCTACACTAAGTGGTAATGCATTTACAGCAACAAAATTAGTAACAGCTAGAACCATTAACGGAGTTTTGTTCGATGGCACAGCTAACGTTACGGTTCCGGCTAATGCTGAAACACTAACCGGCACATATATCAATCCAACAGTATCACAATCTAATTTAAGCACAGTTGGCACATTAGTGAACCTTAACGTAGCAGATGCCGGAGTTACAGTCGGAGGTCAACTCAAAGTATTGGTCGACAGTGCAGTTCCAACAATACGTGTTACAGCAACAAATAGAAAATTAAACTTTGATATCGTAGATACTACACAACCGGGTGCTGTAACAGATTTAAGTTTTATTCCAGCATCAGAATCATTGGCCTTAGGCGGATTAAATGCTCCGGCATTTATCCCCGACACAGAGGGTGTAACTAATCTAGGACATCCTGCAGCTGAATGGAACAACGTTTATGCAAACAATTTCAGAGGAAATTCTGATACAGCAACTCTAGCAACTACAGCAACTAATGTTGCAGGTGGAGGAGCCGGAGCATTAGTATACCAAACAGCAGCTTCTACTACTGGTCTTTTAAGTGTCGGAACTCCAGGACAGATCTTAAAAGCAGGTGCAGGAAATACCTTGGTATGGTCCAACCCAACGTTTGAAGGATTAACTCCGGGCAGCTACCTAGCACTGAAAAATACCATAACCGATGCACCAGTGGCTACCTATGATGGTTCTAGTTCAATCCCAGTTACGATTTTCGTTGATGCTACAAGCACAAACACAGTCAGCAAAGTGGTAGCACGTGATGCCAGTGGCAACTTTGCCGCAGGAACAATCACAGCTAACTTAACAGGTACAGCTACAAATGCCACAAATGCTGCCAACATAGCTGTAACCAACGATACCAGTTCGACAACAGCCTATGTAACCTTTACTACAGCATCATCGGGCAATAATGCAGCCAAAGTCAATACCAATATGACCTATAATGCTGCCACCAACGTATTGAATACCACAGCAGTTAATGCCCAGTTCTCTACAACTAGAACACCATTTGATGGCAGCACAAGAATTGCCACCACAGCTTATGTGGATAACATGTTGGCTAAGATTCCTAATAGATTAGTGATCAGCGAACCAGAACCAAATGTAACTACTCCAAGCACTCAATATAGAGATCTTATACAGGCCTATTTGCCTGCTAATACAGTAACAGTGGGTACGACCTTTGATTTCATAGTAAATGTCTTGTATGCTTCTACAGGAACATCTGTAAGCGGCGCACGATGGATCAGTGCTTATCAATATGGAACACTGTCAGTGGCTGCAACAACAACATTATTTGATTCTGCCACTGGTTACAAATTGATATATCAGTCTAATGGCACTACTTGGAATTATACTGGTGCGTGGAGTTATGTGTAATGTCTATTTCCTGTGTGGAAAATTATTGCAAGAATGTTGATGCTATAATAGACCTAGCAGAAAAATATGCTGATAAATTTAATGTAAGAAAATCTGGAGAAAAATATAATTTTTCCACAGCATACGGTGACAGCCAGATGAAGAGCATGTTTCGTTGGAACATGCCAGAAGATTTAAAACAGTTGGTATATGAATCATTGCCAGAAGAGGATAGAAGCTGTGACGGATTTGTGATTAACAAATACGAACCTGGAGATTTTTTAAAAAGACACAGGGACAGTGTTGGCGGATATTGGAAATTTAAGTTGATATTCTTAAAATCCACCAAACCTCATTTTAAATGGTATGATGAAAATAACGTAGGACATTTAGTAGAAGAAAAACCAGGCATGTTATTAAAGATGCCAGTGGATCTTGAACATGAAGTAACTGAGATAGAGCAAGACGAAGAACCAAAATACAGTCTAGCATTAAGCTGGGGTAAAATATTATGACACAAAAAATAGCAATTTTCAACGAAACAGGAAGCCATGTGATTTCTATGATGGACTTTGATCCGGGATTTGTAAATAATCTTGTGACCAATAAAGTCAAACACAAGGTATTGACCATAGACACAGACAATCAATATTATTGGGGTGATTATGCCACAGGATCCATTAGATCACTAAACGAACAACCTATCGTTGAAGAAGTGGTTTTAGACACCATTACCAACAAGGACATACTAGCTAGATATCCAATCCACGCTCAGTTGAATATAATTGCAGATTGTATTGAAAAATCCGGAATTCCTTTAACTCCTGAATTCCAAGAAATGCGTAGATGGATCGGACAAAAAGTTGATAATCACAATTCTGCTATCGATGCATACGCATCTAACCCTAATACCTATAGTTGGTGGCCAAAACCCACTGTATCTACGGAATAATAGGGTCTGATAAATAACAGTATTATTAAGGGCGAGAGACCATGGCATACCAAGTAGACAAGTTTAACGGAACATTTTTAACTTCTGTAGAAGACGGAACCATTGACAGCACCACCGATTTGCGTTTTGTGGGTAAAAATTACGCAGGCTACGGTGAAGTACAGAATGAAAATTTCCTACATTTATTAGAAAATTTTGCAAATACCACACAACCACCTAAATCAATATTAGGTCAAATCTGGTATGACAGTGCTAACAAGCGATTAAAATTCTATAATGGATCACAATATAAAGTAGCAGGCGGTGCTGAAGTTAGTATAACTGCTCCTAGCGGATTAGCAGTAGGAGAATTTTGGTGGGATTCGGCAGCTAAACAACTTTATACCTACGATGGTTCTCAGTTCGTTCTAGTTGGACCAGAAGCCAGTCCGGATCTTGGAACAAGTTCTGTGGTAGCACAGGTAGTCAAAGATGATTTAAACAATAGTCATACAATTCTCAAACTCTTAGCCGCCGGTAATTGTGTGGCAATCATTAATAATGATGCAGCATTTAATTTAAGCACTACAGTAAATCCGATTGCTGGATTTACGAGCCCAAATGTTATTAAGAAAGGTATCACACTAGCACAAACCAATACCTCGGGAGTCAGCCAAAGTGATTATGTGTATTGGGGAACAGCATCTAATGCATTGAGACTAGGCGGAGTTTTAGCTTCTGATTATCTACAGAAAGGCAGTGTTATATTTGACAGTGAAATTTCGTTCAAAGATCCTGGGTTTAATCTTGGTGACGGCAACGATCTTAGAATACGTGTTGAAAATGCTGACGAAGTTATTATTGAAAATCGCCTAGGCAATGAAATCACAATGAGAATTACAGTGACAGAAACCACCGACGAACGTGATGTCGCTGTATTTGATAGAACAGGAATAGTGCCTGGTATAGGTAACACTTATAATCTAGGATCATCGTTGAATAAATGGGCACAGATTTATGCTACATCTATCAATAGCAATATATTAGCCAACGATGCTACTACAGCATATAATGCCAGTACTAAAGCATTTACTGGATCATTTACAGGAAATCTTATTGGAAATGATACTACAGTATTGGTCAATGCCTCAACTAAAGAATTAGGTTATGCAGGAGCGACACTAAGAGGTAATCTATTTGGTAGTTTGTCAGGCAACGTTACAGGCACAGCATCTAATGCTAGTCAATTAGATTCAAAATCTGCAAGCATTTCTATCACAGCATCAACAGCAGAAATCCCAGTAAGAGATACATCTGGTAATATCTATGCAAATAGATTTATTGGTACTGCTGATAAAGCAGATCAATTATTGGTGGGAGCGGCATATCGTTCGTCATCTACAGCAGCTACAGCTAATACTATCGCGGCTAGAGATGCATCTGGCGACATTTATGCTTCGTTGTTTCAAGGCACAGCTACAGCGGCTCGATATGCCGACCTAGCAGAAAAATATATTGCAGATCAAGATTATGAAGTTGGCACTGTGGTTTCTGTGGGCGGAGATGCCGAAGTTACAGCATCCAGTTACGGTGATTTGGCAATAGGGGTAGTCAGTTCAAATCCAGCCTTTATGATGAACAAAGATCTAGAAGGTGGAACATATATTGCCTTAAAGGGACGTGTTCCTGTTAAAGTGATTGGCCCAATTAAGAAAGGCGATAGATTGGTCGCTGGCGATAATGGTTATGCTCAAGTTGCGGAAGATAGATTAGATATATTTGCTGTAGCACTAGAATCCAGCGACGATGCTGGAGTTAAATTAATCGAAGCAGTGGTGCTATAAAAATGCCTAAGTTTGATACACAGAGCCCTCAACGAATAGCGGCCGCAGACTTCAATGCTATACGAAATAAAATAATTGAAATTCTTGGCACAGGTAGCGGACAAAAAGGATATGGACAAGCTATTGCTAGTGCTTCTGTGTTCTCCGGCAACAACATTACTAAAGCACAATGGGATCTTTTACGCTACGATTTAATTAATGCCAAAGTACATCAAGATGGTGTGATGCCCGGAATAATCACACTTGGCTCACCGGCAGTAATCGGTTATGGTGCAGGATATCCTAATACCAATTACGACACTATAGCAGAACAGGCTATACTTGATAGATTTAATATCGGTGCAGGCCAGTCTGTATTATCTACAGCAGCAACACAAACAAGAACAGGATCTTGGAGTACACAGAGCCAATGTACTCTAACAGTGACATTTTCTACAGTAGACGAAGCTAGATACTTTTTCAATAGCGGCGGCAAAATAAGATTTACTAGTTCAAGAACGGGCGGTGCAGCAACTTCGCAAAACACCGCATGGACAAATTTGTTAAGCACCTCAGTGGGCACTGTAAATTTTGGTGCTCAAACTCCGTCCGCAGTTAACTTCTATACATTGACTACTGCCTATCAAAATGTGTTTGTGTTATCGTCAACCACTCCATATTCTGCTAACTATTATAGAATAGAAGCATTGTGTAATTGCACAGATCCCACAAATACAAATGGAACAGCTAGTACTGTGACATTTAGAATTACTTGGAAGGACGACTATCTAGATCCACATATAGATCCACCGGGCGATACAGTTGATGGAACTTTAACATTGAATGTTGAAGAACTCAAAGCAGCAGGAGCAATGCAACCTTCCGGTACATTTTCAATCACAAGCCCATCTTATTCAATATCTGCCATATCTGCCACTTAATGATGTTAAATAGCACGACGAAAGGAAGATAATTACAATATGGCATTACAAACGGTTACCCTTACTTCTACAGTTCCATCATCTAGTTGGACAGTTCCATCAAGATGTTTTTTAGTAAACGCATTTCTTGTGGGCGGCGGCGGAGGTGGTGGGTCTGGTAATGGAACTACTAACGGCGGCGGCGGAGGTGGCGGCGGACAAGTCAGATATGTTATGGGGATTTCCGTAACTCCGGGGGGAACAGTAACATATACAGTAGGTTCTGCTGGCGGCGCAGGCGGTACCGGAGGAACTACTACATTTGGATCGACTACTGCAGCTGGCGGCGCCGGCGGTGGTACAGGAACCGGTGGTGCAAGCTCATCATTGATTCTATCAACAACTACAAATTACACCGGAGGTACAGCCAGTGGTATCGGTGGAGGTGGTGCAGGATCTGGTAGCAACGGCATTAATGGTGCGTCTGGAGGATTTGGCGGAAATGGGTACATATTTAATGGAACTTCGTATGGCGGAGGTGGCGGAGGCGGCGGCGCAACTTTTGGTGCCGGTGATACTCGTCCAGTTGCTTCTGCATATGGCGGTCAAGGCGGTGGTGGACAGGGTGGAAGCGAAGGCATTGGATCTAACGGTACAGCAAATACAGGTGGCGGTGGTGGCGGTGGCAGCGCCGGTGGTACATTAACCACAAAGGGCACATTACCATCATATAATAATTCACCAGCTGCTCCCAATCTTACTTTAGCTGCTCAAAGCGGCGGTTCGGGAGGTACTGGAATAATCATCCTTCAATATGATGAAGCCGAATTTACGATAACTACATCGGCGCCGGGCGTAGCAGAAGGTAGTCCTATAACGATAACTTTATCAACTAGGAATGTTGCTAACGGTACAGTAGTACCTTACACAATTACTGGTGTTGCAGCAGCAGATTTTAGTCCAGCAACACTTACTGGTAGTTTTACGATATCAAGTACTGACGGAGGAATTACTGGAACAGGATCTGTTACGTTAACAATGGCATCGGATTCAACCACTGAAGGAAACGAAACTGCGGTTATATCTTTAAACAATGGATTTGCTTCAAAAACTTTCACAGTAGGCGACAGCTCAATCACCAGCGGTCCAGCGGTTATCCTAAGTAAAAAAATACAAATGGCAGATTACAATACCATACAAAATGATGTTGCCTCAGTAATGGGCACCGGTTCAGCTGATTCGGGATACGGCCAAACTCTATTGAGTTCACAGGTAAATGAGGCAAACAGAGTAACGGTAAATGAATGGGGAAATTTACGATATGATATTATTAATGCTTGGGTGCACCAATTTGGGGCATTGCCTTCCCCGGTAACAGCAGTTGAAGGTGATTTAGTTAGAGCTAATTCCGGCACAGCACCTTATTCGTCATATCAAACATTTGCTAATGTCTTACTTGCTAATAAATTTGGTGTGCATTCTAGTCAAGCAATTACAAGAACTGGACCATCTGCCGGAGTTTTTTGGAATGCACAACAAACATGGCCAGGAGTTTACGGAGTATCCTGGTCAACCAAAGTCGAAAGCACTGTGACTGTTACTTTTACAACAGCAAATAAGGCTCGAGCATTTTTTAATAGTGGAAGCGAAATTAGATTTATTTCCACTATAGCAGGGGGTACAGCATCTCAGCAAAATGCATCTTGGACTACACTATTAAACGGTGTTGGTACTGTGGCATTTGGCGGAGCAAAACCAAGTCCAACAACAGAACCCAACGACGGTCAAAATTATTATAGATTATCAAATGTTTTTCAGTATTTTTATACCGCTAGTTCTACTAGTCCTTATTCTGCAAACACATATAGAATATCTGCCAGAACTCCAGCAGTAGCTGATAACAGTTCAGGAACGGCTAGCACTATTGAATTCAAAATAGAATGGTTAGATTCACATCCTGGCGCAACCGCATACGATTCAGTCGACGGAACAGTGTCATTGTCAGTGAATACACTCGAAGCATCTGGAACACTTATGCCTTCAGGAACTGGTAATTTTTCAGTAGAAACTCCATCAATCACAGTGGGCGCAATAACTCCATAAAATATTTTCTCTGTTATAATAGCAAATAAATAAACTGCTACTATAATGTTAGGAAAAAAACATGGATGAACGTTTAAAAAAATCCCTAGAGTTTGCCAACTATCGCCAGACGTTTGCAATTCAAAAAAAATTACTCAAAGAAAAAATTGAAGCAAAACTCACCTATGGGTACAATGGTGGTATATTTAAGATTGATCATCCTCTAATTACATTTGTTCAAATGTTAATTGATCAAGGAAGAACTTCGGGCGTGCCTCTCCTTGACATCAACAACAATCCAATAATGATTGAAGATTTAAATTCCTTCAGGGACGAAATTTTTGATAGATATTTTACCACCACATTAGAATATTACGAACAATACGAACTTTTGAAAAAAAGCAGAAGTGTTGAAAAAATGTTAGATCTATGACACGAGGTGTACTAATTTTTGCTCACAATAATAGAGATGTTGACTATGCATTAATGTCAATAGTTTCTGGCCAGTTGGCTGCAAAATATCTTCAAGTGCCGGTATCATTGATAACAGACAAGTTTACAATTCGGTGGATGAAGGAATCTAATATCTATGAAAAAGCTGTAACAGTTTTTGATAAGATCATTGAGATAGAAAAACCAATAACTGATAATCAAAGAAATCTACACGATGGAGTTGAAAATAAATTAGTTCCTTTTGTAAATTCTAATAGATGCTCTGCATATGAATTAACTCCTTATGATAGAACATTATTAATAGACAGTGATTTTTTAATTTTTTCTGACACCTTAAATCAATATTGGGATGTTGACTCGGACATACTAATATCAACGGCAATAAATGATATCTATGATCAAAAAAGATTAGGATATCATGATAGATATATTTCTGATACAGGAATACATTTATATTGGGCCACAACGGTGATGTTTTCGAAAAGTGAATATTCAAAAACATTTTTTAATCTAGTAGACCAAATTAGAGAAAACTATCAGTATTATTCAGATTTGTTCAGATTTGATAGTAGGCAGTATAGGAATGATATTGCATTCAGCGTTGCTAAACATATTTTAGATGGGTACGAAACTGATATCACACTCGGGCTTCCACCAATATTATCAATTTTAGATAAAGATATTCTTCTGGATGTTTCTACAGAAGGAAAATTAACAATGTTAATTTCTCCAAACTTAGATTCGAATTATATTGCAGCATCAGCGAATAATCTAGACATTCATATTATGAATAAACAGAGTTTAATAAGACAATCAGATAAGCTGTTGGAGTTAGCATGAGTTTTGGATATCTTATTGTGATTTCAACATCCGACAATGTTAACTATCTCGAGTTGGCCTATGGCCTTGCATTAAGTATAAAACATACACAGAAGCCAGGATACGATCAAGTAGCTTTGATTACTGATGATGTTGAGTCTATAAAACAATTAAATTCTTCCTGGGTATTTGATCATGTGATCGAATGGAATCAAGAAACATTTTGGGATGGTCGTAGCTGGATGGATCAATTAACACCTTTTGACGACACAGTGTGCCTTGATGCTGACATGCTATTTCTTCGAGATTACAGCCATTGGGTTGATTACTTTGTCGCTAACACAGAATTGTATATTACTAATAAATCTTATAATTATAGAGGCGAGATAATTAATTCAGATGAATATCGTAGAGCATTTACTAAAAATGATTTGCCTAATTTATATTCATTCTATACATTCTTCAAAAAAGATTCTGAATTAGCTAGAGAATTTTTTACACTGGGTCGATATATAATCAAAAATCCTACTGAATTTTCAAATACGTTTCTATCTGAATATAGACCCAAGGTAGTAGGAACTGATGAAGCATTTGCATTGAGTTCAAAATTGTTAGATATACAAGACGAAATAAGTTATGAATTAGAGTTTCCGAGAGTAGTACATATGAAACCTTTACTGCAAAACTGGCCGTGGCCAGCAAATGCATGGAGTGACCATATAGGATTTTATCTTAACAGAAAAGGTCAATTGAAATTAGGAAATTATCAACAATATGATATTGTTCATTATGTTGAAAAAGATAAAATTAACAAAGAAATGATCAACATTTTAGAGGAATTGGTATGGAAGAAATAGAAAACGTAGAAGACCTATTTGAAAATATTGTGTGGTCTGAACCCAAATATACAGCAGTATACGATCCTAATTCTGGATCATTACACTGTATAGGACCAAAATCTGTTTTAGATCACGAAAAATATACAATAGACGTTGACAGAGAAACAGCTGAAATGATCATCGAAGGCAAGATAAAAATCAGTTCATGTTTTGTAGATCTTATAGATAATACTTTTCAAATAGCCGAAGTTAAGACTGCCGTTAAAATAGATGATGTGCTACATCGAATTATTGAAAAACAATATGCTGATGATGAAAAAGTTGATCTTTATATAGAATACGATGTTGAAAAAAAATCCTTGTCTATAGAATTAAGTGAAGAATATTCAGGAACATATATCCAACATGAAAAATTTCAACCTGTAAAGAAAAAAAATATCACATGGGACGGTGATACTGAAATGAGATTTTTAATTACTGATTATAATGATCCTAATTTTGTATATGACACGCTGTCGTTAAAAATTTCCGATCTGATAGAAAAATCTAAAAAATTTACTAACTTATCTTTGCCTCCAAAATTTAGCGTATACACAAGAAGAATTTTTAAAAATTATCTAATTGACATAAAATGAAGATAGTAGAATTTGATATTGTATTTCTCAGTTATGACGAACCTAATGCTGATATGCATTATGCTGATTTATTGACAAAGGCACCTTGGGCGAAACGTGTACACGGAGTTAAGGGATCGGATGCAGCTCATAAAGCAGCCGCAAATTTATCAGACACTGAATGGTTTATTACTGTAGATGCTGACAATATTGTAGATCCTAAATTTTTTGATTTAGATCTTGATATGGCCGACCCTAAAATACAGGTATATGGTTGGTGTGGTCGTAATAATATTAACGGATTACGCTATGGTAACGGGGGTCTTAAAATTTGGAAGAAAGACTTTGTGTTGAATATGCGCACACACGAAGCAGCCGAAAGCGATCGAGCACAAGTTGATTTTTGTTGGGAAGATGGATATCGTAATTTCTCAGTGACCTATAGTGACAGTATCATTACAGGCTCACCATTTCAAGCATGGCGTGCAGGTTTCCGTGAAGGTGTTAAAATGACACTGCTTGACGGAGAAAAAATATCACCTATGGAAATTAAAGAACGTATCTGGTGGCATAATATTCATAGATTGCGTATGTGGTCCACGGTCGGTGCGCATGAAGAAAATGGATTATATGCGATTCTTGGTGCACGGATGGGAACATGGATGACCAATTGTACTGATTGGAATTATGTCGATGTCCGCGATTTTGAAATACTTCGAGATTTATATAATCAAAATGTTAAACATGAAAATATTGAAAACGATATTCAGTCACTGGGAGAAGTTATTAAATTAAAATTAGGGTTGGATTGGCCCGACCTAACTCCGCAACAGAGCAAATATACACTAGATTTATATGATGAAACAATTAATCTAGGACTAACTTATTACAAGCAATGAGATACGATATAATTTTTATCAGTTATAATGAGCCGCAGGCAGACGAAAACTTTGCTAGATTAAAAGCAAGGTTTCCTTACGCACAGAGAGTATCCGGAGTCAAGGGTATCCATCAAGCACATATTGCGGCAGCTCGTAAAGCCTTTACAAAAATGTTTTGGGTCGTAGATGCTGATGCACAGGTATTAGATACTTTTAATTTTGATCATGTGGTCAGTGATTACGACTTAGAAAATGTGCATGTTTGGCGCAGCCGTAATCCTATTAATGATCTAGAATACGGATACGGCGGTGTGAAATTATTACCCAAGAGTCTGACACAGAACATGGATATTTCTAAACCAGATATGACAACTAGTATTTCAACTTTGTTCAAAGCAATGCCAGAAGTCAGCAATATCACAGCGTTTAACGTAGATGCATTTAATACATGGAAAAGTGCTTTCAGGGAATGTGTGAAGCTAGCCAGCAGAACAATCGATAGACAAGATGATGTGGATACAAATTATAGATTAAATGTTTGGTGCACTAGAGGTATTGATCGTTCCTTTGGTAGAGAAGCCATTGAGGGCGCCGTACAAGGTAAACAATACGGGTTAGAAAACAAAGATAACAATGAAGCATTAAAAATGATCAATGATTTTGATTGGTTGAGAGAAAGATTTGGACGATAGAGCTCGCATACAAAAATTCATTCCTATTATGAATGAAATTTCGCCAACCTTCTGCATGGCGAAGTGGCATCACACAACCATTTATCTACAGACAGGAGAAACACATAGTTGTTATCATCCTGCTCCACATAAAATTCCTTTACAAGAATTAGCGTTAAATGTAAGTGCGCTGCATAATACAAAACAAAAAATTTTAGAACGTAAAGAAATGATCGACGGTAACAAACCTGTCGGATGCAATTATTGCTGGAACATCGAAGCTATGGGTGAAAATTACATCAGCGATCGTAAAGAACGTAATGCCAGCATTTACACTGAAGAACGATTTGCGAAAATCAAACATAATCCGTTAATTCATTTCAATCCACAATATATCGAAATTTCATTTGGTAACGAATGCAACTTTAAATGCGGATATTGCCATCCCAAGCACAGTTCAGCATACTACAAAGAGATTAAAGATCACGGTCCGTACTCTATGGTTAAGAATCATCGCAATGACATTGACTGGTTTGAAATCTACGAAGAAGAAAATAATCCTTATGTCGAAGCATGGTGGAAATGGTGGCCCGAAGTTAGCAAAACTTTAACGATTCTACGAATTACTGGCGGCGAGCCTCTTTTGCAAGCCAGCACTTGGAGATTGTTTGAAGAATTAGAAAAAAATCCCCAGCCACAGTTAGAACTGAATATCAACAGTAACTTTGGAGTTAAACCTTTATTGATCGAACGGCTCGTAGAAAAAGTAAATCGATTATTGGATCAAGGTGCTATCAAAGATTTTAAAATTTTTACCAGCATAGATACCTGGGGTAAACCTGCAGAGTATATACGAACAGGATTAGATTTAACAGTATGGGAACAAAATTTAGATACATACCTAACGAAAACCCATTTACCTATTACATTTATGATAACCTTTAATATACTTACAGTGACTAATTTCCGCAGTCTGTTAGAAAAGGTTTTAGAATGGCGTGAAAAGTACAATGGATTTGAACAAAATAAATGGCAGCGTATAAGATTCGACACACCATTTTTAAAAGAACCTTTACAGTATGATATGAATTTATTACCTAAAGAACAATTTATGCCGTATATGAAAAGTCACCTAGACTTCATTCTAGCTAATTTAGATGATAAAAACCGCAGTAAATTCAGTGAGTTAGAGTACGAAAAATTTCTAAGAGTTGTAAAGTACATGGAAACGACCCTATATACTCAGGAAAAATTGTTAGAAGGCAAACGCGACTTCTTTAATTGGTTTACAGAATATGATCGCAGACGCGGCACTGATTTTGAAAATACCTTTCCAGAACTTGCAAATTTTTATTGGGATTGTGCAAACGTATGAAAATTTTTATTACAGGTATAGCAGGTTTTCTTGGAAGTCATCTTGCAGATAGAATGCTAGAGCTTGGTCACGAAGTGGTGGGCAATGATACACTTATTGGGGGATATCTTGATAATGTAGATCCTAGAGTAGATTTTTATAATGTTGATTGCTGCGATTATGATGAGATGATCAAATTAATGAAAGGATCGGACGTTGTTATTCATACAGCAGCCACGGCACACGAAGGCCTAAGTGTATTCAGTCCTAACTTTATCACACGTAATATCTATCAAGCCAGTGTGAGTACTATTAGTGCTGCGATAGCTTCTGGTGTTAAAAGATTTGTTTATTGTTCAAGTATGGCGCGATATGGTGCTCAGGGTACTCCTTTTAGAGAAACACAACGGCCAGCTCCAATAGACCCATATGGTATTGCTAAGGTTGCCGGAGAAGAAACATTGAAAGCATTATGCGAAACACATGGAATGGAATGGAACATTGCTGTACCACATAATATTGTAGGACCGCGTCAAAGATATGATGATCCTTTTCGCAATGTAATGAGTATAATGATTAACCGCAATCTACAAGGAAAACCTGCTATTGTTTATGGCGATGGAGAACAGACTCGCTGTTTCAGTTATGTAGCAGATTGTGTTTTCTGTTTAGAAAAACTAGCACTTGATCCGTTTATTATTAACGAAATTATAAACATCGGACCAGATGAAGGTACTATAACAATTAATGAATTGGTCGATATAGTGGCAGAAGAATGTAAATTTGCTGAACCACCCATATACTTTCCAGAAAGACCTAGGGAAGTAAAAGATGCAATGTGTTCAGCAGATAAAGCAAGAAATATATTAGGATACGAAACTAAAACAAATGTTCGACAGGCTGTAAAAGAAACAGCGAACTGGATTAGACATAGGGGGCCAAAGCCTTTTGATTATTCGTTTCCTTTAGAAATTATAAATGATAAAACTCCTCGAACATGGCGAGATAGGCTAATGTAATGAATTTTGTATTTGAAGATATAAACAATCATTTAAATTACACAGCGTGCCCTGATGTTATTATGTCGGGGTTTAGACGGTTCTCCCCATCGCCTATGGCAGTGACTATGTTGACCAGAACTCATATGGCAGACATGTTTCCTATGTTTCCTATAAAGTATAAACCACGCCCCTATATAATAGCTACTGGAGTTAATCATAGTCCCAACGATTGGACCGGCTATTCGAAAGCTATTAATAACAATAAAGCAACCGTATTTTCTTATATTAGTAAAAAACAACTTAACGATGTTCGAGAAGGTAAAGCCATGCTGTTGTTTGATCAATCATTAGAGGGATATCATGCAGAATGGTTATGGGAATTTTTTCATACAGAATGCGAAAATTATCAAGTTCCACCGGAAGCGGTAATTTATGTTACTGGAAATTCGTTATGTGATAAGCAGTATGAAAAATGGGCGAACGACAATGCTATCAAAAATAGAATAACAGCTATTCCGTATGTGCATTTTGAGGCAGATGTTTATAATAACTCGGTATGGACATCCCTAGACATATCAGTCGATAAGCACATGTCACATAAAAAAACAAACGAAATTAAAGATTTTAATTGTCTACAAAAAAGACTTCGTAATCACAGAATCTGGTTTTATATTAGAATGTTTGAAGAGGAATTATTGAAATATGGTTTAGTGAGTATGAATCCCTTCAATCCAAACACCGTTTATTTTGAGGGCAGAGTATTTCCAAAAGAACGAGCAGAAATTGCAAATTCTATTTTACCGTTATTGGTTCACGGAAAAAATAATAACGAATTTAATGATTCGTATTATATAAAAAGAATACAAGATCGAGTGTGTTTAGATTCTTGGGTTACTGTGGTTTCAGAACCATCTTTTTCAGATTTTGATCAACAGTTATTTTTAAGTGAAAAGATTTTTAAACCGATCGTTTGTTTTCATCCTTTTATCGTTCTAGGTAACAAAGGCAGTCTACAAGAATTGCGTAATATGGGATATAAAACATTTGACGGATTTATTGATGAACAATACGACGAATTATCAACATTTGAAAGATATGATGCGATAGTTGAATCAATAAAAAAAATAATTGCAATTAAAGATAAGGCAAGTTGGTTTGAATCTATGCGTCCTATACTAGAACATAACTACGAAAATTTAAAAAAGAATGCTACAAAAATAAATCCGGCATTCATTAAATTACAACAAACATATAACAAATATTTTAAAGTGGAAGAAAAATAAATGTACGATATACATATACCCGCAATAGATGAAAATTCAAAATTAATTATTGGATTAGGAGATAGCTTTACACAAGGTGTAGGAAGTTGGAGCAAAGAAACTTATCTAAGATATAATGGTTTCATTGATCCGCTACAGGTTCCTAAGAAATTAGAATTCGAAATGTATGAATACAGTTGGGTATCTCAAATTTGTAAAAATCATCTTCCTAATTTTATTCCGGTAAATTTTGGAGCTTCTGGCAAAGGAAACAGAGCAAGTGTAAAAGAACTGTATCTTAATCCTAAAGTTAAAATAGAAAAAGCAAATAAAGCTATTCTTGTTTTAATGCTTAGTGGTATAGAACGTTTTGATTTTATTAATAGAGATTTTGAAGAACATCATCATTTCTATGCTATGTGGCCAAATCCTTGGGAAAAGAATACTAAAAATAAACAACTATGGGAAGCATACGCTCGAGATATTTGGAGTGAAAAATTTGTTTGTCTTGAAGCACTTCTAAATATTCGAGAAGCGGAAATGTTTGCTAAAGTACAAGGATGGGATTTTATAGTTGCCAGCGCATTTGATCAACGAGTCACTAGAGAAAACTTTATACGTCAAATCGGAGAAGAGCATACAGAATTGATAGATTCTGTCCCATGGGATAAGTTTTTATATCCGCAAGGATGTAAGAGCTTTATTCAGTTACTATTGCGTTATGACGGTAGAGAAGAATTAGCAGATGGTGCATTTTATGATTACTATTCTAAATTAAAAGAACCTACAAAATATATTACTAACTGTATGCACCCTACTAGAGAAGGGTATAGAATAATGGCTGAGGAATTATATAATTTTATTAAACTTTTGGGATATGATTCTTAAAAAATAGTTTTAGTACTATCGCCGATATCTTTTTTCAATCTTTCAATATCAACTTTAAAATCTAATTTTTTAATTTCGTCTTTGTATTCGTGAAGTGTTTCTAATAATCGATTGGCAATTTCGTCAGCGTCAAGTTCTTTCATTTGTTCTTTGATATCGATCTGCCATACCCGACCGTTGGCAAACTCAAGATGTACAATCTCAAGATATGCCACCGGCATGGTATTCATATATAGATCTTCAAAAACTTCTGGCCACTCTTTAACTAAATGCCTTGGCGGCTTAAAT
>JACCDP010093873.1_pt1 | contig 22340 bp, 27 predicted proteins | sample 7445841 | NCBI WGS metagenome assembly JACCDP01 (sample SAMN15323441, study PRJNA562643) | freshwater metagenome | isolation source: river surface water | place: USA:Blue River Watershed | collected 2017-08-17
AATAAAGTGATGAACTATCAGTTGCAATTAAGTTTGAATCAACAACACCGAATTCAGATGTAACTGTTAATGAACCTGTTATTTCAACTGAAGTTGCCTTAGTTGTATCATTTGCCCAAATACCTGGCGATTTTTCATAAAATAAACTATCACCACTAGTACCAGAACTACCTGATGTACCAGATGAACCTGATGTGCCAGATGAACCTGATGTACCTGAAGAACCACTTGTACCTGACGTGCCACTAGCACCATCAACACCACTTGTTCCCGATGTTCCTGAACTACCAGAAGTGCCAGATGAACCAGAAGAACCTGAAGTTCCTGATGTACCAGAACTACCACTTGTACCTGAAGAACCAGATGTACCACCAGTTCCGCTACTACCTGAAGTACCACTAGTTCCGCTACTACCTGAAGTTCCGCTTGAACCTGATGTGCCTGAACTACCACTAGTACCTGATGTACCGGATGAACCACTAGTTCCCGATGTACCTGAACTACCACTAGTTCCCGATGTACCGGATGAACCACTAGTACCTGATGAACCGCTCGTACCTGAAGAACCAGATGTACCTGAAGTTCCGCTTGAACCTGATGTGCCTGAACTACCACTAGTACCTGAAGAACCAGATGTACCACCAGTACCTGAACTACCTGAAGTACCAGACGACCCACTTGTTCCAGACGTACCAGAACTACCTGAAGTACCAGATGAACCCGAAGTACCACTAGTACCTGATGTACCTGCACCACCAATAGTTGCAACAACTCTACCTGATTGAGGTGAGTTGAAATAAACCTCTAAATTATCTTGGTCGATAACATGTACTTCAGAAGGAATGACGATGTTATCGTTACTATCAAAAACATTTATTACAGGATATTTCTCATGTAAATTATGGAAGAAAGACCACGTACTTTGATTTGTGAATGATTGTTGAACATTAGCACCTGATACAATAACCGCATTTAAAGCATAAATTGCATATGATGCGGTACCTTCTAATGAACCTGTAATACCATTCGATACATTTAACGAACCCGTAATATTAACACTACCTGTAAATTGATGTGTGTCGTCTTGTGTGTCTCCGAATTTAGTACTACCACTTTGATAAAGTACAGATGAAGTTACATAATCAATATGTAATTCTTTTGCTGTGATTATTCCATCAACAATTAAGTTACCTGTTATTGATGTATCAACATTTATTTGTAATCCATCTTCATTGATTGAAGCTGTTGCACTACCACTGGCAATTTTATCTAATTGAAGACCAGTAACTCCACTTGCCGGAATATTATATAAACCTGCACCATCACCAAAGAATGCTGCAGTAATAAATCCACCGTTTTGAATATAGATATTCGAACCACTTGTTAAATAAAGTGATGAACTATCTGTCATTATAATGTTCGCATCTGTTACACCTAATTGAGATGTAATAGATAATGAACCAGTAATTTCAATATCATTTGTGGTTGCCCAAATAGAACCTGTTTGTGCAAATAAACTATCTCCACTTGTTCCTGAACTTCCAGATGTTCCAGAAGAACCAGATGTACCACTTGAACCGCTTGTACCACTAGAACCCGATGTGCCACTAGAACCTGATGTTCCACTAGTTCCAGATGAACCTGATGTTCCTGATGAACCAGATGTACCACTAGAACCTGATGTACCTGAAGTTCCACTTGTACCAGATGAACCACTTGTACCTGAACTACCTGAAGTTCCCGATGTACCACTAGTTCCGCTAGAACCTGAAGTTCCACTTGTACCAGATGAACCACTTGTACCTGAACTACCTGAAGTACCGGATGTTCCTGACGTACCACTAGAACCCGATGTTCCAGAAGTACCACTAGTACCAGATGTTGAAGTATTATATTCGGCACCATTTATAAATAAAGAACCTGTAATTGCAAAACTTCCACTAACACCAACTTGATTTCCATTATATTGTGTCATAATGGAATCCATAATATGGTCTTCACTTTGTGCCACAGGTATTTTACCTGTTGTCAAACCAATTTCTTCACCTAATGAACCTGTATTTTGTGGTCCAGCAATAAACATTGCACCATTATAGTTTGAACCTGAAACATTTTCATAAACCCAATGGTTTCTTGTACTATCCCAAGCTAACGATGCTGTTGCTGTTGATGAACCAGAATCATAAACTTTTAAACCACCAAATCTTTGTAAAGGCTCATAAACATTTACTGATATGAACGAACCTGTAATATCAAGATTTGATGATGTTACAGTTAAGAAAGATGCAGTTCCTAAAACTGTTAAATTATTAACAACTGTTAATGAACCACTAACAACTTGTGTTCCTATAACCGTTTGTGAACCTGAAATTTCAAGTGATCCGGTTAAACCATACGAACCTGTTAAATGATGAGAATTAACCCATGTTGCACCACTCTTGACAAGTAAATCACCATAAGATGATGTAGTTGTTGTATCAATAATGTCGTGCAATTCTCTTAATTCGTATCCATTATCAATTTTAATATATATTGAACCGACAGTGTTGCTAACTCTTTCAACATAACCTAATCTTACTCCATGGTTAGGAGCGGTTGGGGGTGTTTGTGTGTATGTACCTGGTGTGGTTCCTAAGAAAAGTAAATTACCAGCAATTAAACCATTTGTATTTAATTTTCTTAAATTACCCTCAGTTTGAACCCAACCATTATTTCCAGCGGTAATAGTTTCAGCAACAAAACCTAATGTATTCGCTGAACCATATTCTGCAGATGCTGACGCTAACTTAACGGCAATTGTATTACCTTGAGAACCAGATATGAATACAACTTGACCTTTTGTAAGAGAAGATGTTTCAGCATTATATACATACTGATACATTTGTTCTCCAAGTGCTAATTGGACATTACCACCTAATAATCCAAGTTGTAAATTAGAATCACCACTATCCCATCCAAGTCTTCCAACAACATTTGTAAATGTTTCATTAATATCAAAGTCAATATAATCAACATTTGATATTGAACCAGTCATCACTAATGAACCTGACGCAGAAATTACATCATTAACAATTGTTAATCTTGCAGATGCAGTGGCAGCATTTGTTGTACCATCTGACACAATTAATCTTCCATTTAAAGGACTGTCAATTGTGTCAAAACCCGTACCTGATGTACCACTAGTTCCGCTAGAACCTGATGTACCACTAGTTCCGCTAGAACCTGATGTACCACTAGTTCCGCTAGAACCTGATGTACCAGAAGAACCTGATGTACCAGAACTTCCTGAAGTACCACTAGTACCAGAACTTCCTGAAGTACCACTAGTACCTGAACTTCCTGATGTACCAGATGTTGCTGCGTTATATGATGTACCGTTAATAATTAAATCACCACCACTAATTTCCAATCTTGATCCAGTTATATAAACTGAACCTGTAAATTCGTGTATATCGTCTTGTGTATCACCAAATTTTGTTGAACCTGATTGATAAAGAACTGAGGACGTAACATAATCAACATATAATTCTTTTACTGTTAATGTTCCGTCAATAACTACGTCAGTGTTAATACCTAATGTACCGTTTTCTAATGAAGCACTATATGCTCCACTTACAATTCTATCTAATTGTAATCCTGTAACGCCACTCGCTGGTATGTTATATAAACCTGCACCATCTCCAAAGAATGCTGCGGTAATAAACCCTCCGTTTTCTATGTATATGTTTGATCCACTTGTTAAAATAAGTGAACCACTATCTGTTAAAAGTATATTAGCGTCACTTACACCTAATTGTGAAGAGACACTTAACGAACCTGTAATTTGAATGTCGTTTGTTGTTGCCCAAAATGATCCTGTCTGAGCAAATAAACTATCACCACTTGTTCCTGAACTACCACTAGTTCCTGAAGAACCAGATGTACCTGAAGTACCACTAGTTCCTGATGTGCCCGATGCACCATCTACACCACTTGTACCAGATGTTCCACTGCTACCACCAGTTCCGCTTGAACCTGACGTGCCAGAACTTCCTGAAGTTCCAGATGAACCACTAGTACCAGACGTACCACTACTACCTGAAGTTCCTGATGTTCCCGAAGTTCCTGATGTTCCTGAACTACCTGATGTACCAGATGTTCCTGAAGAACCACCGGTACCTGATGAACCAGATGTTCCTGAACTACCTGATGTACCACTAGTTCCACTTGTACCTGAAGTTCCTGAACTACCTGAAGAACCAGATGTGCCAGAACTTCCACTAGTTCCACTTGAACCTGATGATCCTGATGTACCAGAACTTCCTGAAGTTCCAGATGAACCACTAGTACCAGACGTACCACTACTACCTGAAGTGCCACTAGTTCCACTTGTACCTGAAGTTCCTGAGCTACCTGATGTACCACTAGTACCTGATGTACCACTAGTTCCCGCAGAACCCGAAGTACCTGAAGTACCATCAACACCACTTACACCGGAAGAACCTGATGTACCACTAGTACCTGACGTTCCTGAAGTACCACTAGAACCTGATGTTCCAGATGTACCACTAGTTCCAGATGTCATAGCTGAGAATGGTACGCCATTTATAACTAAATCACCATCATTAATATTAACCGAACCGGTAACAAATAATGATCCTGTGAATTGATGTGTATCGTCTGATGTGTCACCAAATTTTGTTGAACCTGATGTATATAAAATTGATGAAGATACAATTGTAACATTATATTGTGTCGCAGTTATTGTACCATCAACAATTAATGAACCAGTTATTTGAAGGTCGTTTGTTGTTGCATAAAAAGAACCAGTTTGTTGGAATAATGAACTTGCAGCTTGGAAATCTGCTAATTCGGTAATTGTGTTGCCTATAATGTCATCTATCCAATAACCTAAATCTGAAAATGCTCCTTGGTTTTGTGTTAAATTACCTAATTTTGCCGCACCATCCACAACTTCATAAAAAATACCATATTGATTTTCATCAGGTATGTTTGTTGGTGGGTCGTAATTAGAATTAATAAATTCTTTTAAATTCGTATCTCTTAGTTCTATCGTTGCACTCGTATCTGTTATACCCGTAATTCCTACAACATCATAAATTTTTGATGATGGTAATGCAAATTTCATACCAACAACAATGTCATTTGCATTATACAAATTCAAATTTAAATTTGAATCAGGATATGCACCTTGTTGGGGTATTATTGTAAAATCACATATAAAGGACATATAAGTCCCATTATATGAATCAAGTGAAGAATAGGTTTCATTTGGAATTATACCTCCAAAATTTATACTACCAATTATCAGTTTATCAGGAGCCTGTAACGCCATTTTTATTTTCTATATTAAATTGTTATACCAAATGTTATTATCACTGTAGAATTACCTGAAGATGCACAAAATACTGTACTTGAATTAATTACGTACATATCCATAGTAGTCCAGTTACCTCCCGTATATGTTTGAATCACACTGTGTGATATGGTTGATGTACCTGTTGGTGATTTTGAAACCACATTACTACCATTCACACCATGAGTCATTATATTAACCATTGGTTGTGTTTGTAAACCTGATGGTCTTGTTACTGTAAATCTTTGTGTTGTTGGACAACTAAATGTCCAACCTAATCCTTCTAAAGTTGTTTTATTTTCACCATTTGGTCCTAATACACTATCAATTGGTATTCCCGAAGTATCAATAAAACCTCCTGTCATGTTTAAAGTAACTTGGTATGTTTTAACAGTTGCATCAACATATAATGGTGATGTACCTGATGTACCCGAAGAACCAGCACTACCACTGGTACCTGAAGAACCATTACTACCACTTGTACCATCAATACCTGAAGTACCTGATGTACCCGATGTACCATTGATACCTGAAGAACCTGACGTTCCTGAAGTACCATCCACACCACTTATACCTGAAGTACCTGACGAACCACTAATTCCACTAGAACCTGATGTGCCAGAAGAACCATTTGAACCTGATGTACCTGAAGTTCCACTTGTACCGTCAATACCTGAAGTACCTGATGTACCATTGATACCTGAAGAACCTGACGTTCCTGAAGTACCCGATGTACCCGCAACGCCATGTTCACCCATTGTGATTAATAAAAATTCATCACCATCAGAAGGGTCAGATCCATTTACTGCAATTTGTGAAACCACAAATTTTTCATAACCAGCTTCATAAGGTGATGTCGATGTAATCTGTAAAATTTTATAAACAGAAGAATCGGTAGATTTAATTAATTTTAATATTGAACCTTCAGTTAAACTATCTAAATATGAAGAAAAATCCACACTAGGTGAATCACTATAATTACTAAAAGCTACACTGTTAGTTGTTGTTCCCCAAGATGCATTATCAACTTTGAAAAAACCATTTGATGGGGCAACATTTGTATTTGTATTTGAATTATATTTCCAAATAGCAAGATGTCCTTGATATCCTGAACTACCTGAACCACCTCCACCTGTTATTTGTACTGTAACGTTTCCACTACCATTATCAACTACAGTTGCACCACTAAAAGTGATTCCTGAAATATTGTTGATTGGTGATCCGCCTTGTTCTTTTACGTAAATTGAAGAGGATGTTCCTGAAGAACCACTTGAACCTGAGGTTCCTGAAGAACCACTTGAACCTGAAGAACCACTTGAACCTGAAGTTCCTGAACCTCCACCTCCACCTACTATACTAACTCTTACATCTCCATTTCCTAAGTTTGAAATAGTTGCACCTGAAAATATAATCTTATCAACATCATCAATTGTAGTTGAACCATCAGCAACCGAAATTGATGAAACTCCTCCACCACCACTTGTTCCTGATGCATATAAATTTACAGTCCAATCATTGTGCGAACTTGCACCCGATACACTTATAACATTGAAAACTAATTGACCGTTAGTTGAGTTGTATGAATTAACACGACCGATTAAAAAGTTATTAACGTCATAAGCAACTACAATTAATTGACCAACAGAGTATGATAATTGTGTATCAACAGTAATAGTTTGTGTTGTTGATACTAATTCATCAATATCTGTTAATGTTGTATTAGATGTTGTTAAATATATCGCACCTGAGGTACCTGACGTACCTGATGAACCTCTTGCACCTGATGTACCAGATGAACCTGAGGAACCTGATTGACCGCTAGAACCTGAAGTTCCTGATGTACCATTTATACCTGAAGTACCTGAAGTACCACTAGTTCCATTAATACCTGACGAACCAGATGAACCTGAAGTACCTGATGTTCCTGATATACCTGATGTACCTGAAGTACCTGATGAACCCGATGCTCCAGAAGTACCTGATGTACCTGAAGAACCGGCAGCACCCGCACCTCCTGAAGTACCAGAACTACCCGAAGAACCGGACGTTCCACTACCGCTACCTGTTATGTTTACACCATTTACTATTAATTCATCGGTATATACGGCGGTCAACGGAGTTGATGAGGAACCAAGATCGACTGAAGACCCGGAAGGGACATATTCACTATTAATTTGGTCCCAATTAATCTGTTGTAATGCCATTTTATGTAAAGTCTTTTACATAAATACTTTTATTCCACTTATGAGCATAAAAAAAAGGGATTTTATTCCCTTTTTTTTTCTAAACGTGTTGTTTAATTATATTCAATCCTTCCTCATCACTCATAAAATCAACTCCGGCAACATAAACAGGACCCGTATCTGTATTTTCTTTTTGAATAAAAATAGTGGGTAATGAGTTATGTCCTGTTTGATTTACAACTTCATCCCATATTTTTTGATTATCATTTATTTCAATTTCATGATAGTTAATTGATTCACTTTTCAATCTTTTTTTTAAAGACTTACAATGAATACAATTATCTAATGTGAATAAAATAATACTATTCGACATATTATACTAACGTATCTAAAATCTTTGTATAAACACTATCAACGTTTGCACCTATTGATTTATTAACTAACGTTTCTCCATCAAATATCATTACTGTTGGTACTGTTGTTATTCCCAACTCAGCAATATACTCTTGATTTTCATCCACATTAACTTTTAAAAATTTAATATGAGGATATTTGGTTTCTAAAGCCTCTAATCTTGGCATTAATGCTCTACATGGACCACACCATGGAGCCCAAAAATCTACTAATAATCTTTGATTTAATGATTGTAATTGTTTTACTTGTGTACCTGTTGCGTTATCCATTTTTTAAAATCCTATTTTACTTGTTTTATTTGTTGTTTTAAAGACTTCAGTCTCTATGTTATAAATATCCGCCAATACCATACCTTCCTCAACAACATAATCTTTTTTCAAAGATTTTAAAAGTTTGTTGGTATCTTCTATCGATAATTTCTCAAATTTATGTTCCGCAATTAATCTTCCTTTACGAAGAAGCGCTTGGTCAATTTTCTCTCTTTTCATGTTGAATGTGGCAATTACCTGAATACTCAAACAATCGCCCAATATACCATCCGTTAAATTTAAAATGTTAGACACCCCCGCTGGTGATCCATTACCTTCTCTATCTGAAATAACCCTTTCCGCATCTTCAATAATTAAAATTGAATTTTTGTGGTCCATCAAAAATGGAATGATAGTTGGTTCGGACAACATTTCAGCCATAGATGGTGGTATAAATAAAATATCCTTGTCTTTTACTAAACTAGTTATGTATTTTATATATGAGGTTTTTCCTGTGCCAGGGTCACCGTGAAGTAAAATAATACCTTTATCGTTTGTTTTATTTAATCTCTCCGTTATTACTTTATGTATCTTTTTAAATTCTTTTCCGTAATTTAATTCCAAATCCATCGGTGGTACCATTAAATCATAATCTTCAGTATCTAAATGACCCATATCACTTTTCACTAACTGAATATTTGCCTTTTTCTTTTTAGTTTCATATTTTTTTAAAGAATCTAAATCAATTTGATATTTTAATTCTCCATTTAAAATATCATAATTAAAATCTAATTGAATACTACCTAAAGTTAATTTATCGGTTGATGTGTTTGATTTCACCATGATTTTTTTCTCTTTATGAATAAACATAGATTGTGAAAAAGAATCATATCTTCTATTATTAGTAAGAATTCTTATATCTTCAACAAATCCCATTTTTAATAATTGGGTAATTACAAATGGATTGTACAAAATTTTACCATCGCTAAATTTTGATGGTAATCTATCAAATAGAATTGCATAATATTGTTCGACTGGTATTTCAGTACCATATACAGAATCGTATAGTGGATAATTAACATTTAAAATTTTTTCCATAAAGTAAAAGTAAATAAAATAATTTTAGAAATAAAATTAATTCAAACAAATCTTACCAAAATTAGTATATTCAATAAAAATATTTGGATTTTCTTCGATTGTTACATCGATATTTTCTTCAGGTCTAACAAACGGTTTTTTATTTGAGGCAATTTTTAAAACACTAATTGTTTTTCTTAACAATTCAAATTGTTCTTTATTCAACATTACTTCACCATCTTTTTCAAAATTCTTTTGTGATATTTCAGAAAGATGTTTATAAAAAAGTTCTTCGTCTGCATTTCCTAAAAAATACTCACGAGCTTCTTTATTGGTTTCGAAATAATGTTTTACCGTTTGAATGTATATTAAAACTTCAGGAGATAGATTTTCCATTAAGGTTTTTGAATTTGGTCTAAAGTTAATGAAACTGCGGTATTTCTACCAAAAATTCTTATTTCAACATCAACTTTATCTCCTTTAACCTCTTTAATAGTTCCTTCAAAATCTTTAAATGGTCCTTCAGAAACGATAATTGGTTCTCCGATATTGAATTTTAATTTTTTACTTTCAATATGTTCTTCCAATGTATCATCTTTTAAAATTCTTCGAACATCAGTTTCTTTTAATAACAATGGCATCCTATCTCCCATCATACCCATAATGTTTGGTATTGTGGAAATTACTTTCAATTCTTCTTCAACCAATCTTTTTGGCGCTTCGAAATAAAGATATCCACTATATAATACTTTCTCTCTAATAACTTTTTTATTTTTGACAACAACAAACTCTTTCTCTGTTGGACAAACGAATCTAACGATGTTATTTATTTTTCCAAGAGATATTTCTTTGTTGAATTGTTCAGTTAATGATCTTTCTTTTCCTGGTAATACTTTTACCACGTACCAATTATTTTCCATAATTTTAAATATTATTAATAATTCATTATTAAAACTTCAATCCCTTCGTTTTGGGTTCCATCTTTTTTTGCTGCGGCCGCCTTTTTAAAACTTTTTTCTGACCATTTATATTCCTCTTTCGGAAACCATTCTAAAAGTTGTGGAAATTCATAATAAGATAAACTAAATTTACCTTTAATAGTTTTCAAACAATCAGCTAATCTTTTGTGTGTGTCGATTGTGAAAATATGATTTGAATAATAGTTTTCAGTTTTCCAATATGGTGGGTCCATGTAATAATATGTTGTTGGAGAATCGTATTTTTCGACAACTTCTTGGAAGTCCATATTTTCAACAAATGTAATTTTATCAAAATGTTCGCGATATTTTGGATGTTTCAATTTATCCATGAATATTAAAACCTTACATCTATATTTTCCTTTATAGTCCATATAAGATGCAGTCTCAGGTTTTGAACCTGAAAACACTTGTGTTAAAACATAGATATACTTACACGCAATTTCTAAACTATTTTCTTCTGTTATTTCCAATTCAGGATTGAAAACTTCTTTTTGATATTCATTGAACATCTGTTCATACTCTGGTGGTGTATCAACAACATCTAACTGTTGACACGGGTAATGTGAAAGTGCTTCATGTAAAACATCATACTGTTTAGCCCATTTCATTAAATTAGAATTTAATCTATTATAGTCGTTATAAACGACAGTTTTAAGATTTGGGTACTTACTTAAATCCATATTAAAAAACACCCAAAACATCCCTGAGAATCCTTCTACGTAGGTTTCAATATCTTTTGGTATATGTGGGACAATCCATTTACCTATACGAGCCTTACCTCCAATATAACTTATCATTAATCATTATTATTTATTATAAAATATAACCAATATATTTGAAAAAAAGAAATTAATAGTATATATTTTATTATGGCGTGTTCAAGTTGTAAAGAAAAAAAGGAAATTAAAGAAGAATTAATTAAAACAGGTGAATTCGTAAGTAAAGGTGTCATTTGGTTTGCTATCGGGTGGTCGTTACTTGGTATATACGGTTTAATTACTTTAATTTCTAAATTCATATGAAAAAAGAAAAGAAGTATTCTATTGTTCTTTTTTGTAATAAAAAGAGAGTTCGTGTTTTATACAGTTGTATGAAGAGGACTACCGTATATGAATATTGGAGGGAATATAGGACTCAAGTAAAACCGAGATTTACAAAACAACAAACCGGTTCAAGAAATAATAAAGATTTGATTTATGAATTGGCTCTTATTTTTCCCAATAATAGATGGGCCACCGATGTATGGGTTAAAGATAGTTTAGGAAGAAATCAAAAAGCTAAAATTGAGAATGATAAATTTAGAATCAAAGAGATTATCCCTTACTGGAAGGAGGAATTGATATATGATTTTAAAACCAAAAAAAGAATTAGGTATCATCAAGTTTTAGATTACATCCTAACAATAAACGATATTGCTCAAATATTCACATTGAATAAAAATTTGTTTGTTCAAATTGAAAATGATGTAAGACTATTTGGTAATAAGAATAAAAAAGATGCCGAAAGGTTGTTGGAATTATTAAGAGAAGATTTGTTAGATAAAAAAAGAGGTAATTTCTTTTTCGTAAAAGATATTACCACACATCAAAGAAGTTTATTATATAAGTTATTAGAATCTAAAGGTTTTAATAAAAACGATTTATTTAGACATTACTCGTATTAAATATTATATCTACGGTACCAATATTAATTGTAAATGTATTTTGTGGTTTGTCCATTTTTCTACCGTACTTCTTCTGAATTGTTTCAAATGTTTTGATGAAATCTTGTTCAGATAATTCTAAAATTATCGTTCTAGTTTCAGTTTCGGCATTTAATTTTTCTAATAAGTCAGATATAATTGCTAATTGATTTAACAAATCACCTTTTTTTTCCATATCCTAATATCTTTAATATCTTATCTATTATAGATATTTTATTTTTTGGTTTTGGTACGAACATTTCTTTTTTATCAAAAGATTTAATTTCATTAATCATCTGATTCTTGTGGCTCTGTATCTCCACTTTGTCCTTCTCCATCTCCTTCTCCAACCATTCCTTCGCTTGTTGTAATCTCTTGTCCATGATTTTTAATCAAGTTTATATCTTTCAATTTATCCAATGATTCGTTTTGGAATAGAAGTTGTAATTCTTTAACTTTCTCTTGGAATAGTCTTTGTTTCTCTTCTTCTTCTTTGTTTTTATTTACAATTTCATATGCGCACGCAAATACAACATCATAACCGTTTTGTGTTGATTGTGCAATTAAAGAAATTAAATTGAACTTTTCATTCTTATCTTGCACTTTTATTGCAATAGAACTATAAGGTTTGACAACATCTTCATATTTCCAAGTCAGTGGAAGTTTTATATCTAAACTTACATTATCTTGAATTTCTCTCAACGAGTGAAAGTAAGGTCTTATTTTTTTTATATTATCAAACACAATATTAAATTAAAAAATATGTTATTATATATGCCGAACTAAAATAAAGGAAAACCTTTTCAATTTCTTTTACTACTAAAGGTTCGGGATTTTCTTGGGTTAATTTAAAAACAAACTCAAATACAAATCTCAAAGTGTATATTAAGCTTAATACAAATAAAAATATTTTAATCTGTTCCATCATGTTTTTTCATTTCTTCAAGGATTTCTTTACGATATACCCCAATCAATTGTTTAATTTCTTGAGCATATTTTCTTGCTCTGATTGAAGCACTACGATTACCTTTTTCGTAAACCTTTTGAGTGTCGACCGACATTTTCTCAACGAGTTCCTTGATTTTTGATAAGGTTTCCATAATTTATTTCGGTTTTTAATACGAATATATGGAAAAAATTTTACTTTTTCAAGTTTTGATCTAATAATTTATAAATTTCTGTCATCATATCCAGCTCTGACCTGGTTTTTCTGTGTTCAAAATGGAATAAAATATAAAAGTATTCCCTTATTCTCATTATATTACCATCTAATTCTGAGTAATAAAACGCCTCCAAAAAGAAATTCCAAAAATATTCATATACATTACCCCTATTTTTGAAATATATTTTTTCTTTACTAAAATTATCAATTACTTTATCCCAACACCAAGTAAAATGATTTTTCTGGTCGGTCTCAAGGTTGATGACATCAGGACCTAAATAAGTTTCAATTATTAAATCATGTAAGGTAACGACAAAATCATAGAATAATTCAGTTTTTTCACGACTTATATTATAAGCCTTAAACCAAACATCGATTTGTTGTTTGTAATTTTCGGAAACAATAAACTCCAAATAACCTTCTCTATTTTCCATAACTCATTATATAACAATAATATAAGGAGAAAAGAAATTAAAAAGAAGATATTATTGAGTTTTCTTATTGTAAGTTGAAATCTTCTTCATTTTCTCAATTTCCTCGTTAAGTACATTTGAGAAACTCATATTAGATTCATTTACAGTTGAAACAGGAACCGCTTCTTTTTTGTATATTACTTCTTCTTCCTTATCCTTTTCTCTATCTTTCATTTGTTTTTCCATCTTTTCAACCGCAACTTCTGAAGGAACTACATTAGCAACGTCTTTTGAACTGTTACCCATTAATTTATCACCTTCAATTGCCATTTTCAATCTTTTCTTAAATTGTTCAGATGGTTCAATATCATACTCTAAATTCTGAAGTCCAGCAAAATTCTTTGCAACTTCTTCATCTTGTTCTTTTGTATTTTGTCTAGCAACTTTCTCACCCTTACCAATTTGTTTTGGAAATTCGGGATTGTCATTACCTTCAATAGACATAGATTTTTTTATTTTTTGATCTACACTAGATAAATTTGATTTATTCTCTTCACCACTTTTTTTATGTGCATTTTCATATGCTTTTAAACCTGGTACAGATTCATTTACCATCTTAGCAATAAGTTGTGTTAATTCACTTTCACTTAAACGTAAAACTTTTTTCTTTTTAGATTCATTCATCATAGCACCACATTCACATATTTCTTTACCACACTTTTCACATGTTTTCTTTTCTTCTTCCATATATGAACTACCACATTCAGCACACATTTCTTCCTCTTCTTCCATTTGTTTTGACCAACATTCCTCAACATCATATTCCTTACCATCAACTGTGAATGTTTTTTCACCAGCTTCTCTAGCTGCTTTAAGAGCTCCTGAGAACTCGTTTCCTTCCATTGGTTGTTTTTCTGTATTTTCCATATTTTCAGTTTCTTCTAATTGGTCATTCATCTCGTCAAGTTTGTTCATCATGTCATCATGTGATTCATAAACTCCTTTCTCGATGATTAATTCTTTACCTGGATGTTTCTCCTTATAATCGGGTAATGCTTCTTGCGCTTCTTGTTCTGTCTCAAATGTTGCTAAAGGAACACCTTCACATTTGATGTGGTATTTTTCCATTTTACCTTCCTCAACTTGTTCCATTATAGTTTTTTTAACTTCTTCAGAAACCGCCGATTCAATAATTTGTTTTAATTCACTTATTTTCATATTTAAATAAATATCTGTTTAATCTCATTTAATACGATTTCTTCCACCTTATCACGTGAAATTCCGTATTTTTTTGAGGTATAATCAATTGCGTCTTGTATATCACGGTCTTCTTTTATGAACTCAATTGCACCTGTATTACCCTGATTACAATATGGAAACTTCTTACACTTCTCTTTTACCTTAACAAAAACAGCGTCAGGTCCTCCCCATTTTGGAAAATTCTTATCTTTTACTGCTCTACCTTGATATTCACTGCTAGGTCCGTCTATCTTTAATGGGTTTTTACGTCCTCCCTTTGTTGTTTTACCAAATGCAGGTACATCGAACGCACCGGCGGACGATGATGTTGTTGCTTCACCCACCTCTTCCTCTTCCGTTAAATCCATATTTGGTATTTTTGATATCGGTCTTTTAATTGTACTTGTTTTACCAAACAAAGGTGCTGAATATGCTCCCGATGAACTTGAATCTGTTTCCTTAGCCTCAACCTTTTTTAATTTGGAATAATAGGAAGGATCTTCCCACAAATGGTCCATTGCAATTTCATGAGCCTTCTCCTTACTATCTGTATGTTCCATTTCAACTTTCATACCCATTTCTAATTGCTTTTTTAATGATTTTATCATATCTTGAATATGATAATACCCTTTAGCGTCGTGTTTTTTTGCCATTTGAACCAACGTTTTATTATCGGCCAAACCACCTTTTAATATTTCAGTTTCGTTCATTTTTTTCTTTTTACCTTGACAATGTGCTCTTTGACTAAATCCTTTTGGATTATTACAATCAATAGAGTTTTTATATTTTTGTGACCACTTTTCGGTCATCTCTTCTTTTTTTGTTAGATTCACAACCCAAATTTTTGGATTGATTCCCTTACTCACTAAACCAGCTAATCTTGTATTCCCACCTAATAAGTCATAATCATTTTCACTAAATCTAACCGCAATTGGTATTTCTACCTCACCTTTATTAAACGATTTTTCAAATCTTTTTCTTTTATCTTCGTCAAGAGATTCATAGTCTAAATCCACATTGTTAAGTACGTCCTCGATTTTTTCAAAATTTGTAATGTCATAATTTTCACTTGCAACATTTAACCAACCCTCTTTACCCATCTTTTCAAATTCACGGTAACGAAGTGCTTCTGTCCATTCGTGGTCAAAATTTGGTTTAACATATTTCATTACTTAACCGATTTTAATGCACTTTCCCAAAATGACTTTCTTTGCCATAAGGTTTTAAATAATTCTACAACTACTTTAGTTGATAAATCAACAATTTTATCGTCAATTTTTCTTGTACCCAATTCGTCTTGAATGATTTTAACCACAATTTTATGTGCATTTGTGGTATCCATGAAGTCTTTAATTTCCTTCTTGGCTATTCTTTCAATCTCTTTTTTATCTTGGTCTGTTAGTGCCATTTTAATTGTTATTTCTTTGAGTAATTAATGGTTCCACACTAGTTTTAAATGTTTCTTCAAACTTGGATAATTTTTCCAATGCATTACCTGTTTCTGTTTCCAATTTCAACATGTCCGCGTTTATATAAACTCCACTTTCTTCTCCCGCAATAAAAACAAAACTGATATCTTCGTTAGATAAAGTACCATCTAATCTTATTTGTTTTTGATTAATAGTCATACCTGGATCAAAATCAACTATTTGAGATACTTGTTGTCTAAAATTGTCAATAAGGTTTGAAATTGTTTCTTTTTGGTCATCTTTCAATTGCATATCCATGTTGTCGGTAGATAACATTTTTACTTCAACATCATTGATAATTATAAAATCACTTTTTTGATTTTGAACTTGTTCGGGTTCAGATTGTTGTTGGGGAACTTCTTGTTGTTCTTTTATGACATTATTTGATGATTTACTTTCATTAAGTTTTCTTAATGTATTCAACATCTTTTTTGTGTCATCATATCCCGATATTACTTTCTTTTGCATGTTAAAAAAATATACTAAAATTAAACGAAGGGTTTATATCTGTATAAATACTTGAAAAGTTGGATTTACATACAATCCCGTGGAAATTAGATGCTCTTTCCATATATCCTTGAGATGGTACTATTTGTTTAAAAATACCATGTTCTTCACATAAATTCTCACATAAATCGGAAAGTGACTTCATCTGACTCTCAGTATAGGGGTCCCAAAAATAATAGTTCCTCCAATTACGTATATATGGTTCTGACCTATAAGGGTCTCCAATCCAATTATTAAGGACACCAGTTATTGTATTTTTGTTTAACCAACCCAAATTTTCAATTGCAACCTTAATCATTTTATTGTCAATTTTTGGGTTATTAAACGTATTAGAACTATATTTTGTATCAAATAGTTGATAGACAACACCCAATTTTGAAACAACAAAATGGGGAATATCGTCATACTCCCCATTTCTCCTATGTTCTAATTTGCTAAAAAAATCGTCTAATCTTCTTTGTGTGTCATAAAGAAAAATCTGAGTCTTTTTTGATTTCTTCTTTATGATGTTTAATTTCTTCTTATCTAAATTTTCTACGTCTTGAACTAACATTCCTTGATATAACCTTTAGTGGCTCGGGTGTTGGTGTTACAACTATTTCTTCTTCAGAAACTGGTATTATAACTTTATTATTTTCCAAATCATAAATGATTTGATTAGGATTTATATCATCCTTTTCCCAATATAAATCTTCGGTTTGAAATTGTGTACTATAATCTATTGATTCTGACGTTTCCGTTATTTCCTCGGTTTCTAAATCCTCCGAAATTACCAAGTCCAACATTGGTTGTTGGAACTCTATTAAATTTTTTTTTTCATCTTCTTCTGAAGATGTGTCATTTAATGTTGTTGGTTCCTCATTAATTATTTCGGATTGGGTGTTGTCTAACAATTGTATTGTTTCGATTTCTTCTTCGATTGATTGTTGATTAAATTCATTAATAGCTTCTTCTAAGAATGGAGTTGGGATTTCATCAACAAGTTGTCCGTCAGTGTAACCCTCTGCAGGGGTACTAAAAAAATTGCCACTATTTGCCACGACATTAATGTTATCTAAATAAGTTGGTGTGGGTGTCGGTGTTCCACTTTCTGTTGGTGTCGGGGTAGGTGTCGGTGTTTCTGTTGATGTTGGAGTAGGAGTTGATGTTTCTGTCGGTAATGGTGTAGGTGTTGGAGATTCCTGTTTAATCAACATATCTTCAAATGGTTTTTTCTTTTCCATTTGTTCGTTGTAACTTTTAACGGCCTCTTTAAGATTATCGTTAGGTGGTGGTGGGTTTAACAAAACTTCTTCTAGTTTTTTTAAATCATTTTCACTTAATCTTAAACGTGAAACTTCTGCAACAATGTCCTTAGCTTCGACTACCGGTTCTTCTTTTTCATCACTTTTTTTGTTCATAAGTAAACCATTAAAAGCAATAATTAACGCCACAGCTAATGGGTCAAATACAATTACAATGATGAATATGAAAAATTTAACTACCGTATTAAGTTGTACTCCAAATGCTTCTGCAACAAAACGAAATCCACCTACTTCTCTTTCTAAATTTATATTATTGTTTTTAATTGCGTTAATTGAATCTAACGCAACATTATTTTGTTTTGTTAAATCATCTATACGTTTAGATATGGAACTAATTTCTTTATCCGCAGTTCTAATCATTTGTGTAACTCTCGCAGTTGATTTATCTTTATCAATTTGTTTAGATAGGTTTGCCTCTTGTGAGTTACGAATATTTTGTTGATTAGTTAATTGAGTCGTGTAACGAGTAATCTCACTTTCGTTTTTAGTTATTTGATTTTGATAAACACCAATATCTCTTTCTACTTTTTGTAATCCTAAATTTTGTTGCTGGAAAGCATTTGAAAGATAACCAAAGATACCTGCCGATGTGATTAACATTAATGTACCAACAGATATCGTTAAATACCATTTATTAAAACCTTTTATATTATCCCATTCTTGTTTTAAATAAGTTGCCGCAACTAATTTTGCCAATTCTAATGAACCTGCCATCACCATAACCGAAATAGCTGCACCCGCAAATAAAACACCCAATCCTGTAACAGAAAAATACGCAGCACATCCGGCAACTAATACTGCAGATATACCAACTAAGTATTTTAACCAATTATTATTCATGTATTATAAATAGTTTAAGAGCCCAAAACTTTCATTTCGTAACTTCTTTATTGCCTTATCACGTAATTGTCTGATACGTTCTTTAGTGCAACCAAACTCTTCTCCCAAATCTTCTAAATTAGATTCTACACCAGTTAACCCGTAATATCTTTCAATTATAATTTTTTCTCTTTCATCTAAAACCGATAACATCTGATTCACTTTCTTTTTAATTTCTTCAGGTGAATTTAAAATTGCATCGGGTCTTTCCGCTTCTACGTTTGGTATAATATCGATTAGTTGATCCCCTTCTTCATTAATTTCTCTATATAAACCAATACAATATGGTAAATTACTATGAGCCGGTTCTTCGTTATTATTTATGATGAAATTATCCTCTTCTTGTATTTCATCTTTTTTATATTTCTGAGCTTCTTGAACTAAATTTGACGGAAGTCTAATTGTTCTTGCATTATCATTTAATGATGCCATTATTGATTGTCTAACCCACCATACAGCATAAGATATAAATTTTAATCCGCTTGTTGGATCAAACCTTTCCGCTGCCTTAATTAATCCGATGTTTCCTTCTGATATCAAATCCATAATACTTAAACCTTGGTTTTGATACATTTTAGCAACGGATATAACGAATCTTAAATTACCTTTCACTAATTCGTCATATAAATGTTTTTTTTCAATTTTACTTGTTGATTTATTATTCAACAATTCAAAAATTTGTTCCTGTCTTTCGTGAGAAATGACAGGTATTTTTTTGATGTCTTTGATGTACTGCTGGATTTCTTCTGGATTTGTTACTGTAGATTTCTTCATTGGTTGGTAAATTTAGATGTACATATAAAAATACTAAAAATTCTTTACTTTTCAAAATTGTCAAGAAAGTTTTTTTCTTCAGGCGTTAGGGCCTCGATTCCCATTTGATTTAACTTGTCTAAAACGTCATCCAAATTAAGACTTTCTTGTTGTTTTTTCTTAAATTCCACTCTCAACATTGAATTTTCTGGAGTATCTGACTTAAATATAAAATCATTCACCGGGTCGGGTAGATTCACGCTTATAATTGACCCTCTATTAATTAAAAAATAGTATTTTATATTTTCGGTAAAACAAAGTCCATAAATCTCTTCAGATAATTTATCATAATCTAAATCACTATCAAAAATAACAATTATATTTTTATTATTTTCAACAACATATTTTATAGATTTTAGAGATTCGGATTGACCTATGATTTCTAAACAAAAAAATTCAATATCTTCTTGGTCTTCAAATACTCCATATACAAACAAAATGTAAGTATCCATAATAGATTCGAAGTTTTATTTTTTCTTAATATTAATTCTCCAATATACACCTCCTCCTAAAAATGGTACTAATTTTCCATTTATACCATCAGGTCCTGTTTGATTTGAAACACCAACACCTAACTTATATAAATGTTTATCATCTTTATCTTTCACAATAAAACCTAAACCTACTAATTGCATCACATTTGGTTTATCAAATCTAGTATCTACACCAAAATAATATTCATTTTTTCTTGGTAATGGTGTGTATATGGTATCTTTAATAACCTTTTGTTTTACTTTACTTGTATATGAACGTCCTATTATACGATTGTTTGATATGGTATCAAATAATGTTACAGCACCTATGTTACCCGGTAATTCTAAAACATCTTTTTTAAATTGTTTATTTTCAGAAAATAGTCTAACAATTGCTTGTGTATCAACAGATTGAATTACAGGAACTTCAATTCTTTTTTCTACTTGAACTTCTACCGGTACCTCAACTTCAACTTCTACTTCATATGGTATAGTATCATGTACTGCGTATGGTATTGAGTCGATTTGGAGTACTTGTACAACTCTATTTGGCATTATTCCTTTTGGGTTAATAAATTCGACAATACATAGAATTATTAATAATCCAATTATAATATTTTTAATATCAAAAATTTTTTTCATCATTTAAGTACGTAAAGTGTCGTGGTTATAATTGCCACAGTTATACCTAAAACCGACCCCGCCTTATAAAATTTTGTTTTAAGTTGTTGTGCTTTTAGTTCCTTTTCTAAACTTTTAGACATCTCAATAGCCAAATCTCTTTGTTGTGATGTTTTATCAACTATTAGATTTAAATTATTAATTTTTTCATCCTTTAAACCAATAATTTTATCCTTATATGAGATAACAGTATCTTTTGATTTAATGAGATTGTCCTTTTCTTTTACTTCTAATAATAATCCGTCAAAAGATAATAAATCCTTAATTACTAATTTTGCTATCGGTTGTTTTAACGGTACTATCGTGTCTTGTTTCACTGACATTTGATTCGTAACGGTCTGAGAAAAACTTGATAAGGTCGTGAATAGTATAATCGTTAACAGCATTAACTTTTTCATTTGTTTGGTTTTTAATAATTGTTATATTTTTATTGATTGTTGAGATATTTCCTTCAACTTTATTTACATCATTATCTATTGTTGCAATGTGTGAATCGATTAATTCATTTTCATTTTCAATAGAATCTATCTCATTTTGAAGTGAGTCTATTTTACGATAATATCCCGCAACGTCAGTTTTTATTGTAGCACTTTGGAATAGACTATAAATTGCAATTCCTGCCACAATAACTAATAAAATATGGGTCTTATTAATCTTCATATATATACTTTTATTATAAATATGAAGAAAGGGGGTTTTATCCCCCTATGACCTTATTTCTTCTTTTTAACAATTTCGTCGATTATACCGTAAGAAAGTGATTCTTCGGCTCCCAACCATAAATCTCTGGTTGCGTCTGTTTTGACTTGTTCTGCGGTTTTTCCACAATACCCACCTAATAATTCAAATAAGGTATCATTGATTTTTTCCCATTCCGCCATAGTAATACGAGCGTCTTGGATATTACCACCCGCACCACCTGAAGATTGGTGTAACATGGTTCTTGAGAATCTTAAAGACCCTCTTTTACCTTTAGTTCCAGCACCTAATAATACCGAACCCATAGATGCCGCCATTCCTGTGTTGATTGTTCGAATGTCTGAACTGATATACTCCATAACATCCACCATAGATAAACCTGACTTAACAGACCCACCAGGACTATCGATGTGCATGGTAATATCATTATGGTCTAAACTATCTAAAAACATTAATTGAGCTTGTACGATTGTTGACATATGGTCATCTACCCCACCAGCAACCCAAATAATACGTTCCATCATTAAACGTGAGAACACGTCCATAACAGTTACATTCAAACTTCTTTCTTCTAAAATGTATGGTGTTAAACTATCCTCAACTCTTTGGTTATAACGATGTAAGTTTAAAGAACCAATTCCGTGGTCTTTAGCATAAAGACCAAAATCTTTGTACTGATTAGGTGTCATAATTGTAAATTTAGTTTATTCACAAATATAATGTATAATTTTTAAACTATGAAATTTTTGTTGTGATAAAATC
>JACCDP011570062.1_pt1 | contig 22331 bp, 17 predicted proteins | sample 7445841 | NCBI WGS metagenome assembly JACCDP01 (sample SAMN15323441, study PRJNA562643) | freshwater metagenome | isolation source: river surface water | place: USA:Blue River Watershed | collected 2017-08-17
GGAGCGGGACCGCAAGCTCGACGAGGCCAGGCAGCGCCGCGCCGGCCTCAGAGCCATGGCGCGGCGCGCTGCGACGGAGCTCCAATCCGTCGCTTGACCGGACTCCGCTTCACGCTGAACCACGACAACGTCGGCTGCAACAGACTCGAGTCATCGGAGCCGAAGCTCCGGGACGCGCGGGACAGAACCGGGTAATCATTCCGAAACCCATTCCAAGGAGAGACCCATGTCGCTTCGTCATTCAGCTCCCCTCGCATTGTCGCTGGCGCTCGTCGCCTGCGGTTCGAGCGGCCGGGTGAAGGTGGCGTTCCAGAACGGGACGCCGAGCGCACTGCGTCAGGCCCTCACCCAGATCGACGGCACTCCGGCGGCGCCCTCGGCGGTCGCGGTCAAGCTGGTGGCCATCTACCTCGTCGAAGACCAGGAGGGTGCGACCGAGGAGGGCAATTGGCTGGGCAACAACATCGGCAACGCCATCAAGGTCTGGACGTCGCCCGACTGCCCGAGTCTGAACGACGCCGACTGCCAGAACATGGGGTTCTTCGATCTGAACCGCAGCACCGCAGAGGTGAACGCGAGCCTCAACGCCCAGGCCGCAGAGACGACGCCGGGGACATACCGGTATGTGAAGCTCGCGCTGCTCGGCTCACAGCAGGGCGCCAACAACAGCTACGTCAATGCGCGCTGGGCCGACGAAGGCTCTTCGGTCTCCGAACAGCAGTTCGCCTCGGTGCTGACCGAGGTGGCGGCGCGGTTCGACCAACCGCTCGTGGTGGGCGACGGGGAAAACGTCACGGTGACGCTGACCTACGAGCTCGCCGGGACGGTGTTCCGGGGCAGCACGGCCCGCGAGAAGCAGCAGGGGCAGGGGCTGTTCCAACCGGGCGCCGCGGACGACTGCGCCGGGACGGGAACGCCGCGAACCTGCTTCGTGCTGCCAACGCTGAGCGTCTCGGCCGCGAAGTGAGCTCGGCCCCGCTCGGCGGGTCGAGGGCTCACGGGAAGAGCGAAGCCTCGCTCAGCGGCATGCCGGCGGGAGGGTTTCGCGAACGCATGACAAGACGCAGTCCATGTTTCCCCCGCAGCGGGATCGACAGACAGCGCCAGTATGTTCCGCGGCAGCGTCGCAGTCTTCGGCGCCCGGCGTGAGGAGTGCCGTCCCCGCGACGGAGTCGAGGTCGCCCTTGATGACCACCCGGTGGCTCCGTGAGCAGCGACCGCGTCCGGGTAAGCAGGGAGCCGCAGCGCAGGGCAACGAGTGAGCTTGGCGGCCAGAAGCGACGCAGTTGTTCAGCCCCGCGAAATGCTCCTCGTCAGTCGATCATTGAGGAGGGCGCGGGACGGCGCGCCTCTCAGAGGAGGCGCGCCGCCTCTTGCATCGCCTGCCAGGTGAGGTAACCGCCGGAGAGATTCTTCGCGTCGAAGCCCTGCTGCAGCAGCATGCGCTGGGCGAAGTAGCCGCGCTGTCCGGCGGCGCAGTAGATCCAAAGCGGCCTGTTTTTCGGCACTTCGGCCAAGTTCCTGCGGAGGGTCGAGAGCGGCAGGTTCAGCGCCCCCTCGATGTGGCCCCGAGCAAACTCGTCGGGCTCCCGCACGTCGATGAGCTGCGCGTCGCTCTTGGGCAGTTCGGACCAGTCGGCGAGCGGCATGTCGCCCTGGAGGGCATTCACCGCCATCATTCCGGCGAGGTTCACCGGGTCCTTCGCAGAGCCGAACTGCGGCGCGTAGCAGAGCTCGACCTCGGCCAGGTCGTGCACCGTGCCGCCCATCTGGATCATCGTCGCGATGACGTCGATGCGCTTGTCGGTGCCCTCGAAGCCGACCGCCTGCGCACCGAGGATGCGGCCGTCCGGTATTGAGTAGATGAGCTTCAAGCGAATCGTCTTCGCGCCCGGGTAGTAGCCCGCGTGGTGGCCGGGGTGCAGGTAGACGACGCCGAAGTCGGTGACGCCGGCGCGCCTCAGCCCCTTTTCGCTCGCCCCGGTGGAGGCCGCGGACAGGCCGAAGAGGCCGACGATGGCTGTGGCCTGAACGCCGCGGAAGCCGGTCTGACGCCCTGAAATCGACTCGGCGGCGATGCGTCCCTGGCGGTTCGCGGGGCCGGCGAGAGGCAGCACCACCTCCTGCCCCAGCACCACGTCGTGCACCTCGATCGCGTCACCGACGGCGTAAATGGACGGGTCCGACGTGCGCATCTGCCCGTCGACGACGATGCCGCCGCGCGCGCCCAGCGTCAGCCCGGCGCCCTTCGCGAGCTGGGTCTCCGGCCTCACGCCGATCGCGAGGATCACGAGGTCGGTCTCCAGCTGGCCCGTCTCGGTCGAGACGGTGAGGCGACTCCCCGTACGGGCGATGCCGGTGAAGCCCTCGCCGGTGCGGAGCGTGACGCCCTGCTCACGCAGGAAGCGGGCGACGTAGGCGGCCATCTCGGCGTCGAGGGGCGGCATCACCTGGGGGAGCTTCTCGACGATGGTGACCTTGAGCCCCCGGTGCACCAGGTTCTCGGCCATTTCGAGGCCGATGAAGCCGCCACCGATGACCACGGCCTCGCGCCGCTCACCGCTCTCGAGCCATCCGCGGATGCGTCGCGTGTCGGGGATGGTGCGGACCGCGAAGACGCCCGGCAGGTCGACGCCCGGCACGTCGGGGCGGAACGGCGAGGCGCCCGGAGAAAGCACCAGCACGTCATAGCGCTCGACCAACTCGGCACCATCGGTCAGCCGCCGGACGCGGATCGCCTTGTTTTCTCGGTCGATCGCGACGACCTCATGCTCGGTGCGGACGTCGATGGCGAAGCGGTCGCGGAACATCTCCCGCGAGGCGACGAGCAGCTTTCCCTCCTCGGCGATGACGTTGCCGACATGGTACGGCAGGCCGCAGTTGGCGAACGAGACGTAGGGGCCCCGCTCGAACAGGACGATCTCCGCGCCTTCATCGAGACGACGCAGACGCGCCGCCGTCGACGCCCCGCCCGCCACTCCACCGACGATCAACACACGCTTCGACATCTCACCGACCTCCGTCGCGACGATCGTCTACCGCTTGAAGAGACCGGCCCAGAAGCCGCCCTCGCTCTTCGCCTCGCCCTTGCCCTTCTCGCGGCACTGACAGCGTTCGGCGGCGGGAATGTGCCCCAGAACCTGCTCAACGTGTGCGCCGCATCCGGCCCACGTCGGCTTGCCACAGTCGCTGCACGTCACCTGCCTGCACATCGCATCACTCCTCGCGTCCACGTCCGGGACGCCTGTTAAGGTGCCGGCGCTCGCATGACGCCGACCCGAACCACCGAACTGCTCTTCGAACACGGCACGCTGGTCGCCCCGGACCTTCCGGAAGATGCGGCCCTGCGGGCGATGTTCGTCAGCGATCCCCGCACCCGGGTCTTTCGTGCGCCGGGCTGGAAATACAGGGCGATCGCGACGCACCTCCACCGGGCCGGCCACGCGTGGAACGACCGGGCCCGCCAGTTTGAGCCACACCCGCTGAAAATCGATTCGCCCCTCGCCCCCTTTCCGCACCAGCAGGCGGCGCTCGACGCGTGGCTCGCGGCGGGGAAGCGCGGCACGGTGGTGCTGCCGACGGGTGCGGGCAAGACGCTGCTGGCCGTGCTGGCCATGCAGGCGACGGGACGCCCCACGCTCGTCGTCGTGCCCACGCTCAGCCTCATGCACCAGTGGCAGGAGGTGCTTCAGAAGTGGTTCGCCGAGCCTGTGGGGCTTCTGGGCGGCGGCACGAGCGACCGGCGGCCGGTGACGGTGACGACCTACGACTCGGCGGCGCTGCACATCGAGTTTCACGGCAACCGCTTCGGCCTGCTGGTCTTCGACGAGTGCCACCACCTGCCGAGCCCCAGCTACCGCTTCATCGCCGAGGGCTCGATCGCCCCGTACCGGCTGGGCCTGACGGCGACGCTGGAGCGGACCGACGGCGGCGAGCGGATCGTCTCGGAGTTGGTCGGCCCGGTGGTGCACCAGGTCGGCATCGAGGCGCTGGAGGGCGAGTACCTGGCGCCCTACGAGCTGGTCTCGATCGAGGTGCCGCTGACCGAGGAGGAGCAGAGCCGCTACACCGCGCTCCGCGGGCGCTACCTCGACTTCATCCGCTCCGAGGGCATCGCGATGGGTTCGCCGGGCGGCTGGCGACAGTTCATCATCCGCAGCTCGCGCAGCGAGGAAGGGCGCGCGGCCTTCACGGCCTACCGCGAGCAGCGGCGCATCGCCCTCACCGGCTCGGCCAAGCTGGAGGCGCTTTGGCGCGTTCTCGTGAAGCACCGGGGCGAGCGGTGCATCGTCTTCACCGAGGACAACGAGACGGTCCACCGGCTGTCGCGCTGGCTGCTCGCGCCCAGCATCACGCACCACACGCCGCCCGCGGAGAGGCAGTCGATTCTGTCGGCCTTCGCGGCGGGCCGCTGGCCGGTGCTGCTCACGTCGAAGGTGCTCAACGAGGGCGTCGACGTGCCGGAAGCGAACGTCGGCATCGTCCTGTCGGGCTCGGGCAGCGTGCGCGAACACGTGCAGCGTCTGGGCCGCATTCTTCGGCGCCGCGAGGGCAAGCGCGCGGTGCTCTACGAGATCTGCTCCGCGAACACGGCGGAGGGCGGCATCAGCGAACGGCGGAGGCAGCACCGTGCTTACCAAAGACCTGCTCCTGTACCGGATTCAGCGGTCGCAGGTGAAGCCGGCGCTGCTGGCCCCGGACGACGCGACGTGGCTGACGGTGGCGCGTCAGATGATCGCGAGCGCGGCGGCGCTGAATGAGACCGAACGCGGCGAGATCGAGGACACGCTCTCGGAGTTGGCCGGGGCCTCGCCGACGCTGAAGGTCGGTCAAGGCTTCGCGAAGCTGCTGGTCGACCGGATGACCTTCGAGGAGCCAGACGAGGCGGCGGGGGAACGTCGCGCGCAGGCGTTCGACGCGGGCACGACCGCCCTCCGCTCACTTCCGGACGAGGCGCTCCCCGACACGTTCGAAAGCCTCCTCACCGAGTCGCTCGGAGAGGCGCTGCCGAAGACGCGCGCCCTGCTCTACGCCGACCTGCCCGATGCGCGCAAACGCCTTGATTTCGAGACGATCGACGCCGAAGGACTTCTCCTCCTGTGGAATCTGGCGCAGGTGCAGGGCCTGCTCTTTCGTGCGAAGCGGCTCGAGATCACCGCGCAGTCGCCCGACATCCGCCGCCTGCGTCGCGTGCTGCGCTGGCTGAAGTTCTGCCGACTGGTGGGCGAGGTGACGCGCGACGGCGACGCGTGGCGCATTGCGGTGGAGGGGCCTGCGGCGATTCTCGACACGCCGAAGAAGTACGGGCTGCAGCTGGCGCAGTTCATGGCGGTGGTGCCGCTGCTCCCCCGCTGGAGTTTGAAGGCCGAGCTGGAGTTCACCCATGGCCGCCCGGTGCCGCTGGTGCTGGACGAAACGGCCCCGCTGGCCTCGCCGCATGAGCGCGCGCTGGGCTGGATACCCGACGAGATCGAGGTGATGGCGAAGAAGCTGTCGGAAGGAATCGAGCCGTGGACGCTCGACCTGACGCCGGCGCCCTACCCCGTCGGCAGCGGCGCGCTGTGCGTCCCCGACTTCACCTTCACCGCCCCGGGCAACCGGGTGCTGCGCGTCGAGTTCTTCCACCGCTGGCACCGCCATCAGGCCGTGCGACGCCTCGATGACTTGCGGCTGCGGCCCGACGAGACGCTGATCGTCGGCATCGACCAGTCGCTGCTCTCGGACGAGGATCTGGCGGCGCGCGCCGAGGGCCACCCGCAGGTGATGACCTTCAAGGGATTTCCTTCGGAGCGAAAGCTGCGTGCGCTGCTGGCGGCGCGGAGCTGAACTGCGGCCTCGACCGGCGCCGCCGAATCAGAGCAAGGCCCGCCAAGGCGAGCAGGGAAAGCGGCTGCGAAGCGCACGAGCAGCCGGCCCCATCCTCAAGGGCAGTCCAGTCGGGCCCCGGCCCCGCATCAGCGGGCGCAACTTCACCGCCATCGCGTTGAACCGCTCCCGCGTCGACCGACGGAGTCGCGGCGTCGGCGGCGTCGGGCGCCGCTTCCGACGCGTCCGGCAGGTCGATCGGCACGCCGGCATCAGAGGCCGCCCCCCCCGCGTCGGTCGATGATCCAGCGTCCGGCAGCTCGGGCATCGGAACGAAGTAGCCCATCAGGTCGATGATCACGTGCGTCCGCGCCGAGGTCTCGAGACACAGACTGCCCGCGCCCGTTCCGACGACGACGGCGTTCGCGACGGCGCTGGAGTCGGCGCGGAAGTTCAGGCTGGAAGTGTCTGGGCTGGCAATATTGCAAGGATAGAGCTTTAGGAAGCCGTTGTCCGTGGCCCCCGTGGAGGTCAGGTTGACGACGACCGCCTCCACGCCCGCGGGCAGTCGACCCAGCTCGAGTACGGCCGGTGTCCCGGGGGTGACCCGACCTACCCAGCGCCCCGTCGGTTGACGCGTGTCGACGAGGCGCGCCGGCGCAACGGCCTGAAATCCGAGCCGTGCCCCAGTGCGGAACGTGCCCGAGAGGTCGACGATGAGGTGCGTGGGCGTCGAGGAGACCGCGCAGATGCCCTGGGGCCCCGCGCGAGCCAGCACCGTGGCGGCGATGTTCTGCCCCTGCCGAAAATTGAGGTTCGACGCATTCGGGACCGGCTGGTCGCACGGATAGACGGTGACGAAGCCATCCGCCGCAGGCGACACCGCGGCGACCCCAAGCGCCATCGCCTCGACGTCCGGCGGCGCCGGGTCGACGATGCGACGCGGGACGTCGGTCGCGAGCATGACGCCCTGCCGGGTGTCGAGGAGCCGCACTGGCGCTTGCGGCGCGTAGCCCGCCCCCGACGCTGGCGAGAAGGCGCCCTGCAGGTCGGCGATGAAGTGAGCGGCGCTGAAGGTGTAGAGCGACAGGCGCTGCGAGGCGTCGAGACCCGACACCGCCGTGTTCGCGCGCGAGGCGTCCGCCGGGTAGTTCAGCGACGATGCCTCGGGGCGGGGCAGTTGGGCGGCGAAGACGGTCGCGTAGCCCGCGCTCTCGGCGCCGGTCGCCGTCGTGTTGACCACGACCGCCGTCGCATCGGCCGGCACACCATGCGACGAGAACCCGTCGAAGGTGATCGTCGAGTCGGCCCGAACCCTGCCCTGCGCATCTCGCAGCAGCCCCTGAAGCCCGGCAGAGCCCGCGGCCGAGCGCGTGTCGAAGAGCCGCGACGGCACGTAGGCGCGGTACAGACCCGGCTCGCCGAGCGGCACGAGGGCGGGCAGCGGCGACGACGGGTCCGTCGCAAATGGCCGGTCGCAGAACGGCGCCGGGCCGGAACCTGAGGCGTAGATGGCGAGGTGCGGCCCCACGATCCGCTCTGCGCCGGGGGAGCCGGAGCTCGTCAGATCTGAGGGTACGTTCAGCACGCCCCGCGCCGCCGACCACATCGTCGACGAGCCTCCGCCGTCGAGCCCGAAGCCGTTGTGGGCCCCGAGCTCGATGAGGAACGACGCCATCTCGTCGCAGTTCATGCCTCGTCGCCCGTGCCGGCCGTCCACCACCGCGAGGATCAGCTTCGTCCTGTCCTGCGACAGCCCGATCGCGGTGCGGGGCTCGCGGGGGCACTGCGCCATCTCGCCGCTCGTCGAGATCCGGCCGTCGATGACGAGCGTCCAGTGGCCGCTCAGGGCCTCCAGCATCCACCCGGGTTCGAACTCCTTGCGGGTCCAGTAGTCGTAGATCTCGACGCGCCCCGGGCCGAAGGCCAGCAGCGCGTCCCGGAAGTACGGGTTCGGCCACTGCCGCCCCGCGTGAGCCGCAATGCCGTAGGTCATGTATTCGGGCTGGCCGATGCAGGGCGCAAACGGGCTGGTCGCCGGGTTGACGTCGATGGGGCGGCACGACCAGTCGGCGTTGATGGCCCACTGCGCCCCGACCGACGAGGCCTGGGTGGAGGTCCGCTTGCGCCGCTCGGTGAAGTCGGTGTGGCGGACCGAGACGCCCGGCGCGCACAGGTCGACGACGGCGCCGTGGGCGTTCAGGTTGTTCGGCCCCGTGCGGTGAAGGTGGCGAATCCCGGGAAACGGCGTCGACCAGACGTCGGTGTTGGCTCCCGCGGTTCCGGGGACAAGCAGCAGCGAGGCGATCAGACCGATGAAACGCAGCTGTGTCGGGCGCATGCCGACAGTCTCCGCCACCAGCCGTGCCATCGTCCATGATGTTCGATGCCGCACCCCGGTTGTGCAGTCCACGCCCGAGCGACCAAGGGTGAGAGCACCTCACCCGCGCTGCCGCGCGCCCCTCTCCCCGCAAGCGCGGCGAGGGGCTGCCGTAATCATGAAGCCCTCTACCGGTCCCCGGGAGAGGGCGACGCGCGCAAAGCGGTCGACGAAGGCGCGACGTTCCATGCGCGTGGGTGAGGGCTCTCTCCCCCGCCCTCGTACCTTCAGATCCCCACCGGAGAAACGAACCGCCCCCGCGAACCGTGAGATTCGCGGGGGCGTCGTGTTCAAGCGAAACGTTCTTACTTGTTGAACTTCTTCATCAGGTCGCCGATCTGGGCGGTGACCTTGGCCGACGAGCGCTGGGCCTTCATGTACTCGTGGTAGTCGTCGTCGCCGTCGCGCGACGCCTGCTTCATGGAGAGCGACACCTTCCGCTCGTTCGGGTCGATGTCGATGATCTTGACGGTGACCTCGTCGCCTTCCTTGACGACGTCCGACGGCTTCTCGACGCGCTCGTCCTTCATCTCGGAGACGTGGACGAGACCCTCGATGCCGGTCTCGATCTCGACGAAGGCGCCGAAGTCGGTGGTCTTCGTGACCTTGCCGGTGACGCGCGAACCGACCGGCAGGCGCTCGGTCAGCGTGGACCACGGGTCCTGCGACAGCTGCTTGATGCCGAGGCTGAACCGCTCGTTCTCGACGTCGATGTTGAGAACCACCGCCTCGACCTCGTCGCCCTTCTTGAAGACGTCGCCGGGGTGCTTGATGTGCTTGGTCCACGACATGTCGCTGATGTGGACGAGGCCGTCGATGCCCTCCTCCACGCCGACGAAGACGCCGAAGTCCGTGACGTTCTTGACCTGGCCACGGATGACCGAGCCGATCGGGTACTTGTCCTCGAGGACCGTCCAGGGGTTCGCCTCGATCTGCTTCATGCCGAGGCTGATGCGCTTGGACTTCGAGTCGACGTCGAGCACGAGCGCCTCGACCTGGTCACCCTGAGCGATGATCTTGGACGGGTGCTTGACGCGCTTGGTCCACGACATCTCGCTGATGTGAACGAGGCCCTCGACGCCCGGGTAGAGCTCGATGAACGCGCCGTAGTCGGTGATGCTGACGACCTTGCCCTTGACGCGGCTGCCGACCGGGAAGCGCTCCTCGGCGACGGCCCACGGGTCCTCCTGGATCTGCTTGAGGCCCAGGCTGACGCGCTCGGTGGCGGCGTCGAACTTGAGGACGACGACGCGGATCTCGTCGCCGACGTTGAGCATCTCCGACGGGTGCTGCACGCGGCCCCACGACATGTCGGTGATGTGGAGCAGGCCGTCGATGCCGCCGAGGTCGATGAACGCACCGTAGTCGGTGAGGTTCTTGACGACGCCCTGCATGACGACGCCCTCGCGGAGCTTCTCGAGGGTGCCCTTCTTGAGCTCCTCGCGCTCCTTCTCGAGCAGCGCGCGGCGCGACAGGACGATGTTGCCGCGCTTCTTGTTGAACTTGATGACCTTGAACTTGAACTTCTCGCCGATGAGCTTGTCGAGGTTGCGGATGGGCCGCAGGTCGACCTGGCTGCCCGGGAGGAACGCCTTGACGCCGATGTCGACGGCGAGGCCGCCCTTGACGCGGCCGATGACGACACCCTCGACCAGCTCGTCGCGCTCGCACGCGGCCGAGATCTCGTCCCAGATGCGCATCTTGTCGGCCTTCTCCTTGGAGAGAAGGACCATGCCGGCGTCGTTCTCGCGGCTCTCGACGAGCACCTCGATGACGTCGCCCGCCTTGACGCTGTACTGCCCGCCGATGGCCGTGAACTCGTTCAGCGCGACCTGACCCTCGGACTTGTAGCCGATGTCGACGACCACGTAGTCCTTGTTGACGGCGACGACGGTGCCCTTGGTGATCTCGCCTTCCTTGATCTCACCACGGCCTTCGAGGCTGGCCTCGAAGAGGGCGGCGAAGTCTTCCTCGCCGGGGAGCACGGTCGTCTTGCGGGTCTCGAGCGCCTGGGTGTTCTGCATGCGTTGAAAAACCTGTCTTGCTTTTCCCCTGTTTTCGCAGCCCTTCGGACGCACCATGCGCCCGTTCGGCCGACCGTTCCTGGGGCGTGGGGAGCACCGCCCGCGGACGTTTTTCGCCCGTGAATCGAAGGTATTTCGAAGCTCGACGGAAGAAAATTGCGCGGAACGTAGTGGCCTCGCCGCAGCGTGTCAAGCGCTCGGGAGCGTCCGATGGGCCTCCGCGTCTCGTCGGCCTGTTCGCGGCCCCCCGGTTGATGCGACAGTCCGTCAGATATGAACGCGCTCCTCGAATGCTCTCTCGCCGATCTGGCGCCGTCGCCGTTCGCCCGGGTCGTCATCGGTCTCATGCTCGTGCTGGCAGGCGCCGGTTCCGTGTGGGCGATTGTTCGGGTGGTGCGTGCCCTGTGGGAGCGGGCGACGGCCATGACTCCGGGGCGCACCTTCTGGCTCGCGCTGGGAGGACTCGTCGTTGTCGCGGTGATCCTGCGCGGGCGGTTCGCGCTGACGACCCCCATCGACATCGACGAGACCGCGTGGCTGCGAGGCGGACCGCTGCTCCAGCTCGAGAGCACCGAGATCTTCGTCAACCCGCCGACCATCCTGACCGCCGTGCTGAACGGGCTGGGGTTCGGCGTGATGGAGATGCGCTGGGTCTCGGTGCTCGCTGGTGGCCTGCTGACAGCGCTGTCGGGGCTGTGGCTCCTGACGGTGACGAACCGGACGTCGGCGCTGCTGGGCGCGGGGCTGTTCGCGCTGCACCCGATGGCCGTGGGCCACGGGCTCGCGACGAGGCCCTACGCGGGCGCCATCGTGATGGTCCTGCTGGCCTTGGTGGCGGTGGTCGACACGCTTCGCGACCGCACGGACGAGAGCCGATGGAGGGCCGCGCTGCTCGTCGCGTGGCTGCCGTGGGTGAACTACGTCGCGGCGGTGACGGCGGTGCCTGCGCTCCTCGCCGTGCTCGCTTCGGATGTGCGGCGCGACGAAATGAAGCGGTGGATGAAGCCCGCCGCGGTGGCGCTGGCGCTGGCGCTCGCGGTGCTGCCGATGATGCTCGCGGGGCGATGTTCGCGCGCCAATTCGCGCGACCGGACGGAGGAGGACTTCCTCGGGCCGCGGCTGTCTCAGGTGCTCTCGGGCGGTCACCTGATGGGCTCGACGTTTCGCGGTCCGGAGGCGCCCTGGGGCGAAGGCGGCAACTCGTCCTGGATGGAGGCCCTGGGCGTGGGCCTTGCCCTCGCCGCCCTCGAGCGGACGCGGCGACGCGGCATCGACGCGACGTGCGCCGTGCTTCTCCTGGGGGCTGCGGGCCTCATCGTCCCGATCCGGATCGAGCGCAGCGGCGTCTACGTCCGCGACGACCACTTCTACGTGGCGCTGCTCGGGCTTAGCCTCTCGCTCTGCGCAGGCGTGGCGGGGCTTCGCGACACGAGGGCGCGCGGTGGCCTCGCGGCGGCCATTGCTCTCCTTGCTCTGACCTTCTTCGTCCCGCGCATTCAGGAGCTGAACGCCATCGCCGGGCAGACCGAACAGCCGGAGGAGAGGCCGAGCTGTGAGCGGCTCGTGCTCCATGCGTCGAGGACCGACATCGCGAAGTCGCGGGAGCTTCTCGCCAGCGTCTCGAAGGAGCGCCGGGCAGCGCTGTGGGCCGCTCTGGACACCTACTGGGGCTGCTCGGTGATTCACATCCAGCAGGCGCCGATCTGCGACGCGATGAGCGACCCGCGTCATTGCTTCCGGGAGCTGGCCTTCTTCCAGGCGGCCAAGCGCGCCGGCGCCGACCGCAGCTACCGGTTCACATCGCAGGACTACGGCGACTGCATGAAGCGGTTCGATTCCGCTGCGGTGTGCGACGGCTGGCGCGAGGCGATTCGGCTTGGAAACGAGGCGTTTTGTGAGGGCCACCCGGTGCCGGGACTGTGCCGGGCGCGGGTGCGGGGCGATGCCGCACTCTGCCCCGCGGACGAGGCCGATTGCGCACGTCTCGTGGCCCGCGTGCGTCTCGTCGACGAACGCGGCTTCACGGGGCTGCTGAAGCACGGCACCGAGACCGAGAAGGTCATGGCGCTCGCCCTCCGGAACGGCGTCGCGGCGTGCGCCCCTCTCCTCGAAGGGGTGAAGGCTCGGTGCCGGGAGCTCTTCCCCGAGTGAGAAAGACCTCAGCGGTTCGGGGCCTCGTCGGCCACGGCGCGGAAGACCGGTGTGTCGCCAGCAGCGCCGGCGGGTGGGCTTTTCGGCGTCGCGAAGCCAACGGGGTCGGTGAGGGTCCAGAGCGGCGTGCCGATGGCGCCGCCGACGACGAGGCCGATCGCCCCGGCGCTCGTTTCGTCGAAGTTGTCGGAGCCGAGCGCCCTTCCGGCGAGCGTGCCAAGCAGGTAGCCGAGGCCCGCGGAGGCCACGCCCAGCACCATTCCCTCGGTGGCGGAAAGGGCCGTCACGGGCACGTCGAACAGGCGGCCGAGGCCGTACTGCAAGAGGGCGGAAAGCGGTGCGGCGAGGAGCACGGGCCACGGGCTCCCCCCGCGACCGAGATAGGCCAGCGAGCCGACGGCGATGCCGCCCGTACCGAGCACACCGCCTGCCACGAACCCGGCGGTGGCGCGGTTGAGCGTGTGGCGATCGCTGAGAAGCGCTGCCCCCGGTGGCTGGACCCGAACCACGTCGGCCGGCTCGTCCGAGGCCCGCGGCGAAACGGCAGGCGCCGCGTCCTCGGCGAGGGAGATCCGTGCGGCGCACGTGAGGACGACGAAGAGAAGAACCGACCGGCGCATGCGTGCTGCCCCTTCGCGCTGCGTCTATGTGTTCGAAGCGGCTGAGCGGCGGGCCTCGACGATGTCGCAGATGTTCTGCACCACCGCCTCGGCGGACAAGCCCGACGAATCGACGCGGACCGCATCGGGGGCGGGCTTCAACGGCGCGATGGGCCGGTTCTCGTCGTCGCGGTCGCGGGCGATCTGGTCCTCCAGCACCTCTTCGAAGCTGACACTGCGCCCCTTCGCGCGGAGCTCCTCGAAGCGGCGGCGCGCCCGTGTCTCGGGACTCGCGGTGAGGAAGATCTTCGCCTCGGCCTCCGGAAAGACCACCGTGCCGATGTCGCGACCTTCGAGAACCGCGCCCGACGGGACGCCGCGCGCGAGTCGTCGTTGCAGGCCGAGCAGAGCCGCGCGCACGCTGGGACGCGACGAGACCACCGACGCCCCGCGGGAGATTTCCGGGGTGCGGATCGCCTCCGTCACGTCCTCTCCGTCCAGCGTGACCCGGTTGACGTGGTCGACGAAGTGGAAGTCGATGCGGGCCGATTCGGCCATGGGCCCGAGGGCCTCGTCGTCGCTCCAGTCGATGCCGGCACGCTGGGCCTTGAGCGCCACGCAGCGGTAAATCGCCCCGGTATCGACCAGCGCAAGTCCGAGGCGCTCAGCCACTTGGCGCGCGACGGTGCTCTTGCCGGCGCCCGCGGGGCCGTCGATGGCCACGATGAAACCCATGCCGTTCGCTCCTTGGAATCGCGCCGAAACATAGGCGAACTGGCTCCCGGGGTGAACGGGAACGGCTCTCGCCTAGTTCGTTTTCCGCAGAACGAGCAGCTTTAGGTAACGGCCCTCGGGAAGCTGCAGCTGCACCGGATGGTCGGCGGGCTGCAAATGGGATTCGAGCAGCTGCACGTCGGCCTTCGCCTTGAACGCGCCCTCTTTCACCGAGAGGAAGAACTCTTCCGACGTGACGCGCGCGCTGCACGAAGCCGTGACGAGGATGCCCCCCGGCTCGAGCACCTGAAGCGCCGCGCGGTTGATGCTCGCGTACCCTTCTTGCGCCGACTCGACGGTCTTCTGCGACTTCGTGAAGGCCGGCGGGTCGAGGACGATGAGGCCAAAGGTCGCCCCCTCGCGCCGCGCGCTGGCGAGGTAGGTCGGCACGTCACCGGTGATGAAGTCATGCTGCGTGCGGTCGAGCCCGTTCGCCTCGAAGATGTCGCCTGCGAGCGCCATGGCGTCGGCGTCCTGATCGACCGAGACGACGCGCGAGGCGCCGCCCAGCGCGGCCTGCACGGAGAAGCCGCCGGTGAAGGCGTAGCAGTTGAGGACAGACCTGCCGTTCGACCACTTTCGCACGGCCGCGCGGTTCTCCCGCTGATCGAGAAACAGGCCTGTTTTCTGCCCTTTTCGCACATCGACGAGCAAGGTCACGCCGCGCTCGCGAATGGCGATGCGCTCGGGCGGCACGTCGCCGGCGAGCACCTGTCCCCCGCCCCGCTCGTCGTCCTCCCCTTCCTCGTCGCGCGAGACTTCGTCGCGGCCCCAGACGCCCTTGATGGGCAGGAGATCCATCATCGCCTTCACGATGGCCGGGCGATGCGTGCGCAGGCCGGCGCTGTAGAGCTTGAGCACCACGAAGTCGCCGTAGCGGTCGGCGATGATGCCGGGCAGAAAGTCGCCCTCGCCGTTGATGACCCGGTAGGCGTCGACCTCGGTCTCATCGAAGAGGGCGCGGCGCAGCTGCACGGCCTGCGCGATCCGGGCCTTCCAGAAGCCGGCGTCGATCCGCTCGGAGGGGTTTCGCGTCAGTACCCGGACGGTGATGGGCGAGTGCGGGTCCAGGTAGCCGCGGGCGACGAAGCTGCCGCGCTCGACCAGATCCACGATGGTGCCCGCAGGCAAAGACCGCGGAAGGTCGGCGATGGCACGCCGGAAGACCCACGGATGGCCGGCCTTCAGGTGGCGGCCGAGGTCCTTCGTCAGCTCGAGCAGCGGTGGGACAAGCATCTTCGGGCCTTTGCTGCCGCGCACTGGCTGCCGCGCGTCTGCGGCGTGCGGGCGGGGGCGCATCTATACACAACAACGCCCTCCGCCCGGCCCGAAATCCCGTTACGTCGGCGCTCCGGAGGTCACACTCTGTTCGACGCGCGGGTCGACGATGCCGCACTCCTTGATCTTGTAGAGCAGCGCCTTGTAGCTGATGTGGAGCCTCTGGGCCGCGCGGCGCTTGTTCCAGGCGCATCGGCGCAGGATGTGACCGATCGCCTCGCGCTCCGCCGCCACCTGCGCGCGGTGGGCGACCTCCTTGAGCGGAAGCTCGTCCTGATCGAGCAGCGTGAGGATGCCGAGACGCTCCAGTGCGGCCGCGGCGCTCATCGGCGGCAGCGGCGTGGCGGTGCCGGTGATGACGGGCGTGCCCCCGACCGGAGTGCCCTCCACCACCGCGCGGGGTTCGGTCAGTTCGCGCACGATGCAGCGCGGGTCGCCCAGCACCACCATGCGCCGCACGAGGTTCTCGAGCTCGCGGACGTTGCCGGGCCATGGGTAGCGCATGAACAGTTCCATGACGTCGTCGGGCAGCAGGTCGCAGCCCGAGTCGTAGCGGGCGGCGTAGCGGCGCATGAAGTGGTCCACGAGGATGGGAATGTCCTGCGGCCTTTCGCGCAGGGGCGGCACGCGGACGCTGACGACGTTGAGCCGGTAGTAGAGGTCGCCGCGGAAGCCGCCCCGGGCGATCTCCGCCTCGAGCTCGCGGTTGGTGGCGACGACCACGCGCGTGTCGACCCGGATCGACTTCGTGCCTCCGACGCGGAAGTACTCTCCGTCCTGGAGCACCTGCAGCAGCTTCGCCTGCATCTCGGGCGGCATCTCGCCGATCTCGTCGAGAAACAGCGTGCCGTCGGAGGCCAGCTCGAACTTGCCCTTGGTGTCATTGGCCGCACCGGTGAAGGCGCCGCGCTGGTAGCCGAACAGCTCGCTCTCGAGGAGCGTCGGCGGCAGCGCCGCACAGTTGAGCTTCACGAAAGGTCTCTGCGAGCGGGCGCTGCGCGCATGGAGCGTGCGCGCCACCACGTCCTTTCCGACGCCGCTCTCGCCGCGGATGAGCACCGGGACGTCGGTTGCGGCCACGCGATCGACCATGCGCCACACCACGTCCATGGCTGGCGAAGCCGAGACGAACTCCGCCGGCTGCCCACGCACGACAGGCTCGCTGTCGAGCTCCGTCTGCCCTACCGCCTGCCCCCCCATCCGCCCGCCTTCCTCGCGCGATCCGCGCGTCTGTCGTGCTGGCGGACACCTGCCCGCCACGGCTGCGAAGATGCGTTCCCAAGCGTGGGAGCGGCAAGGGCGCATCCGGGAACGGCGGCGCGCCTTTCGGGCATGAGCGGCGCCCTCCGGCGCACCCCGGGTGTTACATTCGCGAAAACCCTCGTCCGCGGGACGCCGATGCGAAACGCCCTCCTGACAGCCCTGCTCCTCCTCGCCAGCGCGTGCAGTCCGACGGGCGCCATCTCCGGCAGGGTCATCGTCGGGCCGGGGCACGAGGGGCTGGCGGTCTTTGCCGTGCTGTGGGAGCGCAGCGTCGTGCCCCTGGACGACGGCTCGACGCGCGTGCAGTTGACGGCGCTGGGACAGACTTCGCTGGGCATTGCGACAGCGTCGGGCGGCACTTTCGACTACCAGTTCTTCGGTCTGACGAAGGGCGTCTACGTGGTGGGCGCCTACGCTGACAAGAACGACGATCGCGACATCACGTCCGACGAGCGGTTCATCGACATCAACCGGCCGATCGAAATCGACCCGGAGGATGCGACGAAGCAGCGGCTGGCGCGAGACCTGTTCGTCGGCGTCACGGCCCCCGGACTGTCGACGGTGACGGGTGTCCTGCACATGAGCTCCGCTGCCCAGCGGGTTCCGGTGGAGCTCTTCGCGCTCTCGGGTCCGCTCAACGACGCCGGCACGACGGTGGTGGCGAGCCTGACGCCGGCCCCGGGAACAGATGTCCCCTTCACGCTGTTCAACCTGCCCCCGGGCCCGCTCCACCTGCTCGCGCAGGCCGACGTCGGCAACGATGGAGACGCGAGCAACGACCTTTACGCGCTGTATGCGTTCAACCCCATCACCACCGTCGCCGACCGGGTGACCTCGGGGGTCGACGTCTGGCTCGACCGTGAAGCGCCGGAGATGGGCGTGCTGGCGGGCCGGCTGATGTTCAACGCGCCTCTGTCGACACTGAAGGTGCAGCTGCTCGTGCTGGCTGCCGCCGACGCCGGGGCGGGTGCGACGCCGGTTCTGCGCGACGATGCGGCCATCGAAGCGATCGTCAGCGTCGATGCGCGCTCGAAGCTCGAGGTGCCGTTCCGGATCCCGTCTCTGCGCCGGGGCGCGCACTTCCTGGCAGCAGTGCTGGAGACGACCGACGCCGACGGTTCGATGCACCGGACGTCGCGGGTCTACATGGTTCAGGAGACGCTGACGGTGGTCGATACGGAGCGCCCCGCCGGTCAGGAGATCGCGTTCAGCCTCGGCGTGGGCCGCTGCAGCGGCACCATTCGAGTCAAGGGCGCGCCTCCGGCCTTGAGCTCGGTCGCCGTCTTCGTGCTGGTGCCGGGACCGTCGACCACTCCGGGACAACCCGGACAGCCCGTGATTCGTGATTCACAGTCGATCGCGCTCATGCCGAACGCAGGCGGCGAGGCGCAGACCAGCTACCAGATCTTTGGGTTGGAGGACGGCACCTACGATCTCGCGCTGATTCCCGACCTCAACGGCGACGGCAGCTACCAGAGCGAGTACGAGGCGGGCCGAATCTTCAACGGGACGCCGATGCGCGTGACCGTGCTCGGCGGCGGACGTGTCGGGAGCGACTTCGACCTGACCTTCTCGAGCCCGTAGCTCAGCCGCGCAGAAGCAGCGCGCCCGGCACCACCTCGAACGTCGCGGGCACGCCGCCCGGCTGCTCGCCGTCGATCTCGAGCAGCACTCGATCGTCGCTCTGAATCTCGACCCGTCTCGCCGTGAAGGTCTTCGTGCGCTCCCACTCGACGTGCCGACCCGCGTAGATCGCCGGCTGCCGAAAGACGAAGGTGCCGACGCCGTAGTCGAACCACCGGGTCACGTGAAACAGACCGTCATCCAACTCAGCCCCCGGCGCGACCTTCATGCCGCCGCCGAAGAAACGGCCGTTCGCCATGGCGAGGCAGGTGATGGGCGCCGTCTGCCAGGGGCCGCCGTCGACCGAGAAGCGGACGGTGACGTCCTTCCACGAGGCGAGGGCGCGCGCCGACGCGAGCATGAAGGTGAGGTAGCCGCCGAGCCTCTTGGAGCTGCTGTTGACCTGTTGTCCGATGGCGCCCGAGACCCCGACGGAAGCGACGTTGATGTAGTGCCGGACGGCCATGCTCCCGTCGTGCGCGCGGAAGGTGACACGACCCAGATCGATGCGGCGGACCGGCGCCTGCCGGAAGGCCGCGAGCGCATCAGCGAAGCGCCCGTTCAGCCCAAGCGTCCGCCGGAAATCGCCGCCCGTACCCTGCGGCAGGACGCTGAACGTGGCGTCGGATGCGAGGGGATTGCCAGCCTCATCGAAGAAGCCGTTCACCACCTCGTTGAGCGTACCGTCGCCGCCGACCGCGACGATGCAGCGGTGGCCTCGACGGAGCGCCTCACGGGTCAGTGGCACCGCATCCAGCGGCCCGCGGGTGAGTCCGACGTCCAGCGGCCCCAACGCGGCTCGGGCGGCCGCCTCCAGCTTCGGCCAGCGGCGGCCCGTAGCCCCGTCTGCGCTGTTCGGATTGACAACGAAATAAGGGCTTTCGAGTCTCACGTCGCTCTCCGGTGCGGGGTTCGACGAGGCGGCATCGGTCATTCGGCACTCCGGCGGGCGTTCCCGTGCTGAAGCCATTCATCGACCAGCTCGACCACATCACGAACATCCAGCCCGGCCGTCGTCAGCGTCGTGCGACACGAGGGACAGGCCGTCATGATCCGGCGCCCGCCGCCTGCTGCGCGAAGCTCGTCGGCGCGGGCCATCGCCATGGCGCGCGCGGTTTCGGGGAACGTTTCGGTGAGCAGGCCCGTCGCGCCGCAGCAGTCGGCCTGTGAGCGCGTGCGCGGCGGCTCGGCGACGCCGCCCGTCAAGGCGAGTTCGAGAAGCCTTCGAGGCGCCTCGTATTCACCGAGGCCGCGGCCCAGGTGGCAGGGGTCGTGGTAGAGCGCGCTGCCCGGCAGGGCAGGGACCTGCGTCTGAGGCCCCAGATGACGGGCCAGGTGGGTGGTGATGTGAACAACGGGTCCGCGAGGCTCCACGCCCACCTCACGGGCGCCCTCCAGGAGGGCTCGCGCACAGGCCGGCGACAGCGCCACGACCTCGCGCTCGCCGAGACGGGCCCACGTCCTCTGGACCTGCTCGCGGAACCCCTCAAGTTCTCCAGCCTCGAGGAGCGCCCGCCCACAGCAGAGCGGCTCGGTCGGAAAGGCGAGCGGAGCACGCAGGGCAGCCGCCGCGCGCAGTCCGGCGGCAACGACCGACGGCGTCCGCAGCGGCGCTTCGCAGCCCGCGAAGAGCACGGCCACACCCCGGGTCACCGACGCGTTCTCTTCGCCCAGCCGCTCGAGGGCCGCCGCCAGATCGCCCGGATGCGGGTGACCGGAGCGCGCGACACGCGACACCATCTCGCTGGCGCCCGCCGGAGCGAGGCTCCGCGCCCCCGCCTCGGCCCGGGCGGCGTACAGCGTGCCGACGACGTCGTTGTCGTGGTCGCAGGCCTCGCGGCACTGGCCGCATCCGGTGCAGGCGTAGAAGGTCTCGGCGATCTCGGCGTCGAGGGCACGCCCGGCCTGCGGCGCGACGAGCCCCCGCGCCTTCTCGGCGAGGGTTGCCAGCAGCGAGGGGAGCTTGGAGGACAGGCCGTCGACGGCCGGCGTGGCCCGCCCCACCGTCATGGCGACGAAGGACATCTTGGCGCGCGGCGTCAGCGTCTCCCGGGCCGATTCGTGGGCGACAGGGCAGGCGTCCCGACAGGGACCGGGGCAGGGAACGCAGCGCTGCGCGGCCTCCACGGCGGCTCGTGACAACGACATGGGCCGCTCTTAGCACGCAGCCGCTATTCAAACCACGCGCCGCGCTTCACCGCCGCACATGTGGCTGGCCCGCCGATCGCCGCGACGAACGGCGTGCGAGGGGAAATGGGCGCGGCCTCGAGACAGCACGCTCACCATCGATCGCGAAGCGCCACGGTCTCTGCGCCCACGCGCCGGCGTAGGCGACGTTGACGCGCGGAGACTGGACGACCTTCGGCGCGGGGCCCGTGCGCGCCTCGATGAAGAGCACCTCGCCGCAGAGGTCCTCGCCATAGCGCCGACCATCGACGTGCAGCGCCCGGCAGAAGGCGCCTGGGCCCGACAAATGGCCGTCGCACGCGATGATCGGCACCGCGGCCCGGACCAGAACGGCCTCCGGTCTCCCGGCCTCGCGGGTCACCACGTTGAAGCACCAGTGCATTCCGTAGATCAGATAGACGTAGGCGTGTCCCGGCGGGCCGAACATCACCTCCGTTCGCGGCGTCCGCCCCTTCGACGCATGACAGGCGAGGTCTCGCGAACCAACGTAGGCCTCGGTCTCGACGATGCGTGCGCGCCGCTCGATGCCGTCGGGGTAGCGGTGGACGGCCGTGCAGCCAAGCAGCCCGCGGGCCACCTGCAGGGTCGGCCGGGCGTAGAAGGCGCGCGACAGCTTCATCGCTACAGCGCCACTCCGGCAAGGCCGATGAGTACGGCTTCACGGGTCTCGTCGTGGGCCGTGCGGCACGCCTGATGCGCTGCCACCGGATCGGCATTCGGCGCCGTCTCCGAGGCGGCGCTCTCCCACGCCTTCGCGAGGGCTCGAGCGGAGGCTGTTCGCCGCTCGTACAGCGCTTCGAGGCCCGACAGAGCCGTCGCGACCTCGACGCTTCGGGAGGCTTTTTCGCCCGCCGATTTCAACGTCAGCAGGAGCCCCGACTGGCGCGTCACCTCCTCGGCCGTCCTGGATCGGGCCTCCTCGGCCAGCCTCAACCGTTCCGCCTTGAGCGACTCCAGCGCTGCCGCATCGACCTTCGCGGGATCGGCCTCCTGCAGGGCATGCGCCGCCGCAGCGTACCGGGGCGTCACGTCGGCGGAGGGCAGACAGGGATCGACTTCGAGAAAGGCACGAGCGCTCGACTCATAGGCTGCGAATGCGTCTCTCGCGGACTCTCTTGCGGCCATGACGCGCAACACGACGGAGGCCGCGACGCCCGCCACCACCACCACGACAGCGCCCACGACGACCGTCGGACCGGCACGCTTCTGGCGGTTGATCCGGATCGACGAGGTGACCCGGAGCAGCTCGGCCCCAAGCGAGATGCGCCCCTCGTACTGCCCGATTCGGACCACATCGCCGTCGCGCAGGACCTGGCTCTGCACACGACGACCGTTGACATAGACGCCGTTCGAGCTCCCGAGGTCCTGGACGGCGAGGCCGTTGGTCTGGACGAGGAACTCGCAGTGGCGCGACGAGACGGCGGCATCCGGCAGCACGAGGTCGTTGTCGTCGCCGCGGCCGAGGCTCGTCCGCGGCTGCGAGATGTCATAACGGAAGGGTCCTTCGGGACCGTTGAGCACGAGCGTTGCGCCGGAAAACGTGCCCATCGAAGCACCTTTCGAGAGGGTCCGCGCCGCTACAGGCGACCGAAGGCGACCACGAAGACCCGGGGCGACTTCTTGCTGTCACCCTCCGACAGGCCCACCTGGAGCGGGCCGCCGCGATCGGCGGAGAACTCCGCGAGCGCCGTTCCGGGTGCAACCGTCCGCGCCGTCGCAACGCGCCCGGAATCGCCGATGCGCGCCGTGAAGCCCGTCAGCCCGTCCGCCGTCAGCACCACCGCCAGTTCGTGTCCCGCCGTGACGGGGATCGGCAGCTCCGCCTGGGTGATGCCCGTCGGGACGCGGATGGCGTGAAACAGGGTTCGCTCCAGCAGTGTGTGTGCGGCGACGGCCATATGCGAACCGGCTTTCTTCCCGAGCACCGGGAGCGCCCGCAGCCGGTCCGGAGGCGCCCAAAGGCCATAGCCCATCTCCGCCCTCGTCACGTCGATGTCGTGCACGAGTATGCCTGCCCCCGGGCCGTCTTCGAACGAGAGCACCGTACCCGTCGGACCGGCCCCGCCGCCGCCGTCGAGCGCGAGCAGCGTCTCGTCCAGAACCGGGCGCCCGATCAGGTTTGCGCTCTCGACCCCGAGCGACGCGCCCCGAGGCACCAGCACAAGCACGAAGCCCTCTGCGCCGTGGCCGCGCCCCGACAGCAGCCCGAAGCCCGTCGCCTCCGCTCCTCCGTGGCCGACACGGACC
>JACCDP010486681.1_pt1 | contig 22312 bp, 18 predicted proteins | sample 7445841 | NCBI WGS metagenome assembly JACCDP01 (sample SAMN15323441, study PRJNA562643) | freshwater metagenome | isolation source: river surface water | place: USA:Blue River Watershed | collected 2017-08-17
ATTAATATTAGTAAAATGAAGAAGAAAATTTTTAATCAATTAGAAAAACTGGAATCTAATGATGGAAAACTGAAAGGTGGTTTTGTATCCCTCAGCGATTTTGGTATGAAACAGATTTTTGGTGGCGCCGATAATACAGGTGACTGTAGTGGTAAGACGAATTCTGGTTGTACAAATTCAGGAAATTGCTCCGGTAGTACCAACAAGGCATCCGTTAGCTGCCAGAATACCGGAACTTGTTATTTCGGGCCTTTCGAAACGGTAGGTCCAGACTTTTAATTACTATAATTTGTTTAACAGCATTAAAATTTTTAAGCATGAAAAAAGAATTAGTTAATCGTATTCCCGAATTAATTTCAGAGAAGGGGATGCTAAAAGGAGGGTTTTCAGCGCTGTCTGCTCGACAATTATCCCGACTTAAGGGAGGAAACTCTACAAATGATATTTGCGATAACTTTTCCGGATGTCAGGGAACAAATACAGATAGTTGCGCAAACGAACGTTTCTGTAAAGGAACTAATGTTGGAGCATGTTCTAATGGATTGAATTGCTCTGATTTTAGAGATTCTATAGGAGCGCTATAGTTTAAACTTTGTTTTAGTATCAACTTAAAATCTAAATAAATGAAAAAAGATTTTTTTAACAAAATAGCTTCTTTAAAGGAAGTTAACGGTAAATTAAGCGGTGGCTTTGCTACGCTAAACACCAAACAATTGGCTTGGTTAATGGGAGGATCAAATCCGGGGAAATGTACAAACAATGAATTTTGTGGTGCAACCAACTCAGGGCATTGTACGAATATAGCTTCATGTATTGGGTCTAATACAGGCGCATGTTCTGATGAAAGAGGATGCTCCCTGAGCCCTTCAGATTCAGTAGGAGCTGTGTAAAACGGAAAAATTTTAGTAGCCTAATTTAACAGAATTAACCCCTTACATGTATGAATGCATGTAAGGGGTTCTATAAAAACAACAACAAATGAGAACCAGTCAGTTTAATAGTTTCTTTTATTACGAGGGAAAAAGTATTGGCTATAATGCCTTTTCCAATGAATTTGCATTGCTTGAACCTGAATTATATGAATTGTTTAAAGCCGCTAAACATGAGAATAATTGGGAAGAATTAAAAGAAATTCATCCGGAGTTTTATGATTTTTTAATTGAAAAGGGTTTTCTAATCGATGACAGCGCTGATGAAATAGGGAAGGTGAAAGATTTGGTATTACAGGTAGATCAGGGGAATGATGAGTTCTTTCAGTTAACCATTAATCCAACTATGAATTGCAATTTTAAATGCTGGTATTGTTATGAGACACATATTAAGAAGTCGAAAATGTCTCCCGAAACCATTAACCGTATTTTAAAATTGGTAGATAATATTCTTATTGAAAAGCCAGGATTAAAAGAATTTCATGTACAATGGTTTGGTGGTGAACCTTTATTATATTTCAACAGTACCGTTAAACCTTTACTGGAGAACATACATCCGAAATTTAAAGAAAGGAATATAAATTTAACCACCGGGTTTACCACGAATGGTTTGTTGATAAACCAGGACATGATTGAAGTTTGTAAGGAGCATAATGTTATTTTGTTTCAAATAACACTTGACGGACACCGGGAAAGGCATAATCAGGTTCGTTATGTTTCAAAGGAAAAGGGATCTTATGATGAGATTGTTGCCAATATAAAGTTGAGTGTAAGAAACAAGGTTCCGGTTAGTGTGCGCTTGAATATTTCAAAGGAAACATTAAATGAGAGCCTGATGGAAATAGTTAAAGATTTTTCCGATATCGAAGAAGAGTTTAAGGGCTACATCAATTTCTCATTCCATGAAGTTTGGCAGGAGGAAAAGAATATCTCTAATGATGTACAAGATGTGGTAAACAAATTCAGAGAAAATAATTTTAATACTTTGTATAAGGGCATCAACCTTGATTCGGTGAGGAACTCCTGTTATGCCGATAAGAAAAATCATGCAACCGTTAATTATAATGGAGACGTTTATAAATGTACGGCACGTGATTTCGAATCTAAATCCAGAGAAGGTGTATTGTCTGAGGATGGTAAGATTAACTGGAATGAAAAGTATGATAAAAGAATGAATGCGAAGTTTAAAAATGCGCCGTGCTTAAGCTGTAGTATTTTGCCCATTTGTAATGGTGGGTGTTCTCAGCATGCCATGGAAAATGAGGGTAGGGAGTATTGTGTGCATAACTTCGATGAAACCCGTAAGTTAGATGTGATTAAGGATAAATTTATGTACTATTTGGCGATGAGTTAAACAATGTTAAGTTAGGGAGTAACAAATCAGATAATCTATATGCTGTTGTTTTATTTCTAGCATTAAAGGATTTTTTTTTTGGCCAGGTATCAATTGAATATTTTATGTCTAAACTCTACGATCAGGATTTAGACTATGATCTGGGAGATTGCTTCTTTATGATGATGCCCAACTACACGGTTGAACCTTCTTCTGGTAAATACCAAATACCATTTGTGTATGCCACCAGTGCTAATGCAACAGGAAACGCAGATGTTGAAGTGGTGTATAATTACGAGAATAATGCAACTGTAACGGATGCCGACATAAACATACCTTATAGTTGTGCTGTTATTGGTGTTGAAGAAAAGGGAGTTATGTTGGAGGGTGTTTCCCAAAATACACCCAACCCCTGTTGGCAATCTACCTCATTCACGGTTGCTTTAAAACAGCCAGCTCAAATTAATATTTCGGTTTACAATACAATGGGCCAGCACTTATTGAGTAAAGTTAGTAATGGGACACAGGGCGATAACCAGGTAGTTTTGGATTTAGCTAACCTGTCGTCCGGTGTTTATTCCTATACTGTTCAGGTGGAAGGAAGAACCGTAAGTAAAAAATTAATCATTGAGAAATAGAAATAACAAAGGATAAACGCTATAGGAAAAAAATCAAGAGCAGTAAGGACATCCTTTAGCTATTACAGGGACATATAAATGCGTATATAAAGAGTAGCAGTAAATAAATGAAAGGCTGTTAATCAGGAAAAAAACAAAAGAGCCACCCTATTAGGGTGGCTCTTTTAAATTGTCAGAAAATAGTATAGATTTTTTAGCTCACGGCAGGAGCAACTTTACTGCTTTCTTCTTTTTTATCAAAATCAACCACAATTGGTGTTGAAATACACAGTGAAGAATAAGTACCGATTACACGACCAATTAATAATGCAAAGATAAAGCCACGTATACTGTCGCCACCAAATATAAAGATCACCAACAGTACAAAGAATACGGTAAGAGAAGTAAGTATGGTACGGCTTAATGTGCTGTTAAGGGCAAAGTTGATGAGTTTATTTCTTTCTTCACCACTAACATCCTGTTTGCCGCTTTCGGCCAGGCGCTCACGGATACGGTCAAATACCACCACTGTTTCAGTCATGGTATAACCCATAACGGTTAAGATGGCGGCAATAAAGTCCTGACCAATTTCTAATGAGAAAGGCAGAATTTTATCAAAAATGGTGTAGAAAGAGAGTACCACTAACACATCGTGGAAGAGTGCTACCACAGCACCTAAACCATATTGCCATTTTTTGAAGCGCACAACAATGTAGATAAACATTACCAAGCAGGAGAATAATACAGCACCATAAGCACTGTATAAAATGTCTGTTGCAATGGCTGGTCCTACTTTTTGCTGGCTCACTATTTCGTATTTAGATCCTAAAGCAGTTAAACCACTGTTCAGGATTTCTTCAATTTGCTTGTCTACTCCGTCTCCGGCATCGTTAATGCGGTAGGTGCTGGTAATTTTAAGCTGGTTGGCTGCGCCCGAGGTTTTTACTTCAGGAGCACCATCTAATACTTTTGCCAAGGCCATCTTTACATCCTCCGTATTCATATCTTTTTCAAAACGCACGGTATAGGTTCTTCCACCTTTAAAATCAACACCCAGGTTAAAACCACCATTTTTGAAATAGAATACCGTTCCTAATAAAATAATAGCAGCTGATATAGCATAATAGGTTTTTCTTCTTTTTACAAAGTCAATAGCTACATTCTTGAAAGCATTTCTGGTCATATTGTTATCAAAGCTAATGTCCATTTTACGACCCAGCATGGTCTCAAATATTACTCTTGATAACACTACTGCTGCAAAAAGAGAAGAAAGGATACCAATACACAGAGTGGTGGCAAAGCCCTGAACCGGACCACTACCAAAGGCATAAAGGATAATACCTAAAATCAACAGGGTAATGTTGGAGTCGATAATAGAAGACATGGCATGTTTAAACCCTTCTTTTATAGCCTGAGCGAGTGCTTTCCCCAAAGCCAGTTCCTCGCGTATACGTTCAAAAATAAGAATGTTGGCATCTACCGACAAACCAATGGTGAGCACGATACCGGCAATACCCGGAAGCGTAAGAACAGCACCTAATGAGGTAAGTATCCCCATAATAAAGAAAACGTTTATAAATAGTGCGATGTTGGCTACCCAACCGGCTTTGTTATAATACAATGCCATGAAGGCCAATATAACAATGAAAGCCAGTACGAAAGAGGTTAAACCTGCCGCAATAGCTTCTTGTCCCAACGTAGGACCCACCACGGCTTCTTCCACAATACGGGCAGGAGCAGGTAATTTACCTGCACTAAGAATAGCCACGAGGGCATCGGCCTCTTTTTGGTCAAAATTACCGGTAATTTGAGAGTTACCTCCTGCAATTTCTCCGTTTACAGTTGGAGCAGAATATACCATGTTGTCCATCACAATGGCTATACAATGCCCACTTCTCTCACCTGCTTTAGGAGCATTAGCAGCAGTTAGTTTTTGCCATTGCTGTGCGGCGTCTCCGGTCATGGTCATATTAATGGATATACGACCTCCGTTCTGTACCTCACGACTGGTACGGGCTTCGGCAATGATATCGCCGGACATTGCAGCTTTTCCGTCTCTGTTACTCGCTTTAATAGCATATAAATCAATAGTTTCAAGCACTTTCCCTTGTCCTTCCAGTACATTGGGCTTAAAAGCCCACATCAGTTTAAGTTTAGAAGGCAGCAGGGGTTTTATTTTAGGGTGATTAAAGTACCCATTAATGGTAGCGGTATCTTTTACCAAACAAAAACCAACACGGGCACCAGGTGCATATTCCTTTGCTTTTCCACTTTCATCGCGGATAATAGAAACATTAAAAATAGAAAATAGAGGAATGGTTTTACGAATGGAATCATCCTTGCTTGCAGTTTTAGCATTTTTACCTAATTTCTGGGTAAGTGATAAATTACTGCTGTCTTTTTTAGAAGAATCCGGAACGATAGCGGCTACTTTAGAGCTATCCGTTACACTAGAGTCATTTTTTTGAAGTTCGGGATGAAGTATAAACTTTAATTTATCGTTAACTTTTTCCAAAACAGGTACTACCTCATACGTTTCGTAGGTTTCCCAAAATTCAAGGTTAGCCGTTCCTTGTAAAAGCTGGCGAACACGTTCTTTATCTTTTACACCCGGAAGCTCAATTAAAATCCGGCCACTGGCCTCTAATTTTTTAATATTTGGCTGTGCCACACCAAAACGGTCGATACGGCTACGGAAAGTTTTCTCTGAATTATCTACTGCTTCATTTACCCTTTCGCGGATAAAGGTTATAACCTGATCATTAGAAGCATTAAATTCAATTTTTCCTTTGTTTTCAAGGGTTTGAAATAAGGGTGCCAGTTGACCGCCGGGAACAATTTGTTTGTAAGTATCACCAAATAAGGAAACAAAGTCTTTGTTGTTGTTGACTCCCAGATTTTTTTGAGTTTCGGCGATGGCTTTGTTAAAATTAACATCAGGGTTATTATTGGTTAAGCCTTTTATAATGTCCGCTACGGAAACTTCCAGGGTAACATTCATCCCTCCTCTTAAATCCAGACCCAGGTTAATTTCTTTTTGTTTACACTCCTCGTAGGTGTATTTACTTACCAGAATATCATAAACAGTCAGCTTTTTAACCGAATCCAGGTATTCATCAGTTTTTTTGGACTGTAACGAATCCAGGTACTGTCTTTCTCTGGTTTGATTACCGCCGGCATAGGCCGCAGCGGCCTGTTTTACCTTGGCTGTTTCAGAATAATTTTTTCCGAAATCAGCTGCATCACCCTCTATACTACGGGTTTTCCAGGTAAAAGAGAGGTAGAAAAAGCAGGCTAGTGCCAGCAGAATTGCAAATACTTTTATTGCACCCTTGTTTTGCATAGGAAATACTTTAATATTGAAATTTTAAGGCTGCAAATATAAAATAACAAATGATAATAAGCAATTTTAGTTTTTTGGTGGCCAGAAAGCCATACTGGAGGCAAATTTCATATCTTTGACAGTATGAGAAAGTTTTTATACAGGTGCTGCATACTGATTTTTTTTGGCAACACGTCAGAATACGCCGCACAGCCAGTATTGGAGCGATTCGATTCAGTAAAGGTTTTTGAATCATCCACTCAGTTAAAAAATCCCTGGGCGGGCGGAATTAATTTTACAGAGTGGAGTAACCTCGACCTGAATGGGGATGGAGTTAATGACCTGGTCATTTTCGATAAATCGGGCTATAAACTCAGAACCTTTCTGTGTGATAAGGTACCGGGTAAACCCGCCTTTACTCATGCCCCTCAATATCAGGAAAAATTTCCTCCTACCGACGGATGGTGTATTTTCTACGACTATGATTGTGATAATAAACCCGATATGTTTACGTATGCCACAGGATTAGGCGGTATAAAAGTATACAAAAATAGCTCCAGCGCTGGTAATTTGGAATTTACATTGGCTAAAACCCTTATTAAATCTAATTATTTTCCGGGAGGCAGCCCTCAGTGGTACAATTTATACTGCAGTCAGGTAGCTATACCCGGTTTAGCCGATATTGATAAGGACGGAGACATGGACATTTTAAGCTTTAGTACCCTGGGAATAACGATTCAGTACCACAAAAACCAGAGCATGGAACTGTACGGAAAATGCGATAGCCTGATCTTTCACATGGTAGATGAATGCTGGGGTGATGTTGATGAAAGTACCTGTGTAACCAACCTTAACTCCACCCTTAACGGATGTCCTCCCTACCAAAAATACAAAGAGGTAGTTGGCGATTATTCCGGCCTTAATGATATAAGGCATGCAGGTTCCTGTATTTTGTGTTTAGATGCCGATGGGGATAGTGATATGGATATGATTTTAGGAGATATTTCCTGCGATTCTATCGAATATTTTCAAAACGGTGGAAGTACAGCTTATGCTCACATTGATTATACCACCAAAAATTTTCCTCCCCAAAAAGTGGCCACTTTTAAACAATTTCCCTGCAGCTATTTTTTAGATATTGATAATGATAAAAAAAGAGACTTAATAGCGGCGCCCAATATGGGTTCCGGGGAAAACAGCAAGAGTGTATGGTGGTACAAAAATGTACGTGATGATTCCCATCCTGATTTTCAATTTATGAAAAATAACTTTTTGCAGGATGAAATGATAGAAGTTGGTGAAGGCGCATTTCCCGCAGCATTTGATTATGAAGGAGACGGAGATCTGGACTTGTTGGTGGGAAATTTTGGCTATTATACACCAGGAAATGCGGTTGGAAATTATACCTCCCAGTTAGCCTTGTATTTAAATACGGGTACAGCTACCAAACCTGAATTTACCCTTCAAACCCGCGACTTCTTTAACTTATCTGCTGTAAATACGATTAACAAAACTCCGGCCCTGGCCGATTTTGATAACGACGGGGACATTGATTTGTTTTTGGGTAGTTATGACGGACGCTTAAGCTATTATAACAATACTGCTGGCCCAAATACTCCGCCTAATTTTGTGCTGGCTTCAGATTTCTCCATGACAGGCACTTTCCTGGCTGGCAAAGATATCGGAAATACTTCGGCTCCCTTTGCAGTAGATGTAGATCGTGATGGAGTAAAAGATTTGCTGGTAGGCGGAAGGGATGGCTACATTTCTTATTTCAGAAATTCAGGAAGTCCAACAAACCCTACTCTCACCTTAGTCTCTGCCAAGTGGGGAGGAGTTAAAACCATTCAGCAAAACTATTCTACCATCGGAAACTCTATGCCATTTTTATGGGATAATGCAGGTAAATACTTACTTTTAGTAGGGTCTGAAAGAGGTTATGTGTACTTGTTTGGGAATATTGAGTCAAATATAAATTCCGGAAACTTTACCCTGATCGATTCAATCTATGTGAATGATATTGTGGAGGGAGGCAATGTGGCACCCTGTATGCACGACTTTAATAAGGATGGTTTGGCGGATTTAATTCTTGGTAACTATAGTGGTGGCTTAGCTTATTTTAGGGGTACGGGTTATACCGGTATAAATGAACAATTGTCTTTTACTCAAAACATAAATGTCTATCCTAATCCTGCTCAACAGCAGTGTACTATACAGTTTAACAACTACGACCTGGAAGAGAAAAGCCTGTCATTACTGGATGCCTTAGGAAGACCGGTTAAAATGTTCCTGACCACAAACAATAAGGTAGATATTAATCTGGAGCAAGTAGAGTCGGGGCTTTACTTTTTGCAAGTGACCTATAAAAATTTAACTATTCCGGGAAGAACCTTTAAACTAATTATTGAGAATAAATAAAGCCGTTCACAAAAAAAAATAATTAACTGAACTCATGACAAGCCAGCGTTTTTTCAAATTAATGATCATAGTATCTGCTCTCTTGTTTCAGTTTTCTTCCTGCAAGAAAGAAGGTACCGGAGGGAAAGCCAGAATTTATGGGGTAGTTGCTCATCACTCGGTGCCCATAGCGCATGCAAAAGTTTATATCAAGTATGGAGCTATAGAATCACCAGGAACAAATGTCTCAGTCTATAATGATGAGGTTAAATGCGATGCACAGGGCAATTATGTTTTTTCTAATCTGGTTACCGGGAAATATTACCTCTTTGCAGTAGGAACTGATGTGAATACCAACGGTGTTTCCGAACAGGTTACCGGTGGCTTAGGTGTGGCTTTATCCCGCAAAGATAACCGGGAGCTGGATATTCCCGTAACTGAATAGTATCATGTATAAATCATTCTTTTTATGTGGAATTGTAGTTGTTTTTTTCTTCTTACTAAGCTGTAAGCGTGATATTCCTATTATTGATTATAAAGATTACCCCAATGAGGTGGGAAAAATTATACGCGGAAAATGTGCAACAAGCGGTTGTCATAATGACGCGAGCTACGAAGCGGCAGGCGGACTCAATTTAAGTACCTGGAACAATTTATTCAAAGGAAGCCGCACCGGAGCGGTTGTTATTCCATACAGTACAGATTACAGCTCATTTCTGTATTTTGTAAATACCTATCCTGATCTGGGTTTAACCAATGTGCCCGTGATGCCCGTTAATCAGGCGCCCTTAAGCAGGGAAGAAGTGAATGTGCTTAAAAACTGGATTATGGCCGGAGCTCCGGATAGAAACGGGAAAATTAAATTTGCTGAAAACCCGCAGCGCCCTAAGTTTTATGTGGCTCATACCGCTTGCGGCGTTGTAGCTGTTTTTGATGTGGAAACAAGGCAGGCCATGCGCTATATAAAAGTGACAAAGCCAGGGGAGCAGTGTACGCCACATGCTATACGCTGCTCGGCGGATGGAAAATACTGGTACGTATGTTTTAATTCGGGGGGAAATTTTTTAAGGCGTTACAGAACAAGTGATGATGCCTTTGACGGAGAAATAAATATTGGAAATGGTGAATGGAATGCCATGGCTTTAAGTCATGATGGTAAAGAAGCTTATGTGTGTGACTGGTCGCCCAACGGAAAAATTGCCCGTTGCGATTTGGAAAATATGAAGCTCATCAACTCACAGGGTTATACGCACTACCCGCATGGGGTGGCTGTTTCGCCTGGTAACAAATTTTTATATGCTACAGCCACCCAAGGAAATTATATTTATAAAATAGATGTGGTAAACGGAACTGTTGATAACATTGGACTTTCTCCTTCTGAAATACCAGGGCTTCCAAGTAATGTGTATAACCCGCATGAAATTGCTTTTTCTCCTGATGCTAAACAGTATTATGTTACCTGCGAAACTGAAAAAACAGTAAGGGTATTTGATGCACAAACAGACCAGTTTAAAGCCGTAATTCCCCTAAGTGGTGCAGCTTTGGAAATGAGCTTTGCTCCGGCTCAAAACCTCCTCTTCGTGAGCAGTTGGAATGCGGCTCAGTTTCCCGGAGTAGTAGGTGCTGTTGCGGTAATTAATACCACCACAAATCAATTAATAAAATATATAAATACTGGTACACAGCCCCACGGTATTGCGGTAGATGAAGCAAGCAACTTAGTGTATGTAGCCAATAGAAATATTGACGTATCCGGACCGGTTCCGCACCACAGTAGTGTTTGCGGCGGTCGAAACGGATACCTGAGTTTTATTGACCTGGCAACCTTAACACTAAAATATAAAAGGTACGAAGTAGGGGTTGATCCGTATTTTATTACAGTAAGACCCTGAATCATTAGCTGAAATGAATATTCCGCCTATAGTATTATTTGATGGTGTTTGTAACCTCTGTAACTGGTCGCTACAGTATTTTCATAAATATGAGAAAAACAATGCTCATTATTTTGCTTCATTACAATCGGAAGCTGCACAATACCTGATTAAAAAAAATGTCAATTCAAATAAACCATTTACTACCATCGTATATATAAAAAAGGGAAAAGCCTATGTGAAATCTACGGCAGCCTTAATGCTAACCAAAAGTATGAGGGGCATCTTTCCGGTATTTCAGGTGTTTTTATGGGTTCCTGCACCGGTAAGGGATTGGGTGTACGACATTATTGCCCGTAACCGCTACAAATGGTTCGGTAAACAAACGAATTGTATGGTTCCGGACACAACGCTAAAAAGCAGATTTTTAGAAACAGTACAGGATGTGGAGGCTTTAGTTGAAAAGAATCATTAAGAAGGAAAAGCAGGTTCCTGTTGAGGTATAAAAAAAGTATTTTTTACTCCACCGAGAAACTAATATACGGAAGTAATTTTTGGAGTTCCGCTTTTGTAAAGAGCCCGGTTTTTTCCAAGTCTTCAGCAGTATTAAAAGCACCATGTTTTTGACGGTAATTGATAATTCCTTTCACCAGGTAATAGCGGATATAGGGATGTTTTTTTAAGCCCTCTGCAGTAATGGTATTGATGTGAATCAAAGCAATTAATTCAGGATTGATGGTGAGTTGGCCTGTTATCAGTTGAAAAGTACTATCGCTTAAACCATATACTTCCTTGAGTTGTTCCTTACTATAGAAGCCCCCTAATTTTTTACGGTAGGCCATGATACGCCTGCTTAATACCGGGCCAATGCCCTTAAGATCAATTAAAGCGGCGCTATCGGCCTCGTTCAGTTCTATGTTTTTTGGGAATGAAGTACGGGACTTTGTTTCCGTTGTATGGATAGTATGTGTTAATTTTTCTTCGGGTAGCTGAATATAGGGCTCTAAGCGAAGGTAATCCTGAAGCGGAAGGGAATAGATTTTTTTGAGGTCTTCTTTCTTTCTGAAACCTCCCCCTGCTTTCCTGAAATGGATTAGGGTATGGGCTGTTTTCGGACTCAGTCCAAATCGCAATAACTCTTCCAAACCAATAGTATTGGGATTAAAGGGATATAATTTTTCAGGAGTAGTAATTCCTGTTTTGCTTCGGAGAGTTGAATAAGCTACCTGTTTTTTTGTGTAATGCGGATGAGCTGTTGCACTAAGCGGATAATGTTGCAGACTGAGTGATGGCTTGTTTTGAGGATAGAAGTGCAGGAGGAAGTTAGTCGCCATCAGTAACACTACTATAACTACCAGCACCAATGCTCCGTTTCTTTCTTTGCGGTTAAAATTAAAATAGGAATAAAACAGGTCGCGCATGTAAACTCAGGACTTTTGAGGTCGTACCATATAATAAACAGGTATACCCAGTAACACAATTAAAAGTCCCCATCCGGTACTGGCCGGTTCAAAAATAAAAAGGTTAATACAAATAGCAGTAGCAATAAGTATGTAGAGTATAGGTACATACGGATAGCCAAAAGCCTTGTAGGGTCTGGTAGCCAGCGGTTCTTTTTTCCGCAGAATAAATATAGCCCCAATGGTAATCATGTAAAATATAAGTGAGGCAAAGGTGGTGTAATTCAGGAGATCGCCATAGCTGCCGCTCAAACAAAGCACACAGGCCCAAATTCCTTGAAAAATCAGAGCATTGGCAGGCACCTGTTTGGAGTTGAGTTGTGCTGCTTTTTTAAAAAAAAGTTTGTCTTCGGCCATTGCCTGAAACAAGCGGGAACCAGCTAAAATAATACCGTTGTTACAACCAAAGGTAGAAATCATAATTAAGGCAGCCATCAGAAAAATAGCTGTATTTCCCAGCATCACAGAAACTGCGGCTGTTCCAACCCGGTCGTTTTGCGCAAACTGAATGCCTTGTTCCAAAACGCTGCTTCCGTTGGGGTTGCCCTGTATGGGCAATAGGTGCAGGTATGCTATGTTGGCTAAGAGGTATAAAAAGGTTACAATGCAGGTACCAAAGAACAAACCTAAGGGTATATTATTATGTGGCTCTTTAATCTCGGCAGCAATGAAGGTTACATTATTCCAGGCATCACTGCTAAACAGTGAGCCTATCATGGAAACGCCCAGTGCCCCCATCAAGGCCAGGCCGGTAAGCTCGGTTATTTGCAAACTTCCATCCTTAGTTAAGGTGGTTTGGAATGCTTTCCAGGGTTCGGTAAAATTGCGCTCCCATACATCAGATTGAGAGCCATAATAAATACCGGCAATAATGAGCAAGAGTAAAGCCAGGAGCTTGGCAGAGGTAAAGATTCTTTGAATGAGTTTTCCGTTTTTAAGTCCCTGCATGTTCAGGTAGGTGAGCAGGACAATAAGCCCAATGGCCAATACCTGGGCATTTTTTATTTTAAAAGAACCTATTTGCAGAAAAATATTTTTTTCATCAAAGAAGGGAATAAAAATACCGCTGTACTTGGCAAAGGCAACGGCTACGGCGGCAATAACTCCGGTTTGTATCACTGTAAAAACGGTCCATCCGTACATAAAAGCGATTACCGGATGGTAAGCCCTTTTCAGGTAAACATACTGCCCTCCGGCATTGGGCATCATACCCGCTAATTCACCATAACTAAGCGCCGCAAACACAGTGATAAGCCCGCTCACCACCCAGCAAATCAGGAGCCACATGGGGCTTCCCAGGTGCCTGGACATATCCGATGAAACAATAAAAATCCCTGAGCCAATCATGGAGCCGGATACCAGCATGGTAGTATCAAAAAGTCCAAGGCTTCTCTGTGGCTCTTTTGTATGCTGAGTCATAAAATTTGATTTATAACAGGTATAAGTTAATTAAAGGCTCGGTTTTACAGGGCACTAGAACGGGATATAAAAAAGCCCGTCAGGTATTTATTCAATGACGGGCGTGTTGTTGTTAATTTTCGTTAGCCGGATTTTCAAGTTTACTGTGTTTCTTGCTATACACGAAGTACACCAGTATACCCAGCGCTCCCCAAATGAGGAAGGCAATCCAGGTTTCATTTCTAACGAATTTCATCAGGAACAGATTAAAGGCTACGCCAAGTGTACCCACCAAATACACGGCTGGTGTTTTATAGGGTCTTTCCAGTTCTGGTTTTTTCTTTCTCAGAATCATTACGGCAATGCAAACCATGGCAAAGGCCAGAAGTGTACCCATGCTGCACATTTCAGAGATCTTATCGATTGGAGTAACCGAAGCTACAACAGAAATAATAAGCCCGATGAGAATGGTACTTTTATAAGGTGTTTTGAAAGTGGGGTGCAGGGTGCCAAACATGCCAAAGGGCAATAATCCATCTTTAGCCATACCCAGGAAAATACGTGTTTGCCCCAGCATCATTACCAGCATAACCGAGGTAAGCCCGGCAGTAGCGGCAATGGTGATGAAGAAAACGGCCCAGTTTAGTCCTATACCGGAGAAGGCTGAGGCAACTGGGGCAGCTTTATCCAATTGATCGTATTTAACCATTCCGGTTAATACCAGGGAAACTAAAATATATAAAAGGGTACAAACCAAAAGAGAGGCAACAATGGCAAAAGGCACGTCTTTCTTAGGGTTAATGGCTTCGCCGGCCTGAGTAGATACGGCATCAAATCCGATATAGGCAAAAAACACTATGGTAGCAGCAGTAAGTACTCCGCCAAAACCAAACTTTATGGTTTCAGTTCCATCCGCAGCAATGCTTTTTACTTCTGCCGGAATGAAAGGATGCCAATTGTCGGTGTTAATGTAAAAGGCTCCAACTATAATTACAAAGAGCACTACAGCAATTTTAATCACTACAATAATATTATTGGTACTTGCAGCTTCCTTAATACCTTTCACAAGAATATAGGTAACGATCCAGGTAATGATAAAAGCTGGTATGTTAAAAGCAAAGGCAGGTACTGGTAATCCGGCTGCCAAACATTTTTCGCTGGCCGTAGTAAAATCATTGCATAGCCAAATAGGGAAATTAATATTAAATAAGTGCAGCAATTTCACAAAATAACCACTCCAGGCAACAGCAACGGTGGTTGCTCCCATCATGTATTCCAATATCAGGTTCCAGCCAATAAACCAGGCGAAGAGTTCTCCAACTGTTCCATACGCATAAGAGTAGGCAGATCCCTCTACAGGCAATACAGAAGCAAATTCAGCATAACACAGGGAGGCAAATAAACAGCCAATACCTGCTATTACAAATGATAAAGCCAGTGCAGGGCCTGCATAATCGTGGGCGGCAATACCGGTAAGTGTAAATATACCCCCACCTATAATGGCTCCAATTCCCAGGGAGGTTAAGCCCCACTTGGTCAATACTCTTTTTAAATCACTTTTTTTTATATCGGCTTCAAAGGCAGAAACAGGTTTTATTCTCCAGATCGACATGTGTATTTGAGTTTTTTAGTGTTCAGCCGCCAAATATAAGTAAATTTTAAAAAACACCTAATGAATTATGACAAGGGGTAGTTTAGGGGAGGATAGCTAAAATTGCCAATAATGATGAGGGCTTAAGGAGATGATACCGAAGAAAGAATGTTTTAGGATATTACAGATAAATCAGGTCTATTAGTGCTTCGTAAAGAAACGATAAAAGACTACACTTGTTCCTTAAAAACATTATCTTGCAACATGTTTTAAGGAAAAGGAAGAATGGATAGTAAATTACCAATTATATTGCCTTTCGCGGAGCTTGAGCTTGTTGACGAACATATTATTTTTATTAAAATCACCCGTAATATGGAGATGAGTGAGGAAATGGCACATCAGCTCAAAAGTGCTGTTGAATCACTTTCTCAGCAAAAGCCTCATGCAGTGTTATATGATTTAAACCACTATCATGTGTTACTTACCAATATTGCTAAGAGTATGGCCGGGACACGTAATTTTACTAAAGATGGTTTATTTGCCAGAGCCCTGATTGTTTATAGCTTAGATAATAAATTAGAGATAAACCATTTCCTGAAACGATTTAATCCGGAAACGCCGACTGAAATCTTTTCCAATATTCCTGAAGCCAGGGAATGGATTAGAAAGCTGCGGGAAAAACTGAATTTATCAGGAGATTAAGCTATTTTCTCTATTAGTTCAGCCAAACGCGAGCTGTAACCCATCTCATTATCATACCAGCCTATTACTTTTACCATTTTACCTACAATGGAGGTAAAATCAGCATCAAATATGCAGGAATGGGTATTGCCAATGATGTCGGAAGAAACAATTGGATCTTCGGTGTATTGTAAAATCCCTTTTAATTCGCCGCTTGCGGCTTGTTTAAAGGTCTGGTTAATTTCTTTAACCCCTGGATAGGCTTTTAACACGCAGGTTATATCCGTAAGAGACCCGTCCGGAACCGGAACCCTCATGCCGCACCCACCAATTTTACCCTCCAGTTCAGGAAAGATACGGGTAATGGCTTTGGCTGCTCCTGTTGATGTAGGAACAATACTTAATGCGGCTGCTCTCGCTCTTCTGAGGTCTTTATGCGGGGTATCATGCAGGCGCTGATCGCCAGTGTAGGAATGCACGGTAGTGATGTAGGCATCTTCAATTCCCCATTGCGACAATACTTTTATCATGGGAGCTGCGCAATTGGTTGTACAGGAGGCATTGGAAATAATGGTGTCGCCGGAGGCAAGCACCTGATTGTTTACGCCTAATACAATAGTTTTAGTATCATCTTTAGGAGGAGCCGATAATATTACTTTTTTAGCTCCTGCAGTAATATGTTGCTGGGCAGCTTCTTTACTCAGGAAATGCCCGGTGCATTCCACCACCACATCAACAGTCAGTTTTTCCCAGGGTAACAGCGATGGATTTTTTTCATTGAGCACCAGAATTTTTTTACCGTTAACTATGATGTGCTGTCCGTCACTCTCCACTATACCAGGGAAAGCACGGTGTACCGAGTCGTATTTTAACAGGTGCGCGAGGGTTCTGCTATCGCTGAGGTCATTGATGGCAACAACTTCCATGGTAGGGTTGTTATGGATAATCCTGAATAATACCCGTCCTATTCTTCCAAATCCATTAATGGCAATTCTGGTTTTTTGCATTTTTTTAAGCTAAAGAGGTACTGAAAGTAAAAAGGCAAAATTAATTAAAAATGGTAATGCTGGTATAGTTATTCGTAAGACTTCTCACATTTACCGGAGGGTAGTGAAGCAGGGATTGAAGCAGATTAACTACGGTTGCCGGTGAAATAACAAGTTGGATTAACCGTTTTTGAGACCAGTTAGGTTAAGGGTATGCGCCTGAGAGTAGGAATAAACAGCGGTGTTTAACCAGGTATTTTTTTAAAATGGCTATGGTATTCGGAAGGTGATTTACCGGTTATTTTTTTGAACTGCCTGTTAAAATTGGAGATGTTTTTAAATCCACTTTTATAGGCTACCTCGTTGATAAAAAACTCTTTTTGCAAAATGAGTTTACAGGCATATCCTATTCTTAGTTCAGTAATAAATTCAAACAAACTTTTTCTGGTTCTCTGTTTAAAGAAACGGCAAAAAGCATTACTACTCATGCAGGCCACGCCCGCTATTTCTTCCAATTTAATGTCTTTTGTGAAATTTTGTAGCACGTAGTTAAACACCATGTTCATTTTCTGATCGGATTGTTCAACTGATTGGTTTAAATACCCAAGCGATACCAAAAGGTGTTTATGTTCTTCTTTTAACTGTGCAATACTGTCCAGAAGCAGGAGAAACTGACTAAGGCTTTTTGCGCCTTTTGTTGAGTTGAATTGAGCTAAATCGGGCAATACCAATTCACATTCGGAAGGAATAATTTTAAGCCCTCTCTGTGCCTGATTCAGTAACTGCAACAGTTCAGCATTTTCAGGAATATTAAAAAAACCATCTCCAAAAGAATTTTCCTCAAAGTAAATAGACAGGTATTCGCATTGTTCAAGGTCTTGCGAGGCATAATACTCATCGTCACTCTTAAAAACGTGTGCAATGTTGGGGCCGAGTATAAAAATATCCCCATCCGAAAAGCGTTCAAAGCGGTCGGCAATAAAAAAGGTACCGCTTCCTTTAATAATAAAAGTTATTTGGTATTCGGGATGGTAATGCAGGGTATCGTAAAAATGATTGCATTTTTCGTGTAATACAAAAAATGAATTTCGTAGTTTTTCTGAATGCCTAAATAGGATAGGTTTCATATAAGTGTAAAATTACAATAAAATCAGGTTATTGTCTGACGTTTTTTTGCAAAATGTTAATTCTGTATTAAAGTTGGTTAATAAAACAACAACTTTCAAAAAACTGCTAAGAAATTTTGAATTTTGCATGAATCTTTCTGCCGGATAATTAACAAAGCAGAGAGAAAGTTGTAAAACAATCAGCATTTTCGAAGGCTGATAACATAGTATTATACTCTGCAAAGATGTTGACAGCCTTTAAATACTTATACAGTTAATTTTGCCAGAAACAAGTCTTTCCTGATAAATTTTGACAAATGATTGGTGAATTAACGCGGAATAGTTGGGCAAAGATGAATATTCCTGTTTCTATAAACTCATTTCAGGAATGACATTAAACTAAACAATAATCTACATATGAAAATCGAATGGAAAGGCGTGATGCCGGCTGTAACAACCAAATTTACAGAAGAAGACACTATTGATAGAGCTCTTTTTGCAAAAAATGTACAGGCTCAATTGGATGCAGGCGTTAACGGAATAGTTTTGGGAGGAACCCTGGGAGAAGCAAGTACTCTAACAGAACAGGAAAAAACGGAATTGATAAAAATATGTTTGCCTCTTACGGGTAAAAATATACCGGTGATTCTGAATATAGCCGAACAATCAACAAAATCAGCAATACGCGCAGCACAAAAGGCGGAAACAGACGGTGCTTCCGGCATCATGGTATTACCACCCATGCGCTACAAAGCAACTGACCAGGAAGTGTTGCACTATTTTAGTGCCATTGCTGAAAATACTTCATTGCCGATGATGATTTATAATAATCCGGTTGACTATAAAATAGAAGTAACGCTGGATATGTTTGAAACCTTATTAAAGCACGATAATATTCAGGCAGTAAAAGAGTCTACCAGGGATATTACCAATGTTACCAGAATAAAAAACAGATTTGGAAACAGACTAAAAATTATGGCCGGGGTAGATACACTGGCTCTGGAAAGTATTATCATGGGAGCCGATGGATGGGTGGCAGGCCTCGTAGATGCTTTTCCCAGAGAAACAGTGGCTATTTTTAAATTAGCCCAGGCTGGTAGAATAGCAGAAGCCATTAATATTTACCGTTGGTTTATGCCCTTGCTCGAACTGGATATAAGCCCGCAGCTGGTACAAAATATTAAACTGGCAGAAATGCTGACAGGCTTGGGGTCAGAAAAAGTAAGAGAGCCACGAATAAAACTGAGCGGGCATGAACGGGAGCGAGTGATGAATATTATACAGACACAACTTAAAACCAGGCCAGTGTTACCTGCATATTTGAGTCTAAGGGAAAGTGAGCAGGTTAATTTGGTAAACTAAGTAAACAAAAAGAATGATTACAGGAAAGAATTATATCGGACACCAATTATCGGCAAAAGGTAAAGCTGCTTTTAATAGTTATAACCCCCAAAACAATGCTGCCAATGAATGGAGTTTTATTGAAGCAACAGAAGAAGAAATAGAGGAAGCTGTGTCGCTGGCCAATAAGGCCTTTGAGCAAATGAGTAATGTATCGGGTTTTGAAAGGGCTGAATTTTTGGAGCAGATTGCTGTTGAGCTAATGAATATTGGAGAGCAATTGTTAAATGTTTTTGTGCAGGAAACAGGTTATACGATGGATAGAGCTGTTGCTGAACGGACAAGAACAATCAATCAAATCAGGCAGTTCTCTAAATACATTAGAAATGGAGACTGGCAGGAAATTAGTATTGATACAGGAGATGCCAATACTGCACCTTTACCTAAGCCTGATATACGAAAAATGCTATATGCCATAGGACCTGTAGTGGTTTTTGGAGCGGGAAATTTCCCCTTGGCTTTTTCTACAGCCGGAGGGGATGTGGTTTCGGCACTGGCAGCCGGTTGCCCGGTTATTGTAAAGGGGCATCCCAAACACCCGGGTATTGGAGAGCTTGTAGCCCATTGTATTATTAAAGCAGCGCAACAAACCAATATGCCTGATGGCATTTTCTCCAATATCAATGGTGCAGGAAATGGGTGCGGAGAATTTTTAGTGAAACATCCATTAGTTAAAGCGGTTGGTTTTACCGGTAGTGCAAAAGGAGGCAAATCTCTGCTTCAATGCATACATTCGCGTAAAGAACCCATCCCTTTTTTTGCCGAAATGGGTAGTCTTAATCCGGTAATAATACTTCCGGAAGCTTTGAGTAGTGATGCAGGTTTTTGGGCAGATAAATTAGCAGGATCAATCACTTTAGGGGGTGGACAGTTTTGTACGAAGCCGGGTTTGTTGATTGGAGTTGAAAGTCCGGAGCTGGATGATTTTATTGTTCAATTGCAACGAACAATCTCAGGCATTGCTCCTGCGGTAATGATTGCCAGGGAAATCAAAGAAAATTACCTTCACCTGGTAAAAAAAATAACTGGTGTTCAGGGAGTAAAACTATTTCAGCAAGAAGTAGCTCCTGAAAATCGGGCAGCCCATCACGTCCCACACACCATAGCTGTAGTAGCGGCTAATGTTTTTACAAACGAAGCATTGTTACAGGAAGAGGTTTTTGGCCCCTTTGCAGTAGTGGTAAAATGTGCTAATAAAGAAGAAGTGTTGAAATTAATTAACGGACTAAGCGGACAATTAACAGCAACCATAGCAGGGACGAAAAAGGAATTAACAGATGCTTTTTTCTTATTTCAAGTATTGAGGCAAAAAGCGGGCAGAATTATTTTCAATAATGTGCCAACCGGGGTTGAAGTATGTTCGTCTATGGTACACGGCGGGCCATATCCGGCCAGTTCAGATTCTCGTTATACGGCAGTTGGTATCGATGCCATAAAAAGGTGGTTACGCCCTGTGTGTTTCCAGAATTTTCCAGATGAGTTATTGCCCATGGCCTTAAAAGAAAACAACCCTTTTGGTATTGTTAGAAGAGTTAATAGTGAACTTGTAAATCCTATCATTCATGAAAGGGAAGACTTTTTTCTGCATTGATGCGCACACCTGTGGTAACCCTGTTCGTTTAGTGGCAGCCGGTGGACCTATGTTAAACGGAAACTCCATGAGTGAACGCCGCCAGCATTTTCTGGAAGAGTTTGATTGGATCAGAAAAGGCCTCATGTTTGAACCCCGTGGTCATGACATGATGAGTGGAAGTATCTTATATCCTCCGGTTGATCCGGAGAATGATATCGGAGTATTGTTCATTGAAACATCTGGTTGTTTACCTATGTGTGGTCACGGCACCATTGGCACCATTACGATAGCCATAGAGAAAGGAATAGTTAAACCTAAACAGGAAGGTAAACTGAGGATGGAAGTTCCTGCGGGTTTGGTAGAAATAGAGTACCTGGAAGAAAATAGAAAGGTAAAGTGGGTAAAACTGTTAAATGTGAAGTCGTATCTGGCAGCTGAAAGCCTCTGGGTAGAGAGCGGCGAATTAGGGAAAATATTATTTGATGTGGCTTATGGAGGCAATTTTTATGCGATAATTGATCCCCAGCAAAATTTTTCGGGAATACAGGATTTCTCTGCTTCACAATTGGTGCAATACAGTCAGGAAATAAGAAGGAAGATTAATGATAAGTACCCGAATCGATTTGTTCATCCGGAAAATAAAACAATAAAAGATGTTAGCCATTTATTATGGACTGGTCATACAAACGACCCCGCTTCTTCAGGAAGAAACGCCGTATTTTATGGTGACAAGGCCATTGATCGTTCGCCCTGTGGAACCGGTACTTCTGCCCGAATGGCCCAATTACATGCAAAAGGATTGCTGAAGAAAGGAACAGAATACATACATGAAAGCTATATTGGAAGCAAGTTCATAGGGAAAATTGAAGAAGAAACAATTCTCTGCGGAGTTCCTGCAATTATACCGAGCATAAAAGGATGGGCTAAAATTTATGGGTATAACACTATTTTTATTGACCCGGAAGATGACCCTTATGCTCATGGGTTTCAGGTAATATAGTTTAAGTGAAAGCGATTGCCGGTAAGTGTAGCAGTGTAGGATATTCATCAATTCTTCAATAACCTTTGGAAATAAATAAGTTTGAAGGGAGTATGATTGTATAGGTAAAATACTCTGAGATTAATGGGGCACATAGCGCGCCCCATTTTTTTGGTAGTTATACCTGTGTGTTGATTTTGTGGTTGAGGCAACCTGATTAAATAAGAAGTATAGAGAACAGAAAAAGCCTGGGTGCTTGATGAAATATATGCTTTAGCGGTTTTATTTTTCAGTACCATTACTGCGCATAATGTATATTTAAAACCAAAGCAACATTATAAATACATGTAATACGCAATAGGTATTATGTGTATAATGTTTTGAATTATTTTGATTGCCATGATGTTATGCTTATTTTTAATATTGCAAAGGTTTTTATAATATTGCGTATAATATGGAGTTGCGCAAAATTCCGCCTATCGGCTCAACGGAAAACCGTTGCTAAAGCAACTTCTTTTTTCCTAATTTTGCGCAACGTCCAGCATTTCATGCACGCATTCTGTAAACCGCTTTTCGCTCCACTACGTGGGCGAAACTTCGCGCAACAGCATGTTTACATAATGCGCGATGATTGCTCTTAGTGCTGGCACAAATAAATTTGTGCGCAC
>JACCDP011442150.1_pt1 | contig 22303 bp, 24 predicted proteins | sample 7445841 | NCBI WGS metagenome assembly JACCDP01 (sample SAMN15323441, study PRJNA562643) | freshwater metagenome | isolation source: river surface water | place: USA:Blue River Watershed | collected 2017-08-17
CAGTTCAAGAAATCGCGTACAAATTCAAAAAATCAAATATCGACCCTGCTTTGGGTCACCCCTCCAAGATGTCTAGAAGATTCTTAGGAACACTCTTCAATAAGTACCCTCCGACAATAAGTTGCGAATCGGGGTTTTATATACCCCCACCCCACCAAAAAAGGGGGCGCCACATTGCGCCTAGAATTGGGACATCTAGTTCTTCGAGAACGTGATGCCGTCATGGCCGACCTCAAACTCCAGCCGAGTCTTCTTGAAGTCAGTCCCAACATACCGCCGAACCTCATCCAGGAATACCTGGCCATTGAAGTCCATCGTGTGAGTCGTGTTGTCGAACGCCTTCAGCGCGTCGTCGAACGTGTTGAACTCTCCGATAATGTTATTGGAGTTCTCGTGCTCGATGAACTGCTTCACGACGAAGTACTGCTTGACGCCGTACGTCTTGAGGTCACACTCCCACAGATCGAACACAATCAGCTCCACCTCATCGAGGGTGCGGAATGCGAAATCAGTCATGGCGGGCGGTGCGGACCAGATAGAGGACATTTTGCTCTGTGTCCCCGGTTGTAATATCTGCAACTTTGATTCAAAAGAATCCATTTTGTAAAAACGGATTTAAGGATGTATTCAAATTGAGATACTACTTGAAATGAACCGTATCAACGAGGACCGATGGGCTATTGCCGACATTGTGAATATGTATCGACCTGATGGAACTGGTGACATTTCGCTTCCACCGTCTCAGAGAAACTGGGCGTGGAAGGGAAAGAATGGTGAAAAGAAGAAGCAACTTCTAATTGATTCTGTTATGGATCGCTATCCTATTCCCACATGTATTCTACATCGGTTCAATGTTCGACAGTTTCATCTGTATGATGGACGTCATCGAATGGAAACGTTCTGGTTGTATGCAAATGACAAGTTCGCTTGGAATGGAAAGAAGTACAGTGAGCTCAGCAATGACGACAAGCACAAGTTTCTCTCTCGAGAGATCCCTGTAACAATCATTAGCAATGTAACTCCAGATACTCTAGTAGAAATGTTTATTCGACTTAATTCTGGAAAGGCGCTTCGAGATCATGATCTATTCTGGGCAAACAAGGACAAGCCACTTGTAAAGGCAGTTGATAAGTATGTTGTGAAAAACAGCCGCCTATCAGAATGCCTTAGTGGTTTAAAACTGGATAAGCGAGAGGATCTATCAAACTGGGTCGCTCTCGTATATGGACTAACTACCCATAACGCAGGAAATATCAGTACGTCATTCATTCGAGTATGTAACAGTGGAGACGGTGGTCTAGACTGTGATATTGATGAAGACATTATTGAAGATGGACTGAGTGCTGTATGTACTCTACTTGAAACTGCAAATTGTCGATATCCTGCGGATGACCAAAGTAAGCAATCTCTCAAGAAGGTTGGCAAAGTATTGGCCTTCTTTGTAGCAGACTGGCTAGAGACCACTACAAACAAGGAAGAACGTTCTGTAACCGAAAAGTGGGTAGGGATTATTGGAAAGCTACGAGGAAGTCCGGAAGAGCAGAAGCTCATGAATGCCGCACTTTCTGTAACTGGTGCTCAAAATCTAACAAGTGAAAAGATCAAGAAAGTTATCGCACAGGTAAATGATTACCTAGAGAACAACATCGCCGCTGTAGCAGCGGAGGATTATCTAGACGACGATACTACTGATTAAACAAAAACTTTTTTAACCAAAAAACTCCTATCCTCAGACAGACTTGCCCAGATTGATGATCTCCTCCCGAACCTTGGCGACCTGCGTCTTCGCAATGTTCCTCGCACGGCCGATTCCGGACGCGTGAACCTTGTTGTTCAGCGAGCGGACAATGACACCGTAGTACTCATCGGTGACCTCCAAATCATTTTGGAGCATGTCGATGTTGGCGTCGTCGCCGTAGATGTCGATGAGCCGGTTGATCTCAGTCTTGAGATTCTGGATCCGCTTCTTGATCTTCTTCAGATCCTCCCACTCCTCAGTCGACTCCTTGAACCGCTGAACAGCGGCCTCAGTGTTCTTCACAGCGGAGACCCAGAAGAGGTAGTTCTTCACAAGAGAGCTCGCGGCGTCGGTGGTGGCCATCTTTACAGCCACCGAGTAACAGTACTATTTTTCATATGAAAAAATCCATTTTATTTCTTACCAGATAGACCACCGTGTTTCTTCAAATAGAAATAGATACGATCCCATTGAGACTCATAACAGCAAGAATAACATGCTACAGCGTTCACCTTTGTTAGATCGAGAGATGACTCGCCTTTCGAATTTATTTTATTAACATCGGCTCCATTCTCAATAAGAAGGTAGACGATATCCTCATGTCCATGTCTACATGCTTTCATCAAAGCAGATTCCCCATACTCATCGACTGCATCGATGGGTATCTTTTGTTCTACAAAATCACGAACTGTGATGATATCGCCATATCGAGCAGCTGCTAAGAATGCTTGGATGGTTAGTAGCTTTATATTTTCCATTGATTGTTAGATCTGGATTTATTAGTAAATTAAATTACGTAAAATGGATTTATTCCGATACTGTTAACAACGATCAACAAAATGCCAATTTGTGTCGGCATCAAGACTAACGGTGAGCATTGTGGCACTCGTGCCGCTCCCGGTCTTACGCGTTGTCGAGTACATCAGCGAACTTTGGAGAGCAACGGACCATTTGCGTGTGCCCGAAATGAAAAGTACTACAGTATCCGAAAGGAGATTCGAGACTTTCAATCTATGACGGAAGAACTTGTTGACGCCGCTGAAGGATTTCGCAATCGTGTCAATGTTCGCGAAGATCGGGAACATGAGCTTCGACTTCTTGAACTACGTCTAAATCGTGAACTAGAGCTCCTATCTCGTCAACAACAGGAGGAGATTGAGCGAACTGGAGTAGATCCAGACGCACCTTATCGCGAACGTCACAGACTGGCTCAACTCGAAGCAAATCAGCGCCGGGAAGCACAACGTCAAGCAATGTTTAATCATGTCAACAACTGGGTTGTTGCTGGAAACGTAGCTGTCGGTATAATTGCAGCTGGTGGTGGACCCGCTCCTCGGGTACAAGCAGATGAACTTCTGGAAATGGCTCAAGACAATCAGAGTGTCCATCGAACTAGAGTTGTAGAAATGACAAAACAAATCGTGGACCGGATTCTGAGAATCCCAGTTCCCGACGAATACAAATGGAACGCCCAGATCTGTTCAAAGACTCCGGGTGAAATCGTAGTCCGGTGTCGTCTGACACCAAAAGCCGCATGGCAGATGATTTCAAAGTACTGTCAAGCAGAGAGTATCTATGAAATGGGAGAAGGTATCTATGGAAAGGTACTGGATGGTGTATGGCAGTATATTCTCAAGCTGGAGGACAGCGACGGAATTTGCCGGGCACTCCGCCAAGAGATGGAAGATAGCATCGGTATGTGTGCTCAAGGAAACCTAACTAGAATTTGTAACATTCTTGCTGGATTTATGGAAGGCGTTGGACCTCAAGAGTCCGCGGCAGAAATCCTAGGTCGAAAGCTACCAATGATTCTGGATATTGTAGATCCTCTCGAACAAGTGAATCGTGCGATTGCTGTGTTCGAGGAAGTAAATCTTCCGAAATCAGAATGGAAAAACTGGCTCATCGCAATCACGGATTCGATGACAGATGATGATCTAAAAATTGTAAAACCAAGACTCTCAGAAGTAGGAATTGCTTAACTATACATGTTACGCCAAGTTTCGACTTCTTTTTTATTTAGGTCTCCAAGAAGAGTTTGAATAATAGGTTCTGTAATACGCAGAGGGAATTCTACATCCATGTAGAACTTATACTCTCTCATCGTATCGTCATTCGCGATTCTCAACATGTTGAGACGAGTCATCATAGTCTCTACAGTTCGAATGAGAGTACGAACACCTTTTTCAGAGTCCGAATATTCTTTGATAAGATATTCCATAGCTTCTTCGCTAAGCTCTACTTCTCCAGGAGCAAACCGAAGGCGTTCTATTATCTGCGGCCAAACGTATCCCTTTAGAATTTCCTTCTTATCCTTTTCATTGTAACCTTCACAGTTAATGATAGTCATGCGATCACGCAGAATAGGGTGTACCTTATCGATATCGTTCAGAGAGAACACGAACAGACATTGAGATAGATCGAAATCGACTCCTGAAAAGTATCTATCATGGAACTCTGTATTCTGTGAACGATCCGTTAAATGGATCAACATACTCGTAATCTCTTCACCATGAGGAGTTGTTGAAATCTTGTCGACCTCATCGAAATAGAAGATAGGATTCATAGTTCCCGCATGCATAAGAGATTCAGCTATACGCCCCCAGATAGATCCTTCATACGTATAGGAGTGACCTACAAAGTTCGAAATATCAGAAGCTCCTCCAAGAGAGAAGAACTCAAAGGGTCTCTTTAGAACTTTTGCGATAGCATTCTTCGCAAAGGATGTCTTACCAACACCCATAGGTCCTTGTAGAGCGATAACGTTTCCTACTGAATTAGGATTGACAATCCACTGAGCAATGATCTGCATAATCTGAATCTTCGCAGGTTCCATTCCATAAATAGCAGCACTCATCTGCTTCTTAGCGTCTACCATGAACTCAGTACACTTCTGTCTTCCATCTTCGAGCTTAACGGGAAGAGGTACTGTCTTTCCAAAAGGAATGCGTAGGAAACCGTCAATCCATGCTCTCAGTTTATAAGATTCACCGCTATCCATGGACATATCTGTAAGAGTATCAATCTTCTTCAAAACTCGAGACTTTACATAATCGGGAATAGGTAGACCAAGCACTCTGAACTTATACGGGATTTCTCCGTCATCGAAACCGAGACTTGCTACTTTCTTCATGTGTTCAAGAAACTCCTTCTTCTTTTTAGCAGTAAGACTATTGTAATACGTCTTTTCAGTTCCAGTTAGTTTGATAGGAAGCTCTTTTGACTTTCGAGTTCGTTTAGGCTTCTCTGGAGCTATCTCATTGCCTCCAGTTGGGTTGACATATTTGTCCATAAGATATGCTAGAAAGCCGTCTGTTTCACTTTGAGCATCTTCCTCTTCTTCATTAGCGCCTACAGGGGCCAACGCATGAATATGAATGTTCAACGCAACCGGTTGGGACTCTGAGTCTTGGGAAGGAGGAACATAATCAGAATCATCCGAATCATCATCTAAAACTAGGGTATCATCATTCACCCATAGCAGATCATCTTTCTGTTGACCCTTACCCTTTTTCTTATCCTTCGAATCAGGCGGAGGGTCTGGCTTACTACCAGATCGCAGTCCATATTTTTGCCGCTTCCGGGGGTGGCGTCCATCGCCATTATCCGACATATCTTCAGAAGCTTTTCTATCCCGCGCATTCTCTCGAGACGCACGTTTTACCATCCCTTGCTTGAACAAGGAATTTAATTCTTGATTCATTTTCCATATTGAAAAGTAATGGATGCGTCTATCGAAAAGATAGCTGAAATTGCTCAGGACGAAATCGATAAAGAAAACGCAACGAACCCTGCGGTTCGTAATTCTCTCCTTATCGTAGAAGACTTCTTAAAGAAACACCGTGTGATGTGTTATGGTGGCACGGCTATTAACAATCTTCTTCCTAAAGAAGACAGATTCTATGACCCTGAGAAAGACATACCCGACTACGACTTCTTTTCGGAAACACCCCAGCTTCATGCCATGAAGATAGCCGATAGACTCACAAACGCAGGGTACAAAAGTGTAGAAGTGAAACCTGGTATGCATTTAGGAACCTTCAAGGTCTTCGCAGACTATACAGGTGTTGCCGACATTTCTCACCTCGATCGACCTATCTTCAAGAAGCTATGGGAAGACAGCATCGAAAAAGAAGGTATCCATTATGTTCCACCTAACTTCCTACGTATGTCAGTCTATTTAGAACTCTCTCGTCCAAAGGGAGACGTATCTCGTTGGAAGAAAGTATACACTCGACTTGGATTACTGAACAAACACTATCCTATGGAATGCCCTTCAAAGCAGGTAGATATTAATGAAATGTATCTGAAACCTGAAGTAAGAAAGAACATCGAGACTCTCCTTATCAAAGAAAACATTGTACTGCTAGGGTTCAATGCCTCAGAGCTCCAGAAACAAGGACCTCCTTCTGAATGGATGCTTCCTATGGATCTACTAGTGACTCCAGAAAAGAGACAAGAGATATCAACAAAACTTGAAAAGTTCCTAGAAGAGAAACTAGATTTCAATCTTGATAAAAAGGAATTCGAACCCTACGGAGAACTCATGCCGGCCCATACCGATATCGACGATCCCAAAACTGGCATCACTCTAATCCGGATTTATGAAACGGACGCATGCCATAGCTACCATCAAACATCCAACAAACTCATGGTGGCAAGTATTCCTACGCTTCTTCAGTTCTTCTTATCTACTCTATATGCCCCTGAACATTTCCTCGAAGAACAACCCGAACAACGGTTCCTCTGTACGGCCCAGAGACTTGTAGAGATGGCAAACAATAATATCCCCCGTCGCTACAAGTTGTTAACACCTATTACATGCTTAGGCAAACAGAAGTCTCTTATCGATATGAAAGCCAACAAATCGGAACTCTATCAAAAGTTATCTAAAAACAAATCGTCCCCCGAATTCTTAGAGTTCTTTTTCTCATACTCACCTACTTCAATCGACAAAACTCGCAGAAATAAGGAACGTGAGAAACTGAAGAAGACCCTTAAGCGCCACCGACCTTCGCATTAACTCCAAGGAAAGCGTTACCATTGCAGGAGGATTCACACTTAAGCTTTCCAAAGAGATAGGATAAACGGAACTGGTTTCCAGACTTCATCCAGATAGGCTCCGTATCTTTGTTAGCAGTTGAAGAACTCTTATAGTTCGCGAACTTTCTCTGCTCTCGAAGCTGACGCGTCCAGTCAGACGCATCGCGGTTATACTCGTTGGTATACGTATAGTTATCTGTTCCGGACGCAGTGTCCAGAGTAGTCGCATTAGCACCCTGAGAACTCATTTATATTTACAAGAACAAAGATGTTTCGGAAGAAGACACTTTATGTTGTAGCACTTGTTATTGTTCTTGTTTGGACCTATTATATGTACACGAATAAGGAATACTTCATTCGTGAACATCTAGCAAATAGCCCTCCGACTTCTTACGCAATTCAAAAACAACTCAAGGATCTCAATGACAAAGTCGACAATCTCACAATGAAATTCCAAGATCAAAACGATAAGATGCAGGCACAGGCACAGCAGGCTGCTGCTGTAAAGGCAAGTCTCGACGCAATACCAACAGGATACAACAGTACCATACCTACTCGTTAACGGCCAGTCCACCAAGTGATATCAAAATATGGCGGTAAGGGAGCAGACGTATCCTGCTGATCTAGTTGAGGTGGAGATCCCATAGATGCTGCTACATCCTTAGGCTGTAAGAATGAATTGTAATACTGAAGATCCGCAAGCTTACCATCAAATCCTCCTCCGACTCCTACAGTAACTGTGCTAGGATTCTGACGAGGGAGCTGATTCAGAGTATGATGAGTATGGACAATTCCATTCACATAGACATCTACGGAATCTTGATCGACTACTACAGCAAAGTGGAACCATTTCTTCGCAGGAAGATTTCCAATAGGTATCGTTTCCTGTGATCCAAATGTATCAATCTTTACGAGGATTGAATTTGTATTGCCATCCAACAGAACTCCCGGACACATAGAGGAAAGATCAGAAGGACCCTTTGTGAATATCACCTTCTGTTCACCAAACCGATAGGTATAATCGTCGACACGTATCCAACAGGTATACGAAAACGCAATACCTTTAGGATCATTTAGAGATTCGGGAAGAGCAACGGATGTATCCAACTGTTTTTTACCATCAACTGCCGTGTCGACAAGTTGACGATTTGTAGAAGATACATTGCTGGATTTGAAATAAAAATAGAACCCAAGCACTATAGCTACCGCAACTACGATTCCAATTATAATTGAACTCATTACTTACTAAAACGGATTATATCCCGCAGAATAGTTTCTTTCAACCATGAATATATTCTTTCTATCATTCGATCCAAAAACTGCAGCTAGACTTCATTGTGACAAACATGTCGTAAAGATGATTATCGAAACTGCGCAGCTATTGTATTCTGCTCATTGGATGTTAGATCCGGAAGACGTACCTCCTCATGCCTATAAACGTGCCCATGTGAATCATCCCTGTTCCATCTGGGTTCGTGAAAGCATCACCAACTATATGTGGTTAGCAACTCTTGGTTGGTGGCTCTGTAAAGAATACCAATATCGATATGGAGAACATAAAATTCACAAAACAGAAGCTCATATTAACTGGTTGATTGCGAATACCCCCAAATCAATCCCATTTTACGCCATGACAACTCCTGTTCAAGCGATGCCTGACGAATACAAAGACGATGACCCAATTGTAGCGTATCAGACCTATTACATCGAATCCAAGCTAAAGCAACGCGATATCGTGCGGTATACAAAAAGAGAATGGCCTGAATTTCTACTGAAGTGTAAATAATGGATACCTACGAGTATCTCACGAAAGGAGTTCGTAAGTCAAAGAATAAATTTATATTTTTCTTTGCTGGCGCAGCTGGATCTGGAAAAACCACAGGGAGAGAGAGATTCCTGAAGGACTTGAAGATCAACACTTCATACGTGTACTTAAATCCAGATTCGTTAAAAGCTCTTGGAATGCCTTACGATGTACCAACTCTTGTTGACCAACTAACAACTGACGGATACTCTGTCGTGATTGATGTAACCTCTCGAAACAAGAAAAGTACTCTTTCGCTGATACACGATTCAAAGAAAAAGGGATATAAGATCTATTTTGCGATCGTATATGCCTCCCTTCCAACTGTACTTGATCGTGTAAGCAAACGGTTAAACCAACCTATGCCGGAAGAAGCAGTACGTGACGTTTATCAACATCTTACAAAGAACGTTGAGGTCTATATGAAGACACGCGATATCGATAAGCTATATCTTTACAGCAATGAAGAAACCTATAAGTTAATATTCCATCGAGACTTTAAGAAGATTCACTGTCTTTCTCCGGAGGAGGAGTTTTACTTTGATGTGTCTCAGTATTGTTAGTCAAATCGATCTCGAGAATAAACATAGTAAAGCAAACAGAAAACAAAAGCAACAACGCTATTCCTAAAATCCAGATCCAACTTTCTGAAAGAAGCATAGCAAGGAATGCTACTAAAACTCCAACATTGATTCCTATGTTCAATGTCATCTTTTCAGGTCGAGTAATTGGCCACCCAAACATATCGAACATCTTTTTCATGACATCGTCCCATGTTTTGTTTGAGAACTCCTTTTCTATTGCAGTGATGATACAGTCTTTGTAATAGAATTCGGTAATCACGGTTATGCTTTGTATACAAAGAATCGCAAACCGCAAGAATACAGATTTAAAATATAGGAAAGATCCCAAACATATTGGAACTAACCAAGAATGAACTAATGAAAGCCAGTAGTATCTTTGGTCATCTGTCCACGCCGGAGTTAGCCTCCGAATCCAATCAGCTAACTTCTTCATTGATTTAGAACGTATATTCCTGAATTTCCTTTCCTGCCGGATTGTAGACTCCGAACTTCACAGAATAACCACTCGCTGTAGTAGGACCGGCATTTGTTATAGAGTTTTGGCAACTTGTCCCAGAGCTATAGAAGCTAACCGCATCGCTTGGTGTAAGCATTCGAGAGTAGTGATAGAAGTTACACATATATCCTGAGAAGCCTCCTCCAGGAGAAATCTGAACATCTCCGACAGCCGGTTTAGGAACTCCTGGTAATAGACAAGACTTCACAAGCTTTCCATCAATGTAAATATCAAGGTTGCGGCTGAAGACAGTAACACCAACAGAGAACCATGTCTGTAGAGGAACATCTGGTACTTCACAGATAAAGACATCGTCGGTAGACGCTCCAGATCCTCCAGCAGGGGCTGGTTCGGTCTTCGATCCACTTCCTTCAGAGTCTGGGAAGATGGATACTGAAACACGTAGCGTATTGTCTGTGGGATGTAGACTGATATGAGGATTCATTACCGACCCTGAGGTCGAATCAGATCTCTTTACAACAGACTTCTCTTTTCCATACCCATAATTCCAATCCTTGATGAACATCCACCATTGCATACCATAAGCTCCTTGATCCTTGCTAGAAAGAGAGGCACTTGTAGCGGATACAGACGCAGACCCTGTAGCATCGTGAAGGCTAGAAAGTTGATCTCCACTTGTTGATGTTCCGAAAATAGCTCCAAAGATTCCCGACCCAGCAGGAGCGGTTGCCTGTGTTGACTTTGTTGGAGGAGAACCTGAAGCCGTAGTTCCGGGTTTGTTGGAGGGAGATATTACAACTGCAGTTTTGTCATCGACAGTATACGTTAGAGGAGATGAATCTCCAGCATACTGGTAAGTTATAACGAAGCTATCTGACTCAGTTAATCCAGAAATTCCCTTGGATGAAAGAGTCTGCGAAATAGAAGCAGGGATGTTAAGGGATCCACTGCTAATCATATTGATCACAGACGACGTAACATCTGTATTTCCATGTTTTGCCGACGTCACCGATAAATCATTATCAGGAATTACATCAGAAAACCCAGGAATCGGTGGGATCTTCCCTTTCAGAGGATTAAGCGCTAGCCACTGATAAAGGACTAGAAGACCAAACAGTATAGCTAGAACTAATATACTCCAGCCAGCCACTTTAGCCCACCCCCAAGCACTCGAAGCTTCCTGGGTAGCTGCAGAAACAGCCGCCTGTGATTGAGCTAAGGCGGCCTGAGCTTGTTGCTGAGCCTGTTGACCAGCCTGAATAATCGACTGAGTCGCCAAAGTAGAAAAATCTGTAACTGGCGCTGTAACTGCTGCTATAGGACCGGGTTTAGAAGATGAACCACCCATTTGTAAGAAAAGCCGAAGTAAAAAACGGACGAAGTAACAGTGAGCATGAATTCCAGAGTAATGTATTGTAATAACTGTGGAGGAAAGGGTCACGTGTTCAAAACATGTAAGGATCCAATAACTTCATGTGGCATTTTATTGCTACGAGGAACATTCGAACCGTTCAATCTTCCGATTGATCCAAAACTTGTAAGTGTTCTCATGGTACGTCGGAAAGACAGTATGACCTATATGGAGTTTATTCGAGGAAAATATGAAGTCTCCAATGAAGACTATATCAAAAAACTTCTATCGAACATGACTACTCACGAACAACGTCTTATTCGCGAAGAAGAGTTTGATACACTTTGGACTCGTCTTTGGGGACAAGGAAGAGATACTCGTTCAGAAGAGTATGAAAACTCAAAGCAGAAATACAACTCTATCGACAGAGAAAGACTTATAAACGATTCATCTTCTCTCTACAATGAACCAGAATGGGGATTTCCTAAGGGACGAAGAATGAAAGGAGAATCCGATGTAGATTGTGCCATTCGAGAGTTCTATGAAGAAACCAATATACCTCGAGAAGCATATGTTGTATGCAATAACCTCTGTTTCACAGAAGTATTCACAGGTACAAATAACATCAAATACAAACACGTCTATTATGTAGCTCTTCTCAAAGATTCAACATTAGTGAATCTTAATCAAAAACTAACAACCACTCAACGCAGAGAAGTATCTGCTGTAGGCTGGAAGACGCTTCGAGAATGTAAAGCTATTACAAGACCCCACTACGTTGAAAGAAAGACGCTTATTGGTGATGTAGAACGCGCAATTCAAAGATTTGAAACTCTAACGGAGTAACAAGAATGGACTACAAGTCATGGGGATTTTCAATCTTGGGAGTCTATGGGGCACTTTTTGTTGCCGGACTTCTCATTTCAGTTCTTTCAGGACAACTTCAGTGTTCGAAGATTAACTGGTCCACAAGTGCTATTCAAGGAGCAATCTTTGCGGCACCTGCATCTGGAGTATACGCACTTTCAACATATTTCCCAATAATTCGAGGACCCTTTGCGAACACTCTTAAGTCTTTTGGTCTTCCCGAAGAATCTGCTCAGGTGTTTGGTGTAGGCTACCTTGTAATGTTAACAGCATGGATATCAACTGTATGGGCTATTCACAACACCGAAAAGGAAACATGTAGTCCAGACCTTCAAGAAATGTCTGAATTTAAGAAGAAACTACTTGCCGAATTACAGTCTAAGCAGGAGGCAGAAGAAAAGAATAATGAGCCTGAAAGTAATGGGACGCACACTACGGTCAAGGCGTGATGGAACACGTCGACACATCGGACGAGGTCGTATGGAAGAGCTATTTCCAAAGAAGTCTGGAGTTGACTATACTAAACTAAAAATGACTCCAGAAGGGGAGTACAGTATAACCAAACGCAAGGATGGTGATGTTCTCCTTAAACATATGAAATCTGTACTAAAGACTACACGAGACAAAACAATCACAGATCTAACTGGAAATGTAGGAGGAGATACGATTCTATTCGGAATTCATTTCAAGAAAGTAGACTCTATCGAAATAAATCCGGAAAACTTTGAAGCTCTCAAAAACAACGTAGACGTTTTTGGTCTCAAAAATGTAACCCTTCACCTTGGAGATTCAACAAAGGTATACAATTGGAAATCAGATGTTCTTTACATCGATGCTCCTTGGGGAGGACCAGATTACAAACAGCATAAAGAACTAGATCTTTATCTCGGAGAAAAGCGTGTGGATGAATTTATAAAAGAGGTTCTCCAGAGAGAAAATAGACCCGATTACGTATTTATGAAGGTACCTCGCAACTACAAGTTTGATCGGTTTGAAACCTATCAGAAATTCAAAATACGTGGATTTTATGTTCTGCTACTTAAATAATGGAGACCATTCCGTATCGGAGGTCAAAACTTCATATAAAAACTATACCAAAGGGAACTCTATTGTTCCGTTTGGTAGAGAATCCAGAAGATGATATTCGTGGCCCTAAACTTCCAGATGGAACTCGATGTTTAACTCCACACTATCATGTTTATTTTTATCCGAATCCCTTCATGGGAAAACTATCTTTAGACAAATGGTTATCTGAATTCAAGCAGATTCGAGTATACATTACTCAAAAAGATATAAAAGTTCTAAGTTTACTAAAGCCTTCGCAATACACTCGAAGACACAAGGCAAAGAATAGAACCTTCGTAAAAAGATGCGATCGTGTTCCGAAAGGATGCTTACCGAGACCTCTTTCCGGATACAATCCTTGCCTAAGTGAAAGTATGGTAAAGAATCATCCTGAAATTGTAGGTATTACAAGTATTGCGTTTGCTGATGCGGCGCGTCTCCACAGAAACATTCAAAGAGGAAAGACACAGCGTAATAACCTTAAGTACTTTAAGAATGCTACAGATGCAGATGGAAACGTAGCACCACCCGAGATAGCAATTCATCCCATGGTAAAAAGACCTTCTAAAGATGTTATCACTACAGACGAAAGTGATATCGAAACAAACTATAAGCTTATGAAGTCATTTGGTGTGAACGATAACACAACTTTACAAAACTTTATGGAAAAACATGCTGTCTACAACCCTGAAACCCATTACTACACTTATAAGGAATAATCCAGAGAGTATACTACAGACATATAGGATACAACAGCAAATAAGAACATCCACCACCATACGGGGAAAACGGTAGATTCCTTATTCGATACTCCAAAAGGACGGATACGACCCTCTTGACCAAACGCTACAGAGGGTCGCATGTATAAGAACCCGGCTACTAGAAACAGATAAATAACAAGCATCCATAATTTGGGATTTTTGCGGAGTACAGCTTCCATTGTTTATTCCATACCAAAAACAATGGCTCAACCATACATTCTACCAAATCGCAAGGCATTCGCCGATTCAATCGTTCGAATTTTTCGAATGTATCGGGACAAGACGATAGATCCTCTTGATACTGCAGATTCTGAAGAGGATTTATGTATGCGTCAGGGGGATATGTCTCGAAACAGTCGTGAACTTTTCTCTTACCAAAAGATCGTTCGCGATTATCTTCTGATCGAAACCCCTTATAGAGGACTTCTATTATACCATGGGCTCGGTTCTGGTAAGACATGTTCATCTATCGCAGTAGCCGAGTCTCTCATGACAACAAAAAAAGCGTTCGTCTTGCTTCCTGCGTCTCTACAGGACAACTATCGCAAGGAAATTAGTAAGTGCGGAGATCCAATTTATACTATGTCTCAACACTGGAGAGTTGTATCTCTACGTGATGCTGTAGACCGTGAAGTTCCTCGAGGTATGGGTATTTCAGATAAGTTTCTCGATGAAAATGGTCGCTACTTCGTAACCATTCCAGATCGTCCTTCTAACTTTAACGATCTTCCTCTTGATGTCCAGAAAGGCGTCCGTAGTCAGATTGACGATATTCTAAACCAGAGATTCACCTTTATAAACTACAACGGTATCACCAAGAGTAACATCGACAAGATCATTCCGCCCGATCAACCTGATATGTTCAATAACTCTGTAGTCATTATAGATGAAGCACATAACTTGATTGGAAATGTAGTGAATGAACGCGAAGCAAAGAGAAAGCTTTACGATATGATCTACAACGCAAAGGAGTGTAAGGTTGTATGTCTCTCTGGAACTCCCGTTATAAATCGGCCTAACGAAATTGCTTTCCTTATGAATCTTCTGCGTGGACCTATAGAACGAGTTACAGTGCCTATGAAGCAGGCTATTTCTTGGGATGAGGGAATGATGACTGGATTTTTCAAGGGTCTCAAGGACGTTGATACAGTCGAGTACAACTCAACAAAGAGATCTGTCTTGCTTACCCGAAACCCTCCTCGGTTCGAAAGTGTATACACAGACAAAGGTGAACGAATTGCAGTGAAGTATAACAAAGATTTTGAACAAGATCCTGATATTAAGAAATGGGTTCTTTCTTGGAAAGAGAAGTTTGAAACTCAATTTGGAGGAACTGAACTTGCTGAAGAAGATAAGTTCATCGTCGAGAAACTTGAGTGCCTTCCGACTAACTTCGAAGAATTTATGAATACTTTTGTAGACGGTCTTTCTATTAAAAACCCACTCCTGCTTGGGCGCCGCATACAGGGTCTCGTGTCATACTTTAAAGGAGCCGACGAGAGACTTCTTCCTAAACGAATCGATGAAGAATCAACTCTTGTAAAGGTTCCTATGTCTCCTGAACAGTTTCTACGATACCTCCAAGCCAGATGGATTGAAGTTCAGTCTGAATCGAGAAAGCGACTCCAAACAAATTCGAATGAAGAGTATGGAAACTATCGAATGACATCGCGTCTCGTGTGTAACTATGCTCTTCCAGAAGAATTTGAAAAGAAGACTGCTCGTGATCTAAAACTCGCAACAGAGACATCTAAATTAACAAGCCCCGAAATTCTAGAAGCACTTATTCGCCAACCTGAAAAGTATCTATCCGAAGCAGGACTTGCTTCGTTCTCTCCTAAGATGCTTCGTATGTTAAAAGATATCAAATCTCAAATTGGAGAACCTGGCAAATTTAAAAATCAGTTTATCTATTCTCAATACACAGCTCTAGAAGGTCTTGGAGTATTCGGAGCAGTACTCGAAGCAAACGGGTTCCAAAGATATAAGTTTATAAAGGAAGGCCCTCTCTACAGAGAAGATCCATCTATGAAACCAGGAGTTCCTGCGTATGCGTTCTTTACTGGAGAAGAGTCCGAAGAAGAGCGTGATATCTACAGACAAATCTTTAACGAAGATTACGATCAAACATTCCCACAGTCACTTAAAGATTCTATCAAGGAAAAACGACTTTCTGTTCTTATGGCTTCATCTGCTGGCGCTGAAGGAATTGATCTGAAGAATGTTCGAAATGTATACATCTTAGAAGCCTACTGGAACCCTGCTCGTATAGAACAAGTTATAGGTCGAGCAATTCGTGTATGTTCTCATGCGAAACTACCCACTCCCGATAGAACTGTAAAGGTTCAGTTATATTTAACAGTGTTTAGTCCAGAACAATCTACCACGCAGGAAGGTCCTAATATTGTACCTATACGTCGAGCCGACATGGTTCTAAAACGATATGACGGTGGTGAACCTCGCGAGAGCTTTATGACTTCGGATGAATTCTTATATGAAGTTGCATACGAAAAGGGTCGTATTATCAAGAACATCTCGCTCATCCTCAAACAATCTGCGATCGATTGCGAAATTCATAGAAAGCTTCACGCAAAGGAAACTCCGGTAATTCAGTGTATGCGATTTGATACAACAACGGGCCCAGAAGATTTAGCTTTTAAGCCATCTTACCTAGCAGATGAACGGGATACACTTTACATGAGAAATATAATCAAACGCAAAGCAAGACGTCTTCAGAAAATTAAAGCCAAGGGCATTGGTCTTCTTTTAGATCCAGATACAAATGAGATTTTTGATCTGCCTTCTTTCGAGGACACTCAAAGACTTATTAAATTAGGAATAAGAACAGCTCCTGGAGAGATACGCTTTTTTACCTCTGTAGTTTCATAAATGCCAATGGCTTTAAGTGCGGCTGATTGGACGCGTATACAGCGTCTGCGTGGTGCTAGAACTTCTGGAACAGGAGCTACTGGAGATCTTACAACGAACAAGGACATCTCTCCTACAATGGCTCCTCAGTTGCCCTATTCGGTAACGATGGATCAGTTCAAAGTAGTCGGAACATCAAAGATTCGCCGACCTGCTTCGAAGTGGACCGACTACATTGCTTCTCAAACCGAACAGTATGTCCTCAATTCTAAGAAACTCGAGGAGAATAACTCAGGATTTGTAAAGACTCTTGTAAGACTTTGCAATTGTACTTCAGGGACACTAAACACGAAGACTGGTATCTGTACAACGTGCTCAAAGCCGACACATATTCGTATTATGTAATAATGGTTACATTGAACAATATTTTGATCGGAACATTGCTTCTGATCATTGGAGTTCCAATTATTCGATATCTGTTAACACCAACAGATATATATGAACCCCCCACAGGAACACTACCTGTTCCTATGCAGGTTGGCAAATCTAAATTAAATCAATCAAAAACCGGAGATGCTTCTATGTCAACTGAATTCAAGAGACGCAGGGCTATAATTGGTTCAAACAGTTGTGGAATTCGACCTAAATTCAGCCACTCAGGTTCTACGAATGGTTCTTTGGAGACATATTGTTTATCAGGCATGTGCCCCACATTTGTTTCTGCCAAATCATGTCCTGAGGAGCTTATCTACGATGCTGAGAATGCAGATGATGATTTCTGTGAGGTTCTCGATGCGAATGGTGGGAATCTACAGCTTGATCTCGGAAATGTTAGCACAAGAGTGTGTGGAGTATAAATAATATGGCGTGTTCGACGACCAGAGTAAAGATATTGATACGCAGAGATACGTCTACAAACTGGTCAACATTTAACCCCGTACTCCTTGCTGGAGAGATGGGGTTTGAAAGCGATACTGGAAAATTAAAGATAGGAAATGGTAGTTCAAACTGGAATGCTTTGGTATATTTTGGAGGCAATAAAGGTGATACAGGTTCTACCGGTCCTTCTGGACCTTCTGGTCCTAGAGGAGCTGGAGACACTGGTCCTACAGGACAAACAGGTCCTACAGGACCGTCTGGACCTCGAGGATTAGGAGAAACTGGTCCTACAGGACAACAGGGACCAACTGGTCTTACAGGTCGAATTGGAAATCCTGGTGCTACTGGAACTTCTGGACCTACCGGAGCCACAGGACCTACTGGACCTACGGGTGATCTTGGAAACACAGGGCCAACCGGAACTTCGGGACCTACAGGAGCTTCAGGTCCTACAGGTCCAACAGGACCTTCTGGACCTCGAGGAATTGGTGATACTGGACCTTCGGGACTTACAGGAGCCACAGGTCCAACAGGACCTTCTGGACCTCGAGGAATAGGAGATACTGGACCTTCGGGACTTACAGGAGCCACAGGCCCTACAGGACCTTCTGGACCTCGAGGAATAGGAGATACTGGACCTTCGGGACTTACAGGAGCCACAGGTCCAACAGGACCTTCAGGTGATCTTGGCAATACTGGACCAACAGGGCCTTCGGGACTTACAGGAGCCACAGGTCCTACAGGACCTTCTGGACCTCGAGGAATAGGAGATACGGGTCCTACGGGAGTAACAGGGCAGTCTGGACCTAAAGGAGATCTTGGAAATACAGGTCCTACAGGGCCTACAGGACCCACTGGAGATCAAGGAGTTACAGGAGCCACAGGTCCTACAGGTCCTACTGGAGATCGAGGAATTACAGGAGCCACAGGTCCTATAGGTCCTACCGGAGACAAAGGAATTACAGGAGCCACAGGTCCTACAGGTCCCACTGGTCTTACTGGTAATCCTGGAAATACGGGTTCTACAGGACCCACTGGAGATCAAGGAATTACAGGAGCCACAGGACCTAGAGGTCCTACCGGAGACCAAGGAATTACAGGAGCCACAGGTCCTACAGGACCCATTGGTCTTACTGGTAATCCTGGAAATACGGGTTCTACAGGACCCACTGGAGATCAAGGAATTACAGGAGCCACGGGGCCTACAGGACCTACCGGAGATCAAGGAATTACAGGAGCCACAGGATCGACAGGTCCTACCGGAGACCAAGGAATTACAGGAGCCACAGGTCCTACAGGTCCCATTGGTCTTACTGGTAATCCTGGAAATACGGGTTCTACAGGACCCACTGGAGATCGAGGAATTACAGGAGCCACAGGTCCTATAGGTCCTACCGGAGACCAAGGAATTACAGGAGCCACAGGTCCTACAGGACCCATTGGTCTTACTGGTAATCCTGGAAATACTGGTCCTACAGGTCCTACAGGTCCTACTGGAGATCAAGGAATTACAGGAGCAACAGGATCGACAGGTCCAGCGGGACCTAAAGGAGATCTTGGAAATACAGGTCCTACAGGGCCTACGGGTCTTACTGGAGATCAAGGAATTACAGGAGCCACAGGACCTTCGGGACCAACTGGAGCAACAGGACCTACAGGGCCTTCTGGAGCAGTTGTATATACGAGTACAACATTCGATGGGGGTGAGCCGAATACCAATTTCGTTAATGGACCGATATTCGATTTAGGATCAGTAATTTAAAACAACTTAGTTAACAACAATGCCGTATATACAGCTACAACTTCGCAGGGGTACAAGTACCCAGTGGTTAGCTGCAACTGGGCCACTCCTTTCAGGAGAAATGGGGTATGAAATAGATACTAATCGAATTAAAATTGGGAATGGAACTGGGCCTTGGACTAGTCTTTCATATATAAACCCAGGGTCCACCGGACCTACCGGACCTTCTGGAACACAAGGTAATCCAGGGAATCCAGGAGATCCTGGATTTACTGGAGCAACAGGACCTTCGGGTCCACCTGGAACTCCAGATGGAGATACTGGGGCTACTGGAGCTACAGGATTACAAGGTTCTAAAGGTGATGAGGGAGATCCCGGAGTTACAGGAGCAACTGGACCCGCATCTTACGGTTCAGGAGGTTATGTACGTATTGGATTTTCAGGAACTCTTTTAAATCCATCGGTTGTTGATAGTTCTAATTTTTCCACGAATGTAGGAACTTGGACTATAACATCTAGCTTGGCAACTTTAACTTACAACAGCACAGCCTATCCTTCGACAGTTCCTCCTCAGCCAAACGGAGCTATAATATATCACATAGGAAACGCTGGTCCTGTTACTGGAACTCGGTTTTATAAAGGATTTGCTATACCCATCGGATTTTACCAAGGAAGTTATCCGTATGTTTATTTGAATCGCAACTCTGGAAATACCAATTGGGTGTTAAACATTCAAATTCCAGACTCAAACGTGTTTTCTGGAGGAGTTAATGACGGAACATACGGAGTTTATATTTATCTATAAATGTATTTCAATAACAAATGCCTCTGAGCCCACCGCTATGTTTACAAGCATTTTTCTCACCGGGTGGAAGTAGTGGAAATGACTATACAACAACACTAAACATTACTCCACAATACTATATGGCGAGTGGGACAACCAACTCGCAATATAACGGGAATAATGTAGACGTAGGAATGTACGCTACAAGTAACTTTAACGGTCAAATATTCCGAATCAAAAGCATTACAAGTAAGACATCGAACACGGTTGTAGCAGTACTTGAAGATACCAATGGAACCAACAAAACAATCGATACATCTGGAGGAATATCTGGAGGAGGACCGATTTCTGGAATAGGTTACATATTCGAAGTCAATGAATACGGAGTGCCAGCATTAACCGCAATAAACAATGCCCCTACAATTACTTTTCCGGATTCTATACTTGCCAGATTTTTGTACGACCAGCAAAATAGAGAATCGAATTACTTCATAGCGTTGGGTCAAGGAATAAACAGCATCGCCAAATCGTTAGACGGTGTAAACTGGACAGGTCTTGGAACAGGTCCTTTTTCATCAGCAGGAAACTGTGTAGCTTGGAACGGAACAATGTGGGTGGCTGGTGGTTCTGGTACAAATACAATAGCTACATCTATCGACGGAATAACTTGGACACCTAGAACAAACCCTCTAAATACGGTTGTAAACGGAATAGCGTGGGGAGGAGGATTATGGGTTGCAGTGGGAAATGGGTCGACGAATACTGTATCAGTTGCCACATCAGAAGATGGAATAACTTGGACAGGTAGAGGAGCTCCACTTATTCAAGGAAATGGTGTAGCATGGAACGGTTCAACATGGGTTATGGTAGGATTTAGTAGTGGAGTTACCGCACCATTTATAGCTACATCGGAAAATGGTATAAATTGGACAACTCGAGCAATCTCTGTCACTAGTTTTAACCAAGCATATACAGTTGTATGGAATGGTAGATTTTGGTTTGTAGGAGGAGGAAACACTGGTTCAACAGTACCAGCTTCTTCGATATTGCAATCGACTAATAATGGTGTAACTTGGAGTCCATATGTATCAACTGCATCAATCGGTGCTACATCTTACTCCATAATCAGAGTGACTGGATTAGCTTGGAATGGCACCACTATGATGGGTGTGGGTTATGGAAATGTAAATGGATTAACAGGTATAATAATAGAATCTGCTCCAGATAATTTAGCTTCATATACAGTTCGAGATTCAACAATATTTACAACAGGCGGACGAGGAATTTCTTGGAATGGAGATTCATGGGTAGCTATAGGAACAGCATCGTCATCTGTTCAATCTGTAGCCAATTCAAAAAATGGAGTAAATTGGAGACCTCTTGGAAACAGAATATTCAGTTTCGGAAGAGGTGTAGGTTCAAAAACAGTACTGCCATATCTAGGAATAGATTCTACAAATTCTTTATCAAGAAGACTAGTATTTACCCAAAGTGGAGACGCATCTGGACCGGTTTTAACATCGACAACTGATAGAAGCGCCGGGTTATTTTTCCCATCAGCTGGAACGGTATGTGTGTCTACAGATTCTATAGAACGATTTAGAATGACAGCATCAGGAGCACAGATCGTAAGAGTACCTTCGACATCTAGCATATCTAATCCCGGAACAGATGTAGCCTTATCTGTTAAAGATAATGTAACTTATACCCTATCTAAATCTGTTTTAATGGAAATAGGGTCTGGAACACGCGAGCCTGGTAATTTTGGAAACATATACAAATACCAAGTTGGATTCCAAAATACTACATCTGGATCAGGAGGAGCATTTATAGTAAACGCGATTCCGACTGCTTCTGCGTCGTATAATTCAGATGGAACTGTACAAGAAAGATTTAGAATTTCACCTGAAGGAAAAACGCTAATCGATGGAAGCAGAAATATTTCAAACGGTCCCACTCAGATAGTTTTAGGTCCAGCGCCATCCGATGGAAACAATGATTATTGTTCGATGATCCAAAGTAGTCAAGATACAGCAGTCAATGCGGCAAGTACATTAAGTTTTTGGACACATGAGGCAGCTGTTAACTTTGGAGCTCCAGTCGAAAGACTGAGAATCGGCGGTGGAGGAGATACAACTATTTTTCAAAATTCTGTAGACGGCGGTACAAATCACCTTGGTTTAGCGAGTCGAGGAAATAGACGTTGGGCATTTGGACTGAATGGAGCATCGGATACTGGTACTGGAACGACAACAGCAGGTGCTGATCTGAATCTATATTCATATGCAGATAACGGTAGTTTTTTTGGAAATCCTATGACAATAGTTAGATCAAATGGACGAGTTGGATTAGGAACAACTG
>JACCDP010663031.1_pt1 | contig 22293 bp, 17 predicted proteins | sample 7445841 | NCBI WGS metagenome assembly JACCDP01 (sample SAMN15323441, study PRJNA562643) | freshwater metagenome | isolation source: river surface water | place: USA:Blue River Watershed | collected 2017-08-17
ACTCGGCCAGATCCGGCGCCCGCTGCCTGAGATCGAGCGAGAGGCGGCGCAGATACTGGAAGCGGTCGATTGGCTCCGTCGAGCACCAGGGGATGTCGTCTGCGGCGGCCGTGCGCGCAGTCGCCGCCGACAGCAGGAACAACAACGGAACGAGCCTCTTCACGGCAGCATGCCTCCCTCGACCCAGCGCGTGACGATGCGGAACTCCGAAGCGCTCATGGCCGCGCCGCGCGGCATGGTGCCGGCGCGCAGGTTGACGAGGATCCGCTGCGAGTTGCGCAGCCACTCCTCATGCGTGACGAGCGGCAGGGACATCGCAGCCCCGTGGCACGCCTGGCAGTTGGCCGACGAGAACGGCGCGATCTCCTTCGCGAACGAGGGCGGCGGCGCGCCCCATCCCGAGTGGCCCATCAGCACCGATCCCTCCGAGGCCCACAGGACGCCGCTGGGCGCGATCGCGAGAGGTCCTCCGCTCCCGCCGACCTGCGCATGCGCGAACGTCTCGTCCGAGAGCGATGCGAAGACCGCGCTCGCTCCGGACCGAACCCAGACGCCCGGACGATCGGGATCGGCGATGGCGTCACCGAGCGCGTCGTCCGTCTCCCAGCGGACCCAGGTCACCTCCGAGCCGCTCGTATGCCGGCACCAGAGCCCGTCATCCGTGACCACCCACAGGTCGCCCGAGAGGTCCGCGACGACGCCGCGAATCACACCGGAATCGAGATCGACCGGGCGAAACCGGGCGTCGGAGTCCTCTCCGATGAGAAGCAGCGACGTGCCATGGGCGACGACCAGCCGGTCACGGGTGTAGGCCAGCCCGGCGACCGGCTCGGGCATCTCGAGGGTCTCGATGCTGCCCTTCGAATGCAGCACGCGGGTGCCCTGCGAGACCGCCCAGCGCTCGACGCCGTGGACGGCGAGCGCAACCCTCTCCGGAGAGTCCGCGAGGGCGCTCACGGGGGAACGGGTCAGCTGCTTCCCGTCCCATAAAAACAGGCCTTTTTCGGCGGCCGCGAGCAGCGTCCCGTCCCGGCGCATCGCGAGGCTCCGCACCTGACCGGTCACGGTCGGATCGTCGGGTTCGACGCGCGTGGGCGCGAGCAGCGTCGGCGCCTCACCGCGGAGAACGATTCTCACCCCGGAATCGGTCGCCACGAAGAGCCGTTCGCCGTCAGCCAGCAGCGCACGCACCGGCGCATCCAACGCCACCTGGGTCGGCACGCGCGACTGGGCATCGGCCGTCCGCCATGCCCGCTCATCGAGCGACGCGCCGCTTTCGACCCCGCCGCAACCCAGCGCCGCCCAGCAGAGCAGCCCGCCGACAGCCCTTCTCATCGACCCTCCCCGACGAGAGGGAGGCTAGGGAGCGGTCGCTGCGGCGCCCAGCGGCCTTGCAACACCGCTCACGGATGGACAGGCGCGCTCAGCTCTTCCAAGGCCGCTGCGAACGGAGCGCCGCCAGAATGGCCCTCGTCGCCGAGCTCTTGTTGAGCGTGTAGAAGTGGATGCCCGGCGCGCCGTGGCGGAGGAGATCCGCGCACTGGAGCGTGGCGAACGCGACCCCGAACTCGAGCGCCGCCTGCGGGTCGTCGCGGCGCAGCGCGAGCTCCTTGCGGAGCCTGTCCGGCAGCGACGCGCCACACATCTGGGTGAAGCGCTCGACCTGCTCGACGCTGGTGATGGGCATGATGCCCGGCACAATCGGCACCGTGATGCCGAGCCGGCGCGCCTGCGCCACGAACTCCAGGTAGTGCGAGTTGTCGAAGAAGAGCTGCGTCACGACGAACGCCGCCCCGGCGTCCACTTTCGCCTTCAGATGAAGGAGATCCGTGTATCTGTCGGGGCTCTCCGGATGCGCCTCAGGATAGCCGGCGACGCCGATGCAGAACGGCCACGACGCCTTCACATGCGCGACGAGCTCGCTCGCATGAGAGAGACCGCCCGGCACCGCCTCGAACCTTTCGGCCCCCTTCGGCGGGTCGCCACGCAGGCACATGACGTTCTCGATGCCGTCCTTGGCGAACGCCTCCAGAACCTGCGACAGCTCGTCACGGGTCGCGCCCGCGCAGGTCAAATGGGCCATCACCTCGACCGACAGCTCGCGCTTGATTCGGCCGACCACCTCGATGGTGCGCGCCCGCGTCGAGCCGCCCGCGCCGTAGGTCACCGAGACGAAGAGCGGTTCGGCCTTGGCGAGGTTTTCGGCCGCCGCGTAGAATTCGGGGAGCTTGTCGGCTTCCTTGGGCGGAAAGAACTCGAATGAGAACGACGGCTCGTTCAGCGAGAGCAGCTCACCGATGCGCATGGCGCCCCCGCATCACGAACGGCGTGACGGCGGCTTCTGGCGCGACCGCTCGAGCAACTTCTCACGATAGAAGTCTTTCGCCTTCTGCGCCCGCTTCGCGCGCTCGGCACCCTCGTCGGGGACCTCGCAAGTGACGTCCCCCGAGATGAACGCCTGGCACGAGAGACGCTCCTTCGTGATGAAGAAGACGTTGCCCAGTTTGCTGATCTCGCCGGGGGTCATGGAGCCGAGGTTCTCGGCCCCCGCGGTGATCTTCACCTTGCAGAGGCCGCACGAGGCGACGCCGCCGCAGGTCGAGGGAATGTTCACGCCGTTCGAGAGTCCGACGTCGCGCAGGTTGTCACCCGGCTCGGCCTCGAAGGTCACGTTGGCGGGCATGTAGGTGATTTTCGGCACGTCTCGGGTCCCGGCTCCGTCAGAAACGGCGGAGGAATTCGCCAGCCTAAGCGGGCGCGGCGCGCCGTTCAACAGACGAGCGTGGAGCGCTCAAAGCCGGTATTTGAGCCGCCATGCCGCTTCCGCCCTTCGAAGGACGAACCGCCGCGCTGCCGGAACTGTTCCGCGCGAGTGTGCACCCGACGCCGCTGCCAGCCCCGGCGTGGGTCCACTGGAACGACGACGCCGCACGGCTCGTCGGCCTTTCGCAGAGCGACGAGACGCTCGCCCTCCTCGCGGGAAACCATGTGCCGGAAGGCATGACACCTGTGGCGACGCTCTACGCCGGGCACCAGTTCGGGCACTGGGTGCCGCAACTCGGCGACGGGCGCGCGATCCTGCTCGGCGAGCGGCGCGATGCCTCCGGACAGGCGTGGGAGGTGCAGCTCAAGGGAGCGGGTCCGACGCCGTTCTCACGCGGTGGCGACGGTCGCGCGGTGCTGCGCTCGGCCATCCGCGAATACCTCTGCAGCGAGGCGATGCATGGGCTCGGCATCCCGACGACGCGCGCGCTGGCGCTCGTGGGCAGCCCGCAGCACGTCTACCGCGAGGAGGTCGAGACGGCGGCGGTGCTCGTTCGTCTCGCGCCCACCCACCTGCGGTTCGGCAGCTTCGAGGTGCTCTTCTACCGGCGCCAGTTCGATGAGCTCAGGCTCCTCGCCGACCACCTGATCGACCATCATTTTCCGGATGTTCTGCACGACGAGAAGAGACACCTGCGCCTGCTCGAGACCGTGGTCGTTCGCACCGCGGAGCTGGTCGCCGCGTGGCAGGCGGTCGGCTTCGCGCACGGCGTGATGAACACCGACAACATGTCGATGCTGGGCCTTACACTCGACTACGGCCCGTTCGGGTTTCTCGACGCCTACGACCCGGGCTTCATCTGCAACCACTCGGACGACTTCGGGCGCTACGCGTTCGACCAGCAGCCTGCCGTCGCCGCGTGGAATCTGCGCTGCCTCGCACAGGCGCTCTTGCCGCTGATGACCCGCGAAGAGGCGATCGCTGCGCTGGAGCGGTTCGGACCGGCCTTCGATGCGGCCCTGCTGCGGCGCCGCCGCGCGAAGTTCGGACTGGTCGAGGAGCACGAGGGCGACGCAGAGCTGATGGCCCAGTTCCTCAAGCAGATGGCGGAGAGCCGCTCGGACCACACGCTCACGTTCCGTCACCTCGCGAACCTGACGCCCGACGACGAGGCCTCCGTGTCGCGCGTGCGGGATCAGTTCCTCGACCGCGAGCGGTTCGAAGCGTGGCTTAAACTCTATCAGCAGAGGCTCTCGCTCGAGAGTATTTCGGAGGCTGTGCGCCGCGAGGCGATGCGACGGGCCAATCCGAAGTACGTGCTGCGCAACTGGATTGCCGAGGAGGCGATTCGCGCCGCGGCGGATCGCCATGATTTCGGGCCGATCGGCGACGCGCTCGCGGTGTTGCACAGCCCCTTCGACGAGCATCCGGAGCACGAACGGCTTGCCGCCGAGCCGCCCGACTGGGGTCGCCACCTCGCCGTCAGCTGCTCTTCCTAGGACGCCGCCGGGCCCGCTTCGCAGGAGCGGCCGATTGTGTCGCCGTCTCGGGCAGGTCGGCGTTCCAGGCGAGCAACGGCTCCCCGGCCTTCGCCTCCTGGCCCTCCTCGGGTACGACCAACGCGACGGCGTCCGCGATCAGCTGCGCATCGGGGAGAATCAGGCCCTCGCCCGTCGCACGCGCCGCATCGCGGCAGCGCCGCTCGAGGAACCTCTGCGCGGCGTTCAGCCGATCGACGTCGCGCCACGTCACCACCGACTCCCCGATCGCGCGGCGAAGCCTCTCGCGCAAGTCACGGCGAAAGTCGGTCGGGAGCGGCGCCAGCTCGAACAGCTCCTCGCCGAGCGTCCTCTCGACCAGACCCCACAGCACAGGTCCCGCGCGGCCGCGTGCGAGCGACGCCGCTTCCGCAGCCACCTCCGATGCAAGGGGCTGACCCGCGAGCGCGAGATGGCGCGACAGCCAGACGAGCTGCTGAGAGGCCTCGGCCCGCGCCGCACGGTCCGCACAGATCTCGGTCAGAAGGTCGTGCGCAAGTCGCGGTCGCATGGCGTCGCGAGGCCACGACGCGGCATCGACGCTCCGGCTTTCTTCCAGAAGCACACGCGGCCACCGGTGCTTGGCCCCGGGCCACGAGAGACGGTCCCACGGCGCACGGTGCAGGCGCTCCTCCGCAGGCGACGGCGCCGAGTCAACCGGCGGTACTGTCGGGAACGGGACGGCCTCACGCTGGTCCAGCCTCTCCCAGAGCGGACCGGGCAGCTGCCGCCGGGCCGACGGAATCTCCTCGAGAAGCGTGCGGAGCTGGCCGACGGAAAGCATCGATGCCGTCACCTCGGCGACCGGAGCCGCAGCGACGAACCGCGCCAAAGCGTGGAACATTTTCGTCCGCGTGAAGACAATTCGCGTCACCACCCCGCCGTCAGCCAGAGGCTGAAACCAGTCGACCTGCTGAACGGCCTCGAGCGAGATGCGCCACGCCACGGAATCGCTGGGAGGCCCATCGAAAGCCGCTTGCAGCGTCCGCTGCCGCATCCGCTCACGCCGCGCGGAACGCGCCGTGTCGTCGCTCTCGGCCCGCCGCTCTTCACTCTCCAACAGAGCGCGTGCACCCTCACCCGGGACGCCACCCAGCAGCTGATGAACGAACAGCCGCGCCTCGGCCGAGAGCCGGCGATCCAGCAGCGGACCGTAGAGACTGGCCGGCCCGAGCCCGCACCGGCTCCGCATCGCCTCGATCGCTTGGACCGCCGGCAGGTCGACCCAGCGCCGGTTCACGCAGAGCTTCTCGACGAACAGCTCGGGCTCGTTCAGGGCCAGCAGCGTCGGCGGCAGCGACGGGTCGACGGTGACCGCCATGCGCCCTGCGTCGCGCCGGAACGAGGCCAGCGCAAACGGGTCGCCCACGTGGGGCCACGCCGCTGCCGCCAACTCCGCCAGCGCGACATCGCTCCCCGTGATGGCGCGCGCCAGAGCGAGCGCGTTCTTCGGCTCCGAGGCAAACGCCGCCAACTCGCGCTCCGGCCACGCGCCGACACCGCGCCGCATCAGGATCGCCTCGAGCGGCGCGAAGATGTCGAAGGGGTTGCTCATCGCTCGGGTCACTGCTTGCGGTCGGGGCGCACCCTTTCCAGAATGGCGCGGGGCGTTCGTTCGTCGGACGCCCAACCACGGAGGTCCTCGTGACCCGTCGCCGCCCACGCGTCTCGCTCGCCCTTCTACTTGCCGTCACCCTCGCGTGGCAACCGGCCCGAGCCGACGACGCCGTCGCCGTCGAACTCGTCGGCAAGGCGCTGATGGGTCAGGGCAAACCGAAGCTGCTCGTCCGCATCCAGGCGCCCGTGACGAACGTCGATCTGGAGCTTCTACGAAGCGACGGCGTCCGCATCGCGAAATCGCTCAAGCGGCCGCGCCCGGGCTCCACAGGCGAATTCGTGCTCGACCAACCCGAGGGCGCGTTCCACTACGACGGCAAGCTGACCGTCGGCTTCCCCAAGGGCCCGCCCCGAGAGATGCCGCTCTCGTTCGACACCGCCTGCTTCGGCCCGCCGAAGCTCACGGCGAAGGACGACGCCGTGAACCTCGACGCACGCACCGTGACAGTCGCGTTCGAGCGCGACGGCGCGGAGGTGCAGTGGAAGGTGCTGGGCGACGACGGCAGCACGCTCTCCGACGAGCGGCGCAACATCACGGGACACAAGGCCGGCGAGCCGATTCAGCTGACATGGGAGGCGCGACCGGGCGCTTCGGCGCTCCGCATCTCCGTGCGCGCCACCGACATCCACGGCTTCTACCAGGAGCTCGAGCTGTTCCCGTGGCGCGTCGAAATCCCTCACGAGGACGTCCTGTTCGACAGCGGCCGCAGCGAGATCGTCGACGCCGAGCGGCCCAAGCTCGACGCCGCGTTCGGAGAGCTGGCGAAGGCCGTGGAGCGTTACGGCAAGCTCGTCAAAGTTCAGCTGTTCATCGCCGGCTTCACCGACACCGTCGGCGACGCGTCGTCGAACCAGGCGCTGTCCCAGGCCCGCGCGCTCTCGATCGCTCGATATTTCCGGCAGAAAGGCGCACGCATGCCGATCCACTACATCGGCTACGGCGCGGCCGGTCTGCTGGTGCCCACACCCGACGAGACCGCCGAGGCGAAGAATCGCCGCGCCACATACACCATCGCCGCCGAGTCGCCGCGAGGGGGCGGGTGGAGCAAATTGCCCTAACGCTTTCGCTCGGGCACCCGAAACGTCCCGAAGACGATGTCCCAGACAGGGCTCGTCACACCGAAGCGCGCTCTCGGCGACTGGAAGTGGTGCGACAGGTGGTAGCGCTTGAGCGCCCGGAACCAGCCGGCCTCCAGCTTCCAGTAATGAACCGCGTAGTGCGTCAGCTCGTAGACGGCGTATCCGACGAGAAGACCGGCGAGGGCCTCGACGCCCGCGCGGCCGAAGAGCGCGTGTGCGCCGCCAAGCCCCGCGATGGCCACCACGAGGACCGGCTGCCACTTCGCCGGCGTCAGCGCCCTGTCGGAAACATCGGCGTGATGCGCGATGTGCCGCCGCCCGAACAAGCGCGTCGGCGCGTGGAACGCGAAGCGATGCAGCAGGTATTCGACGAGCGTCCACGCAAGCAGGCCGCACAGAAACGTCATGGTCTCTTTTTATCGCGATTTACCGGCCGCGCAGCGCAGTGATGCCTCCGCGGTGGGCCGCCCAGACCGTCCGCGGTGTCACGACGTCGTCGAGGAACAGGTCGAACACAGGCCCGGGAACACCTGCCTGGCGCTGCCACGTTCGACCATCGGCGGAGCCGCGATAGAGGCCGCCGTCCGCCGCGAGCCACATCGAGCCGTCGAGATCGATCACCAGGTCGCGCGCCTGATCGTCGGGCAGCGGCAGCGTTTCGAGCGTGAATCGTCCGCGCGGGCCGGTGTCCAGATGCGCCAATCCGAAGCCACGCGCGGCGACCCAGACGTCACCCGCCGCATCGACCGCGATGCCCTCGTGGTTGTTGCGCGTCTCGGGGGCGCCGAAGGCGTGCGAGGGAAAAAGCCACGGCGTCACGCCGTACCACTCGAAGAGGCGCCGCGTGTAGCCGAGGCCGCCGAACGCGAAGTCGTTCCCGTACCAGAGCGTGCCGTCGTCGGTGACCGTGAGCGCGCCGGTAGCGCCGAACCTCTGCGAGCCGGCGACCACCGTCGCGATGTGCCGGTGGTCTGCGTAGAGCGTGTCGCTCTGGTAGCGGACGATGCCGTGCTCGGTGCCGAGGTACAGTTCGCCCGCCGCGGGTCCGCGCCGCGGCACGACCATGTTGAAGATGCTTCGCGAGTGGTCGAACTTCCCGGAGATCGGCGTGTTCGAGTTGTGCGTGTCGAACGTCGTCGCGTCGAATCCGACTGCATTCAAACGGATTTTCTGGACGTCGCCGCTCTTGCGAACCTCCACCGGCTCGTTGTCCGGGTCGACGCCGAAGCGGCCCTCGTAGCCGATGTAGGCGATGCCGGGGCCGGCGCCGGCCACCGAAAGCAGACGGTCTTCACGAAGGCCGCCCGTGCCGCGCGGAATCTCTGTGAACACAACTTCACCAACTCGCCAAAGGAAGAACGAGTCCGGTGAGACGGCGTAGATGTTCCCGTCGACGTCGGTGCCGACGCCGCGGATGTCGCCCGAGATCCCCTCGCCGCTCGAGAAGACCACGACGTCGTCCGTGGGCCAGGGTCCCGCGCCGCGCTCGCCCACACCGACCGGCTTGAATTCGGGCGTCTCCGTTCGTTTGAGCCACTCGTCCCAGCACTCCTCGCCAGCGTCGGGTTCGAGACAGGCCGGGTTCATGGGTGCGAGGTCGCCGGCGTCCCCCGCATCGCCCGCGACGGTGCCGGCGTCGTCCGCTCCTGAGTCGGCACTGCCCGAATCGATGGCCTGGGCATCCCCAAGACCGGCGTCAACGAAACCTCCGCCATCGCCCACGCTGCCATCGCTGACGTGGGTCGACACCGACGAGCAGCCGAGCGCCAGCAGGGCCACGAGAGGGACAAGTTCACGAAGAGGCGACCGCATGCACACCGCGGCAGCAAGCGCCGCGCCGTCGAAAACAGGGCCGAAAGCCCGCAGCTCGCCCTTCAACGGGCAAAGGTTTCGCCATGCGCGCTGCTGGATGGTGACCTCCGGAGAATTCCTTGACTGCGGAGCCGCCGCACGGCGAACTTCGCGCCACCAATGGAGAGGCCATGTTCCGCTTCGTCGCGCTCGTGCTCGTCGGATCCATCACGCTCGCCAAGGCCGAGGAGGCGCTGCCCCTCCCTGCCTCGGAAGAGACGGCTCCTGTCATCGCGGTCGAGAGTGCACCAGCGGCGGCTGAGCCGAATCCGCTGGTTTTTCCGGGTCTTTCGGGCCTCGCGCGCGCAGAGCAGTTGCTCAAGTATGCGGCGGAACATCGCGGCGATCCAAAGGCCGGCGATGCGGAACGCGAGGCCCTGGCGCTCGTCACCGCAGCACGGGCCGGCGACGACGCGCTCGTCGCCGCGATGCAGCCGCTGTTCGACCGCACCGCCACCGACCGCCTGATGAAGCTCGAGGCGCTCATCACGCTGGGCGACCCGCGGAGCCTCAACTTCGTCGCCTACCTCGCGAGGCTCGACCGCGACAGGAAGGTTCGCGAGGCGGCCGTCGCAGGCCTCGCGCAGTTCGGCACCGCGGGAGAGCCGCCGCTCAAGGCCCTCGCGCTGGATCAGGACGACTCGTCATCGATGCGGGTTTCTGCCCTTCGCGCGCTGGCGCGTGTGCCGACGACGACCGCCGCCGACACGCTCGAGAGGGTTGCGAAGGACGGCGATGAGAGCGACGAAATTCGAACCGGCGCCTTCGAAGCGCTGCGCATCGCCTCGCCCGAGCGCGCGGCGGCGATGGAGCAGAACCGCGTCATCACCTCTTCCGGCCGCGGCCTCTTCACTGCGCTGGGCGCCTTGTCCGGCGGCTACACCCTGTCGCTCGTCGGCACCATGTCGGCGAGCCCGACCGTCGGCGCCTCGGCCGGCTCTTTCGGAGGACTCATTCTGGGGGGCATCGGTGCGAACCTGCTCGCGCGCTCGTACCCCGTGTCACGCATGGATGCCCTCTACATGGCGTCGGCAGCCGCGTGGAGCTCGCCGCTCGGCACGTTCCTCGGCAGCACCACCGGCGGCCCCACGGCAACTTGCAGCCCGCCCCAGTGCACGGCCGTCATGCTGGCCACGCACGCCGCCGCCATGACCGGCTCGTGGTTCGCGCGGCGCCTCGTCGCGCCGGATTTGGGCGACGTGGTCGAGATCAATCTGGTGGCGGCATCGACCCTCGTGATGACCACCGGCGCCCTGCTGCTCCCGACGCCGACCGGCGACGAGCGGCCGGCGATGGCGCTCCTCGGGCTGGCACCGGCGGCGGGATTCATCGCCGCGTCCGCCTTCGCGAAGAAGCTGCACCTGACGCCGACCATCGGCGCGGCCGCTCTCATCGCAGCAGGCGAGCTCTCGTTCACCATGGCCATGCTGGGCGACACGTTCCTGCCGACGATGACGAGCGACGGACAGCTGCTCGGACAGAGCGTTCCGAACACGCGGCGCAGCACGCAGATCACGGGCCTCGCGACACTGGGCATCGGCCTCGGAATCACCGGAACCCTCGTGGCCAGCCACTGGTGGCAGCCGACCATCAGCGACGTCGCGTTGATTGGACTGGGGGCCATCGATGCCCACCTCTTCGCGGCCGGCGTCCCCATGCTCGTTTACGGCGAGACCGCCTCCGACGAGACGTGGCGCTCGGCGCTGACGGGCGTCGTCGGGCTCGGTGCTGCGGTCGGCACCGGGTTCCTCACAAAGAAGCTGGACCTGAAGCTCGAGCGCGGCGACCTGCTCTTCGTGACGCTCGGACAGACCTTCCTGCTCGTCCAGACGGCGGGATGGACCAGCATCGCCACCGAGAACAGCTCACTGTCGCCGTACAACGCATTGGGTCTCACGCTGACCGCCACAGCACTGGGCGGCATTGGTCTCGTGGCGGCGGCACAGAAGCTCGACCTGCCGGCGTGGACCGTGGCCTGGGGCTACTCGGGCGCGCTCTGGGGCGGCTGGATCGGCGGCTGGTCCAGCACCGTCGGCGAGTGGAACGCAAAGGACTCGGCCAAGTCGGTGCTGCTCGGAAGCGCACTCGGCCTCGCGGCGACGGCGACGCTCGTCTCTCCCCTGGTGAACATCTCCCCCAACACCATGGCCTGGGCCTCGGTCGGCGGTGTGGCCGGCATGACCCTGGGCACGCTGGGCGCCGTCTTCTTCGCCTACGACCGACCCGGCCATCCGGTGGCGACAGCCAACATCGTCGGCACCAGCATCGGCCTCATCGGCGGCGGCCTGCTCGCCCACTTCCTGTCACCGCGCCCCTACGGCAGCGGCGACGACGTCGGCCCCGAGCTGCCCGGAGGCCTGCCGATGCCGATGACCAACATCGGACCCGCCACCGACGTCGCAGGACGCGTGGTGCCGGGCATGAGCGCGCAGCTTTCCTGGAGCCTCTAAGCCCAGAAGTTCTATCAATGAACTAAATCAGTCCGGCGCGACGGAGGTTCATCGACAGCCGGCTCTCGGCCGGGCCCCGGACGAGCGCGGGCTCGGCCCCCTCGAGCGTCTGGAACAGCTCGATGTATCGCTCGGCCAGCTCCACCCGCACCTCGTCGGGAATGGCCGGAGCTGGTCCGTCTCCCCTCCAGCCCTGTGCGAGCAGCCACTGGCGCAGGAACTCCTTGTCGAGAGAGACGCGCCCCTCGGGCGTCCGCCGCCAGTAGCGCGACGAGTCGGGTGTGTGGATCTCGTCGATCAGCCAGAGCCCCCCGGCAGAGTCCGTCCCGAACTCGTACTTCGTGTCGACCAGCACGAGGCCGCGGCGGCTGGCGTGCGCCTGGCCCGCCGAAAAGAGCGCCAACGCACGCTCACGCACTTCGGCCCACACCTTCGCCGTCACGCGGCCACTGCCCACGAGCTCCGCCTCGCTGATCGGCTGATCGTGGACGCCGGCCGCCTCCTTCGTCGTCGGCGTCAGGATCGGCCGCTCGAACGGCTGGTCCTGCGTCAGGCCCGGCGGCAATCGCAGCGCGTAGGGATCGCGCCCCGCCAGGTAGTCGCGCCACAACGAGCCCGACAGGAAGCCGCGCACCACCACCTCGACCGGCAGCGGCGTCAGCGCGCGCACCACCAGCGCCGCGGGGTCGGGCTGGTCCAGCACGTGGTTGCGGCAGACGTCCGCGGTCCGCCGAAACCACGTCGCCGAGAGCCCCGTGAGCAGCGCCCCCTTGAACGGCACCGTGCCCAGCACCTGATCGAACGCGCTGATCCGGTCGGTCGTCACGAAGAGGAGCGCCTCTTCCCCCGTCAGCCGATAAACGTCGCGCACCTTGCCCCGGAAGGGCTCACCAAGGCCCCGCAAATCGGCCCGGGCCAGCGCATGCGGCAGCTGCGCCGTCAGCATCTCGCGACGCGTCACGTCGGCCTCCGTGGCTAGCGACAGAGCGGCGGGTTCGCGCGCCAGTTGTTCGTCTCGGCGCCCTTCCAGTGCGGACTCTCGACGCGCGGCACCGAACCGTTCTCGTTCACGCTCGTCTGATGGTACGCATGCTCGTTCCAGATGCGCCGCGTCGCCGGCCAGTTGTTCCCCACGTTGGAGAGCACCTTGACGCCTGCCCCTCCGCCGATGCCGAGGATGCCGTTTTCGTTCGTCATGACGAGGTCCGCGTGGCCGTCGTTGTCGACGTCGGCAATCACGGGCGTCTCCCAGATGGTCGAGCTGTTGCGGGGCGCGTCATAGATCTTGGTGCCGTCCTGGCCGCGGAAGACGTACATGTGATCCGAGTCGTGGTAGACGACCTCGTATCGGCCGTCCCCCTCGAAATCGAACGCCGCCGCGCCCGACGCACCGCATGACCGCGAGTAGTCGTCGATGGGCATCTGCCAGACCAGCGCGCCGGTGTCCGGCTTCACGACCCGCAGGTAATCGCCCGACGGGATGATGATCTCGGGCTTGCGGTCGCCGTCGACGTCGGCCGCCGCAAAGGCGCTGGGGCAAACCGCCGCGGCCTGGCCGTTCGAGTCCAGCGGCCCGTTCCACGTGAAGGGGCCGGCCTTGCGCGAACCGTCGGCGGCGTTCAGCACCACGAACGAGAACGAGTCGGTCCGAAGCACCACCTCCGCGCGGCCGTCGTTGTCGATGTCGAGGATGGCGAACGAGCCGTTGTTTTCGCGCGTCGTCCACTTCTGCGTGCCGGTGTTCGTGTAGACGGTCTTGCCTTGGATGATCTCGGGCACGCCGTCGGCGTCGAGATCGACGATGGACGTGAAGGCGCCGTGACCGAAGTTGCCGCTCCCCGGCAGATCAAAGAGGCGCGAACCGTCGTTCTTGAAGACCGTCCGCTCGAAGATGATCTCGACCGCGCCGTCCCCGTCGAGGTCGCCGATGGTCGGCGCGCCGGCCTGTTCCGCGGCCTTTTCGTCACCGACCCACTGCTCTGTCTCGAACTTCAGCCGGCCCGCGTTGTCGAAGACGAGCAGCGCGCCGGACTTGTACTTGCCCTCCATGCCGGTCGAGCCCGACCCCGGCTGGAAGTGGTACTTCACCGCCACGAGCTCCGGGACGTTGTCGCCGTCGAGGTCGCCTGCCGCCAGCTGCGTCACCGCCGTCAGCGGCAGCGAGGCGTCCGAGCTCCACATTTCGCGGCCGTCGCGCCCGTGGACCGCGCGCAGCGCGCCCTTCCCGCTAACGTCCATCATCTTCATGTCCTGCACGTTCAGGCAGTTGATGCAGCACTCGCCGCTCTTGCAGCTGGTGAAGATGACGTCCGGGACGTCCGACTCGTTGATGCGGCCATCGCCATCGTCGTCGTTCAGACTCAACACGAGTGGTGACATGGCGACGTTGCGCGACGAGGTGTTCGTCGAACCGCCCGACCAGGCCCACTTCTCGACCGGCTGGAAACTCTGCGGGGGAACGCAGCGCGGATAGCTCGGCTGCTTGCCACTCGCCTCGAGGGCCACCGTCGAGGGTTGGCACGCATCGGAGGAGATCTGCAGCTCGCCGAGATCCGTGCCGGCGTCCTGCGGCGTGTAGGTCACCTCGAAGCGCACCGAGGCACCCGGAGCGACGGTGCGCGGCAGGCGGCCCGCGCTCGCCTTGAACTCGGCGCTGGTCGTGCGCGAGAAGCCGGTGCTCGAGACCGTGAGCGCCTGCGAGCCGACGTTCTGGCAGACCACCGTCATCGAGCTCGAGCGGCCGATCTCCATGGTCGGGAACGAGAGCTTGTCGACGCCGCACGCGAGCTGCTTGTCACACACCGTCGTCGCATTGGCGCGCAGCTTCACCACCGCGTTCGGGTTCGCCGGGTCGTTGTTGAGCACCGAAATCCGGCCGAAATCGGCCCCGTTCGTGCGCGGCGCGTAACTCACGTTCACCGTGATCGACTGGCCGGGCGCGAGGAACTGCGGCACGCGCACCTGCGTGCCAAGCGCGAACTCGAGCGACGAGCCCGGCGCTACCGTCACGCCGCGAAGCCCCAGCGCGCCTGCTCCGCATGAACGAATGACGAACGACTGGCTCGCCGTCCCACCGGCGGCCACCGCGCCAAAGTCGATCTCCGTCGGGTCGAGGCAGATCGCGGGCGCCAGCGTCCCTCCCTCGAGCGAGACGTCCAGCTTCTGCTGCGCGCCGCAGGGCAGCGGCGGGAAGCACGGCTGGCCGTTGTCGTTGAACTCGATGTGCAGCGTGCCGTTGTGCGTGCCCGGCGTTGTCGGCGTGAACTTCACCGGCACCGTGATCTGCCCACCTGACGGAACCGTCGGAGGCGGGAAACCGCCCGCGGTCGCGGTGAAGGCCGGCGAGGAACCACGCGCGATCTCGCCCTTCGTGATGTAGCAGTCGTCGGTGCCGTAGTTCTTCAGCAGGACGCTCTGCGTCGCCGTCTGGCCGGTCGAGACGTTCGTGAAGACCACGTTCGTCGGCTGGGCCTGCAGGTCGCACGGCGGCGCCGTGATGCCCTGCCCGGACAGCGGCACGTTCAGCTGCCCGCCCGCGACGCTCGCTGCGAATGCGACGCGATCGGCATAGGTGCCAACACTGGTCGGCGCAAACGACACCACCACCGCGACCACCTGGCCCGGCGGCAGCGTCACAGGAAAGGCCGGCGCAGAGTCGACGGCGAAAGGCGCAGAGGGACCGGTCATCGACGCGACCGAGCACTCGCCGGTGTCGGTGTTGCGAATCTGGAACGTCTTCGACGTGCGGCCGCCCGACGACACCTGACCAAAGTCGAGTCGCGAAGGAACCACCGACAGCGTGCAGCCCACGCCGCGCCCGCGCAGCGGCACGCGTCCGTTTCCGCCCGTCGAGCGGATGTTGATCTGCCCGAGATCTTCCTGACTCGAGCGCGGCGTGTAGGTGAGGTCGAGCTCGACGGCATCACCCGCGGGCAGTTCGAGCGGCAGCGCCGGCGCATTCGCGATCGCGAAGACGTCGCCCGTCGCCGGGTTCACCACCTGCAGCACGTTCACGGTCACCTTCTCGCGGCCGCACGAGGTCAGCTTGAGCGCCTTGTGGGCCGTCGCCGCAACCGCGCTGTCGCCGAAATCCACCGCGAGAGGCTCGACACACAGGCGCGGCGCAAGCCCTGTCGCCTTGAGCGCCACCAGGATGCGCGGGCTGTTCGGGTCGTCGCTCAGCACCTCGACGAAGCCCTCGTCGTCGCCCCCGTCGACGGGCGCGTAGACGATGTCGAAGACCGCCGTCTGGCTGCTCCCCACGTCGAACGACCCGTCGGCGCGCGCCGTCACGCCGGCCTTGGCCTCGGTCGTGTACTCGGACGAGGTCAGCTCCGAAGGCGCCACCTTCGACACGATCATCGACGCATCGCCGAGGTTCTTCACGACGAGCGGCTTGCGAATCGCCACACCGGGAGCCGCCTCGCCCACCTCGACCACGAACGGCACGCCGTCCGCCTGCGCCTTCGAGAAGCAGTGCTCCGCGCCCGTCGCGTCGGTCGAGCAGACGTCGATTTGGCTCGACGCTCCGCGGGCCTTCACCCGGACGAGGTAGCGCGGCGTGTCGGCCGCATCGGTCTCGACGACGATCTCCGCCGTGTCCTCGCCGATGTCGCTCGGCAGGTAGCGCAGTTCGATCTCCCACGTCGCGCCGGGGTCGAGCGTCGGCAGCGGGGCGGCGCCCGCGAGGTAGAAGTCCGGCGAGGTCGTCTCCAGCTTCGCCAGCGTCACCGAAGCCGGCCGAATGCCGTCGTTGCGGAACAGCAGCTTCGACGTCGCCAGCTTCGCGACCCGCTGCGTGCCCAGATCGAGCGTCCGCTCGAACTCCTCGGGCAGCCCCGGCGGCGTGACGAGCGTGATGCCCGTCGTTGCGAGCCCGACCCGCTCGTCGCCGCAGTCGCAGGCCACGGCCAGGCAGGTGAAGAGCGGCACGAGAAACGCGCCGACGCCACGACGAAAAAGGGACATGGAGGCCTCCGGAAAGGCCGCGACGATACTGCGCAACTTCCGGCGCTGTCGACCGCTCGCTGCTCGACCTACTCGACCGAGATGATGCCGGCTCGCAGTCGGTTCTCGCCGTCGGGCACGCCCCGCCCCGGCCGGCGAAGCGGCAGGCGCACCTCCCCGCGGAACAGCCCCGTCCAGAGCGCAAGCCCCGGCGCCGCATCGGAGGGAATCGTCACCTGCCAAACGTCCTTGACCACCTCGCCGGGCTGCCAGGCCTCCGTCAGGTAGCGGCCGCCCGCCGGGTCGTGGTCCGCGATGACACGGCCTTTCGTCCGGCCCTCATCCTCCAAGTGCACGAAGACCTTCCACGCTCCATCGACCGGTGCGGTTGCCCGCCACCAGTAGGTGACCGTGACCGTGCCGCCGCGGACGGCCTTCTCGGGCGACAGGTCGTAACCGACGAGCTCGACCCCCTCTCCGAAGATCGCACCGACGGGATGCGCAGGGGTCGGCAGGGCCGAGGAGACGATGCCCGACAGCTGCCGCCGGTCGAGGCGCGCGTTGCGATCGGCCCGCGTCTCGGGGCGTTCGATGCAGCCCGCTCCGCAGAGTGCAGCGACCAGCAGCCAGCAGATGCGCGTGTGACGGCTCATGCGGCCGTTGCTTAGCACGGCGTGCGTCGCGCGGCGTGGCCATGCTCTCCCTCGGGAGGCCATCGTGTTCCGGTTCGATCGCCTGTTGACCCCTGTCGCGATGGTCCTGCTGGGCGCTGCGGCATCCCTCGCGGCGTTCGCCTGCCAGTCGGCTGCGTGGCGGGCCGCACGCGAGGAGCAGCACCGTCGCCTCGCCTCCACCGCACGCGACCTGTTCCACCTCGCTGGAGTGACCCTCTACGCCTCGGCGCTCGTCTCGCTCGGCTTTTCGCCGCCGCTTGCCGTGCTGGTCTCGGGCTTCACTGCAGCGCTTCAGGAGGCGGTCCACCACGCCGCGCAGCGGGCCTCGCTGAAAGGCGCTCTCCTGGGCCTCGCGCTCTCGACCCTCGGAACGGCCTTCCCTGAACGGGTCGCCGACTGGTCCCACCGTCTCGCCCAATACGCCCTCCATTGACACGACGACATTCAATGGACGCCACTCACCATCCAGCACTCAGTGGGATCCACTCGACCACTCGATGACGCGATCCCCCTGACGGCCGCGAACGGTGATGCGGCTCCGCCCCTGCGCGAGGTGGCGCTCGAGCGTCTGTCGACCCAACAGCGGCTCCCCGTCCGCCTGAACGAGCAGGTCGCCCGGCACCACGTCTCCGAGGCCACCCTTCCGGACGAACAGCCCATGGGGAGCGCGGCGCAGCAGCCTCTCCTCTTCCGGCGTCGCGCCGGGCAGCAGCGTCGTGACGAGCTGGCTCCAGCGGCCGTCCTGATCGAGCGCATCGAGGGCACTCCACTCGGACTCGAGGCTTCGCTGCACCCCGAGAAAGAAGACCGTCGCGGGCCGCGGCACCGGCACCGTGACGAGCCCCGGCGCACGCGATGCCCCGGCCGGAAAGCCGGCCCTCCGGACCAGCATGCCGACCATCTCGTCGGTCAGGTGCGTCACCTCCGGGAACGGGTCGACGCCGAGCGCATCCGCGAACGGGTCGACGGTCGCGAGCCCCTCGAGCTCGAGCACCACGCGCCGCTCAGCGCCCGACAGGAGCTCGGCCCGCACCACCACCTCGGTCTGCTCCGAGGTGCGCCTGCGGCGTCCGGATATCTCGCTCTCACCTTGCGTCACTCGCCGCGCCACCGTCACCCGCAGCCCCGCGACGCCCTCGAGACTCCTCGCACCGCCGCTGCCCAGCACCTCGCCCAGGTTCGTCCCACGCGACAGCAGGTCCTCGTCGGGAAGCTCGACGCGGAACTCGCCGGGGCCATAAACGGGGAGCGCCGTCTCGACCGAAAGCCGCTCCGCCAGAGCTCGGCCCCGCTGGAACGACTGATGAGGCGAGACGGGAAAACGAAACAGCACTGGGTAGACCGCGAGTTTCGAGATCGCCATCGGCGCCGCCGGCGCCTGACGCACCAGCACCCGCGGCCGACATCCGCCCAGACCTGCCAGAAGCAGCAGCGCCATGACGGACCGCGTCATCGCTTTCCAAAGTATTTTCTGCTTCTTCGTCTGGATTCCTCCGATGGTCGGTCCTACCATTCGTCCCTTTCCTCGTTCACTCGCACGCTGCTGCGAACGATGGCCCACGGAGGGCCCACACCAGATGGCGAAGACCGATACCGGCACCCCGAACCGACGCCGCCGAAAAGGGCACGCGGAACTGACGCCGCTCATCGAGGAGGCGCTCCGCGTGCGCGAGAACGCCTACGCTCCGTACTCCAACTTCAAGGTCGGCGCCGCCCTCATCGGTGCGTCGGGCAAGGTCTACCACGGCTGCAACGTCGAGAACTCCTCCTACGGCCTCTGCGTCTGCGCCGAACGGACCGCCATCGCGCGGGCCATCGCCGACGGAGAGCGGCGCTTCACCGGCATCGTCGTCGCCACCCAGTCCGAGCCGCCCAGCCCGCCGTGCGGCATGTGCCGCCAGACGCTCGCCGAGTTCGCACACGACCTGCCCGTCGTGCTGGTCAACCACAAGGGCGCCCGCGTCGACACGTCGCTGGACGAACTGTTCCCCATGTCGTTCACCAACGACTACCTGGACGGCTGATCCGTGTCCGTTGAACTGGTCGTCCGCGGCGGAACGGTCGTCACCATGGACGGTCGCCGCACCACTGCCCGCATGGACATGCGCGTGCGCGGCGGCCGCATCGTCGAGCTGGGCCCCGAACTCCCGATCCGCGGCCCGGCGCATGTCGTCGATGCCACCGGCTGCGCCGTGATTCCGGGCCTCATCCACACGCACATCCACCTCTGCCAGGTGCTGTTTCGCAACCACGCCGAGGACCGCGCGCTCCTGCCCTGGCTCAAGGAGCGGATCTGGCCCCTCGAGGCTGCGCACGACCCGGCGACGCTGCGCACCAGCGCCCTCCTCGGCCTCGCCGAGCTGCTCAAGTCGGGCGCCACCGCCGCCCTCGACATGGGCACCGTTCACCACCACGACGCGGTCTTCGAGGCCGCGAGCGACGTCGGCTTCCGCCTCACCAGCGGCAAGGCGATGATGGACCACGGCGAAGGCGTCCCCGACGGCCTGCGCGAGACCACCCTGCAGTCGCTGCGCGAGAGCGATCGTCTCGCGGCCCGGTGGCACGGCGCCCGCGGCGGCCTGCTCTCTTACGCCTACGCTCCGCGCTTCGTACCGTCCTGTTCGCCCGCACTCCTGGACGGCGTCGCCGGCCGCGTCGCAGAAGGGGCGCGGCTCCACACCCACGCCTCCGAAAACCTCGACGAGATCGCGCTGGTCCGGCGGACCACCGGCCTCGAGAACATCGCGTACCTGCGAAAACTCGGCCTGCTCTCGCCCCGCACGACCATCGCCCACGCCGTGCATCTGGTCGACGACGAGCTGACGCACCTCGCCGAGACGGGCACCTCGGTCGCCCACTGCCCCAGCGCCAACCTCAAGCTCGCGAGCGGCATCGCAGACGTCGTGACGCTGCATTCACGCGGCGTGAATGTGGGGCTCGGCGGCGACGGCGCCCCCTGCAACAACAACCTCGACCTCTGGCGGGAGATGAAGCTCGCGGGCCTGCTGCCCAGGCTCAAGCACGGCCCTGCCGCCCTGCCCGCCATGACGGTGCTCGAAATGGCCACCCTCGCGGGCGCCCGCAGCCTGGGCCTCGAGCGCGAGATCGGCAGCCTGGAGGTGGGCAAGAGGGCCGACTTCGCCGTGGTCGACCTGGAGCGCGCCCATGTGCAGCCGGTCGGCACCCAGCCCGACGAAATCGCCACCGCCCTCGTCTACGCGAGCCAGGCCGCCGACGTCCGACACGTCTACGTCGATGGCGCTCCGGCAGTGAAGGACGGGCGCCTCGTCCGCATCGACGAGACGTCGCTCGTCGCCGACGCCCGGCGAGCGCTTTCCGTCCTTCGTTCCCGCGCCGGACTCGAACGCAGCTGAAACACCGAGAGGTCACGCATGCCCAGCCGGAAGGTCCGCACCTACACCATCGAGACGCGCGGCGGAGCCGTCGTGCTGATGAGTTGGTCCGACGAGATCTCCGCAGGCCCGGTCGAGGTGCGCCAGTTCGCCAGCATCGAGGCCGCCCGATCTGCGGCCCAGTCCGAGTCGTCGACCCCCCTGTCGTGGAGGGAAGCGCGCGGAGACGAGAAACGACACGGCGTGGTCACCGCAGCCGACCTGCCGTGAAGTTCCCCGCGAGTCTCGACTGACGTCCGAACGAACTACTGCGGCCGCGACACGCAGCGGTATCCGACCTCTTCGGACGAAGCGCCGGCATCCCGGAGCCCCCGCAGCACGGGCGAGAGCGAGAGCGCGTCGGACTTGAAGCTGCCTCCCCGGGTCACTCGCTCGAGGCAACCGTCACGCTGCGCCAACGGATTCGCGGCCGGTGTGACGTCGTAAGGGAGGTAGCAATCGGCCACCCACTCCGCGACGTTTCCCGCGAGGTCGGCCACCCCCTCCGGCGATTTCCCCGCCTCGAGGCCTCCCGACGGCACCGCGTAGCTGGCCACCACCCCTTCGTCGTCGCGCTGGCAGCCGCTGAAGTTGGCATGCGCGCAATCTGGACCGGGGTCGTTCCCCCAAGGATACTTCCGGCCTTCCAGCCCTCGGGCCGCGAGCTCCCACTCGGCCTCGGTCGGAAGCCGCCTCATCCCCGCCTCGCACGCCGCCTTGGCATCCGCCCAGGTCACGCCGGTCGCGGGCGCGCCCGCCTCCTGCTTGTCCATGCAGAAGGTCGAAACCGACACGACCTGAGGCGCGATGCCGCCGTCACCGCCGCGGGTGAAGAGGCCGCCACGGATGCGCGCCTGCCCCTCACCGCACGCGCCGCAGCCCGGCAGCCCCGCGGTCTGGCACACCTGCGTGTATCCGTAGTCGTTGGTGAGAGACGAACCGTCGCAGATGCCGTCCTGCCAGCAGATGAGTTGGCCTGAACCAGTCTCGGACTTCGGGAAGAACTTGCACCGCCCCTCGCAACTGTCGACGCAGCGGCCACCATCGCAGTGGGATTGGGTCCGCTCATCACAGCCGCCACAGCCGAGCCCTCCACACGACAGTCCGTCGCAGGCGCTCTTGAACAGGGCGAGCGAGCAGCCCGTGCCGAACTTTTCGGCATTGAATGACCACGTCGCCCGCTTTGTCGTTTGCGACCCCACCACATCGATGGAGACCTTGTGGTCACCCGCCGCCTTCGGGGAGCAGTAGCCCAGCGCATGGATATTCTTGTGCTGGTTCGCAATCCGGTTGCCCACCGCGAGGAAGGCGGTCTCGAGAGAGGCCGGTGTCGAGGCGGTCCAGACCCGGTGCGGCGCCAGCTTCTCGACGTTCGAAGCGTCGTAGTCGGGAGACTTCAGCCCCACCACCCAGACGAGGTCACTGCTCGCCGTGATGGCCGACTGCGCCTCGGCGAAGCTCTTGATGCCTGCCGTATCCGTACCGTCCGTGAACAGCACCGTGTAACCGATCGGAAAGACGCCACCTGCGTTTCGCACCCGGAACTCGGTCTGCTCCGCCGCCGAGGCCGCCAGCGCGTCGATGATCGCCCCGTGCAGGTTGGTGCCGTTTGGATCGGGCGGCGTGAAGCTCTCGAGCGCCACAAGCCGCTCCTTGAGCCGCGCCACATCAACGGAGGGGCGCTGCCAGATCGTCAACGCCTTCGACCGATCGAAGACCGCCAGCGAAATGCGTGCATTGAGGCCGTTCGTCGTCTGCACCGCCTCCACGAACGACGTCACCGACTCGACCAGCTCCTTGAGGCTCGTTTGCGTCGACGACGAGACGTCCAGCGCCACGGTGATGAACGGCACGGCGCCCGTCGTGGGCAGCGGCGTCAGCACCGCCTCGACGGAAAGCGGCGCGTCGTCCTCCCGCAGTGCGAAGTCGCAAGCACCGGGCGACTCCGCGCACGTCAGCCCCTCCAGCGGCCGGCCGAAG